>Ga0214917_10000309_pt1 | contig 63255 bp, 63 predicted proteins | sample LL_1208_BB_MetaG_FD_177983 | JGI IMG/M metagenome (GOLD analysis project Ga0214917, IMG submission 177983) | Freshwater microbial communities from Lake Lanier, Atlanta, Georgia, United States - LL_1208_BB | ecosystem: Environmental > Aquatic > Freshwater > Lake | place: USA: Georgia | collected... | reverse complement strand
CGAAGGCGAGTGGGAGGTGGCGCGCGATGCGTTTTCTCATCTCATTCTACCGGCCAGCGTGCTCGGCTTTTTCAGTCTCGCTTACATCAGCCGGATGACGCGCAGCTTTATGATTAATGAATTGTCGCAGGCCTATATTCTCACTGCGCGGGTGAAGGGCGCTTCCGAGACGCGTGTGATTTGGCGCCATGCCTTGCGCAATGCGGCTGCGCCACTCGCAACCGTCATCGCACTATCTTATGCGGGGCTTCTTGAAGGCTCGGTGCTCACAGAAACGATCTTTGCTTGGCCGGGTCTTGGCCGATATATCACTGCCTCGCTCTTGCAGGCAGATATGAATGCTGTGCTTGGCGGTACTGTCGTTGTCGGTGTTGTGTTCATCTCACTCAATCTGTTCGCCGACATTATGGCGCGCGTATTTGATCCGAGGACACGATGAGTGGCATGACGTCTGAAACCTGGCGCGACTGGCTTCTCAGCGAAGCGCCGCGATCGCGCGCGCAGGCGCGTGCCGGACAAGTGTATCGCCGTTGGCGCGGCTTTACGCAGAATTGGCTTGGCGTCGTAGGTCTCGTTATCGTTCTGACGTTGATTGGTATGGCCATCTTCGCGCCATGGATAGCGCCTTACGATCCTTTGGCGCAGAATTTGTCGCAGCGGCTGCAACCGATTTCATGGCAGCATTGGTGCGGTACGGATTCGCTTGGGCGCGACATCTTCAGCCGGATTGTCTATGGCTCGCGGGTGACGCTGTTGATCGTCGGTTTGGTTGTCGTGACGGTCGGTCCGCTTGGACTCATTCTTGGCTGCGTTGCAGGTTACTATGGCGGTGTCGTCGATCGTATTCTGATGCGCGTGACCGACGTCGTGCTCGCTTTTCCGAAGCTCATTCTGGCGTTGGCGTTCGTCGCGGCGCTCGGCCCGGGGCTGGAGAACGCGATTATCGCGATTGCGATCACCTCATGGCCGCCTTATGCACGCGTGGCGCGCACCGAGACGATGGTTATCCGCAATTCCGACTATATCGCAGCAGCAAAATTGCAGGGTGCATCCTCGCTGCGCATCATCATGCTGCATGTCGTGCCGCTTTGCGTGCCCTCGGTCATCGTGCGCTCGACGCTCGACATGGCGGGCGTGATTTTGACCGCGGCAGGCTTAGGCTTCCTTGGGCTGGGTGCGCAACCGCCGACGCCTGAATGGGGCGCGATGATCGCGGCCGGTCGCGAGCAGATTTTCGATCAATGGTGGGTCGCGACTTTTCCGGGGCTTGCCATCTGTATCGTTGCACTGGGTTTCAACTTGTTGGGGGACGGTGTGCGTGACGCGCTGGATGCCCGATGAGCGACATTCTTCTCAACGTGGAAGATTTGCGCGTCCGCTTTCCTGGCCTCAATGGCTATACGGATGCCGTACGCAGCCTGTCCTTTTCGCTGGGGCGCGAGCGTCTCGGCATTGTTGGGGAATCAGGTTCCGGTAAATCGATGACCGGGCGCGCGATTCTCGATCTCGTGCCGCCGCCGGGCGAAGTCACGGCGAAGCGGATGGAGTTCATGGGGCTCGACCTGCTGACGATGCCGCATCGCGAACGACGGGCTTTGCGCGGCGCGCGCATGTCGATGGTCATGCAGGATCCAAAATATTCGCTCAACCCTGTGATGACGGTGGGCGAGCAGATTGCGGAAACATGGCGCATTCACAATCCCCAAGAGCGCGGACAGGCGCGCGAGCGGGCGCTTGCCATGCTGGATGCAGTTCGCATCCGTGATCCGAAGCATGTTTACGATCTCTATCCGCACGAAGTTTCCGGCGGCATGGGCCAGCGCGTGATGATCGCGATGGTGCTCGTGGCGGATCCCGACCTCATCATCGCGGACGAACCGACGTCTGCGCTCGATGTCACCGTGTCGATGCAGCTGCTGGCCATTCTCGACGATCTCGTCGCCCAGCGAGGTCTCGGGCTGATTTTCATCAGTCATGATCTCGATCTCGTGCGCTCGTTCTGCGACCGTGTGATCGTCATGTATGGCGGTGCTGTGATGGAGACCCTGAACGCGCGCGATCTCGACCACGCCCAACACGCCTATACCAAGGGGCTTTTGCATTGCCTGCCGCGGCTTGATCGCGTCGATGCCAATCTGCCGGTCTTCACACGCGATCCGGAGTGGTTGAAATGACGGATTGTGCGCTCGACGTTCGTGATCTCGTTGTACGCTATTCGGGCCGCGCGGTGGTGGATGGCGTGTCTTTCTCGCTCAATGTCGGCGATAGCTTCGGCATTGTTGGGGAATCGGGCTCGGGCAAGTCCACCGTCCTCAGGGCCATTGCAGGGCTAGCGACAGATCGGAGCGGTACAATCGAGGTCGCGGGGCAAATGCTCGGCGCCAAGCGCGATCTCGCTTTCTGCCGCCTTGTGCAAATGGTGTTTCAAGATCCGTTGGGCAGCTTGCATCCCAAGCAGACGGTCGATCGCGCACTTGCCGAGCCTATTGCCATCCATGGGCTTGGTGATGGCGAACAGCGCATTCAGGAGGCGCTCGAAGCCGTCGGTCTTGGGCGCGGCTTCCGGTTTCGATATCCGCATCAACTCTCTGGCGGCCAGCGTCAGCGGGTGGCCATTGCTCGCGCTCTGATCCTTGAGCCAAAGATCCTGTTGCTGGACGAGCCAACTTCGGCGCTCGATGTCTCTATTCAGGCGGAAGTTCTCAATCTCCTAAAAAGGCTTGCGGCAGAGCGCGGCATGACGATGCTGCTCGTCAGTCATAATCTCGCCGTCGTTGCGCATATGTGTGAGCGCATTGCTGTGATGCAGAACGGGATATTCGTGGAGGAGGCGCCGTCGAGCCGCTTTCGCAGCCTGAAGGCCGAGCATCCCTATACCCAGACCCTGCTTGACGCCTCGGGAGGATTTCGGCGGGGCCTAGCCGAAGGTCTGGCGAGTTGAAATTGTATTTGCATAACTCTTATGCGGTCTAGTTCTAGCTGAATTCGTTCTTCGGCCTCAAACCAACCGACATTGCCCGAAAATCCTTGATTTTTGAGCCAGTGATATATCTCAACTTCTCATTACTTAAATTTCATGGGCAAATTTAGGTCTATCTGCATGCTTGCACTGCAACATGCCTGTTTTGAGCCTTCAACTGTTGAAACCCGAATTGACGTCCTACGCACAGAGCGCGATGTTTCCCTAACGTCCCCTGCCGGAACGGGAAAATCAATTTGTCCTACCAGAGCATCGCTTTCGAACATCTACCGACCCGCGCCGAAAGCGTTGTGGCGGAAGTTTCCGAGCTGTTCAAATGTGCCGAGCAACACAAGGCGACCGTGGAGGTCCTTATGATCTACCTCCTCGTCGGAGGGAGATGCTTCGCCGAATCGATGCCTGAGTTCCCGGTCGTAAGCCCTTCCAGCCTGCGCGATCTGAGCCATCTGACGGGTCTCCACCGAGAGACATTGCGCCGTCGTATGGCCGATGCCGAGGAACTCGGCTTGGTTCAGCGGATCTCAGGCGGCTATGTTGTCGCCGATGTGGAGCGCTGGACGCGTGTCGCGCGCATCTTCCGTCGCGAGGGGCAGGCCTGAGCCGCAGGCGGTTGCATCCGGGCTGTCGATAGGTGATGACGGTTTCCTCACGATTCGAGGACCCTTCCATGTTTGCTACCACGCTTGCCGGCAGCCTCCCGAAGCCATCATGGCTTGCAGAGCCTGAGATGCTCTGGGCGCCGTGGAAACTTGAAGGCGTCGCTCTTGAGGAAGCCAAGCGCGATGCCACCATCCTCGCGCTTAAGGAACAGGAAGACGCCGGGATCGACATCGTCACCGAGGGTGAGCAGGCGCGCCAGCATTTCGTTCACGGCTTTTTGCACCGGATTGCCGGAGTTGATTTTGACAAGCGCGTGAAGATGGGTATCCGCAACAATCGCTATGAAGCGTTGGTGCCGACCGTCACAGACAAGCTTACCCGTATGGGGCCGGTTCATTCCTTCGAGGCGAAGATCGCGCGCGCTCACACAAAGAAGAAGTTGAAATTCACCCTGCCGGGTCCGATGACGATTATCGACACGATTGCCGATGGGTATTATGGCGACCGCGTGAAAATGGCCTTTGCCTTCGCGGAATTGCTGAATGAGGAAGCGCGGGAATTGCAGGCGCTGGGCATCGATGTGATCCAGTTTGATGAACCGGCCTTCAATGTCTACATGAAGGAAGTGACGGAGTGGGGAGTGGCGGCGCTCGAGCGCGCTGCGCAAGGTCTCACCTGCACAACCGCCGTTCACATCTGCTACGGTTATGGCATTGAGGCGAATGTAAAATGGAAGGAAACGCTCGGTGCCGAATGGCGGCATTATGAAGAGACGTTTCCTGCGCTCGCGAAAAGCAGCATTCAGCAGGTCTCGCTCGAATGTGCCAATTCGAAAGTGCCGATGGAGTTGATGAGCCTGCTCAAGGGCAAGGATGTGCTCGTTGGTGCGATCGATGTGGCGACGCAAGAGGTCGAGACACCGGAACAGGTGGCTTCCGTTATTCGAGCTGCGATGCAATACGTGCCGCAAGAGCGTATCTTTCCCTGCACCAATTGCGGCATGGCACCCTTGCCGCGCCCCATCGCCATGGCAAAGTTGAAGGCGCTCGCGGATGGTGCGGCCTTGATGCGAAAAGAGGTTGGCGGGTGATCCGCGCGCTCGTCACGATTTCTATTCTGGGAGTGGTCGTCGCGGCTGCTCCGGCTTGTGCGCAAAAAAGGCCGCCGCAGGCCGATCTTGCGCAATGCGCGCGCTGTCATGGCGATGAAGGTATTGCACGCGACACAGAAGTGCCCAATCTTGCCGGGCAGAATGAAGCCTATCTAGTCAACCAGTTGCGGGCCTTCCGGTCTGGCGCTCGCCGGCACCCGGACATGCGTTTTATGTCGAGAACCATGACAGACGCCGAAATCGAGGCTTACGCAGCCTATTATACGGCGCTCAAACCCTAACGGGAGAGGCCATGAATATTTTGTTCGTGCATCAGAATTTTCCAGGGCAATACAAGCATCTCGCGCCAGCTCTGGCGCAGCTTGGACATCGCTGCGTCGCCCTCTCGATCAACAAACCGGCGGCAAAAATTCCCGGTGTCGATGTCGTTGGCTATCGACCACAGCGCGGTTCGACACCGAGTATCCATCCCTTTGCGTCCGATTTTGAAACGAAAGTCATTCGTGGCGAGGCGGCAGCATATGCGGCGATCGAATTGCGTAAGCGCGGCTTCACGCCCGACATCATCATCGGCCATCCGGGCTGGGGTGAGACCTTGTTTCTGCGCGATGTATTTCCGCAGGCGCGGATGCTGCTCTTCATCGAATTTTATTATCGCACGCAAGGTGCGGATATGGGCTTCGATCCGGAGTTTCCGGATGAGGGCTTTGCCTCCCATGCGCGCTTGCGCGCGAAAAATGCGAACAATGTTCTCGCGCTGGAAAACATGGATTGGGGTGTCTCGCCGACACGTTTTCAGGCAGACACCGTGCCTGATCTTTATCGCTCGCGCATCAGCGTCATTCACGATGGGATCGACACCAAACAGGTGCAGCCGAAGCCGGCTGCGTTTTTGGAGGTTGGCCCCGAAAAGCGTCGGCTCACGGCAGCTGATGAGGTCATCACCTTCGTCAATCGCAATCTCGAGCCGCATCGCGGCTGGCATAGCTTCATTCGCGCTTTGCCGGACATCCAACGCGCGCGTCCGCAGGCGATCACCCTAATCGTCGGAGGCGATGGCGTCTCTTATGGCCGCGCGCCGAAAGAGGGAAGCTGGAAAGAGCATTACCTCAATGAAGTCAGAAGCCAGCTCGACATGAGCCGCATCCATTTTCTTGGCAATGTCAGCTATGGCGATTTTCTCTCGCTGCTCGCAATATCGAGCGTCCATGTCTATCTCACCTATCCCTTCGTTCTGTCATGGTCGCTGATCGAGGCGATGGCCATGCAGTGCCTGATCGTCGGCTCCGATACCGCCCCGGTGCGCGAGGTGATCCGCCATGGTGAGAATGGGTTGCTTGTCGATTTCTTCGACACCAAGGCAATGGCTGTCACAGTATCGGAGGCGCTCGCCAATCGGTCAGCACTTGGTGCACTGAGACAACAGGCACGGCGCGATGCTGTGGCGGGCTATGATTTGCAGACGATTTGTCTTCCCGCGCAATTGCGGCTCGTGGCAGATGTCGCAGCGGGTCGGACGCCGCAGGCGTGAGCCTGTCGGCAGATCCTTAAATGCGCTAGCATCTGATTCACCTGTTGTAAGGAGCCGCCTATGATCCGTCTTGCTCTGGCCCTGTCGCTTGTCGCGTTTTTCAATTTTGCGCTGCTACCTGCCCAAGCGCAGCAGGCCGCTGCTTCGCCTGCAGCACCATTGAATGTCGCCAACACACCGGATGCTAAGACCTGCAAGAAGGTCTATGTGCAGAAGAAGAGCGCGCGCACGGGCCAATATGTCCATGTGCCACGCCAGAAATGCACCTGATCAACCCTTCGGACGCCAATCGACTCTGACCGATTTTGTCGACCCGGCATCGAAACCGGTTTGAACCTCAATGAAACCTGCTTCGGGTGGGCCGAAGCTGCCGTCTGGTTTGCCGTAGGAAAGATCGCTATCGCGCACCGGAATGGTGAGCGTCACTGTTTTGCCCGGTGCAATGGAAGCGCGGGCAAAGCCTTTGAAGTCGCGCACAGGTCGTGAGATACGCGTGCTCTTCTGGCGCAAGAACAACATGATCTGCGCCGTTCCCTGCACGCTGCCAGTATTCGTGACATCCACGCTGACCAGCATCACGTCGCCGGGGCGAACAACAGTCTTGTCGACGCGCGGGGCAGAGGCCGCAAACTTCGTCCATGTAAGGCCATAGCCGAACGGGTAGAGCGGGGTGGTCGCAACGTCCAGCCAATTGCTCGTGTAGGGCTGCGGCTTATCACCCGCTGGGCGGCCGGTCGGCAGTTGATCGTGATAGATAGGAATTTGTCCAACATTGCGCGGGAAGGTGACAGGCAGGCGGCCCATCGGTTCAATCTCGCCAAAGAGAAGGCGTGCGACGGCCATGCCCCCCATCGTGCCCGGGTACCACGCTTCCACGATGGCGGGCGCTTCATTGTGTAGATCTTCAATGGTCAGCGGACGGCCATTCATCAGAACGATGGCGGTCGGTTTGCCGAGGGCGAGAACGGCGCGCGCCAGTGCCATCTGGTCGCCAGGCAGATTGAGATTGGAGCGGCTTGCTGCCTCGCCGCTCATCGTCGATTTTTCACCGAGCACCAAGATCACGGCTTCCGCTTTGGCAGCTGTTCGTACCGCTGCGGCTATATCTTCGCTCGACGAGCGGGTCACAGTGCCGCCTGTGGCGTGCATCAGTTCGGCAAGCGGGACAATACGTTTGATGCCGTCATGCACGGTCACCGCTTCGTCGGGATCGCCATGGCCCGCCCAAGGGCCGAGCGTGTCGGCCTTGGCATTGGCGAGCGGACCGATGACCGCGATGCGCTGTAATTTGGTGGAGAGCGGCAGAACATTATCGTTCTTCAAAAGAACAAGCGATTTCTCCGCCAGCGCCTGCGCTGCAGCGCGATGCTCAGGTAAGGCCATGACAACCGCTTCGCGCGCTGGATCGCTACGGCCATAAGGATTATCGAATAGGCCGAGTTCTTCCTTCGCTGTGAGAATACGGCGCACAGCCGTATCGATGGCCTTTTGGGAAACAGCGCCCGACTTCACGAGTTTCGGTAAATCGGTGATGAAGTTCTTGCCTTGCATGTCGATGTCGACGCCCGCGCGCAAGGCCAAGAGAGCGGCTTCTGCCGGATCGTCTGCAACACCATGATTGACGAGTTCGCCGATGGCGCCGTAATCGCTGACGACGATGCCTTTGAAACCCCAATCCTTGCGCAATATGCCTTCAATGAGTTTTTCATTGGAAACGCCCGGCACACCATCGACCGTGTTGAACGCCGTCATCATGCATTTCGCGCCGGCATCGACAGCGGCTTTAAACGGCGGCAAATGCACTTCGCGGAATGCGCGTTCGGAGAGTTCGGTACCGGAATAATCGCGGCCTCCTTCTGTCGCGCCATTGCCAGCGAAATGTTTCGCGCAAGCGAGAACGCTGTCAGGTGCTGTCAGCGAGAGGCCCTGCATACCGCGTATACGCGCGGCGGCGATGCGGCTGCCCCACCATGTGCTTTCGCCCGGTCCTTCGACAATTCGGCCCCAACGCGGATCGCGCGTGACATCGAGCATCGGCGCGAAGACCCAGTTCACACCGGCGGCGGAGGCTTCACGCGCGGCAATGCGGTCGGCCTGTTCGATGGCCGCTAGATCGAAGCTCGCAGCTTGGCCAAGTGGAACGGGGAACACGGTCCGATAGCCGTGCAACACGTCGTAACCCAGCAGAAGAGGGATCCCGAGGCGTGTCTTCGTGACAGCAAGCCGTTGCAGATTGCGGGTGTATTCAGCGCCGTAGACATTGAAGAGACCGCCAATCTCGCCCTTAAGGAGCGCCTGCTCGACATCTTGCGATGCATAAGGACCTGTCACGGCGTGGTTGCCGGAGAGGAGATTGAGCTGGCCGATCTTCTCCTCGAGCGTCATCTGGCTCATGAGCTTCTCGACGCGAGGCGATTGGGCCCATGCGTCCGATAGCGAGACTGAGGCCAGGAGGGGGAGGGCGGCGAGGCTGGAGAGGCAGCGAGCAAGGGTCATCGTCACGAGCGCAGAATAGGGTTGGAGGGGCAGAATTGACCCTAAAGCAGCGCTCAAGACGCCGCAACGGAGCCGCTGCCGCAGTGTGGCGGCATTCGATCCATAAAAAAGCATTCAGGGGCGGTGTTGAAGCGTTCCGGGTGGGCGTTTGGCCATGGACGTGCCGTTGGCATTCTCTAATATCGTTGAGACTCAATAATGCGGGGCAGGATATGAAGGCGGTCGAGGATTGGACGGTCGATCAGGTGCGGGAAGGGCTCGATGAGGGCAGCATCCTTCTGGTGGACGTCCGTGAAGAGAATGAATGGGCCGCTGGCCACATCCCGGGCTCGATCCTTCTCCCGCTCTCCTTTCTCGATCCCGCTGCGCTGCCGGATCTCGATGGCCGCCAGTTGGTGCTGAGTTGCCGCTCGGGCAAACGCTCGCTCACGGCGGCGGCGCTCTTGCAGGAGGCAGGGCTTCCCGCCCATGCCCATCTCGCCGGCGGCTTCCTCGACTGGGTCGGGCAGGGTTGCCCAGTCGAAACCGGTTTCTGATTTAGTCACTACGCATCTAAGGAACGGGCATTTTCATGGCTCTCAAAAAATTCGGTGTCGGACAGCCGCTCAAGCGTGTCGAAGACAAGAAGTTCATCACAGGCAATGGCCAATATCTTGCCGATGTGCAGCCTGATCGCGCACTCGTCGGTTATGTGCTGCGCAGCCCGCATGCGCATGCCGATTTCGATATTGGCGATCTCACGGCAGCGCGCGGCATGAAGGGCGTGAAGCTTATCCTCATCGCGTCGGACATCGAGCATCTCGGCGATGTACCCTGCTTGGCACCCTTGCCGAACAAGGATGGCTCGCAGAGCTTCGTGGCGCATACGCCGGTGCTTTGCAGCAAGACGGTGAAACATGTCGGCGATGCGGTGGCATTCATCGTCGCGGAAACGGTCGATCAGGCCAAGGATGCGGCCGAAGCTATCCCTGTCCACTACAAGGATCGCCCCGCCATGGCCGATCTGCGCAAGGCTATCGCCAAGGGCGCACACCATGTGTGGGAGAAAGCGCCCGATAATCTCGCGCTCGACACGGAGATGGGCGACAAGGCCAAGGTTGATGACATTTTCGCGAAGGCGGATCGCGTCGTTGCCATCGACATTGAGAACAATCGCCTGATCACCAATTACATGGAAACGCGCGGCGCTATCGGTGAATATGATTCTGCGACTAAGCAATTCACGCTGACAATCTCGAGCCAGGGCGTGCATGGTGTGCGCGACACGGTGGCTGCGAAATGCATGAAGATTGCGCCGGATAAGCTGCGCGTCATCACGCCCGATGTCGGCGGTGGATTTGGCACGAAGACCTTCTCCTACCGCGAATACCCGTTGGTACTGGAAGCGGCGAAGCGGCTCAAGCGTCCGGTGAAATGGATCGCGGATCGCGGCGAGCATTTCATCGGTGATGCGCAGGGCAGGGACAACCTTGCGCGTGCTGAAGTGGCCCTCGATAAGAGCGGTAAGTTTCTTGCCATGCGTTTCGACATTGTCGGCAATCTGGGCGCTTATGCCTCGCAATATGGCCCGTATATTCCCTATCTCGGCGCGACGATGGTAACAGGCGTTTATGCGACCAAGCACATTCATGTGCGTGTGCGTTGCGTCTATACCAACACCATGCCGGTGGATGCCTATCGGGGTGCGGGTCGCCCGGAAGCGGCCTATCTCCTCGAGCGCCTCGTCGATCGCGTGGCGCGCGAGACGGGCATCAAGCCGGATGTCATTCGTAAGAAGAATTTTATCACGCCGGCGCAAATGCCTTACAAAACGCCTGTTGGCGACCGCACCTATGACACGGGCGATTTCGCCCAGCATATGGATCACGCGATGCAATCAGCCGACTGGAATGGCTTCAAGGATCGCCTGAAAGCATCGAAGAAGGGCGGGAATCTGCGCGGTATCGGGCTTGCCACCTATATCGAATGCACGGCATGGGGCAGCGGCGAAGATGTCGAAATTCGACTCGAAACCGATGGCACGGTGACGATCTTTTCCGGCACGCAATCGAACGGGCAGGGCCATGCGACAGCCTATGCTCAATTCGCTTCGCAGCATCTCGATCTGCCGCTCGACAAGATCCGCGTCATTCAGGGCGACACCGATGTGATTGCGACTGGCAATGGCACGGGTGGTTCGCGCTCCATTCCAGTGGGCGGCGTGTCGACATCGATTGCGGCGAAGAACCTGTCGGATAAGATCAAGGAACTTGCTTCGGGCAAGCTCGAAGCCAGTCTGAAGGATCTTGAAATTGCCGACGGTGCTGTGCGCGTCGTCGGTACCGACAAGCGCATCACCTTCACAGAGATTGCTAATCTGCCGAGCGCGACAGAAGACAAGCGCAAGGCCTCGGGCGATTTCGTGCCGCCGGATGCAACCTATCCGAATGGTACCCATATCGCGGAGGTCGAAATTGATCCCGATACAGGTGTGACCGAAATCGTGCGCTATACGATCTGCGACGATTTCGGCATTGCGGTGAACCCGCTGTTGCTGGCCGGGCAAGTCCACGGCGGCATCGTGCAAGGCGTCGGGCAAGCCTTGTTCGAGCGCGTCGTTTTCGACGATCAGGGCCAGCTCATCACGGCGAGCTTCATGGATTATTGCATGCCGCGCGCCGATAATGTGCCGTCCTTCCATTTCGAAACGAAGAACGTGCCTTCCACCACCAATCCGCTCGGCATCAAGGGTGCGGGCGAGGCGGGTTCGATCGGTTCATGCCCGGCGGTGATGAATGCTATCGTTGATGCACTCGACCGCGCCTATGGCGTACGTGACATCGACATGCCAGCAACACCGCAGCGCGTGTTCGAGATTGTTGCAAAGGCCAAGCTTGCAGCGGCCGCGTAAGCGCGTTCATCATTTCAACATGAATCGTGGCGATCCTTCGCCACGTTCTAATCGAAGGGGATTTGATATGAAGCGGATTATTATTGCTGGTCTTGCTCTGGCGCTCGGTGCCGGTGCTGTGGTGGCGCAGGATGCTATTTCGCAGCGGCGCGATATCATGAAAGCCGTTGGCGGCGCGACGCGCGATCCGGGAGCGATGTTGAAGGGCGAGCAGCCTTTCGATCTTGCCAAGGTGCAAAGATCGCTCGCCACCTATGCGGACTCGGCGAAGACGATGCTCAGCCTTTATCCTGCGGGCACGCAAACGGGCGGCGATACGTCCGCGTCTCCCAAGGTCTGGGAAGATCCGGCGGGCTTCAAGGCGGCGTTCGACAAATTCGCTGCCGACTCGAATGCAGCGGCAGCCGCCATCAAGGATGAAGCCAGTTTCAAGGCTAATTTTCCGAACGTTCTGCGGAATTGCGGTTCTTGCCACGAAGTCTACCGCCTGAAGAAGGGCTAATTCGATCATGCGGCGCGGTGCCGCGCTTGGCTTGGCATTGGGCACGCTCGCTTTAGGCGGCGTGCTTGGCTTTTATTTGTTGTCTGCACCGGAGACATGGCGGATAGCGCGTGGCACAACGCTTGTAGCCGACAAGCGCGGGCCCGATCTCGCGAATGGCGCGCGCATTTTCGATGCGAGCGGTTGCGCGTCATGCCATACCACACCGGGGCAGGACGATCGTGCGCGACTTGGTGGCGGGCTTGCTTTCCACACGCCTTTCGGCACGATGAACGCGCCCAACATCTCGCCGGACCCGAATGCAGGCATCGGCAATTGGTCGCTTGGTGATTTTGCTCGCGCCATGCGTGAAGGCGTTTCGCCGCAAGGGCGGCATTATTATCCAGCCTTCCCCTATACGTCCTATCAACGCATGACACCGGACGATGTCGCCGATCTGTTCGGTTACATCAAATCCCTGCCCAAGGTTGCTGATGTATCCAAACCGCATCAGATGCACTTTCCGTTCAACATCACACGCGGGTTGGGTTTGTGGAAATTGGCCTTTCTCGATGGCAAACCCTTCACGCCCGATGCGGCGCGCGATGCGCAATGGAACCTCGGCGCTTACCTCGTGAATGGCCCCGGCCATTGTGCCGAATGTCATTCGCCTCGCAATGCGGCGGGCGCGATCGTGCCTTGGCAGAGATTTGCTGGCGGCCCTGACCCCGAGGGCAAGGGTTTTGTGCCGAACATCACGCAGGCGCCCAATGCGCTGGCAAAGTGGTCGGCGTCCGATATTGCGGAATTGTTGAAAACGGGTTTCACACCGGACTATGATTCCGTAGGCGGTTCGATGGCGCCCGTCATCAAGAACACGTCGCGACTTTCGGATGCCGATCGTGCGGCTATGGCCGCTTATATCAAATCGCTACCGCCGATTGAAACGCCGCCGCGACCCAAAAAGCCGTAGTTTGATAAGGCCATCATCTTATCCGACAACCGCTTCGCACTTTTCGGGATGGAGCTTTGTTGGCCCATCATCTTGTCCGAAAACCGCTTCGCACTTTTCGGGATGGGGCTTTGTTGGCCCATCATCTTATCCGAAAACCGCTTCGCACTTTTCGGGATGGGGCTTTGTTGGCCCATCATCTTATCCGACAACCGCTTCGCACTTTTCGGGATGATGGGCTAGTCCATCACGGCTGCTTTGAGGATGCAGATCATCGTCGCGTGAGCTGGCTTTTTCGCAGCGTTGCGGACGATGTGCGGTCGGTCGCAGCGATAGCGGATTGTCTCGCCCGCTTTGACTGTCTCGACTTCGCCGTTGATCTCGACTTCCAATTCGCCTTCCATCACTGATAGCGCCTCGACGGAGCCGCGCTGATGGGCGTCGCTTTCGAGCACCCCGCCGGGCTCTGCGATCAGATCGTAGGTTTGCAGCCATTCGACCGTCTTGATCCAACCGGTGATTGCGAGCTTCACCTTGCCGTCGTCAGAGACGAGGAGCGGTGTGTCGCCCCGCGAGACTTTCTCGATGAAGGGTTCGTCCTCGCTCGAAGACAGAACGCGCTCAATCGATACATCGAGCGCTTGCGACAGTCGCCATATGGTTGCAAGCGTCGGGTTGGTCTCGTTGCGTTCGATCTGGCTGATGATGGATTTGGCGACGCCGGATTGTTCGGCGAGCTCGCTGAGGGACAGGTTATAGGCCTTGCGCAAGCGCTGGACCGTCTTGCCGAGCTGGCCCGACAGGGCCTGTGCGCCGGTCTCAAGGTCACGTGACCGCTCTTTGCCTTCGATACCCATCCGGTGAATTACCTCTTTCCCATGGCGGCGGGACCGCCTATGCGTGCAGGGTCTGCTTCTCTCACGCTCCTTGCGTGAGATGCAAGCCATAGGGGCGGGGCAGACGGGGGAAGACGGGGACGACCGCCAATGGGCGTGATCAATGTGATCGATCGTGAGGGCAAAACCCACACGCTAGAGGCCCTTGAGGGCTGGCGGATCATGGAAATCATCCGCGATTGGGGCCTGCCGATGGAAGGGCTCTGCGGTGGGGCTGCGGAATGCGGCACCTGCCATGTCTTTGTTGCGCCGGAATGGCTGCCCAAGCTCTTCCCGGCGCGGGACGAGGAAGAGGCCCAGCTCGACCAACTTCCCATTGTTGAGCCGAATTCGCGGCTCTGCTGCCAAATTCTCTATACTGAAGCGCTCGACGGACTAACCGTCACGCTGGCGCCCGAGGCTTAATCCCGGGCGCGGCGGGCCGCCAGAAGTGCCATTGCGGCAAATGCAAGCAGGCCCAGCCCGAGCGACACCCAGAGCATTGCGCGTGGGCCCAGCTCAGCCAATCCAAGTGCGAAAACGGGCGGTGCAGCCGCTTTGATGGCGAGTGCGGGCGCTGCGAGCATGCCGAGCGTGCGACCATAGCCTTCACGGCCGAACAGGGAGAGAGCAACAATGCCGCGCGCGATCGTCACCAAACCGTTCGAGGCACCATAGACGACCCCGTAGATCAGTGCCGCGCCGGGTGAGACGGCCATACCGAGCAGGATAAGGAAGGCGACCGGCAGAAGCGCTGTCGCCACCAGTCCAAGCCCGATGGCAGAGAGTCGGCGCCCGAATAGCAATTCGAGAATGCGTGCGCCGACCTGCGATGGGCCGACAAGGGCAGCAGCCGCGACAGCCTGCGCTTCTGTCAGGCCCAAGAGATCGAGCAAGCTCACGACGTGGACGGAGAGTGCAGAGGTCGGAAATCCGTGCGCTGCGATCACCAATGCAAACAGGATGAAGGCGGTGCGGCGCGCTGCCTTCTCCGTTAGCGGTGGTTTTTCAGGCGATGGATCGCTCGCGTGTTTTTCAGGTGCCGGCGGTGGCTCATGTTCCAACGGGCCGGGTAAGCCGAACCGGTGCAAGGGCGCGCAGATGAAAAGGAGAAAGCCCGCATACATCCAAGCTGTCTGCCGCCAATCGTAGGTTTGCAGCAGAAACAAGGTGAGGGGCCAGAATACCGTTGAGGCAAACCCGCCCGGCAATGTCAGAAACGAAATCGCGCGCCGTGTGCGCGCTGGGGCGTCGCCCGAAATACGCGACAATGTGGCAAAGGCGGGATCGTAAAGGCTTGCTGCCATCGCGCAGCCGATGATGGCCCATGCTGCTGCATAGACGATTTCATGGCGGGCGCTGGCCAGAAGGGCGAGACCTGCGGCTCCAATGAGCGAACCGATCGTCATCGTGAAGCGGCCGCCATATCGATCGAGCAGACGGCCGAAGAATGGTGACCAGAGCCCTGTGCCGACCAGCGCCAGTGAATAGCCGCCATAAATGACGAGATCGGACCAGCCCGTCTCGCGCGCGATGCGCGGACCCCACAGAGCAATTGCATAAAACAAAGCGCCCCAGGCGATGATTTGTGTCACCGAGAGAACGAGGAGTGCGCGGTTTAGGGGGCTCAGCATCATGGCCTATTCGGTTGTGGCGTCCTGTGAACGCCGCTCGGCGATGCCGAGCTGTCGCTCGCGATAGACGATGAACAAGCCGGCAGCAATCACGATGGCCGCCCCAATGAGAACGGCCTTCGCGGGGATATCGCCAAAGACGATATAGCCGAACAGCGCCGCCCAAATAAGTGTCACATATTCGAACGGTGCAACCACTGAGACCGGTGCAAAGCGGATACTCGCTGTATGCAGAATTTGTCCGATACCGCCAAAAAACCCAGCGAGCACGAGCAGCCCGAACTGGGCCGCATTCGGCATGTTCCAACCGAACCCGACCGTGGCAAGGCCCGACAGAGCCGTGATGAGCGAGAAGTAAAACACGATCGCGCCCGTTTTCTCGGTGCCGGACAATTTCCGGATTGCGATTGATGCGAAAGCGGAGAAGACCGTGCCAATCAGGCCGAGCATGGCACCATAGGCGACATCGGGGCCCCCGCTGGCGCCAAGAAAAGGCGAGAGCATGATGAGCACGCCGGAGAAGCCGACACCGATGGCTGTCCAGCGCCAGACGCGCACCGTCTCGCCAAGCAGAACCGCGCCGAGCACAGTCACCGTGAGAGGCGTGATGTAGGTGATGGCGGTGGCATCCGGCAGCGACAGATAATGCAGCGCGCCGAAATTCATGAACATCCCGCCAACGCCGGCAAGGCTGCGCAGAATATGGCCTTTTAAATTCTTGGTGTAGAATGCGTCGCGCAATTCGCTAGTCCAACCGATCCACATCATGAGCGGGATCAGGGCGAAGGCCGAGCGGAAGAAGACGAGTTGGCCGGTCGGAAAATCGTTGGATAGCCATTTCACAACGAGCGACATCAAGGCGAAGACCAGCGTCGCTGCCACTTTCAGGAAGATGCCAAGAACTTTATTCAACGCGAGAACCGCCTTTCGGGCGGGGATCAAACCATTACGAGCCTTGCGCCGCCAGTCACCATGCAGGGTGGCGGCACGTAATTCTGCGCATGGCTAGCCGGTCAGTCTGAGCCGCTCGGTCAAGGGCAGGGCATCAATGTCGGCGAGCGCGATGGCGAAACCGTCGGCAGGGAGATTGGCTGGCGCGTTCGGGGTTGGTCCTGCTTCAATCCGCGCTGCGAGGCCTGCGAGCGCCAGAAGAATCCGGTCGGTTTCCGTCGCACGGATGCGCCGGGCATATTCAGCCATGAACCAGCGTCCACGGGCGGTCGATAGCACCGCCTCTTCGATGGCCGCAAAGTCCTTTTCGCTCATCATGGGCTCGCCTCCCGGGCGCGAATCGTCGAAGCAGTCTAGAGCATCAACCTTCCAAATCGTTACGGACGTAGGCCCTTGTCCGCTCCGCGTTTCCTTTCCGTCCGGCTTGCTCTGCTGATCGCGGGATTGTTCGCGGGTCTGGGGCTTTATCTGCCTTTCTTTCCGGTCTTCTTGGCCGGTCGCGGTTTATCGCCCGATGAAATAGCGCTCGTCTTGTTCGTGCCGATTGTGATCCGCGCGGCTGCGGCCCCCTTCGTCGCCGGGCTAGCCGACCGCCGGATCGATCCGGCGTTGTTTTTGGCGCTCTCCCATGGGGCAATCGCGCTCTTGTTCGCTGTCACCGCTTTGGCGACCGGGATGCCGGCCTTTCTCGCGCTTGCTGCAATCATCGCGGTTCTGCAATCTGCCAGCATCCCGCTTTCGGACGCCCTCACCATCAAAGCCGCGCAGAATTTCCCCGGCCTCAATTATGGTCGTATCCGGCTGGGTGGATCGGTTTCGTTTTTTGTTGCCAATCTCGCAGGCGGATTTCTGATTGCGCAATTCGGTATCGTCGCCATTCCGCTCGGCATCGCACTTTGTATGGTGAGCGTTGTCCCGCTGGCTTTGCCGCTGCGTGAAATGGGTGGTGGTCTCTCTCCGGTCGAGACGGCGCGTGTCCCACTCGGCGGATTTTTGATTCTGATTTTGGTGGCTGCATCCTTTATCCAAGCAAGTCATTCGTATCTGTACGCCTTCGGTTCCCTGTTATGGAACGCGCAGGGCTATAGTGCTGAAATGATCGGTGTCGTCTGGGCGCTCAACATTCTCGGCGAAGTGCTGTTGTTCTGGTTTTTTGGTTCCGCAGTGGGGCCACGTTTCCCAGCCTCTGCCTTTTTATTCCTCGGTGGAGGCATCGCAGCTCTGCGCTGGATCGTCATGGCTTTTTCGCCTGATCCCATCGTTTTGACGCTGTGCCAGTTGAGCCACGCATTCAGTTTTGCCGCGACGCATCTTGGCAGTATCGCGCTGCTTGCCCGCTTTGCGCCCGAGGGAGCGCGCAGCCGCGCGCAGGGCATGATGAGCGCGATCACCGGCGGGATGACCGCACTGTTGACACTCGGGTCAGGCTGGCTTTTCCAGCACACGGGCGCGGGCGGTTTCTGGGCGATGGTGCCGCTCGCTGTGGCGGGCGTCGCTCTTGCTGCGTTCGCGTTCTGGCGTCAGCCCCAGAGGGCACGCGAAGGGGGATAGACGAGACTGCCGTCGTAATGCATGCCGGGTTCGCGATCCTTGGAAAGCAGCAATGGCGCATCAAGATCGACAAAGCGTGCCTGCGGCGTCAGCAAGAAAGCGGGTGCCATGGCAAGCGATGAACCCAGCATGCAGCCGATCATGATTCCGAGTTGATGCGCCTTCGCCGCTTCGACCATTTGCAGCGCCGCTGTAAGCCCGCCGGTCTTATCGAGCTTGATGTTGATCATATCGTAAAGCGCAGCGAGGCGGTCGAGTTCGGCGATGCCGTGGGCACTTTCGTCGGCGCAGAGCGGCACTTTGTGATCGAGCCCGAATAGCGCGTCGTCGGACGCAGCAGGGAGGGGTTGTTCGACGCAATCGACCCCCGCATCGAGACAGCCATCGAGATTCCGGATCAGGTCGTCCGGCGTCCATCCCTCATTGGCATCGACGATGAGGGTCGCATCTGGCACCGCCTCGCGAACGGCAGCGATACGGACCCTGTCGTCAGCGCCGCCGCCGAGCTTGATTTTCAGGATTGGGCGGTCGGCTGCGGCCAGAGCGTCGGACGCCATTTTGGCAGGCGTACCGAGCGAGATCGTGAAAGCTGTGGTGACAGGCGAAAGCCGGTCGATCCCGGCCAGCACATGCGCCGGCACCCCGCTTTTTTTCGCTTCAAGATCCCACAAGGCACAATCGAGCGCGTTGCGGGCCGCACCGGCCTTAAGCGCGCCGATCAAATCCTCCCGGCTGCCGCCCTGTTCGATCAGGTCGACCACGGTTTCGATCTGCGCCAATACTGTTTGGGGCGTCTCGCCATAGCGCGCATAAGGCGTGCATTCGCCATGGCCATGAAAGCCGTCCTCTTTGATGCTGACGGCAACAACGACAGCCTCGGTGCGCGTGCCGCGTGCGATGGTGAAACTTCCGGCGATGGGCCAAGACTGCACAGCCGTACCAATCGTTCGTCTTGTCATCCCAGTCTCCGTCTCGACCCAGCCTGATTCGGACGTTAAGACCCAGTTGGGCGGGTCTCAACCGTTCTAAACCGGACTTTTCCAAGTGGCTCAGGCGTCTGCCTTCTCTGCGCTCGAAACCGCGCCGCCTAAGGTCGAGGCGGCGGGCGACGGCGTTTTGCGGCTTTCGGGCTATTGGACTTCTGATCATTCGCAGGCGGTCGAAGAAGCCCGTGTCGCCATCGCCGCGAAGATTGCCGGCCAAGGCCAACTCGCGCTCGATTGTAGTGACATTCCGCGCCTTGATACGCTTGGCGCTCTTGTGCTGGTCCGTTTGCAGCAAAATGCTGCCAAAGGCCAACTCGTCTTTACGAAAGTAAGCGAGAAGGCACAGATCCTGATGCAGGAAGTTGCCTCACACGATCAAGATGCGCCGCATGAGAAGGCCAACGGGCCAGCCGCCATTCTCGCGCTTGCAAGCATCGGCGAAAATGTCGTCGAGTCGGGCAGGGATGTCGTCGGCGGCTTATCCTATCTCGGTGCTATCGTCTCCGCGTTGGGGCGTCTTCTGTTACAGCCTTGGCGCATCCGCTTCACGCCGATCATTTTTCAGCTCGATCAGGTCGCGCTGCGCGGCGTGCCGATCATTGTGCTTATCTCTTTCCTGGTTGGCTGCATCATCGCGCAGCAAGGCATTTTCCAATTGCAGCGTTTCGGCGCGACGCCTTTCGTAGTCGATCTGATTGGCATTCTCGTTTTGCGTGAATTGGGCGTGCTGCTGACGTCGATCATGGTCGCGGGCCGGTCCGGTTCTGCCTTCACGGCGGAAATAGGCTCGATGAAAATGCGCGAGGAAATCGATGCCTTGCGTGTGATGGGCCTCGACCCAGTGGAAATTCTCGTCATTCCGCGCGTGCTGGCGCTGATGATTGGCCTGCCGCTTCTGACCTTCATTGCCAATATGGCGGCACTGCTTGGCGGTGGTGTTGTGGCGATGATCTATGGCGGCATTTCGGTTGATGTCTTCCTATCGCGCCTACAAGGGGCGATTGGACTCAACACGTTTCTCGTCGGATTGATCAAGGCACCGTTTATGGCGCTCGTGATCGGCATCATCGCGTCGCTTGAAGGCATGGCGGTGAAGGGCTCTGCCGAATCGCTTGGCCGGCAGGTGACATCGTCGGTGGTCAAAGCCATCTTCATGGTGATCGTGGTGGACGGGCTGTTCGCCATGTTCTTCGCCGCGATCAAATATTGAGGGCGGGATGGATCAGACGCTCACCCCGCCCACCGATACCGAAGCGCAGGCACAACCCGCGCGCGAGGCCATCATTTCTGCGAAGGATGTCGTTGTCTCGTTCGGTGATAAAACGATCCTGAATCAGCTTAGCCTTGATGTCTATCGGGGCGAGATTCTTGGTTTCATCGGACCTTCCGGTGCGGGTAAATCCGTCCTGACGCGCACAATTCTTGGTCTCAATAAGAAGAGTGCCGGCACGATCGAAGTGTTCGGCCACGATCTCGACACGCTGAACGATGCGCAGCATCGTGCGGTCGAGCGGCGTTGGGGCGTGTTGTTCCAACAAGGAGCTCTCTTTTCGTCGCTGAATTGCCGGCAGAACGTGCAAGTACCGATGCGGGAATATCTCAAGCTTAGCCAAGGTTTGATGGATGAGCTCGCGGCCATGAAGTTTCAGATGGTTGGGCTGACGCCCGATGTCGGTGACAAGTTACCGTCTGAACTCTCCGGCGGGATGATCAAGCGCGTGGCGCTTGCGCGCGCTTTGGCGCTCGATCCTGACATTCTCTTTCTCGACGAGCCGACTTCGGGACTCGATCCGATCGGCGCAGGCGATTTCGACGATCTGATCGCGACGCTCCAGAAGACGCTGGGTTTGACCGTGTTCATGGTGACACACGACCTCGGATCGCTTTATTCAGTGTGCGACCGGATCGCTGCGCTCGGGCAAGGCAAGATCGTTGCCCAAGGCACGATCAAAGAGATGCTTGCTTCGGAACAGCCTTGGGTCAAAACCTATTTCCACGGCAAGCGTGCCGAGGCGATGAACGCCAAATTGTGAGGACGGGACCATGGAAACGCGCGCCCATTATGTCGCCATTGGAAGTTTCACACTCTTGGTGATCGCGGCTGCTTTTGCATTTGTGTATTGGTTCCGGGGCGCTGACGGGCGCAGCAACATGACGAGTTACCGGATCGTCTTCACAGGCTCAGTCTCCGGCCTCTCGAAGGGTTCGCTCGTCATGTATAATGGCCTCAAAGTTGGCGAGGTGACTTCGCTCTCTCTGATGCCGGAAGATCCGAGCCGCGTGGTCGCGATTGCAACCGTCGATGCAGCGACACCAATGAACACCGACACGAAGGCGCGTCTCGAATTTCAGGGGTTAACCGGCGTCGCATCGGTACAATTGTCTGGCGGTGGGCCGAATGCGCAGCCACTCATTAGCAATGCGCCGGGTAAGCCCCCCATCATCTATGCTGATCGATCCGACTTTCAGGATTTGCTCGAAAGTGCGCAGCGCCTAGCGAAAAAGGCCGAAGATGTTCTGACACAAGCCGACCGGTTATTCACCGTCAATGCAGGCGCGATTAATGCAACCGTTCGCAATGTGGAAATGTTCTCTAAGTCTTTGGCAGAAAACTCGGAAGGTGTCGGTAAATTCCTGTCCTCCACGGGCAATGCCGCCGACAAGATTTCTTCGCTTGCCGTTACCCTCGAAGCGCTGTCAAATAATATTGATACGATCGTTCGGTCGGTGAGCCCCGCGGATGTGTCGAAAATCATTTCAGATTTGCAGCAAATCTCGGGCACCGTCGCCGATGGTCGCGACGACATCAAGGTGTTCATGAAAGACGTGTCGGTGCTCGCCAAAAGGCTGAACGACGCAACCGTAAAGCTCGATAGCGTGCTCGGCGATGTCGGCAGTGTGGCGAAGGCCATAGATCCAGCCAAGCTTGGCAAGGTTGTCGACAATTTCGAACGCTTTTCGACGGCGCTTGGCAGCAACACGCAAAACACCGATCAGATCATCAAGAACACCAATGAACTCACGACCAAGCTCAACCGCGCTGCCGACAAGGTGGAAGGGTTGATGTCGAGCTTGCAGGGTTTCCTGGGATCGGATGACGGTAAACAAGCGGCCGCAAGCTTTGCCGATACGGCACAATCGATCCGTAAACTTGCAGAAAATCTCGACAAACGAACTGCCGAAATGGCTGCCAGCTTCAATAGGGTGGCGGGGACGGGGACGCGGGATCTCGATGTTTTGACGGCTGAAGCGCGCCGGACGCTCTCTGAGATCAATCGGACGCTGGGAGATTTCAACAGAAATCCGCAGCAAATCATTTTCGGTAGCAGGCCGGGTATCCCAGAATACAATAGAAGCCGGTGAGCGGCTGGCGAAGCGATTCGTTTGGCTTGGGAAGGGTTGCTGTCTTGAAGCGTTTGAAATCGTTTTCGATTGTCATCGTTGCGGGCTTGGCCGCCGCGTGTAGCGGTGGTCCGGCGCCAACAACGTTCGACCTGACCCTTCCTGATCGCATCGGTCGCGCATCGCCCGGGCGGTCGCAACTCGTTGTGGCCGAGCCTTCCGCTCTGCAGCAACTCGATTCCGAGCGCATACTGGTCAGGGGTGCCGATAACACGGTGAGCTTTATCGGTGGCGCGCAATGGTCTGACCGCCTGCCACGTCTTGTCCAATTCCGCATTGTCCAAGCTTTTGAGAACACTGGCCGCGCTGTTGGCCGTGCCGGGGCGGGAATTAATGGCGATCTGGGACTGATTGGGGAGTTGCGTGCCTTCCACCTCGATGCTGGGCGCGGCGAGGTTGTGGTCGAGTATTCGGCGCGGCTCGTCGATGCCACATCAAGCCGCATCATGGCGGCCCAAATTTTCCGCGCAACCGAGCCTGTCAGCGGTGACAATCCGGGGCAGGTGGCGGGGGCGCTCGACCGCGCTTTGCAGGACGTACTTGGCCAGCTTGTACGCTGGGCCAATGCCCGCAGCTAAGTTTGGCGTCTCAATACTGCGCACAAAAAAGGCCGCCCTAGGGCGGCCTTTTCTATGTCATGAAATGTGAGCTTAGCTGATGCGGCCTGATGCATGGGCCAACAGCGTGTAGACCTTGCCCTCATCAGAGGCGAGGATCGAACGGGAGATTGCGGCATCGTGATCGCGCGGGGCGACCTCGCGCAGCAACTCCTCGAACTTCGCGATGTAGGCGTCGATCATGCCACGGAACTGGGCTTCCCGCTCATAGCGGCGACGAATATCTTCGAACGCGTCCACGCCACGATGCGAATAGAGCGGACGGCCAAACGGGGCCTCTTCACCGCGCAGATAGGCATCCCAAGCGTCGACCAGTTCATCATGCATAACAAGCGTGCCGACATGATCGGAGAGCGTGGTCAGGAAATCGGCCGATTGGACCGGTTTCGCCGGCTTAGGGGCCGCTTCCTCTTCACGCGAAGCGCGGGCGAGCAGATCGCTCAGCCAGCCTGGTCCGCGATCCTGGCGGACGCCAGAAGCGGGCTGTGGTGCGTAACGGTCTTCCACCTTCTGACGGGTCGGGGCAGGGGCCGGGGCAGGGGCAGGAGCCGGTGTTGGAGCAAGCGGGCGCTGGACCACCGTACGGGCCGGGGCTTGTGCGACCGGGGTTTGGACGACAGGGGTGGTCGGGCGCGGGGCTACGACCGGGCGCGCCGGGGCAGGTACTGCCTGCTGGGGAGCCGGGCGCGGCGTTTCTATGCGCGGTTCGGGACGCGCAGCGGGCGCAACCGGAGCCGTTGCCGTCGGGACTTCGACGATACGGCCGGAGCGGGCGACGATGTCCGTGATCTCGCCAAGCGCTTTGATCTGGTCTGAGACAACACGGCGCATGGCCTCTGTCGTTTCTTGCGTCTCGCGCGGGAGCTCGACAAGGCCGCGGCTCAATTCGGCGCGCGTCATGTCAAGTTCGTCGCGGACTGCCGCCGACATGGTCCGCATGTCGCCGACAAGACGGGCGAAACGATCATTGGCTGCAGCAAACAGAGATGCCATTTCGGCGGTTGCCGTCTCATAGGCCACTGTCAGAGCGGCAGCAGTCTGTTCGCGTTCATTGGTGCTCGCAGCGCGGATTGCATCGTAATGCGAGGCGAGGGCTGTGGTTGTTTCCACGCTCGATTGCGCGAGGATCGCACCGATGTCGCGGGCGCGCGTCTCAGCGACGCGAAGCTGATCGCCCACTGCGAGTGCGAAGCCATGACCGATGCGCTCAAGGTCGGATGCGCGCTGCTCGAGGGCAGCGAGAACGCTTTCCAGCGTGTCGCGACGTTCGATGAGGCCAGCGGCAATGCGCTCTTCCACCGTTTCCATGCGGTTGGCAGCGGTTTCGAGCACTTGCGCATGTTCGTGCGAGACGCGTTCCATGCTCCGTGAGCCTTCATCCATGCGAGCAACAAGCCCGCTGGTGCGCCCGAGCACTTCATTGGCGGTTTCATTGAAAACACGGCTCTGCCTCGCGAGCAATTCAGCCGCTTCGCCGGCACGTTCGGCAATGACGCTGGCGGATGAGCCAAGCGCCTGCGCTGAGCTCGACAAGCCGGTTTCGATATCGCGCAGATTCTGGCCAGTGCTTTCGACAATAGCACCGAGCGTACGGCCGGTTTCCTCGAGGCGGGTGAGCAATGTGCCCATTTCGCCGGAGAGCGTGTCGTGCGTCGTGACGAGTGCGGTGAGCGAGCGGCCCGCGCTATCGTCGACAGCGTCGCGCAGGAGCGCCGAGGTCTGTTCTGCAGCACTCGTGATTTCCTCGCCTTGACGGCGCAGGCCTTCGACGATCGCGCCCGAGCGGGTTTCGAGTGTGCGCAGCACGATCTCGCTAACGCCAATGAGTTCGCGCGCGGCGGCATCGCCGGTGCGGGTGAGGGATGCATTGGTCTCTTCGCTTTGCTGGCGCAGCGTTTCGGCGAGAGCCTGACCACGCTCATTGAACAGCGACGTGATTTCCGCAACACGCTGGCCGAGCGTGGCAGTAATCGAAGCAGTGCGGACTTCAAGCGTCTCGGCGTGCGAGGTGATCGCCGTCGAGACTTCTTCGGTACGGCGGAGAATAGCATCCGCCTTCGCCGTCATCACTTCACCGAAGCCCTGCGTGCGTTCGAGCATCAGGCGCTCGAATTCTGCCGCACGTTGGGTGATGGCATTGGCGACCTGCTCCGAGCCATTGGTGAGTGTCGCGGCGATGTCGAGCGCGCGGGTTGCAAGCGTCTCGGATACGCTACGGGCACGCTGGTCGAGGCCGAGATCGATGCGTTCGAACACGTAATCGAGCTTGCCGGTGATTTCGTCCGTTTTGCTCGTGGTCCGGTTTTCAAATTCGGTGATTTTTCCGCCGATGAGATCGGCGGCTTCGCGCGCGCGGACACCAATTGTCTCGGCGAGAGCACCGCCTTGCGTCCGAAGCAGGAATTCGACTTCGCCCAGGCGGTCTTCCACCACGCGCGAGAAGGCGCGGGTGTCACCCGTGATGCGGTCAACAAGTTCCGAGCCGCGGCTGAGAACGGTTTCTTCAAGCGCGTTCAAATGGCGCGAGAAGGATTCATTCAGCTCGCCGCCGCGCTCAATAATCGTTTCGCGGAGGAGGGCGATGCGGCTCGCCAGTGTTTCGTCAAGCGAGGCACCGTTCGAGCGTAGGAGTACGTCGAGTGCTGCTACACGTTCGCCGATCTGGCGCTCAAGTTCCGAGGTGCGATTGGTGAAGGTGTCGTTCAAAGCGGCAAGGCGGCCGCTCATCAATTGATCAAGCTCGCCGCGCCAGCCGCCCAGAGCATCACGCAATGTGTCGACGCGGCTGTCCATGAGCGTTTCAAGGGCCGAGCTGTGATGCGTCAGCGAACGATCGAGTTCCTGCACACGGCCGCCAATGGCGAATTCGATTTGGCCGGCCCGTTCGGCGAGCGTCGCACGCAAGGCTTCAAGGCGGTCGGTGAGGGCGCCTTCGATGCGCGTGGCGCGTTCGTCGAGTGTCGAATCCATCTGATCAAGACGACGTTCGAATGTGACATCGATTTGTGCCGTGCGCTGTTCCAGCGTCATCGCAAACTGCCCAAGGCGCTGTTCGAACGTTGCATTGATTTGGCCGGCGCGCTGGCCGAGTACGGTGTCGATTTGACGGGCGCGGTCGGCCAGCGTTGCTTCAAGCGCTTCGAGGCGTGAGCCCATCGCGTTCTCGATGGCTTCGCTGCGCGTGGCAAGCTTGTTCTCGAGGTTGCCGACATGTTCGCCGAGCATAGAGTCGATTTCGCCACCGCGCTGTTCGAGAACTGTCGAGAAGCGCGCTGCCGTGGCACCCATTGTCGTGCCGATGCGGTTGACTTCGCTGGCCATCGCGGCGGTCGCCTTCGAGGTTGCGCCAGTGAGGCGTTCTTCGAAGGTTTGGGTATAGCGGTCGAGCGAATGAGCAATGTCGTTGCCACTCGATTGCAACATCGTACGCGCTTCGCTCACACGTTCTTCGAGCAGGCTGTTGATGCGGTAACCGGCATCGGAAAGCGAATTCTCGAGCTTGGCACCTTGTCCTGCCATATCGTCGCGTAGCTTTTCGCTGGCTTCGGCAAGGCGGGCGGCCAGGGCTTGCGCTTCACTGGAGAAGGATGCGCGCACCTTCTCAGCATTCTGGGCAACGCTGGTATTAAAGCCCGTTACCGTTTCTTCCATCGTTGTACGCATCAGGCGGCCGCTCTGCGCGACTTCCTCTGCGAGACGCTCGCCCGTTTGCGACAGCACCTGTGTGATGCCGGAGACCTTACCGCTCAGCGCGGTGGTAACGGTTCCTGTTGCTTCGGTCAGGCGCGCGCTGACGGCTTCCGTCGTTGTATCGAGACGGGCAATCAGTTGGCCACCGCTCGCGGTGATTTCCCGCACCATCGATTCACCAGACTTGCCGAGCACCTCAGTGATTTCTGAGGTTTTCGCATCGAGCGAATAGGTGATCTTCTCGCCAGCTGCACTGACGATGGTCGATAGTCGCTGTGTTGCGTTGTCGAGATCGACATTGAGATTTTCATGTACGCCGGCAATCGCTGCGCGCACGCGCTCACTGTTCGAGACAATCGCCTCGCGCTGATTGATCAGTTCTTCGATCAATCCGCGGACGCGGATTTCGTTTTCGCCATAAGCGCGTTCGAGCGAGGCGATTTCTGAGTGAACGATCGTTTCGAGTTCGCTGGTGCGGGCCACCGCACGTTCAATGCCATCGCCCATTGCAGCCACTTCGCGGCGAATGGCGTGCGAGAGGGTCACAACCGCGTCGAGCGCAACATTTTCTGGCTCGGCGAGACGCACGGCAACTTGCGCCATAGTGCTCGAGACCTGCCGCATTTCGAGCGAGCGGACATAGAGCGAGGCCAGCACGAAGAAGGCCGCGGGTGGAAAGAGCGCGACACCAGCCAGCAGGCCAGCGGCCGCTAAACCAATCCCATTGCGAATGCCCTCGAGGCTCAGAAGCGCATCACCCCACTGGCCGTAGGCGAAGGAAAGAACGAGTACGATCCAGACCGCGGATGTCGCGAGCGCGGCGGCGGTTGGCCACGAGACCGGACGGGCCTTCATCGACTGCAGGATCTCACCGACGGCGCGGCGGTCATCATTCGCCGGACGGCCGGGTTCCAGCTTTTGCTTGTCCGGGACGGGGGGCGTGAAGGGCAGGCCCTGATCTTCGATACGAGGCGCAGTAGCGCTGTTGTCGACTGGCATCGGATCCTTCGGGGTGCGCGCAACGTCTGTGCGAGGCATCTCGGCCTTTGGCGTGGCAATCGTTGGGGCGTTTTTGTCACCAGTCTTTTCGACCAGCTTTTCAGCTTTCTTTTCAGGCACTTGGTCTGATTGTGGTTCGGTGCGGCCGCGTAGTAGCGCCTCGTCCAACGGTTTCGGCGTTTCGGAAACGGGGATGGGAGCCGGTTTGGCTGCCGTCGCGCTGCTCGTGGCAGTCAGGTTCAGCGCCTCCTCAATGGCCGAAAGGGCCATTTCGGTCGGATCGGTCGCTTTTTTCTGGGTCGCCATCTGGATGCCGTGCCTTTGAACTCTCACCGTGCCACCCGAAAAAGCCCGAGCGCCACATCCTTACGCCGGCCCTGACAGAGCTCGCGCAAGCTTTGATTAACCAATGCAGTGTACCGACCGCGGCTGGGCCTGAAAACCCGAGCAGGCCAATCACCTTGAATCGTCGTTAACGCCACCGGGTTTGCCGCTTGTCACTGCTTTCCGCGGCCGATGTAGGACGGATGGCCGAATACCATGGTCATTCCGTTGCGGAAAGCGCGAGCGACGCCGCACTATGGTCGAAAATTTTCCATCTTGAAACCCTTTGTTGCATGCTCGCGTTTTAAGGCAGGCCGCGCGCGCAAACTGCGGCAGTAAAGGGGGAGCCTGTGATGGATGACAATCTGTTGGCCAGAGCCGAGACCCTTCGTGGGCCTTTATGGGATGTCCCGTCTGCCGACATCATTGATCGCAAGCTCTTGCACGCCCTGACTTTAGGAGATGAAGCCCTTTCCCGCGAACTTCTGGCGCTGTTTTTCGACCATTCCGCTCAGGCTTTACGAGGCTTGCGGGAGGCAGCCGACCAAGCGAGCCGCCGTGCCGCAGCTCATGCCCTTCAGGGTTCAGCACTGGCGGTGGCAGCGCAGGGGGTGGCCGTGTCGGCGGCCATGATCGTCGGTCTGCCCGAAAATGTGGCGGAGGGGGAGTGGCTGGATGCTGTCACCGAACTTCATGCTCAAGTGGCGCAAACCCGTGCCGCTATCGCCCATCTTTTGGCTGGGGATATGACATAAAATGAGTGCTATGGCCTCCTGACCCCACAAAAGCTGTACCTCAGGTCTTCAATCCGGGCTCGAATACGCTAAGTGATACCGTGTTCATCCACGGGATCCGGGCTGACCATGACCTCAGTTACCTTTATCGACTCCCAAGGTACCGCCCGTACCGTCGCTGCCGAAGACGGGTCGACGCTCATGGAAGCCGCCGTGCGCAATGCGATACCCGGGATTGAGGCCGAATGTGGCGGAGCCTGCGCATGCGCCACATGCCACGTCTATGTCGATGCCAGCTGGCAGGATCGGTTGCCGCCGCCCCAGAGCATGGAAGAGGATATGCTCGATTTCGCCTATGATGTGAGGCCGACGTCGCGCTTATCCTGTCAGATCCGCATCCGGCCGGACCTTGAAGGACTGGTGGTCACGACACCGGAACGGCAAGCCTAATCCACTTCTCCTCAACGCTCTCGATCGAATACGGTGTTGCAAGCCCGGGCGAGAGCGTGCATCAAGCGCTCCGCCGGGAAACTGCCCCGGAGGGAGCGATTTGACGATGACCGATACGATCAAGACCGATGCGCTGATTATTGGCGCGGGTCCGGTGGGCCTTTTTGCCGTGTTCGAATTGGGCCTGCTCGATATCAAATGTCATCTGATCGATATTCTGCCCAAGATTGGCGGGCAGTGCGCCGAACTCTACCCGGAAAAGCCGATTTATGACATTCCGGGTTTTCCTGTCGTGACCGGGCAGGGACTTATCGACAATCTCATGCAGCAGGTCGAACCGTTCGGGCCGGTGTTTCATCTCAACCAAATGGTCGAGGGACTAGAAAGCATAGGGACGCCCGAAGCGCCGCTGTTTCGCGTGACGACGGATGCCGACACTGTGTTCGAGGCGAAGGCTGTTTTGATCGCGGCTGGTGGCGGGTCGTTTCAACCGAAAAAGCCTCCGATTGCCGGCATCGAAGCCTATGAAGGCAAGAGCGTGTTCTACGCAGTGCGGAAGATGGAAGAGTTTCGCGACCGCACAATTCTAATTGTCGGCGGTGGAGACAGTGCGCTCGACTGGACGCTTAATTTGCAGCCCATCGCCAAGCGCGTGATCCTGATGCATCGCCGCGACGAATTCCGCGCCGCGCCGCATTCGGTCGATCAAATGCGGACACTTGTTGCCGAAAGCAAGATGGATCTCGTGCTCGGGCAGGTCATGGGCCTCAAGGGCGAAAATGGCCAGCTTGAAGCCGCGACGATCCGTGGCACCGACAATGTCAATTTCGATCTCGCCTGCGACCGGATGCTGCCCTTCTTCGGGCTCACGATGAAATTGGGACCGATCGCCGATTGGGGACTCAATCTTGCCGAGAATCTCATTCCGGTTGACACGGAAAAGTTTGAAACAAGTGTGCCGGGCATTTTTGCCATTGGCGACATTAATGCCTATCCGGGTAAGCTGAAGCTGATCCTTTCGGGTTTCCACGAAGGCGCGCTCGCAGCGCAGAAGGTGCATCGCTATGTCTATCCGGACAAGCGGCTCCTGTTCCAATACACGACCTCCTCCTCAAGCTTGCAGAAAAAGCTCGGCATCGTCCAAGCTTAAAAATGTCTGCGATAGATCAAGGTTAAGCGGGGCGTTCGCGCAAATAATTGCGCTCGGGCGTGAGCCCGCCTAAGTTGGTCTTATCATCAGGCTCCGGAGGGTCAGCATGTTTAAATCCATTCTCGTACCGGTCGATCTGGCTGAAATGGACGTCGTTAAGCCGGCGCTCGACAAGGCGATTGCGCTCGCGAGCATGACGAGTGCCAGTCTGCATCTCGTCTATGTACGTTCCATTTTGCCGGTCACTTTCATGGAATATGTGCCGCCCTCTTTCGATGAAGAGCAGCAAACTGAATGCGAGAAGAAGATGGCTGACGTTGTCGCCAGTCTCGCAATGGCTGACAAAACGAAAATCACCACGGCTGTTCGGATGGGTGCGGTTTATAACGAGGTCCTGTCAGAAGCTGAGAAGCAATCTTGCGATCTCATCGTTGTCGGTTCGCATCACCCTTCGATGTCGACCTATTTGCTCGGTTCTAACGCAGCCACGATTGTGCGCCACGCGCCGTGCTCAGTACTTGTCGTGCGCCTTTGAGGTGCGCATCTTCGTGCCAAGAAAAAGGCGGCCCTAGGCCGCCTTTTTTGTTGCGTTCAGTTAGGAGACGTCCGGCAATAAATTGGCTGGTGGTTCTTTCGCATTGAAGATCAGCGGCTTGTTACGCGTAATCATCCCGTGCACCTGTTTGCCGAAGGGAAACATGAAGACCACGCCCATGGTCGCAAGTAGCCAACTACCGCGCATCAGGCCCCAGACTGTCGCAGCAGCGAAACCGGCAAGCGTGCTGATGCCAACGATGGCCGTCAACATGTAGGTGAGTAGCGGTCGACCGCCTTGGAACACAGCCTTTGGATTGGCTTTGGCAATTTTCGTCATCAATTCGCGCACGAAAATCGAATAGCCCTTGTCCTGCGAATCGTAATCGACATAGCCACGCCAATTCAGGTTGGAGAGCGTCACTGTGCGGCCATTCGTCCGCCGCAAGCGCGCCATGTAAACGGCGGTGATAATGTTGCGATAGCCAAAAGTAAGGCGAAGCGCCGCAATCTCCGAAAGCGGGATCGTCTCCTGCCTGCGGCCATTATCAACGATCAACGAATCGTCAGTCAGAGCGAAGAGAACCTCGCCCGAGAAAGGGCGTGGCCTTTGTTTGTAAGCGAGTGCTTGCATTGTGATCCGTTACGGCCATTCCGCTTTGTTGCGCCATGCGGCATGGCTTGTGTCAGTCTATGCTTTCTGCTGCTTCACGAAAACGATTATTCCTTTTCGGTAGCATAGTTTACCGGCCAAGCATTTTCATCGACCAAGCGTTTTCATCGACCCAGTGATTTCATCGCGCCTTCAAGTCCATCGAGCGTGAGAGGGTACATCGCGCCGCCCATCAGACGCTGCATGATATTGATCGATTGGGTGTAGCCCCAGAGGTTTGGTTTCACCGGGTTGAGCCAGACATGGCGGGCGAAATGCCCGGTCAGCCTTTCCATCCAGACCTGCCCCGCTTCCTCGTTCCAATGTTCGACAGAGCCGCCGGGCTGGACGATCTCATAAGGCGACATTGAGGCATCGCCGACGAAAATCAGGCGATAATCCTTAGGGTAGGTACGGATGATTTCAGCTGTTGCAATGCGCTGATCGTGGCGGCGGTGGTTTTCCTTCCACACGCCCTCGTAAGGGCAATTGTGGAAATAGAAATGTTCGAAATGCTTGAATTCGCTTCTCGCTGCCGAGAATAATTGTTCGGCCAGCTCGATATGCCAATCCATCGAGCCGCCGACATCGAGGAACAACAACACCTTGATCGTGTTGCGGCGTTCGGGCCGCAATTGCACATCGAGCCAGCCATGTTCGGCGGTGGATTTGATGGTGCCATCGAGGTCGAGTTCGTCCGGCGCGCCGGAGCGGGCGAATTTACGCAAGCGGCGTAACGCGACTTTCATGTTACGCGTGCCGAGTTCCAGACTGTCGTCGAGATCCTTGAAATCGCGCTTGTCCCAGACTTTCACGGCACGGAAATTGCGGTTTTTATCCTGTCCGATGCGGATACCTTCGGGATTGTAACCAAAGGCGCCATAGGGCGAGGTGCCCGCCGTGCCGATCCATTTGTTGCCGCCCTGATGGCGGCCTTTCTGTTCCTTGAGCCGCTCTTGCAGCGTCTCCCACAGCTTGTCCCAACCGAGCGCTTTGAGCTGCGCCTTTTCCTCGTCAGAGAGATATTTCTCTGCGAGCTTGCGCAACCATTCTTCTGGGATTTCGGCCTCGTCGATCGCGTCGCCCAATGTTTCGACACCTTTGAAGGTGGCTGCAAACACACGGTCGAACTTGTCGAGATTGCGCTCGTCTTTCACAAGTGCGGTGCGTGACAGGTAATAGAACCCTTCCATCGACTGGCCCGCCAGATCGGCTTCGAGTCCTGCGAGAAGCGTGAGATATTCACGCAGGCTGACAGGCACTTTGGCAACGCGCAGAGCCGTGAAGAAGTTCAGTAGCATAGGCTTTTAGCGCCGGTCGTCGATGACACGGTATTCGGCATCGATCACGCCGGGGGGCGGGCGGTCGGCTTCAGCCTGCATTTGGGCCATCGTCTTTTTCAGGCGCCAGCGCGCGAAGAGGCCAAAGGCGATCAGCGCCGGAATGGCGATCAGCGCGAGGCCTGCGCCCAATACCAGAAGCGCCATGCCGGCAAAGGTAGCCAAAATGACAGCCAAACCCTGCGCCCAGCGCGGGATGGTGACGATGCGGGGGCCATTGCGGCCGTTAAAGGCAAAGCGGATCATGGGTCGGGTCCTTATGGCATCAATATGGTCGCAAAAGGGCCCGACGGGAAGGGCGGCGCGACATCCCGCCCGGACCCTACGAACTCCCACACGCGGGGCCATTTTCCGGCTGTCGCGGCCCGTTTTGACGCGGCTTTCATCCAAAGGGCGCGCTTTACGCGCCTGCAGCAAAAGCCTAGAAACGCCGCCGTTGATGCAGAAAGGCCCAGCCGGCATGTTCAAGAAAATCCTGATCGCAAACCGTGGCGAAATCGCTTGCCGTGTCATCAAGACCGCGCGCCGCATGGGGATCAAGACGGTCGCCGTCTATTCGGACGCCGATAAGGACGCTTTGCATGTCGAAATGGCGGATGAGGCCGTGTTCATCGGGCCAGCTCCTGCCGCCCAATCCTATCTTGTGATTGAGAAGATCATCGATGCCTGCAAGCAGACGGGCGCTGAAGCCGTTCACCCCGGCTATGGCTTTCTCTCAGAGCGCGCCGCTTTCGCCGAAGCGCTGAAGCAGGCGGGCATTATCTTCATCGGCCCCAACCCTAAGGCCATCGAGGCCATGGGCGACAAGATCGAATCCAAGAAATTCGCCAATGCGGCGCACGTCTCCACTGTGCCGGGCTATCTCGGCGTCATCGAAGATCCCGTCCATGCAGTGAAGATCGCCAATGAGATTGGCTATCCCGTCATGATCAAGGCATCGGCGGGTGGCGGCGGTAAGGGCATGCGCATCGCCTATTCTGCCGATAAAGTGGCGGAAGGTTTTGCGCGCGCGAAATCGGAAGCGGCCTCGTCGTTCGGCGACGATCGCGTCTTCGTGGAAAAATTCATCGTCGATCCGCGTCACATCGAAATTCAGGTGCTCGGCGACAAGCATGGCAATGTGATCTATCTTGGTGAGCGCGAATGTTCGATCCAGCGCCGCAACCAGAAAGTCATCGAAGAAGCGCCGTCGCCTTTGCTCGACGAAGCCACCCGTAAGAAAATGGGCGATCAGGCCGTCGCTCTCGCAAAGGCAGTCAATTACGACTCCGCCGGAACGGTCGAATTCGTTGCGGGCCAAGACAAGAGCTTCTACTTCCTCGAAATGAACACGCGCTTGCAGGTCGAGCATCCGGTGACGGAACTCATCACCGGCATCGATCTCGTCGAGCAGATGATCCGCGTCGCGGCGGGCGAAAAACTCACCATTCGCCAAGAGGATGTTAAGTTGAACGGCTGGGCGGTGGAAAGCCGCGTCTATGCCGAAGATCCGACGCGTAATTTCCTGCCCTCGACGGGCCGTCTCGTCACATATCGTCCGCCGCAGGAAGGCGTGTTCGGTGACGTGACGGTGCGCAACGATACCGGCGTTTATGAAGGTGGCGAAATCTCGATCTTTTACGATCCGATGATTGCGAAGCTCGTTACCCATGCGCCGACGCGCCTTGAGGCGATTGAATCGCAATCGCGCGCGCTCGATGGATTCGCCATCGAAGGCATTCGTCACAACATCCCGTTCGTCTCGGCGCTGATGGAACATCCGCGTTGGAAGTCGGGTCGCCTTTCGACCGGCTTCATCGCCGAAGAATTTCCCGAAGGGTTTGCGCCCGCCGCACCGGAAGGCGAGGTGGCGCATCGTTTCGCGGCGGTGGCTGCTGCCATCGACCACACGCTGAATGGTCGCAAGCGCGCCGTCTCAGGGCAAATGCGGAGCGCCCGTCCGGTGACATTCGACCAGGACCGCGTCGTAACGCTTGGGAAGACAGAATTTCCGGTGCGCCTCAACAATCATGACGACCATCTCGATGTCGTGTTCGGCGAGGGCCATCGTCACCATGTGAAGAGCGATTGGGCACCCGGCCAGCCTGTCTGGATGGGCACGATCGATGGCGTTGCGCATGTGTTTCAGGTGCGACCGATTTTGAACGGCGTGCGTCTCGGCCATGCGGGCACGGAAGCCGATGCGCGCGTCTATACGCAGCGTGAAGCCGAAATGGCGCGTTTGATGCCAGAGAAAATTGCTGCCGATACTGGCAAGCAATTGCTTTGTCCCATGCCGGGTCTCGTGAAGTCCATCGCGGTCAAGGTTGGGCAAGAGATCAAGGCTGGCGAGCCACTCTGCATCGTGGAAGCGATGAAGATGGAAAACGTGTTGCGCGCCGAGCGCGACGGCACAGTGAGCGCCCTGCACGCGAAGGAAGGCGATAGCCTCGCCGTCGATGCGGTGATCATGGAATTTGCTTAAGGGAAATCGCTGCGGCGTTACGCGTAAACTTCTCTTCGTCATTGCGAGGAGCGGAGCGACGAAGCAATCCATGCTTGGGTGAGGCGCTATCCAAAGATGGATTGCCGCGTCGGCCTTGGAGCCTTCGCGCAAGGACGAGATTGAAATTCTAGCACCAACGCTCACCTATATCGGACACGCCCATGCCGCTTTATTTCGCCTATGGCTCGAACATGGACCAAGCGGCCATGGCCAAACGCTGTCCGCAGGCCAAGCTGATTGGGCTTGCGCGCTTGCCGCGGCATCGTTTTCTCATCAATGAAGATGGTTATGCAACAGTAGTGCGCGATCCGCGCCGCACAGTGCATGGCGTCTTATGGGACCTCGCGATGAGCGACATTCCGCCGCTCGATCGTTATGAGAGTTTGCATAGCGGGCTTTACACAAAACTGACGCAGCCGGTGATTGCGCAAGCAGGCGCGCGACGTGCTTTGATTTATGTGGGCCGTTCGTCGAAGCCAGGAAAACCGAAGCCCGGTTACAAAGAAGGCGTGGTCCTTGCTGCGCGCGCGGCAGGATTGCCGGACGATTACATTTACGAAATCGAGCATGGCGTCGCGCCGCCACGCAAGCCGGGAACGCCCTTGTTCAAAGCGCCTATTTAATTTTTTGGGCCTCGCGAAGGCTCGGGCGGCCGTTCGGCCTTTAGCGCCTGCGGCGCGTCTCAGTTTTGGGACGCGGGGAAGCCCGCGGCGGCCATTCGGCCTTTGGCGCTTCGCGGTTTTTGTTTTTGAGCCTCGCGAAGGCTCGGGCGTGTGGTTTTGTTTTGGGGCGCGGGGAAGCCCGCGGCGGCCGTGCCATTCTCGCAATGACGAGAAGCGGTTTATTTTCTACCCAAACACATCGCCGAAGCTTTTCTTCAGCGCCACATCGGCATCGTCCATCGTCACTGGCAATCCCAAATCGACAAGGCTCGTCACGCCGAATTTTTGCTCCGCGATGCCGCAAGGCACGATGCCGGAGAAATGTGAAAGGTCTGGTTCCACATTCAGGCTGATGCCGTGGGAGCTTACCCATTTGCGCAGACGGATGCCGATGGCGGCAATTTTGTCCTCGTAACCTTCGCCCTTGTCGGGCCGTTTCACCCACACGCCGACGCGGCCCTCGCGCGTCTCGCCGGTAACGTTGAATTCCGCCAATGCGGCCATCACCCACGCTTCAAGGTGCTGCACGAAGGCGCGCACATCACGCCCGCGGCGGTTGAGGTCGAGTATGACATAAGCAACCCGCTGGCCGGGGCCGTGATAGGTGAATTGCCCGCCGCGCCCCGTTTCGAACACCGGGAACCGCGCCTCAAGCAGATCGCCGGGCTTGGCTGAGGTGCCGGATGTGTAAAGCGGCGGATGCTCGACGAGCCAGACCGTCTCCGGCTCGGTGCCTGCCGCGATCCCGGCCGCGATCCGCTCCATGGTGGCGACAGCGTCGGGATAGGCGGTCAGCCCATCTGAGACGGTCCAGCGCAATTCATCTTTTACCATACGTCAACCATGATCATGCTCAGTGGAGGGGCGGAGGGAACGATGCTCGCAGGGCTTAATCAAGTTGCGGTCGAATTGTCTGTGGTGTTAGGCCGCTCGACAATGCCGGTCCACCATTTGCTGCGGCTTGGCCGCGGCGCGGTGATCGCGCTCGAACAACCGGGTGCTGACGAGGTCGAAATTCTGGCCAATGGCGTGCCCGTTGCGGGCGGCGTCATCGTCGTCAATTCGGGACGTATCGCTGTGGAAATCAAGCGTTTTTACCGCCGAACGGAAAAAGCGGAAGACGCGGCCGAAAACGTCGCTTGAAGAGGGCGCCTGCGCTTGCCCCCCCGGGATCGATCTGTTACACGGAGCGCCGCTTCGGGGTTTTGCCCCAAGGAAGCCGCCGCGGCCATGGCGGAATTGGTAGACGCGCTAGCTTGAGGTGCTAGTCCGGTAACACGGGTGGAGGTTCGAGTCCTCTTGGCCGCACCAACCTTTTCAAACACTTAGACAGGGTTGAGCCACCGGCGGGAGTCGGCGGTTTGCAATTCACCCGTTTCAGGGCCAGCTTTTATAGGCTGGCCTCTGATTGTCATCGTTGTTTTACAATCATCGTTATTGGCTGCTTCTCTTGATAGTTCGGATTGTTGCTCGCTAATGTCTCCGCGTGAGTTAAAGCGCCATCTTGGTTTCTGGCCTCTTGTTGTTGTTGGTGTGGCCTATATGACGCCAATGACCGTGTTCGATACCTTTGGGTTGATTACTGAAATCACCGAAGGGCGTGTGGCGGGAGCGTATTTAATCACGACGCTCGCAGTGCTTCTCACTGCAGCCAGTTACATGCAGATGGCTAAAGCCTATCCGGGCGCGGGGTCTGCCTATCTATTCGCGCAAAAGACTGTCGGTCCCAAACTCGGATTTCTTGTCGGCTGGGCTGCCTTGTTCGACTATCTCCTCATGCCGATGATCAATGTGCTTCTGCCACGGATTTATCTCGGCCCGGTGTTTCCGGCGGTGCCTGATTGGGTCTGGGTGGTCTCTTTTGCAACGATTATCACCGGTCTTAATCTCATCGGTGTCAAAATGTCAGTCCGCGTTACAGCTTTTCTTGTCGCACTGCAGTTCCTTGTCTGTGTGGCTGTCGTCGGCTTATCGATGCAGATGATCCCGATAGATCATTATTCCTTTGCGCCATTGTGGCCAGCTAGCTTTGAAACTGCGCTCGCAGGTGCTGCGATCCTTGTGTATTCCTTCCTCGGTTTTGATGCGGTCACGACGCTTGCCGAAGATGTGAAGCGTCCGACCGTTGACATCCCGCGCGCCGTACTCGCGACAGCGATTGCAGGAGGTCTCCTTTTCGCCACTGTATCCTATTTTGTGCAATTACAATTTCCGACAGCATCGCTTTTTACTAATCTTGAGCGCGCCTCGCCGCAAATTGCTCTGACGCTTGGAGGTCCATCTTTTCAGATCGTGTTTTCATGTGCTGCAGCATTCGGCGTCATTGCATCAGGAATGGCATCGCAGATGAGCACCTCGCGCCTTTTGTTTGGAATGGGGCGTGACGGGCTTTTGCCGCCCAGCTTTTTTGCCTATCTATCGCCTTCAACGCATTCACCATCATACAATATTGCATTGATTGGTGCCGTCTCTCTTGTTGCAGCCATCATGCCGCTATCACTCGCAATCTCAATGATAAGCTTTGGCGCATTGGTTGCGTTTTCCTTTGTCAATTATAGTTGTATCTGCCATTACATCCTCATCAAGAAACAAAGGCGGGCGAGGGACATCCTCCGCTATGGGCTAATTCCTGGCCTTGGCCTCGCTAGCGTCGCCATCTTGTGGGCGAATCTTGACTCCTTCGCGCTCGTCAGCGGATTAGTCTGGCTAGCGATTGGCGCTGTTTACGCTACGCTGCTCTATGTGTTCAAAGGCGTCGACCCCTTCCGCGCTCTTGCACAACGGCCCGACGAATTTGCGCCGGTGAAAGCTGCCGAACCTTGAGTTTCCTAGATTTCACCCCCGCTTGCCCGCGATGATCGCTTCGGTTTCGCTTTTCCATCCTGCGGGTGCGGCCATCGTCTGGCATGTGCCGGGTCCGGGGACCATGTGCACGATCTTATAATCGCGGCGCTTCAACGCGCGCAAAAATGCCGGCAGCATGGCGGCGGTTTGCGCCCGCGTGTCGTGGAAGAGGATGTGCCCGCGTCCGGCCTTTTCGAGCCGCTCCATCACGAGGGAGAGTTGCCGCTCGGGGGCCATGGGGTCCCAGTCCGAAGCCCAGAGGTCGCAGCCGAAGACGCCGATATTGCGGCTTGCCAACCAATCATCCAGCGGGGCCGTATCGGCGAAACCGGGAAAGCGGAAGAAGGGCACGGGCGGCGGGGCTGTTGCCGCTAGGTTGAAGACGGCCTCGTTCAGGATCGCGAAGCCTTTCTCGATGTCGGCGCGGCCCGCCTCGACGCTGAGATTGCGAAAGGTCCAAGGGTGCGACCAGGAATGGCTGGCGATCGTGTGCCCCTGATCCCGCACCCGGCGGGCGAGCGCAGGGTTCCCGGCTGCATTGCGGCCGATCATGAAGAAGGTCGCCTTCACCTCTTCGCAGGCAAGCGAATTGAGGATTGCGGGCGTGGTCGCCGCAGGTCCATCGTCGAATGAGAGGATCACCTCACGGGGCGCAAGCGGCAGGGCGCGCGGATAGGTCTTGAGGCCGGTGAACAAGCCGCCTTCGGTGCCGACGCGCAGCGTTCGGAATGTTCCCAGCGGATCGGCTACGCAGCGCGCTGTGGCGCGCGCGGGCCAGAGCGGCACCAGCGTGGCAGCCGCCAAGAGGCTTCTGCGCGTGACGCGCGCGGCAGCCTTCGCAGAACCCGCTTCTTCCATTGCCAAGGGCCTGCCCCCTCCCTAGAACCAGTTTCACGATTCCCCTGCAGAATGGACGACGGCCATGGTTGACGTCGAGCAAAAAGACCGGCCGCTTGTCTTCCGCGACGAGGAAGGGGAAGTCGTCCCCGCTTATGTCGAACGCGTTTCGGCGGCGTTGGCCGCTGGCAAGATCGACATTTTGCGCGAACTTGTCGGCGGTCTGCATGAGGCTGATCAGGGCGCGCTGCTCGAACTGCTCGACCATGACGAACGCCCGAAACTGATTGAGACATTGGGCGAGGATTTCGACTTCGCGGCGTTGACCGAAGTCGATGACAATGTCCGTGAGGAAATTCTCGAAGAGCTGGATCCGGAAACCGTCATCGAGGGCGTGAAAGAGCTCGAATCCGACGATGCGGTCTACATTCTTGAAGATCTCGACAAGGAAGAGCAGGCCGAGATTCTCGAGGCGCTGCCGGCCAGCGAACGCATCGCGCTGCAAAAATCGCTCGATTATCCGGAGAATTCCGCCGGCCGCCTGATGCGCACCGATCTCATCGCCGTGCCGCCCTTCTGGACGGCGGGGCAGGTGCTCGATGAGTTGCAGGACAACCAGGACACGCCGGATTCATTCTTCGAAGTGTTCGTGGTCGATCCAGGGCATCGTTTTCTCGGCAATATTTTTCTCGATAGCCTCGTGCGCTCGTCCCGCAAGATACGCGTCGATCAATTAATGACAGCGGATCGACGCCGCGTGCGCGTCGATGAAGATGAGCAAGAAGTGGCGCGTCTGATTGCGCGTTACAATCTCGTCTCCGTGCCTGTGGTCGACGAGGCCGAGCGGCTCGTTGGCGTGATCACCATCGACGACATCGTCGACGTGATCCAAGATGAGGCGGATGACGAGATCAAAGCGCTCGGCGGTGTTAAGGCCGACGAAGAATTGTCGGACTCCGTTTGGAATACGGCGCGTTCGCGCTTTGGTTGGTTGTTCATCAATCTTTTGACGGCTTTTCTTGCAGCCTCCGTGATGGGTTTGTTCGAAGCCGAATTGCAAAAAATGGTCGCACTCGCCGTGTTGGCGCCTATAGTGGCGAGCCAAGGCGGCAATGCCGCCACGCAGACCATGACGATTGCTGTGCGCGCATTGGCGACGCGCGATCTTGGCCCTGCGAACGCTGTGCGCGTCACGATGCGTGAGGCCACAGTGGGGCTGCTCAATGGCCTCGGCTTCGGATTGATCACCGGCATCATTGCGGGTGTCTGGTTCCGTGAGTTTGGGATCGGTGCGGTCATTGCGCTTGCTATGACAGTCAATCTCATCGCGGGGGCGCTTGGCGGCATTCTCATTCCGCTCGCGCTTGAGCGCTTTCGTGCGGACCCGGCCGTTTCATCGGGTGTGTTCGTTACCACCGTCACCGATGTCGTCGGCTTCTTTGCTTTTCTGGGAATTGCATCGCTGTGGTTCAGCCTCTGAGCCTGTTTCTTACGCTTTGTTAAGGTTTGATAGGCTTAACACTTCCTCAAGCCGAGGGAGTGCCGTCTCTTGAACCTGTTGCGTCGCCTCATTGCTGCCCTTGCGCTCACCGCCCTTGCGGGCTGCACGCTGTTCGACAAGCAGGAATATCCGCTGCCGCAGGATTTCCCGGTGCATGGCATCGATGTCTCAAAATATCAGGGTAATATCGATTGGTCGAAAGCAATCGAGGGCAGTATTTCCTTCGCTTTCATCAAGGCGACAGAAGGCGGCGATCACAAAGACAGAATGTTCGAGCAGAATTGGAATGCGGCACGCGAGGCGGGTATGCCGCGCGGTGCGTATCATTTCTATTATTGGTGTCGCCCGGCGCATGAGCAGGCGGCATGGTTTATCGCCACCGTGCCAAAAGATCCCGAAGCGTTGCCGCCCGTTCTCGATGTCGAGTGGAACGGCCATTCTAAGACTTGCCCGAAGACGGTGAAGCGCGACATTGCTATTCGCGAGATGCAGATTTTCCTCGACATGGTCGAGAAACATTATGGCAAGCGCCCCATCATCTATGTCACTGTCGATTTTTATCGCGATGTGATGGTGGGCGCGTTCGAAACCTATCCGCTTTGGGTGCGCTCAGTCGCAGGTTACCCGACCATTCGTTACGGCCAGCGCAAATGGGCATTCTGGCAATATACAGCCACAGGCCGCGCCTGGGGCATCGAAGGTCCGGTTGATCGAAACGTGTTCTTCGGCACGAAAAAGCAATGGCAGGAATGGCTGATCAAAAACCGGCAGCATGGGCATGAGCATCACACCCATCTGCCGGTGAGTTGAGGTTTGCGTTGTTAACCTGAATTACGCGAACGCGAAATCGGTTGCTTTTAATGATTGTCCTTGTGTTAGGCCCTTAATCAGCACCTTGGCATCTTCGCCAAAATTAAGGTTGAGCGAGCCGCTTGCGTCGGCTTGAAGGCGTGTCCAGGCTTGGAATGTCTCCGAACGCTGAAAAATTTTGTTCACGACAATTTTATCGCCTTGCAGAGCGTTAAAGTCCGTGATCGTCGCTTCGTAAAATCCATTCGAAGAGACCAGAGAAGAAATATTCTCCAAATGGAATCGGTCTGCACCGCCCTTGCCTGTCATTTCTGCACCTGAGAATAATACCCCGAGCTTGTCACTTTTATTAGTACGAGTGACATCACCATCGTTCACAAGGCTATACTGAACGTTATCGTCACTCACTTTTTCGATGTTAGCGAGATTTACAGAAAGGGAATAATATCCAAGAGCACCTTTCGTCCCTTTTTCAAGATGGAGCGTTGTAACGTTTACACCGCTTTTCATCGTTGTCGTGACTGAGCTAATCTCGAAATCGCGTGGAACGACCAAGGTGTCTAAGCCGCCCTTGCCGTTGATATCCATTGTATAAAAGCCGGGCTTATACAAGGCAGTGAAGGCTTCGTAACTCAAAGTATCATTTCCGTCGGTGCCACCAAACGTCGTTACTTTGACTGGTTTTTTCTGTGACCCAACCATTTTGCTTGGGTTTACTTGAGAATGGAAAGTCATGATATAGCTCCAGCGGTTTGATTGAAATTGTTTTACTCAGCGCAACACTGGCCGCGGGATTAGGCTCTTTACATGACAATTTGCTGACGCGTGGAGTTCATTGTTATGAAAAAAGAAAATATTCTTTTTCAAAACGTGTGGCATCAGTGAAGCTCGCGTCATGCGGGCGTTCGCTCAATCGGTAAACGTGTTTCACTTGCAATTTGAAGCTGATGATTGAAAAAGTGTCTGGTTATGAGACGTCTGGAGATTATCTCAACCATGGATTGCCGCGTCGGGCTGAAGCTCGCCACTTAATTGAAGTTAGCTTCACAACGACGCGATCCATTTGTGAATGCAAAGCACAAGACATCATCCTGATGAGCGATGCGCAGCATTGCGTCTTGGTGGAGGAGGGCGCCAAACATGATTAAACTAAACGGGTCTCCCTCGTCCTTCGAGACGGCTGGCTGCCCCATGCTCCTCGCCATGAGGGTTCCGGTGCGTACCGCCTCCGGTTTTCCTGCATTCCGCACTCAATAATCCTGTCCGAAAGGCAAAGACGCCGCATCTTCCCCCTTTGGCCCGCACCCTCTAATCTCCTGTCCCAGAGTTTTATGGGAGGGTCCGGTCGTGCTCGCCAATGCGCCTAAGCCGTTTAATTTCGATCTCGGGGAAACCGCCGATGCGATCCGGGATACGGTGTTTGCCTTCTCGCAAGAGAGGATTGCGCCGCGGGCGGCTGAGATCGACCGGTCCAATACGTTCCCGATGGATCTCTGGCCGGAGATGGGGGCGCTGGGGCTGCATGGCATCACGGTCGAGGAAGAGTATGGCGGCACGGGCTTAGGCTATCTTGAGCATTGCGTCGCCGTGGAGGAAGTCTCCCGCGCATCCGCGTCCGTCGGCCTGTCCTATGGTGCGCATTCGAACCTCTGCGTGAACCAGTTGCGGCGCAATGGCACCGAAGCGCAGAAGCGCAAATATCTGCCCAAGCTGATTTCGGGCGATCATGTCGGCTCGCTTGCCATGTCGGAGCCCGGCGCAGGATCGGACGTCGTGTCGATGAAGACGCGGGCCGAGAAGAAGGGCGATCGTTACATCCTCAATGGTTCGAAGATGTGGATCACCAATGGGCCTGTGGCTGAGACGTTGATCGTCTACGCCAAGACCGATCCGGAAGCCGGGGCGCGTGGCATCTCAGCCTTTATCATCGAGCGTGGCATGAAGGGCTTTTCAACCGCGCAGAAGCTCGACAAGCTCGGTATGCGCGGCTCGGACACCTGCGAACTCGTCTTCGAGGATTGCGAAGTGCCGGAGGAGAACGTGCTCGGGCAGGTCGGCAAGGGCGTCAATGTGCTGATGTCAGGGCTCGATTATGAGCGTGTAGTGTTGGCGGCAGGCCCGCTCGGCATCATGCAGGCCGCGATGGATGTCGTGATGCCCTATGTGCATGAGCGCAAGCAGTTTGGCCGTTCGATTGGCGAATTCCAGCTCGTCCAAGGCAAGGTCGCCGACATGTATGTGATGATGAATGCCTGCAAAGCTTACGTCTATGCTGTGGCGAAGGCGTGCGACCGGGGCGAGACGACGCGCGAGGATGCGGCGGGGGCCATTCTCATCGCGGCGGAGAAGGCGACGCAGATTGCGCTCGATGCGATCCAGCTTCTCGGCGGCAATGGCTACATCAACGATTACCCGACGGGCCGCCTGCTGCGCGATGCCAAGCTCTATGAAATTGGTGCCGGGACCAGCGAAATCCGGCGGATGTTGATAGGACGTGAATTGTTCGAGAAGACGGCCTGATCTAAGCTCGTGCTATCCAGTCTGCGGCCCGGATTTTCCGGGCCGTTGTTTTTGTTCAGAGGTTCAGTTCCATGTCGCTTCCGCTTGCTCCGCTCGTTCACGCCCATGGTGCGGCCATTCCGGCCATTGGGCTCGGCACGTTTCTGGCGCAGGGCGAGGCGTGCAGCGAGGCTGTGAGTTTCGCGCTCAGGAATGGGTATCGCCATGTCGATACCGCGCCGCGCTACGAGAATGAGGAGGCGGTCGGCGAGGGGATGCGCCGGTCGGGCGTTCCACGCGATGAAATCTTCCTCACCACCAAAATCTGGTGGGACCAAATCGGCGAGGGCGATCTCCAGCGTTCGGCGGAAGAGAGCCTGCGCAAGCTCGGTGTCGATCAGGTCGATCTCCTGCTGATCCATTGGCCGAACCCGAAGATCCCATTGTCGGACTCGATTGCCGCGCTCAACGATGCCAAGCGTCGCGGCTATGCCAAGCATATCGGCGTGTCCAATTTCCCCATCGCCCTTCTCAACGAAGCGTGGCGGCTGACACAGGAGCCGCTCGTCTGCAATCAGTGCGAATGGCATCCCTCGCTCGATCAAGAGAAGCTCCGGGCGGTGGTGCGCGGCTATGGGATGATCTTCACCGCCTATTCGCCGATTGGGCGTGGGGTTTATGGCGATTATCCCGCCATCCTTCGTCTTGCCGAACAATACGGCAAGCTTCCCTCGCAAATCGTGCTGCGCTGGAACGTTCAGCATGAGGGTTCGGTTGCGGTCCCGAAATCGGTCACACCTGAGCGGATCCGGTCCAATCTCGACATTTTCGACTTCACCCTCACGCAGGATGAGATGGAGACGATCCGGGCTCTCGGCAGCCGCGAAGGTCGCCTGATCAAGCCGGATTTCTCGCCCCAATGGGATTGAGGAACCGGCCTTTAAGCGAAGGCCTTGCCTCTTTCCCGGTGGAATCGGGTTTCCCGATTTTCGGTTGTTAATTTCGCATCATCTTTATCCCCCAACAGGTATCCACTGGGCAGGATGATGCACTAAAGTCCGCCGCCTGATTGTTTTTCCGGAGTCGTATCATGGCCTTGTCGCCTGAGATTAAAAAGAAGCTCGAATCCGTCACCACGGCGACGCTTACGACCGTTCTTCTGAAGAAGGGCATTCGCAACGCCTATCTCAAAGGTCCGATGCCGCTGAAGACCGCCGAGGGCAAGCGCATTGTCGGCGAGGCCTTCACGCTCCGCTTCGTGCCGATGCGCGAGGATCTGGCGACGCCGGAAAGCTGGTCCTCGCCGCGCTCGACGCGTGGGGCGATCGAAGACATGCCGGAAGGCTGCATCGCCGTGGTCGACGCGATGGGCGTCACCTCGGCCGGGATCTTCGGCGACATTCTTTGCGCGCGCATGGCGAAGAGGGGCGTCGCTGCGCTCATCACCGATGGCGTGGTGCGCGATCTCGCGGGCGTGCTCGGCACCGGGCTGCCGGTGTGGTGCCAAGGTGCGGCTGCACCTGCATCTGTCGCCGGTCTTACCTTCGTGAATTGGCAGGAGCCGATCGGTTGTGGCGGTGTCGCCGTGTTCCCCGGCGATGTAATCGTCGCTGATGGGGATGGTGCGGTGCTGATCCCGCGCGCGCTTCTCGAAGCGGTGGTCGATGCCGCCGTCGAGCAGGAGCGGCTTGAAGAATGGATCATGAAGGAAGTCGACAAGGGTCTGCCCCTGCCGGGTCTCTATCCGCCGAATGCGGAAACGAAGGCTCGCTATGAGGCCGAAACCAAGACGTGAATCCTTCGCGGCAAGGTTTTGATCTCAGACTCTTTTCCCGTCTTGCGAGTCTGATTCAAGAACTTCAACCAGAGATTTAGGCGGCCTGACAAAAGGCCGCCTTTTTTCATGCGTCGGTTTCGGTCGGTGCTGCGATTTGCGCCACGTCGATCCATTCCGCGCCGACGAGTTCAGCCATGCGCAGAGGCGCAATGCGCACCGCCGCGTTGACGGCACCCGCCGCCGGGATCACTTCATCGAAGGGCTTCAGCGACACATCGCAATAGATTTTGAGCGGATGGGGTAAGCCAAACGGGCAGACGCCGCCGATCGGGTGACCGGTCCAATGGACCACTTCCTCGGCATTCAGCATCTTGGCCTTGAGGCCGAAGCGGTCTTTGTATTTGCGATTGTCGAGCCGCGCCGTCCCGCCCATCACGATCAGCACAACCTGATCCCCCTGCCAGAATGAGAGCGTCTTAGCGATCTGCGCTTCGGCGGCATTATGCGCGGCGGCGGCTTCGGCCACGGTCGCGGAACGCGCCTCGGTGACGATGACGGCGATGTCGGGCGCATGATCGGAGAAAAAGGCGCGGACGGATTCGAGACTCATTGTGTTACTCGCTGCGGGGAAGGCCGAGGCGATAGACGCCTTTGAAATCATCGGGGTCGACAGGCTTGCCCTTCCGGTAAATCACGATCCGCCCCTCATGCGCGAGGCGCACGGCGGTGCGGCGGACGGGGACCATCAACGGCCCCCAGCCATCGGGATGGGAGCCACCGAGCGCACGCGCCGCTTCGGAGGGACAGAAGGTCTTGTCCGGCCCGCGCGCGGTGGCGAGTGCCATCAAGGTCTCTTCAAGCTGTTCGGGGGATGTGGAGACTGCACTCATGCCCCCGGTTTGCCAGAGGGTGGTGGTGAGCCGCAAGCCTCTCAATCCGGTCCGGCGGCGGGGTTGCCATGGGACAGATCGGCGACCGCATCATGTGCGGCGGAGCGAAATTGCCGCATGACCATTGCCACGAGGACAGCGACTGTCGCGCCGACCAAGGCCCAAGAGGAGACGAACCAGGCGGCATAGGCGAGCGCGAAGAAGAAGGCGCGCTGGCCGCGATTGAATTGCCGCCCGGCATCCGTGATGACGTCGCCGGTCCGCCGGACATGCAGATGGGCCTCGGGCGTTTGGGCCCGCTCGCCCGATGGCGTCGCGCCGATGAGGATTGCGGCATAGTTGAAGAGCCGGTACGACCAAGCGAATTTGAAAAAAGCTTAGACGAAGATCACGGTGAGCCCGATGACCTTCATCTCCCACAAGACGCGGCTCGTCGGGATCGAGAGCGGCAAATCGCCGAACACGCGCAACACATCGTCAGTAGCGCGCAACAAAGCTAAGGAGCCGCCGACCACGAGCAGCGAGGTGGACGCGAAAAAGGCCGTGCCGTTCTGCAGGCTCGTCATGATTTGCGTGTCGATGATCCGGACCTCGCGATGGAGCATTTCCTCCATCCACGCCATCCTGTACCGATGCATCAGCGCGTTCAGGCTGAGCCTGCCGAAACGGCGACTCTCCAAAAGCGTGTGGTAGAGCGTCCACGCCGCAATGAAAAAGGCGAGCGCGAACGCATCGGGCCATCCGATTGCCATCTCTCCCATGATCTGCTCAGTCCTTCGGCCGAATCCCGTTTCGTAACGAAAGATAGTCTAGGGATTTGTACGCGTTGGCGGAACGGGAGAAACGCTTGACCGCTTTGGCTTTCCGACCCCACATTTAAGGCCAAACAGGGAGTCCATTATGCCCCAGACCATCACTAAAGGCTTCAAAGCGCTGGTCGCCGAAGCCAACAGCAAGATTGAGACGATCCCGACGGAAGCTGCCAAAGCGTTAGTCGGGAAGGGCGATGTCGTGCTGGTCGATCTGCGCGACCCGCGCGAACTCGAGCGTGAGGGCAAGATTCCCGGCGCGTTTCATTGCCCGCGCGGGATGCTGGAATTCTGGATCGATCCGGAAAGCCCGTATCACAAGCCCGTCTTTGCCGAGGACAAGAAGTTCGTCTTCTTCTGTGGCGGGGGATGGCGCTCGGCGCTTGCAGCCGCAACGGCGCAAGAGATGGGACTTAAGCCGGTCGCTCATATCGAGGGCGGCTTCGGCGCATGGAAAAAAGCGAATGGGGTCGTCGAAGGCGGGAGTTAAGCAGATTCCTTATCCGGCAAGCGCGCATTCAGCAGGCGGATACAGTCTCGCTGGATGGCCGCGAAAAAGGGGATCAGGCGAAAATCCGGATTTTGCCCGAATTCCGCTTCCTTTGCGACTTCAACGGAGAAAAGCCGGAGCTTGACGCCGAGCTGGTCGCCATTGGTGGCAGGCATCGCCATCAAACGTTGCAGCAACTTCTCCGACGATTCTTCGTTCGCATAATTGTCGACCAATTCTCGCGCACGGGCTGCATGGATGGCTGCGACGAGCGCATCTAATGCATCTCTTTGTGCCTCGTCGGAAGCCAATAGTACCTTTGGCAAAGGCGTTACATTGGACGGCCAAGGATCCGGGGGATTATATGACATAGTCTGCCTTTCGATGTGTCACCGAAAGATGACAGCATGATCGATTCGCCTGTAATGGGCGAGTCATAGACAATTTGGGTTTTCACATCAGCCCGTTGTACTTTCTTTATTTATCAATTAGTTAGCGAAACTGCCCAAATCTTGAGCGGTAAAATAAGGCACTTTGGTCGAATTAATGAGTGCCGGGTCGGCAGGTGTGAGTGCGTTTGTCGTCCGTGCTGGGATCGGGCAATATCGACCATGACTGCTAGCGTGGGGGAATAGCTTGGCCGTTCTGTCTTCGTCCTTCGATCCATCGCGTGCTGATGCGGGGGTCAATCGCAATGAGTGGGCCGCGATGGCCGCTGACCTTACAGCCAAGCGCGCCGAGACCGCCTTGGGCGGACCTGAAAAGGCGCGCGAGCGCCATGTCGCACGCGGCAAACTTCTCCCGCGCGATCGTGTGGCCCATCTCATCGATCCGGGTGCCCCTTTTCTCGAACTGGGCGGACTTGCCGCCCATGGCGTCTATGACGAGGCGATTGCAGGCGCGGGCCTGATCACAGGCATTGGCCGCGTGTCCGGTCGCGAAGTGATGATCGTCTGCAACGATTCCACAGTAAAAGGCGGCACTTATTATCCACTCACCGTGAAGAAGCATTTGCGTGCGCAGGAGATTGCGCGCGAGAATCGGTTGCCTTGCGTTTATCTCGTCGACTCTGGCGGAGCGAACCTGCCGCATCAGACCGATGTGTTTCCTGACCGCGAGCATTTCGGTCGCATCTTCTACAATCAAGCCAATCTTTCTGCGATGGGCATTCCGCAAATCGCCGTCGTGATGGGTTCGTGCACGGCAGGCGGCGCTTATGTGCCTGCCATGTCGGATGAAACCGTGATCGTGCGCAAACAAGGCACGATTTTCCTCGGTGGGCCGCCGCTCGTGAAAGCCGCGACGGGCGAAGAAGTATCAGCTGAGGATTTGGGTGGTGCAGACGTGCATGCGCGCGTCTCCGGTGTTGCCGATCATTACGCGATGGACGATGCCCATGCGTTGCGGATTGCGCGTTCCATTGTCGCCAATCTCAATTCGCGCAAGCCTGAAACGGTTGTGCTGCGCGATCCGCGTGAACCGCTTTTCGATGCAGCCGAGCTTGAAGCCCTGGTGCCAACCGATCTTAAGAAGCAATATGACATTCGCGAAGTGATCACCCGACTTGTCGATGGCTCTGAGTTTGATGAGTTCAAAGCGCTTTACGGCACAACGCTGGTGACAGGTTTTGCGCATCTGTGGGGCATGCCTATCGGCATTATTGGCAATAATGGCATTCTCTTTTCCGAGAGTGCGGTGAAGGGTGCACATTTCATCGAACTGTGCGCCCAGCGCAAAATTCCACTTCTCTTCCTGCAGAACATCTCCGGCTTCATGGTGGGGCGCCAATATGAATCGGGCGGCATCGCAAAAGATGGTGCCAAACTTGTTACGGCGGTGGCGACCGCGCAGGTGCCGAAGATCACGCTGGTGGTTGGCGGTTCGTTCGGGGCCGGCAATTACGGCATGTGCGGACGCGCCTATTCACCGCGTTTCCTGTTCATGTGGCCGAATGCACGCATTTCTGTGATGGGTGGCGAGCAGGCGGCGAGCGTGCTCGCCACTATTCGCAAGGATAATCTCAAGGCCGAAGGCAAGGCGTGGAGCGCCAAGGACGAAGAGGCGTTCAAAGCGCCGATCCGTGCTAAATATGAAGAAGAGGGCAATCCCTATTACGCCTCGGCGCGTTTGTGGGACGATGGCCTCATCCTTCCTTCCGAGACGCGCCGTGTTTTGGCGCTTGCCTTCTCCGCCACACTCAATGCCCCAATTCCGGATACGCGCTTCGGCGTGTTCCGCATGTAGTGGAATTTATGATGCGCTTCGACGGGACAGACAATTACATCGCCACGCCTGATCTCAAAGTGGCGGTGAACGCGGCCATCACGCTCGAACGGCCGCTCTTGATCAAGGGCGAACCGGGCACCGGTAAAACTGTGCTGGCAGAAGAAATCGCCCGTGCGTTGAATGCGCCGCTCCTGACATGGCACATCAAATCAACGACGAAGGCGGCGCAAGGACTTTACGAGTACGATGCCGTCTCGCGCTTGCGCGATAGCCAGCTTGGCGATCCGCGCGTCTCGGATATCAAAAACTATATTCGCAAGGGCAAGCTGTGGCAGGCATTCGAGAGTGAGGCACGGCCAGTGCTTCTGATCGACGAGATCGATAAGGCGGACATCGAATTTCCGAACGATCTTTTGCTTGAACTCGACCGGATGGAGTTCTTCGTCTACGAGACGGGGGAGACGATTAAGGCGTCACAGCGGCCCATCCTCATCATCACCTCGAACAATGAAAAGGAACTGCCGGACGCATTTTTGCGCCGCTGCTTCTTCCATTTCATCAAATTTCCCGATCGTGAAACGATGGAAGACATCGTCGCTGTCCATTTCCCGGGAATCAAAAAGCGTTTGGTGGCTGAAGCGCTGGCGTTGTTCTTCGAGATCCGCGATGTGCCGGGGCTCAAGAAAAAGCCTTCTACCTCGGAGCTGCTCGATTGGCTCAAATTGTTGATGTCGGAAGAGATTGGGCCAGAGGTTTTGATGGAACGCGATCCGAAGAAGCTCATTCCGCCGTTGCACGGTGCGCTGCTTAAGAATGAGCAGGATGTTCATTTGTTCGAGCGTCTCGCCTTCATGCATAGGCGGGAGCGGAACTGATGAAGCGGCTGATCCTTCTGCGCCACGCCAAGGCCGTGCCGCATGATGCGGCACCGGATTTCGAGCGTGCGCTTGACGCACGGGGCGAGGCGGAGGCGATGGATACGGGTGCCTATCTCAAGGACGAGCACTTATGGCCGGATCTCGCACTTGTATCGCCTGCTCTGCGGACGCGACAGACTTGGGCGTTGGCATCGCAGGCATTGGGCGCTGTCGATACGGCATTCGACGAGGCGCTTTACGACGCGGATGTGGACGGCTTGCGTGCCATCGTGAAGGCGCATGGCGGTGTGGTGCGAACACTCTTGGTCTGCGCCCATAATCCCGGCATCGAAGAATTTGCAACATCGAGCGTGGGCTTCGGCGACCGTTATGCCTATGCGCGGATGAAGGGTCATTTTTCACCCGCTGCGTTGGCGGTGCTCGATTTCGATGTCGAAGAATGGGGCGATATTCAGCCGAATACGGCAAGGCTCGATCGTTTTCGCCTGCCCATGCCGGGGCGCTGATGGCCGGCGGTTTTTTTGACGATCTCGCTTTTGAGGCAGGGCTTGCTGCGCGTGCCATTGGCGATGCGGCGGGCAATCTGCTTGAGCCGAAAATCAGGCTCGGCGTCACAGGTTTGTCGCGCGCCGGAAAAACGGTTTTCATTACTGCGCTTGTTCATGCGCTGACGGCGGGTGGTCGTTTCCCTGTCCTCACAGCGATGGCGGAAGGGCGTGTTGCCGGCGCGGAGTTGGCACCACAACCGGACGATAATGTGCCACGGTTTGCATATGAGGCGCATCTCGATGCGTTTCTCGGTGCAGAGCGGCATTGGCCGCACTCGACGCGCGCGATTGCTGAATTGCGGTTGGTCATTGATTACGAAACGAAGACCGGCTGGCGGCGCGGACCGAAACGCCTGACACTCGATCTCGTCGATTATCCCGGCGAATGGCTGCTCGATCTGCCTTTGTTGAAGCAGGATTATGCGACATGGTCGCGGCACACGCTTGCCACGTGCCGCACGCCGCAGCGTTTGAAACATGCAGCAGCTTTTTTAGACGCTGCCGAAACTGCGGCAGGCGGCAAAGCGGATGAAATCGAAGCGCAACGGATTGCGGATTTGTTCCGTCAGAGCCTTGTTGCGATGCGCGACGATCCGTCGATCATCGCACGTTTGGCTCCTGGGCATTTTCTGATGCAGGGCGAGCGGGAAGGCGCGCCTGCGCTGACCTTCGCGCCTTTGCCTGTCGCGGGGGAGATTCAAAGCGGAACGCTCGCGGCGATGATGGCGCGACGTTACGATGCCTATCGCGATCATGTGGTGAAGCCGTTCTTCCGTGATCATTTTGCGCGGCTTGATCGGCAGATTGTACTGGTTGATGTGCTTTACGCCTTGAATGCGGGGCCGGATGCAGTGGCCGATCTGCGCGTTGCGCTCGATGATATTCTCGGTGCATTCCGTACCGGTGCGGATTCCTTCTGGACCGATTGGTTCAGGCCGAAGATCGACCGTGTGCTGTTTGCGGCCACGAAAGCCGATCACGTCAATTCCATCAGCCATGACAGGCTCGAGGCGATCTTGCGTCTCATCGTCGAACGCTCGATGCGGCGCATCGGCGATAGCGGGGCGCGGATCGATGTGATTGCACTCGCCTCCGTGCGCGCGACGCGCGAGGCCGATGTGCGTGATGGCAGCACAACTCTGCCAGCCATTGTCGGCGTGCCGCTGAAAGGCGAAGTCATTGACGACGTGCTCTTTGATGGCGTGCGGGAGGCGGTGATCTTTCCAGGCGATCTTCCGGTCAAGCCCGAGCAGGCTATCGACAGCGGATTTCCGAAAGCTTCGATGCAATTCGTGCGCTTCCGTCCGCCGCTCATAGAGGCGCGGGATCGCGCCTTCCCGTTGCCGCATATCCGCCTCGATCGCGCGCTCGAATTCCTCATCGGAGATCAGCTTCCATGAGCGGCAAGAAACCGCGCGCCTTCGCTCCCGACGATCCACGCGTGACGATCAGCGCTTTGCCGGAGCCGATGGTTTTGGCCGATGCCGATGCAGTGCCGATGATCGTGCCTGCGGCACCAAAGCGGCGGCGTTTCGGCGCGCTGTTCCTCGGTGCCATTTCCGCACTGGCCTTTCTCGCGCTGGGAATCTCGGTTGAGCGGTTCATCGTCGATCTTTTCGGGCGCGAGCCCGTCTTGGGATGGGTAGCGCTTGTGCTTGCTACTTTGGCAGCCATCGGTGCGATCGGTTTCATCGGTCGTGAGATGGGCGCGCTGTGGCGGCTCGACAGCCTCGCCAAGTTGAAAGTGCGGGCATTCAACGCGCGGGAGACCGACGATGGGGCAGAGGCAAGGCGCGTGCGCGACGATCTTGTGGCACATTATGCGAAGCGGCCGGATATGGCGCGCGGACGGCGCGCGGTAGAGGCTACACGCGGTGCTGTTATTGACGGGCGCGATCTGCTCATAATTGTCGAGCGCAATTTAATGACAGCGCTCGATGCTGAGGCACGGCATCTCGTCATTCAGGCTGCCAAGCGTGTGTCTGTCGTCACGGCTGTTTCGCCGCGTGCATTGATCGATGTCGCTTTCGTTATCGGTCAATCCCTGCATCTCATCCGCCGTGTGGCTGACCTCTACGGTGCGGGGCTGGGCATAGTCGGTTTTTGGCGGGTGGCGCGCGCCGTAGTCTCCCATCTGGCCGTGACGGGCGGCATCGCGATTGGCGATACGCTTGTTCAGCAAATGGTCGGGCAGGGATTGGCCGCAAAACTTTCGGCGCGGTTGGGTGAAGGCGTGATCAATGGATTGATGACAGCGCGGGTTGGGCTGGCGGCTATCGAAGTTTGCCGACCTTTGCCGTTCGTCGCTTTACCTCCGCCGAATCTGTCCGATCTTGCCGGTAATCTGTTCAAGAGCGCGCCTGCAAAAGATGGCGAAGCGTGAGAATGCATGACAGCCCTGCCCCAAGCGCGCAGATAACAGCGTGCCGATGCTCGATCTACGGGATACACTTGTCGTGTTAAGGCGGGTGGGGCGACAGTGGGTTTTTTAAATCTGAAAGGTGAAGCTCGGAACCGTGTCTTCGGTGTCGGGATCATTCTGATCGCCACTTTTTCGCTCGCTATTTCAGATACGCTGACACGCTATGTGGTGAGCGAAATCTCGCCCCGGCTTGTCATATTCGCGCGCTATGCGGCTTTTGCTCTCATCACGCTGCCCTTACTCTTTATCGGTAAGCCCGTTTCATTGCGTAGCACCAGTGCCCCATGGTTGCAGGCCTTACGCGCGTTCTGCGTTTTCTTGGCGAGTTTTTTATTTGCCATTGGGCTGATTTGGGTGCCAGTCGCGAATGCTTCGGCAATCGCTTTTGTCGCGCCACTCATTGTAGTTGTCTTCTCATCCCTTCTCTTGGGCGAGACGGTGTCACGCTCGCATTGGGTGGCGGCAATGACGGGCTTTGCCGGCGTATTGTTCATTGTTAAGCCCGGCCAATCGGGGTTTGGCTGGGCCGCGCTGTTTCCCATTTTTACGGCCGTCACTTGGGCTGCAGCACTGCTTGTAACTAAATTCATGAGTGCGACGGAATCGCGCCGTGTGACGGCGTGTTATACGGCGCTTTACGGTCTTCTAGGTGCGAGCGTGGCGCTTGCGTTCGATTTGACGATGCCGACAGCGCGGATGATTTGGCCGCTGATCGGAATCGCCTTTGCCGGATCAATTGGGCAGATTCTCATCGTTGCTGCCTATCATTACATGCCAGCCTCGCGGTTGGCACCGCTCTCCTATGTGCAGCTTTTGTGGGTGATCCTGTTCAGCGCATTCCTCTTCAACACCGTGCCCGATGCCGTTGCCTTCATCGGAATAGCGATGGTGGTGGGTAGCGGGCTTTACATCGTTCTCTATCGCAAAAAGATTGCCGGATAAAAAAAGCCCGCCAGAGGCGGGCCTTTGTGTCGTTTGGCGTTCAGCGAATAAATTGATCGATATAGCTCTCGCCAAGGCCAGCCGCGATGTAGTGCTTGCGGCATTTGTCGATACGGGTGAACACATCGTCGAAGCCCGTGCAATTGCCATCGGGATCGCAATAGATCATCGCGCCATTGACCTGAAACATCGTGATCATTTCGTCGACATGCGGATCGACGACCAGCGTATGAGTTTCGCCCGGCGCTTCATAAACGTAAGAGCCTTCGTGGGCGACCCAATCATGCTCAAGGTAACGCCATTCGCCTTTAATGACATAACCGTGCACAGGTTGGGGATGACGATGGCGCGAGAGGACGCCAGCGCGGCGCACGCGCAAGAGGTTCATCCAATAGCCGCGCGATGCACTCATGCAGAGCGGACGGAACCAGACATTGTCATCGACCGGCACCCAGATGCGCTCATCTTCCGGGATGACATTGGGCACGATCAATTCAGGAGGCGATTCCTTTGGCATCGGATGACGATAAGGGAGCCACTTGTCGGAATTGGCTGGGACGGGTTTGGTCATTCAATTCTCTCCCTCTTCAAACTGCGAGATAGCCGCCATCGACGGGAATAATCGCGCCTGTCACGAAGCGCGCCGCATCGGAGGCAAGGAATAGTGCGACGCCGCCGAGATCGTCAGGCTTGCCCCAACGGCCCATTGGCGTGCGCGCGAGGATGGGGGCTGAACGCGTTGCGTCTTCGACAAGCGGGCGCGTCAATTCGGTATCGATCCAGCCCGGAGCCAGAGCATTAACGCGGATGCCATCCTGCGCCCAAGCGGCAGCCAGACTTTTTGTGAGTTGACCGATGCCGCCTTTGGAAGCTGCGTAGCCGGGCACGAAAGGTGAGCCCTGAAATGTCAGCATCGATGCTGTATTGATGATGGTGCCATGCGTCTGGGCCAAAAGCGGCTTGGCTGCCACACACATGCGCATCGTACCGGTGAGGTTGACCTCAAGCGTGCGCTGAAAAGCTTCGATCTCGAATTCGACACCGCCGCGTTGAATGATGCCGGCGCAATTGACCAGCGCATCGAGCCGCTTGAGCGATCCCACAATGGCATCGACCGAATCTTTGCGCGTGACGTCGAGCAAGCGTGTTTGGATATGGGGATGTGGTGCAAAGGCATCACATTCCTGTTGGGAGAAGCCGCACGCAATCACGCTCCATCCCGCTTCGGCAAAGGCGCGCGCAATCCCTTCGCCGATGCCGCGTGTGCCGCCCGTTACGAGAACAGATTTTTGACTCATTTTTTAGCGCGCCCAGAATAAAGTTTCTGCCTAGTTTAGGTTGATCGTAGGATGCTACGGGTTTTTTTCATTTTGAATGTAGTGCGACCTTATTACCCATAGATTGCGAGCAGTATGTGTTTCGTTTTTGTTCTTGTCTAGACCACCCTTTGATGTGTGAGTGGCCTTGTGGCGTCAATCATGTGTGCTTTTCGACCTTTAATCTTGGTCAAGTGTTTAGCGGGTTGGTTCGGCGTACTGCATCATGGGGCACGGGGCTGTGGTTCGGGTGAGGGCACGGTCACAACAACGCAGAATGGTCGATCGATTGAATTCTCAAATCTGATGTTGGCATTGTGCAAATTTGCGATAATCCGTGCGATGGCGAGGCCGAGGCCGCTGCCTCCTGTCTCACGATTGCGCGATGTTTCAAGCCGTTCAAAAGGCCTCACCAATCGTTCGGCTTCTTCGGAAGGAATGCCGGGGCCATCATCCTCAATACGGATGATCAAGGTTCCCTCCTGTTCAGCCAAGCCGATCCTAACGCGCTGGCCATATTTGATGCCGTTGTCGACAAGATTTCGCAATAATTGCATGAAGAGGTGCGGGCGCAGTTCGTGCACGATAGACAGGGAAGGCAATAGCTGCACATCGGCGCGAAGGTCTTCAAATTCTTCGACGATCGCTGTTGCAAGAGCTTGCACATCGGTGCGTACAGGTGGTTCGGTATTGTGTCCCACCTTGGCAAGATCAATGATCGCATTGAGCATGGAGGCGATATGATCGATCAGCTCGATCATACGGCGTGATGCCGTAGAGACGGGCAAGTTTTCAGCTCGAATACGCAATGCCGTCAGAGGCGTTCGTAGGTCATGGCCGATGGCACCGAGCATCGCGTCCTTTTCTTTGAGAAGGACGTTTATTCTTTCACTCATTTCGTTGAGCGCTGACGCAACTGCATCTATTTCAGCAGGGCCATCTGTTGAGATAGAACTTGCGAGCCTGCCATTGTTACCGACACGCGCCACTGCGGTCGACAGGTTGGTGAGCGGCCGTACGATCCGTTGTGTCACGAGGAGGGTTACGCCGAGGACGATCGTGAACAAAACGATTGTGCTGACGATCAAACGCAAGGTGGGGTATTTGTCCGGTGCTTCGTGAACGACTTGGCAGATATACCAATCTTCCATTCCTTTGAGACGATAGGCGATGAAAGTCTCATCGAAGGGATTCACCGATGGCCGGGCATTCGATCGCATTTCGATCTTACGGGCACCAGCCTCGATATCGATGGGTTTGATCTTTTCCTTCTCCCAGGTTGAACGCAGGCGCTTTTCAAGCGCGTGGTCACGTACGAGCCTTTCGTGCTGAGAAAGTCCGGTCGGGGATATGGTAAACGTCATGAACGGAGTGGAGACTTGCTTTAAGTCTGCCTTGCTCAGCGGAGCCGCCATGGTGGCTGCTTCGATGGCGGCATGAGTGCAAACACGTTCGGCAAAAGTTGAGCGCGCACCGATGAATTCGATTTGCCGGGCGCCGAGCAAAAGTATCGCATTCAAAATCTGTGCTACAGCGACAGCAAGCGCGACGACGAGAGGCACTTGAGCAGCGAGTGTGCGAGGCCAGAGTTTTTGAAGCCAAGTTTTCACAGGTATCAACTTGCAACCTGGCGGACGTCGATCGCTAGAACATATCCACCGCTGCGTACTGTTTTAATGATATTGGGAGACGCCGGATCGTCTTCGATTTTCTTGCGAAGGCGAACAATCCGGTTATCGATGCTCCTGTCGAAGGGGTCAGCGTCGCGTGCATCAGCCATTTCGAGTAATTGATTGCGCGAGAGAACCTGATGAGGCCGCATGACGAAGGCCTGCAAAAGGCGGAACTCCGCATCGCCCATCGGAACCGTGATACCGTTTCCGTCAATCAATATGCGTTGATCAATACGAAGTGTCCAATTTCCAAAGACATAACGGGTATTTGGCGCCGGAAGGCTTGTAACTTGCAAACCTGTGCGTCGGAGAACCGCATTTATGCGAGCGAGTAACTCGCGTGGGACGAACGGCTTGCTGACATAATCGTCGCATCCCATCTCGAGCCCGATGATACGATCGATTTCATCGGTCCTTGCCGAGAGAATGATGATCGGAATTGAAGTTCGCGTGCGGAGATCGCGGCACAGGGAAAGGCCATCCTCACCCGGCATCAATACATCGAGGATGATGAGATCAATGGGTTCGCTATTGAGGATGGTGCGCGCTGAGGCGGCGTCGCCTGCAGCGCACACATCGAATTCTTGTCGCTCGAGATAATCAGCGAGCGCTTCGCGTATTTCAGCCGCGTCATCAACAATCAGAAGGCGGGTTTTCTTCTTCAACTGTGCGGCCACGCTGTACTCGTGTTCTTCTTCATCCATGTCCAGCAAACCGGACTAGGTCCACCATAGTAAACTTTCCGGCTCTGCCCAAGCTAGGCCGCCAGTCGGGGGCGTTGAGGACAGATTGCGGATCGGCGGCAAGAAGGGCGACGAATGTTTCGGCCACAAGGCGGCCGCCCACTGGCCCTAGGAAGGTTGGGGCCGTGTTGCGCTCGAGGTCGCCATTGAGCTTAGCGGCGCGCTGTGTCCAGCCGTGGCCCGCTTCTGCAAGAATATAGACCCAGAGTGGGGCTTTGCCGCGGAAACTGTCGCCGAATTCGACAATCGAGGGATTATTGGCGAGGCCGGCAACGTTTGCTTTGCCGATGCGAATGTCATCATCGGCAAGCGGATCAAGGCCCATGGCGCGGGCTACATCCTGTCCGCTCGGCAAAAGGCTTGTTTGGCTACGCATCAGATTACGGAGCGCAAGGTTCTGGATGGTACCAGGCTGGGCTGCAGGAAAACCTGCATTGTCGCGGCGGATACGTCCGGACGGGTCTGTGGCAGCGAATTCGGGCAAATAGGCGAGAGGGTTGGCGAGTGCAGTGTCTATCTTGTAGGCCGCTTGGACTCGCTTGGGACCGTCGGCTATCAACGTTGTAGACATAGGCTTGTTCGTTTCAAAGTAGAGCGCCCAGTCGATCCCCCATTCGCGGGGGAACTCGCGGAAACCATTCAGTCCTGAGTTTTCGGCCGCTGCGAAAATCACCTTACGTCCGGCAATCGCCGGATTTTGCTTCCGCTCTTCGGCGGTACCACGCATGGGGAGATTGAGGCGATAGACCGGTCGTATAAGAGAGTGGCCGAAGCGGTAAGCGGCGTCTGAGAATTCAAGCGGGAGACGACCTGCTGGCAAATTGCGTGCAAAGGTCAGGTTGGTGCGCAAAGCCGCTCCCGGCTTCGTCTGGCCAAGTTCGGGCACGAGCGCTTCCACAACGCCAGGGCCACAAAGGCGTGGTAGGAAGTCGGTAAGGATCATCCATTGGTAATGGCGTACGACTGTTCTGCGTACCGTATTGAAATCTGCCGATTTCATGGAGTCAGCAACAGCATTATGGAAGTCGGCGAAGACACCATGCAGTTGGCTGACAATAACATTTTCATCATTGCGTTTGTCGCCAATGATGGCGCGGCCTTCGACGCGGGGATGATCTAACGATGCGCATTCGCGCCCGTTCTGCGTCAGACTGCGGCCACGAACGAGTCGAATTCCGTCGCGCTCATAGAGGTAGGGTACGCGAGAGGGCCCCCCGGCATAGAGGCTGTCGAGATCGAGTTCTGCCGATCGTTCATTCGGAGCCATACCGCCGGTTTGCTGGAAGCGGTCATCATTTCGAAATGTCAGGTCATGATCGATGAATTGGCCAAGGTATGTATAGCCTGCTGGCAGGGCAAAGTTTTCTTCGTCATCGATCTCGTCTTCCGGGGTCGCCGAGAGGATGAATCGCCCATTGGGTCCACGCAGATTTTCACCCTTGGCGTCCTTCAACCATTCAGGCTCAGACGAAAGACCGGTTACATTGCCGTCTCCTTTGGCTAGACGGGCGAGATCCTCAGCCGGGAAAAGTGCTGGCGGAAGATCGGGAAAGGCGCGCCAATAACCCGACTGTGCCGTTGCTGGGGCGGCGGGTGCCACCATTGCGGCTGTTTGAGCGAGCGCCCGGCCGGAGGCCGCGGAAAGGGCGGCTGCGCCGCAGGATGCGAGGAAAGAACGACGGTTCACGATCAAGCTCCCAGAATTGACGATGGATCTATTCCTAGGAGGCTGCTGTCGCGGGCTTATGCCGTTATCCCGTCTTGAATGTCGCATTTGAACGCGGATTGTCGCGCCATGTCGCAAGGCCCTTGAGCCTGGATGTCGATCAGGAGCATACAAAGCGTGCCTGCAGTAAAAGAGGCCCTATTGTTCCCCCGGCCTCGCTTTGCACGGTTTCTGTATTTGATCGGACGGCTGCGCCTTCAATGGCCCCATGGCGCAGTTCGCTAACGATGCCGCTGGTCAGAAATCGCGCTGCAATCGCATCCGGTATTGTAAGGCGCTGTCCCGGCTGAGCGGGGCTTGACCGGGGACCGCCGACGAGACCGTGTTCGATCCCGCAAGTTGAAACCAAATGATTTCGCCACCGATGTCGAGGTCCTTGAGGGGGGACCATGTTAGGTTGGTGCCAAGCTGAATAAGACTGGCCTTTGAAATTGAAGAGGAACTGGCGATTGCCGCGCTGGTAGGGATGACGGCAGTATAATTGCCGAACAGGCTGTGCCGGACAGTGGGGGCCCAATAATGGGCGAAAGCGGCTGTGAGGCTGTATCCGGCCATCAGCTGCATGGAATTGCCGGCGAAGACGACATCCGACAGCGTGTAGCGAAGCCCGCCAATCCGGAAGGATTTTTCATTTAAGCCGAGATAGTTCAAGGCGCCATTGGCGTAGGAAGCCTGAAGCCAGAGCTGGTCACCGTTGGCGAGCGCGGGGACTTCAAGCTTCAGACCCGCTTGCACGGCCCACCCATAAGCTGCGTTTCCGCTTGTGAATGTACCTTCGTAAGCGGGGCGGATCTGATGACCGGCAAGAGATAATTGAGCCGAACCCCAATCCTGATCGAGCCTGAGATTGCCCACGACATCAGGCATCGGGCGAGCGGCTGTAATGTAATTGCCGTCTTCGACCGCTCGCTCATCGCCATCTTCGAAAGCCAATGAGGCCGAGAACCCTTTGGCGAAAGCATAAGTATAGGCAGCACCGTTGATAGAGCCCTGCGACGAGCCCAATTTGGTCCCACCCCAGCTCAGAGCGCCGCCATAAAAATCGAAAAAGGATGTGTAGCGCCCGACAGTGAAACCGGCGAACTGGATAAGGGCACGGGCGAGAACAGTATCCCGCTTGTAGTAGGAGCCGGTCGTATCGATTGAGGGGATTGAGCGCGAATAAGCTCCTGTCGATACCGTCGAATCGATCCGGACATAGCCACGCAGGGTGCCGTAATCGGTGGCGTTGCGGGCTTCCGCTTCGATGCGCCCGCGCACACGCGATCCCATCTCGTCCTGCAAACGGCTCCACGTCTGGTTGACGAGAAGTTCGGCCCGGACGCGGCCGCCAAGACGCACGCATGTGTCGCTGCCGGGAATGTAGAAAAAGCCGGGGCCAAAAGCCGTGCAGGCACGCATGCCTTCGCGCTGTGTCACACCCGGCAAATCACCTGCCGACGCCGGTGCCGTTAAGGAGCCAGCAATCAGCAGCATCCATCGCAGCCAACGGGGTCGCCTTGGGGGGATCAACGCAGATACACTCAAACACACGCTACGCGCCGAAAACTGGCGCGCTTGGACGGGTGTAACGCACTCCCGAGACAGCTGCAATTGCTTGGCGAGTGGGAAGATTATGCCGGGTGCAGGCAGTTTTTGCCCCTTTTGGCGTTAGGGGCGACAAAAACCCCAGTCATTTCAATGTCTGGCAGTGGCGTCTCGCTTGCATTGCGGAACCGGACAATCCGGTCGAGGAGTGTGATCGTGGGCATCTACAATGCGTTAACCGTGGCAGCGACAGGGATCGCCGCACAATCACTGGCGATGGAGAACATCTCCGGCAACATCGCCAATTCGCGGACCTATGGTTTCAAAGGTGTGGAAACGAATTTCGCGGACATGGTGACAGACGGCAATGCCATGACCATGACTGCGGGCTCCGTTCTGGCGCGCGCGCAAGGAACGAATGCCATCGATGGCAGCATTATTTCCACTAATGTGTCCACTAATGTGGCCGTTGCGGGCGAGAGCTATATGATGGTTCGCCCATCGCCCACCTCGTCGGATACGCTTTATACAAAGTGTGGCGATTCCTCGACAGGTAAAGATGCTTATCTTGTCATTATGCTCTTTTAATCAGTCTTGGATTCACGGGCGAAGTGCAACGCGGTTTAGTTCTTGGGTAAAGAGTTCTTTCGGTGTTTTGAATCCCAATCGTTTACGCGGTCGATTATTGAGACGGTTTTCGATGAAGGCAAGCTCTTCGTC
>Ga0214917_10000308_pt1 | contig 63337 bp, 53 predicted proteins | sample LL_1208_BB_MetaG_FD_177983 | JGI IMG/M metagenome (GOLD analysis project Ga0214917, IMG submission 177983) | Freshwater microbial communities from Lake Lanier, Atlanta, Georgia, United States - LL_1208_BB | ecosystem: Environmental > Aquatic > Freshwater > Lake | place: USA: Georgia | collected... | reverse complement strand
GCCTCAACCGTGCCGATGCGGCGCATCGGCACGGTTGAGGAGTGTGTGGGCGCCTATCTCTTTCTGGCTTCCAGTGAGATGGCCGGCTTCATCACCGGGCAGATCATTGAGGTCAATGGCGGCCTGCAAATGCCCTGATGGCATGCCACCGGACATCGCCTGCCTGCGCATCGCCATAGGTGATGCGCCCATCATCATCACGAGGACACGGCCATGAACCACAATCATCAACCGCTTTTCCGGCGCGCCATTCTTGGTGCCACGGGCCTGCTGCTGGCCAGCCCTGCACTGGCGCAGCGTGAATTCCCCTCCCGGCCCATTCGCCTCATCGTGCCCTGGCTTGCGAGTGCCGCAGCCGATATCCAATTGCGCTCGCTGGCGCAGATCGCCACGCGTCATCTGGGCCAGCCTATCATCATCGAGAACCGGGCCGGCGCCAGCGGCATCCTCGGCGCGCAGCTTTTGGCCAGTGAGGCGCAGGGCGATGGCTATTTGCTGACGCAACTGCACAACTCGGCCCTGCGGGTACCCTTCATGATGCAGCGCGCCCCCTATGATGCGCTGCGCGATTTCAGCTTTGTCATCCGCCTCGTGGGCTATTCCTATGGTGTGGTGGTGCGCCCCGATTCACCTTGGCAGAGCTGGGCGCAGTTCGTCGCTCACGTGAAGGCCAATCCCGGCAAGGTGAGCTTTGGCACGGCCGGCGTGGGCACCACCCAGCATGTTGCCATGGAGCAGGCGGCGCGCAGTGCGGGGCTGGATTGGGTGCATATTCCCTTCCGCGGCGGCGGCGATGATGTGCAGGCGCTGCTGGGCGGCAATCTCGATGCAGTGGCCTCCTCCAGCCTCTGGGCCGAGATGGTGCAGAATGGACAATTGCGCCTGCTGGTCTCCTTCGGTGAGCAGCGCATTGCCCGCTTCCCCACCGTGCCCACTTTGCGCGAGTCCGGTATCGATGTGGCGCATACCTCGCCCTATGGGCTGGTGGCGCCCAAGGGCATGGACCCCGGCATCACCCGCATCCTGCATGATGCGCTGCATCGCGCGTTGCATGACCCGCAGCATCTGGCGCTGCTGGAGCGCATGGATATGCCACTGGCTTATCTCAACAGTGCGGATTACGCCGCCAGCCTGCCGGCGACGCTGGAGGAACAACGCCTGGTTGTGCGTGATCTTGGGCTGAGGATGTAAGGTTATGACCAACGATATCAGAACACTTGCCGCAGGCCTGGGCTTTCCTGAGGGGCCAGTGGCCATGCGCGATGGCTCCATCATCTTTGTTGAGCTGAATGGTGGGCGGGTGTCCCGGGTGGATGCCTCGGGCGCCTATAGCGTGCTCGGCGCGGCCGGGGGCGGCCCCAATGGCCTCGCCATGGGGCCTGATGGCTTTCTCTACCTCTGCAACAATGGCGGCAGCCATTATGAGCCTGGCCATTTCGCCGGCCAGGGCCCCTCAAAGGACTATAATGGGGGCTCGATCGAGCGGGTGGATCCTGTGACCGGCGCCCGCACGGTGATCTATCGTGATTGTGACGGCAACAAGCTGGCCGCGCCGAATGATATCGTCTTCGACCGCCAGGGTGGCTTTTACTTCACCGATCTGGGCAAGCGGCGTAAGCGCGACAGGGATCATGGCGGGCTGTATTATGCCCTGCCGGATGGCTCATCGATCAAGGAACTGGCCTACCCCATGCTCTCGCCCAATGGTGTTGGCCTCTCCCCCGATGAGCAGACACTCTATGTGGCCGATACCGAGACCGCACGGCTCTGGGCGTTTGATCTCGTGGCACCGGGCGTGATCCGCAAGGCCGGTTTTCCCTCACCGCATGGCGGGCGGAGCCTGGCCACCATGGGCGGGCTTTGCCGCTTCGATAGCCTGGCCGTGGAGGCTTCGGGCAATATTGCCGTCACAACGATGTTGACCGGTGCGATTACGGTCTTCGCCCCCGATGGGCGGGTGGTGCGCTCGGTGGCCATGCCGGACACGCACCCGACCAATATCTGCTTTGGCGGACCGGATATGCAAACGGCCTATATCACCCTCTCCCGCAAGGGTGAGCTGGTGGCAATGCCCTGGCCGGAACCGGGGCTGCGCCTCAATTTTCAGGATTGATGGCGGGCGGGGAGAACCCCCCTACGCCCGGCAGCCTGGCCTGACTATACCGCCAGCGCCGCCACGCCGGGCAATTCCTTGCCCTCCAGCCATTCCAGGAAGGCGCCGCCGGCGGCGGAGACATAGGTCATCCGCTCCGCCACGCCGGCATGTTTGAGGGCAGAGACGGTATCGCCGCCGCCGCCAATGCTGGCCAGCTTCCCGGCCTCAGTCAGCCGCGCCACCTCTTGCGCCACCGCCACGGTGGCCGCGTCAAATGGTGCGATCTCGAAGGCACCGAAGGGGCCGTTCCACACCAGGGTGTGGCATTCCGCCAGCTTGGCCTTCACCGCCGCCACGGTGGCGGGGCCGACATCCAACGCCATCATGTCAGCAGGCGTGCCATCGGCCGGCACCACGCGGTTTTCGGCATGCGCCTTGAACTCCGCGGCGGCCACAAGGTCCATCGGCAGCAGGATGGTGCATCCACGCGCCGCCGCGCCGGCCATGATCTGCCGCGCGGTCTCGTGCATCTCGGCCTCCTGCAGGCTCTTGCCCAGGTTCATCCCCTGGGCGGCCAAAAACGTATTGGCCATGGCGCCACCAATGACCAGCACATCCACCTTGGATGAAAGATTGCCCAGCAAATCCAGTTTGGTGGAGACCTTGGCGCCGCCAACGATGGCCATGACCGGCCGCGCGGGGTTGAGCAATGCGCGGTCGAGCGCCTCCAACTCGGCTTGCATGAGCCGGCCTGCATAGCTGGGCAGCAGCCGGGCCACGCCCTCGGTGCTGGCATGCGCACGGTGTGCGGCGGAGAAGGCGTCATTCACAAAGGCATCGGCCAGCCTCGCCAAGGCCGCCGACATCGCCGGGTCGTTCTTCTCCTCGCCCTTGTGGAAGCGGGTATTCTCCAGCAGCAGCACATCGCCATCTGCCATGGCGGCGATGGCGGCCTCGGCTTCGGGGCCGATGCAATCATCAGCGAAGCCCACCGCATGGCCGAGCGTCTCGGCCAGCGCCACGGCCATAGGCTTGAGGCTCATCTCGGGCACGCGCACGCCCTTTGGCCGGTCGAAATGGCTGCACACGACCACGCGGGCGCCCTTTTGCGACAATTCTCGAATGGTGGGTGCGAGGCGCTCGATGCGGGTCATGTCGGCGATGCGGCCATCGCGCACCGGCAGGTTCAGGTCTGCGCGAAGCAGCACGCGCAGCCCCTGGGCATTGAGGTCATCGAGGGTGCGAAACGGCATGGATGCTGGCTATCCTGCTACAGGCTCGAAGGACGAGACTTGGGGGAGATGATACCGCCGCTGGTAGCACTGGCGGCGGAGGGCTTCCAGACAGCCTGGGGGTGGGGCCACACCCACCCCCTCAGCAGCTTAGCGGAAGGTGGGCACCGTATCGTCTTCCGGCAGGTCGGGCAGGGGGACGTCAATACGCACCGTGCTCGGGTCGACGCCGGTTCCGGAATCGAGCCAATAGGTCACGCTCTCGGGCCATAGGATGACGATGCCAACAAGGATGATCTGCAGCGCCAGCCAGGGAATGGCGCCGAGATAGATGTCCTTGGTCAGTACCTCCTTCGGCGCGATGCCGCGGAGGTAGAACAGCGCGAAGCCGAAGGGCGGGTGCATGAAGCTGGTCTGCAGGTTGATGCAGAGCAGCACGCCGAACCACACCAGATTAATATCCAGCTTTGCCGCAACAGGTGCCAGCAGCGGCACCACGATGAAAGCGATCTCGAAGAAATCGAGGAAGAAGGCGAGGAAAAACACGAAGACATTGACGAAGACGAGAAAGCCGGTCTGCCCGCCGGGCAAATGGCTCAGCAGGTGCTCGATCCAATGCGTGCCGTCCACGCCCTGAAACACCAGCGAAAACACCGTGGCGCCGATCAGGATGAAGATGACCATGGAGGTGATGCGCATGGTATTGCCCATGGCCTCGCGCAGCAGCTTCCAGCTGTAAGTGCCTTGCGCCATGGCCAGGCCCACAGCACCCACGGCGCCCATGGCGCCGGCCTCGGTCGGCGTGGCCAGGCCCAGGAAGATGGTGCCCAACACAAGAAATATCAGCACGATGGAGGGCACCATGCCCTTCAGCACCCGCCAATAAAGCGGCCAGCCGCGCGGCGATAGCGCCTCGGGCGGCAGGGGCGGCACCTTATGGGGGGCGAAGATCGACACACCCAGGATGAAGAGCATGAACAGCACGATCTGCAGGATCGAAGGCCCGATCGCGCCGGCATACATATCGCCCACGCTCTTGCCGAGTTGGTCGCCCAGCACGATCAGCACCAGCGATGGCGGAATGAGCTGGGTGATGGTGCCGGACGCTGCGATCACGCCCGTCGCGATCCGCATATCATAGCCATAGCGCATCATGATCGGCAGCGAGATCATGCCCATGGCGATGACCGAGGCGGCGACCGTGCCGGTGATGGCACCCAGCACCGCGCCCACCAAAATCACCGCATAGGCCAGCCCGCCCGGAATTTTGCCGAAGAGCTGGCCGGTGCCTTCCAGCAGATCCTCGGCCAGGCCGCAGCGCTCCAGAATGGCACCCATCAGGGTGAAGAACGGGATGGCGAGCAGCAGGTCATTGGAGAGAATGCCAAACACCCGCAGCGGCAGATTGCCCAGAAAGGCCTGGTTGAAGAAGCCCAGCTCGATCGACAGGAAGCCGAAGAACAGTCCCACCGCCGAGAGGCTGAACGCCGCCGGGAATCCGGCCAGCAGAAATAGCACCAGCCCGCCGAACATCAGCGGCGGCATCATGTCGAGGCTCATTGTTCGGGCTTCTTGTATTCGAGGAAGGCATTGCCCTTGACCGGCACGCCGCGCAGCACGGCGATGCGCTTGATCAATTCCGACAGGCCCTGAAGAACCAGCAGGAGGAAACCCAGCGGCAGGATCAGCTTCACCGGCCAGCGCAGTATGCCACCGGCATTGGGGCTGCCCTCCTGGCGCATGAAGCTGTCCCAGAAGAACGGCCAGGTCATGTATAACAACAGACACATGGCCGGCAGCACAAAGAAGATGAAGCCAAAGATATCAATATAGAGCCGGGTGCGGTGCCCCACCCAGCCATAGACCAGATCGACCCGCACATGCTCATTGCGCAGCAAGGTGTAGCTGGCGCCCAGCATCACCATGCCGGCGAAAAGATACCACTGCAGCTCCAGCCAGGCATTGGAGGAGACCGAAATGCCATAGCGGATGAAGGCATTGCCGGCCGAGACCGTGCAGGCCGCCAGCACCATCCAATCCGCCAGACGGCCAAAACGGGTGGAGACCCAATCGACCGCGGCGCTGAAGCTGAGCAGGGGCTGCATCAGCGCGGGCGCGCCGGCGCGGTTTCGGCCGCCTGCATGCCATAGACGAAGTTGTCATAGGTGCTCTCGGCCACCCGGAACCACTGCAGCTGGGAATCGCGATAGGTCTTGAAGTGCTCATAGACCTTCTTGAAATTGGCGTTGCGCGCGGCGGTCTCGTCATAGAGTTCGAAGGCGGCGCGGTAGCAGGCCTCCATCACCGGCCGCGGGAAGGGCCGCAACTGGGTGCCGGCGGCGACCAAGCGGCGCAGCGCCTGCGGGTTCTGGTTGTCGTATTTGGCGATGGTCTCGATCGTGGCGTCGCGGCAGGCGGATTCCAGCGCGTCCTTGTAGAGTTGCGGCAGCTCGTTGAACTTCGCCTGGTTGATGGTCATCGAGAGGTTGAGGCCACCCTCCCACCAGCCGGGATAGTAATAAAACGGCGCCACGCGCTGGAAGCCCAGCTTTTCGTCATCATAGGGGCCGACCCATTCGGCGGCGTCGATCGTGCCGCGCTCCAGCGCCGGGTAGATGTCGCCGCCGGCGATCTGCTGTGCCACCACGCCCAGCTTGGCCAGGACATTGCCGGCAAAGCCGCCGATGCGCATCTTCAACCCGCGCAGGTCTTCCACCGTGCGAATCTCGCGGCGGAACCAGCCGCCCATCTGCGCCCCGGTATTGCCGGCCGGAATGCTCAGCACGTTATAGGTGGCAAAGAAATCCTTCATCACCTCACGGCCGCCGCCGGCGATCAGCCAGGAATTGATCTGCCGGAAATTCATCCCGAAGGGCACGGTGCCATCGAAGGCGAAGGTCGGGTCCTTGCCGACGAAGTAGTAGCTGGCGGTATGGGTGCATTCCACCGTGCCGGCCTGCACCGCGTCCAGCGTGGCGAGGCCCGGGACCAATTCGCCGGCCTGGAAGACCTGAATGCGGAATTTGTTGTCGGTCAGCGCCGCCACCCGGCGCGCAACATGTTCACCAGCACCGTAGATGGTATCAAGCGCGCGCGGAAAGCTGCTGGCGCAGCGCCAGCGCACTTCCGGCATGGCCTGGGCCAGGGCCGGGCTCGCGAGGGCCGGCAGAATGGCTGCGGCGGCTGCACCGGCCGACATGATGTTGCGTCGTTGCATGAATGTTTTCTCCCGAGCCACGTGGAATACCACCGCAATTCTTAACCGAATTGTCCCCTATGTGAATTCTGCCGCCGCGTCCACCGCTGACCCTTCCCCACAGCCTGCTGCATGGCGCATGCTGCCTTCGTGACGCGCCGCAACCCTCCGCCATGCTGACCACGCTATGCCTGCTGCTCGCAGCGCTGTTGCTGCTCGTGCTGCCGGCCGCGCTGGGCCTTGTGAGGCTGCTGCGGCTGGGCGGCGCCCTGGTGATGGCGGGCCTGGCGGTGCTGGCAGTGCTGGCCTTGCTCGCGCCCTCAGCCGCGGTGATGGCCCTGCCGCTCGGCCCGCCCTGGGCGGCGGCGCTGGTTGCTTTGGACCCGCTTTCGGCCTGGTTCCTGCTGCTGCTCGGACTCACCGGCGCTTTTGCCGCACTGCTGATCAATCCGGGGCCACGCCATGACATGGTCTGCTTCCCGCTCTTCCTGTTCGGCATGGCACTGTGCATCACCGCCGCCGATGGGTTTTCCCTTCTGCTGGGCTTTGAGGCCATGTCTTTGGCCAGTTGGGCCATCCTGCATGAACGGCGGGCGGCCCGGTTATATCTGATATTCGCCATTTTCGGCGGTGGCTGCCTGATGGCAGCAATGGGCCTGTTGGCGGCTGGTGCGGGGTCGCTGGGCTTCGCTGCCCTTCGCGCGGCGCCGCCCGAGGGTTTCGCCGCCCTGGCCGTGCTCTTGCTGGTCACGCTGGGGGCGGGGGCCAAAGCCGGCTTGGCCCCTTTGCATTTGTGGCTGCCGCTGGCGCATCCGGCCGCGCCGGCGCATGTCTCGGCGCTGATGTCGGCGGTGATGGTGAAGGTGGCGCTCTATGTCATCTTGCGCATGGTCTTCGATCTTTGCGGCCCGGCGCAGGCCTCGTTCTGGGGCATGCCTTTGCTGCTGATGGGCGCGGCCTCGGCGCTGTTGGGGGCGCTGCGGGCCAATCTCGAAAATGACACCAAGGCCATTTTGGCCTGTTCCACCATTGAGAATGTGGGGATGATCGCGGCGGGCCTCGGCCTGGCGCTGATGTTCCGTGGTGCTGACATGGCGGTGCCCGCGGCCTTGGCCCTGGCTGGCGCGCTGCTGCACGTGATGAACCATGGGCTGTTCAAATGCCTGCTCTTCCTCGGTGTCGGGGTGGTGTTGGAGCAGGCGGGGCAACGCCGGTTGGATGCGCTGGGCGGGCTTTTGCACAATATGCCGGTTCTGGGCTGGGCCATGCTGGTGGGCGCGCTCTCGGCCGCTGCCGTGCCGCCGCTCTCGGGTTTTGCCAGTGAATGGCTGCTGTTGCACGCCTTGCTGGGCGCCTGGCGCACTGGCGATGCGCTGTTCCAATTCGCGGCCCTGGTGGCGCTGGCCATGGTGGCCATGGCGGTGGCGCTGGGGGCTGCGGCCATGTTGCGGCTTTGGGGGCTGGTGTTTCTGGGCCGCCCGCGCAGCCCCCGGGTGGCGGGGGCGGAGGATATTTCCGGCCTGGGCTGCGTGGCGCTGCTGCTGCCAGCGGCGCTGAGCCTCCTGCTGGGCGCCTTTCCCGCTCTGGCGCTGGGGCTGATGCAGCCGGTGCTGGCGCAATGGCTGGGCCCGGCGGTGGCAATGCCGGGGGGCGTGCTGGGGCTTTCGGCGGGCGATGCCGGGGCGCGGTATATGGTATTGCCGGCCATCCTGCTGCTGGGGGTTCTGGCGCTGGTGCTTTGGCGTGGCGCGCAATGGCGAGGCGGCGGCGGCGCCACCCGCGCACCGGCCTGGGATTGCGGCTTCATCGCGCCCCCGGTGCACCTGCCCTTTGGCAATGCCGCCACGCAGCCCAGTGGTGAGGGTTTTGCCCAGCCCATCTCCCGCATGCTGGCCGGCCCGCTGATGGCCGCGCGTGAAAACGTAGTGGTGCCGCCGCCCGGTAGCATGGCCAGCGCAGAATACATCGCCTCCAGCGCTGACCCGACCTGGCGGGCCCTGACCACGCTGCGCGCCGCGCGCCATGCCATGAGCAACCGGGTGGATCGCTTTCGCGCCCTCTCCGTCCGCCACGCGCTGGGGCTGCTCTTCGCCACCCTGGTGCTGCTGCTGGCCGTGCTGGCGGGGCTGGAGCGGCCATGATGCTGGGTCTTGCCGCCATTGTGACGCAGCTGATGCATCTGGCGCTTGTGCTGGCCATGGCGCCGGTGCTGGTGGGGCTGGTGCGGCTGGTGAAGGCGCGGCTGATGGGCCGACGTGGCCCTGCGTTGCTGCAACCCTGGCGGGATCTGGCAAAATTGCTGCGCAAGCGCCCGGTGCTGGCCGATGGCGCCACCGAGATCTCCCGCGCTGCGCCATATGTCGCCTGCGCGGCCACGCTCTTCGCCGCGGTGCTGGTGCCGGGCTTTGCCCAGGGCATGCTGCTCGCGCCGCTGGCTGATCTGCTGCTGCTGGCAGGATTGCTGGCCTTGGCACGGGTGGCGCTGGCGCTGGCGGGCATGGATGTGGGCACGGCCTTTGGCGGCATGGGTGCTGCGCGCGAATTGAGCTTTTCCGCCTTCGCCGAACCGGTGCTGCTGCTGTGCATCCTGGTGCTGGCCATGATCGCCGGGACGACCAATCTGGATGCGATGATTGTGGCCTTCCGTGAAGGAGGCGTGGGCCTGCGCGTGTCGCTCGCCCTCATTGCCGTGGCGTTATTGGCGGTGGGGCTGGTGGAGAATGCCCGCATGCCGGCCGACAACCCGGCCACCCATCTGGAACTCACCATGGTGCATGAGGCGATGATCCTGGAGGCAAGCGGGCGCCACCTTGCTTTGTGGGAGTTGCAAGCGGCGTTGAAACTGCTGGTCTGGATGGCGCTGCTCTCTGCCGTGTTCATGCCTTGGGGTATGGCGCCGGCCGGGGCGGGGCCGCTGGCCTGGCTGCTGGGGCTGGTGGCCTGGCTCGGCAAGATCACCGCGCTGGCCGTGGCGCTGGCGGTGTTTGAGAGTGCGATTGCCAAAATGCGGGTCTTCCGGATTCCGGAATTTCTCGGTGTGGCGCTGTTGCTGGCGGCGCTGGCGGTCGCATTGCTCTTTGTTTCGACAGGGCTCGCCTGATGGGTGGTCTGGCCTATGACATTGCGCATGTGCTGGGCGGCGCCATGCTGCTCTGCTCCTTTCTGTTGCTGACCCAGCGCCGGCTGGGTGGGGTTATCTGGCTTTTGGCTGCGCAGGGGCTGCTGCTGGCCCTGGCGGCGGCGTGGCAGGGTTATTCTCAGGGCTCGGTTCATCTCTACGCCTCCGCCGCCATCGCGCTGGCCGCCAAGGCGGTGGCGATACCGCTGGCGCTGCGCGAGGCGACGCGGCGCACCGGCGGCAGCGGCGCCGATGCCGGCCTGCCCACCATGCCCGCATTGCTCGGCGGAGGGGCGATGGTGGCCTTGGCCATTCTGGTCGCGCTGCCGGCCTCTGCCGGCACCTCGGCGCTGATGCGGGAGGATCTGGCCATTGCGCTCTCCGTTCTGCTCCTGGGGCTGCTGATGATGTGCACCCGCCGCCACGCTCTGGCTCAGGCGGCTGGGCTGCTGAGCATGGAGAATGCGCTCATGCTCGCCGCCGTCGGTGCCGCTGGCATGCCGCTGGTGGTGGAACTTTCCGCCGCCGGCCTGGTGCTGGTGGTGGCGGCGTTGGCGGGGCTTTTTGGCATGCGCATGCGCGAACAGGTGGCAAGCCTGGACACCCAGGCGCTCGACGCCCATCGCGGGGACCGGCACTGATGTGGGCCGTTCTCATCCCCGCACTGGGTGCGGCGATCCTGCCCCTTGTGCCTCGCATGGCGCATTGGCTCAACATAGCCTTCGCCGCCGCCACGCTGCTGGCTGTGCTGTTGATGGAGGCCGGCGGCACGGGATGGTTGCGGCTTGATGCGCTCAACCACCCGCTGGTGCTGGTGGCGGGCATTGTCGGCCTCGCCACCGCGTTGTTCTCGGCGCATGAGCGTCTGTCGCATTCCCGCCAGTACCATGCCGCCTTCCAGGGTTTTTGCGCGGCCAATATGCTGGCCATGCTGTCGGATAATCTGGGGCTCATGTGGGTGGCGATTGAGGCGGCGACGCTGGCCTCGGTCATCATGGTGGCCAGCCCGCGCAGCAGTGCGGCGCTGGAGGCGGCCTGGAAATTCTTCATTCTCTGCGGCGTGGGCATTGCGCTCGCGCTCTTCGGCACGGTGGTGCTGCAGATGGCGCTGCCGGGTGCTGGCCTGTCCTTCGCCGCGCTGCGCGCCGGGGCGGCGGCGGCCGATCCTGGGCTTTTGAACCTCGCCTTCATCCTGCTGCTGGTGGGGTATGGCACGAAGTCGGGCCTGGTGCCGCTGCATCATTGGCTGCCCGATGCCCATGCCGAGGGTCCGGTGCCGATCACCGCCGTGCTCTCGGGCCTGTTGCTGACCACCGCCATGCATGCCGTGCTGCGGGCCAAGAGCGTGGTGGGCGCCAACCCAGGCACCATTCCGCCCGGCACCTTCCTGCTGGTGCTGGGTGTGGCGACGCTGCTGGTGGCGGCCTTTGGGCTGTGGCGCCGGCGGGATGCGCGGCGGCTCTTCGCCTGGTCCTCCATCAAGCATATGGGCGTGGCGGCTATTGCCTTTGGCCTGGGCGGGCCGGCGGCCAATCTCGCCGGGTTGCTGCATCTGATCGGCCATGCCCTGGTTAAGAGTGCTGTCTTCATCGGGCTGGGGGCCGCGGTGCAACTCAAGGGCTCGCAGCGTGTGGCGGATATTGGCGGGCTCATCGCCTCGCATCCCGGGTTGGGCTGGGGGCTGGCGCTGGCCGTGCTGGGGGCGGCGGGGCTGCCGCCTTTCATGCTCTTCGCCTCGGAGTTTCTGCTGCTGACCAGCGCGGGGCGGCAGGCGCCATGGTTGCTGCTGCCGCTTCTGCTGGGGCTGCTGGTGGGTGCGGCGGCTTTGGTGCGCGCCGCGCAACGGCTGTGCCTGGGGCCCGCCACGGCGGACCTGCCCGATGCGCCCGCGCCGGGGCTGCTGGTGCAAATTCCGCTCTGGGGCCTGTTGCTGCTGGCGTTTTGCGGCATGCTGGCGATGCCCGCCCCCATTGCCGCGATGCTGCGCGCGGCGGCGGAACTGCCGGGATGATCAGAAAAAACCTCTCTGCCACCGAATGGCAGGCGCTGGCCCGATCCAGCCCGCCCCTTCTGGCGATGTGGGCCGACCCCACCACCATCTATGCCGCCTTCATGGATGGCGCGGCGCCGCAATTGGTCAGTTGCCCGGCCCCCGATGGCCGCTTTGCCTCCTTCTCCGCCCAGCATCCCTCGGCGGCCTGGTTTGAACGGGCCATCCAGGACCTTTGGGGCCTGGAGGCGGTGGGCAGCATCGATGGCCGGCCCTGGCTGGACCATGGCCGCTGGCCGGTGCTGAACCCGATGTCGAGCCGCCCGGTGCGCCATGGCAGCGCACCGCCACAGCCTGAATTCCTTGAGGCCTTGGGCGCTGGCGTGCACCAGATTGCCGTGGGCCCGGTGCATGCCGGCATTATCGAGCCCGGGCATTTTCGTTTCCATGTGGTGGGCGAGACGCTGGTGCGGCTGGAGGCCCGGCTGGGATATACCCATAAGGGCACGCTTGGGCTGATGCTCGGCAAATCGCCACGCGCCGCGGCGCGGTTTCCAGCACGGCTTTCGGGCGATTCCACGGTGGCGCATTCCTTGGCCTTCGCCCTCGCCGCTGAGCAGGCGGCGGGCATCACCGCGCCGCCGCGCGCGGTGGCCATGCGCGCCGCCATGGCCGAGATCGAGCGTATCGCCAACCACCTCAATGATTGGGGTTTCATCTGCAATGACGCGGCCTTCCCCGCGGTGCATGCCCGCACCGGGGCGCTGCGCGAGGCCTTGCTGCGCGCCTGCCATGTCGCCTTTGGCCATAGGCTGATGATGGACCGCGTGCTGCCCGGCGGCGTGGCCACCGATATTGCCGCCGGTGGCCTGGGGCTGATTGCCGATGCGCTGGCCAGTATCGAGGCCGAACTGCCGGCGCTTGAGCGCATCACCGCCAGCCATGCCAGCCTGCAGGACCGGCTGGTGAGCACCGGCATCATCGCGCCCGGGCTTGCGGCCCTGCTCAATGCCGGTGGCGTGGTGGGCCGCGCATCCGGCCGGGCGGTGGATGCCCGCGCGGTGCCGGGATACGCGCCATATGATGAGTTGGAGGTGGTGCCCATCACCCGCACCGAGGGCGATGTCGCGGCCCGCCTGGCCGTGCGGCAGGGTGAAATTCGCGAGAGCCTGCGCATGCTGCACATCATCGCCGCCGGCATGCCGGAGGGTGAGGTCATGACCGCACTGCCAGGCCGTGCCGGTGAAGGTTTTGCCCTGGTCGAAGGCTTTCGCGGTGAGTGCTTCTGCTGGCTGCGCCTTGATGATGGCGGGCTGATCCAGGCCGCCTTCCTGCGCGACCCCTCCTGGCTGCATTGGCCGCTGCTCGAGGCGGCGGTGCAGGGCAATATCGTGGCCGATTTTCCGCTGATCAACAAAAGCATCAATGGCTCGTATTCGGGGGTGGATCTGTAAATGCTCTGGCCCAGCCTCGCCAAGAACCTCATCTCGCGGCCGCTGACCGACCCCGCACCCGCCACCCGGCCCGATGAGGTGGCCGCGCTTGCCGCCATGCTGGAGGCCAGCGCCCGGCGCAGGCTTGGCCGCTCGCTCGCCATTCGCCAGGTGGATGCGGGCAGTTGCAATGGCTGCGAGCTGGAGATCAATGCCACGCAGAATGTGGTGCATGATCTCGAGCGCTTCGGCCTGCGTTTCGTCGCCTCGCCCCGCCATGCCGATGTGCTGCTGGTCACCGGGCCGGTCACGCGCAACATGCGCGAGGCGCTGGAGCGCACCCGCGCCGCCACGCCCGAGCCATGCTTCATCGTGGCGGTGGGCGATTGCGCGATTGATGGTGGCGTCTTCAAGGGCAGCTATGCGGTGGAGGGCGGCCTCGCGGCGGAGACGCGCCCCGGCGAGGCGGTGATGCGCCCTGATATTCGCATCCCTGGCTGCCCGCCCACGCCGACCCAGATCATTCAGGGCCTGCTCACCCTATTGGCCGCGCAGGAGTAGCGCGAAGCAGGGGGTTGCCTCGTCCGGTGGCACCGCCCGCAGCAGGGTCATGGCGTCATTGAAGAAGGCGCAGAAGGCATCGGCGTGCCAATGCTCGGCCCTGCGGGTTTGCACCAGGCCCCAGGGGTTGTCGGCCGGGCGCAGCGAGCCGGCATTATAGGCGATGGCGACCAGCGGCGGGTCGAAGCCGGTGGGGAGCCGGCCGGCCAGGGCTTGGCGACGGATATAGGCGGCGCCGGCGGCCAGCGCGGTATCCGGTTGCAGCAGCCGGGCGCGGTCGAGTGTCGGGTCGGCCAGGGCCTCGCGCGCGGTTGAGATCAGGGTTTGCATCAGCCCGGGGGAGACGCGGTCGGGCGTGGTCTCGTCATCCAGATATCCGGGCTCTTCGCGCAGGGCATCGGCGCAGCCGCCGCTTTCGGTACAGGTGCAGGCCAGGAGCAATTCCACCGGCACGCGCTGTGCCCGGGCAGCACGCTGCATGGCAGCGCCATGGGCGGCCCAGGCGCGCGCCACCAAGGGTGTGCCGGAAGCAGGGCGCTGGCCATCGATCAGCAGGCCATCGGCGGTGAGTTGCCAGCGCCGCGGGGCATTGCCGATCGGGGCGCCATGCGCCTCGCTCAGCCGGGCGATGAAGGGTTGCAGCATGGCCCGCCAATCGGCCGGCATGGTGCTGGGTGGGGCGGCCTGCATCAGCCGGGCCCAGCTTGCTGGGCCGAGAATCCCATCGGCCGCCAGGCTCTGGGCCTGTTGGAAGCGCCGCACCGCATCGCGCGTGGCGGGGCCGAAAATGCCATCGGTGGCGAGGTTGCCCATGCCGGCGCGGCGCAGCGCCTGCTGGGCCAGCCGGATATCGGCGCCAGAGAGGAGCGGCAGGCGAAAGGACAGGCGGCGTTCGAGCGGGATCATGGCGTGGTTCCTTGCGTTTGATCGAGCAGCGCCTGGGCACGGGCGCGCAGCAGCGGCGAGAGGCTGGCCTGGGCGGCGCGCAGGGCCTCGCGCGCCAAAACGACGGAATGGGTGTTATCGGACAAATTCGCCGCGCAGATCAGCGCCTGTGCCTGGCCCGCCGCCAGCGCGGGGTGGGGATTGGTTCGGCGTGCCGCGGCGTAGGCTTGCGCGGCGCAATCCAGCATGGGCCGGGCGGCGCTGCCGGGGCAGGCGGCACCAGGGGCGCGGGCCGCCATGGCGGTGGCCATGCAGGCCTCGGCCCGGCGGGCGTGCAATTGCGGGCAGGCGGGGTTGGCATCGGGGCAGGGGGTGATGACCGGCTGCTCGGCCGCCAGGGCCGGGGTGTCGTGCCAGCGCGCGAGTTGGCCGAGCGGCGGGTCCAGCACCATGGCCAGGGGCGCGCAGCCGGCCAGCGACAGCAGTAAGAGTGCGGGCCTCATGGCGTCACCTCACGCAGGAGTTGCATTGGGTCCTGCCGGGCCTCGCGCAGGTGGCCGAGCAGCAGGGTCAGGGCTTGCAGCGCGGCATGCTGCTGGGCTGAGCCCTGGCCCGGGGCCAGCAGGGCACGGGCGGTCTGGGCAGTGGGCGGCTCTGCGCGAAGGGCGGGCGCCGCGCTGGAAAGGCCTGCGGTGACGCTGCGTATCGTCTCGGCCGAGACATCCCCGGCTGCCTCGCCGGCCAGCAGGGCGCTGCGGTATTCGGCCAGGCCTGCCTCCACCTGGGCCGGGTTTGCAAAATGTCCGGCGCCCCAGCGGGCCCAGATCCGGGCTGCGCCATCATCGCGCAGCGCCATGTCCAGCAGGTCTGCCGCGAAGCCTGGGGTGTCACGCAAGGCGGCCAGAGCCTGGGCGAAGATCGGGGTGAGCCGCGCCAGCGCCTCCTGCGGGGTGATGGCGCCGGGGTCGAAGAGACTGGGGTCATGCGGTGCATCGAGCAATTGTGCCTGCCAGCGCCGCCAGGCCCCGGCCGAGAGCGACCAGCCAAAGCCCAGCAGCAGCGCCACCCCTGCCAATGGCCCGCCGGCCGCAGCGGCCGGTAGCAGCGGCGCGGCCAGGCGCAGCAGGGTGGCGAAGGGCCCAGAGGCGCCGGTCAGGGCGGCGGTGGCTTCGGCGATGCGGCTGAGGTCGGGCGGCGTGGCGCGGGCGGCGTCGAGCGCATCGCGGGCGCGGCGGAGCATGGCCGGGGCCTCGGCCGGCAGCAGGCCCGCGGGCATGGCGGGGCCGAAATTCTCCACCAATTCGGCGGCCACGGAGAGGTGGCGCTCCAGCCGGGCCATGGCGTCGGCCTCACGCGCGGGGCGGGTTGCGGCTTCGGTTGCCGCCTCAATGGCAGTGGCGGTGCTCTGGCGCAGCGTTTCGTGGGCGCGCTGCTCCTGGCCCAGGGCCTCGGCCACGCGCCGATTGGCCTGGGCATCGGGCGTGGTGGCGCGCGCGCCGAAATAATAGCCGAAGACGCCGGCGATGATGCCATTGACGTAGCCAGCGACCGCATCGGACAAATTCAGCGCGGCGGCAAAGAGCAGCAGCGGCAGCCCCACCACGCCCACAATGAGGGCAAGGATGGCGCGCACCGTGCCCTCAGGCAGGCCCATTGGCAGGTCTCGCAAGGCGGCAATGTGCTCGGGCGTTGTGCCAGGCTGGCCCAATAGGGCGAAGCTGCGCGCTGCGAGCCACCACAGAAAGCCGGCGAAGGCGAGGCCAACAAGGAAGATAAGCCCGGCGATGATCAGCACCGGTGGTGGCCCTGCCAGCGCCTGGGGGGCCAGGGCTGCGCCGGCAGTGCCAAAGAGTGCCGCTATAAGGCCAAATATGAGGGAGTGGAGGGCTGTGGGGGGCATGGGCCGTCTCCTATCAGGGGTAACGGCACATAATCCTAAAATAGGAACAAAGCAAGAATTAATTTATCGGTTTGGCGTGTTCGCCGCCGCGTGCTACCCCGCGCGGGCTTCAAAGGAACCACATCATGTCCGATACCCCGCCCCCGCCAGGCGCCGGCCCCCTCGTGCTGAACATGCAGTACACCAAGGATCTCAGCTTCGAGGTTCCTGGCGCGCCCGGCATTTTCGCCACGCTGCGCGAGCAGCCGGCCATCGACCTGCAGCTCGATGTTCAGGCCCGCCCGATCCAGGAGGGCGAGAACCTCTTCGAGGTAACGCTGGATATCCGCGCCGATGCCAAGGCGCAGGATCAGGTCTGCTTCATCGCTGAGCTGACCTATTGCGGGATCTTCACCATCAATGTCGAAGAGGTGGATCTGGAGCCGGTGCTGCTGGTGGAGTGCCCGCGCCTGCTCTTCCCCTTCGCCCGCAATATCCTGGCCGAGGTGACGCGTGATGGCGGCTTCCCGCCGGTTTTCCTGAGCCCTATTGACTTCGTGGCCCTGTGGCAGAGCCGCCGCGGCCAGGCGATGGAAAACCCGGTGGGCAACGCCTGAGGCAGCAATGATCCGCCTCGACAGCATCACCCGGCAGAATGGCCACCAATTGCTTTTCATCGAGGCCTCGGCGGCCTTGCAGAAGGGCGAGAAGGTGGGGCTGGTAGGCCCCAATGGCGCGGGCAAGACCACGCTGTTTCGCATGATCACCGGGCAGGAGCCGCCCGATGAGGGGCAGGTGCTGGTCGAGCGTGGCGTCACCATCGGCTTTTTCAGCCAGGATGTGGGCGAAATGTCCGGTCGCAGCGCGGTGGCCGAGGTGATGGATGGTGCGGGGGCGGTGAGCGAGGTGGCTGCCGAGTTGCACGGCCTTGAACTCGCCATGGCCGATCCGGACCGCGCCGATGAGATGGAGGCAATCATCGAGCGCTTCGGCGAGGTGCAGGCACGCTTTGACGATCTGGGCGGCTACGCCCTGGAAAGCCGGGCGCGGGAAGTGCTGGCGGGCCTCAGTTTTTCCGAGGCGATGATGGATGGCGATGTTGGCGCGCTCTCGGGCGGGTGGAAGATGCGGGTGGCGCTGGGGCGCATTCTGCTGATGCGGCCCGATGTCATGCTGCTCGATGAGCCCTCCAACCATTTGGATCTGGAGAGCCTGATCTGGCTGGAGAATTTCCTGCAGGCCTATGATGGCGCGCTGTTGATGACCTCGCATGATCGCGAATTCATGAACCGCATCATCAACAAGGTGGTGGAAATCGATGGCGGCGCGCTGACCAGTTTTTCCGGCGATTACGAGTTCTATGAGCAGCAGCGGGCGCTGAACGAGCAGCACCAATTGGCCCAGTTCGAGCGGCAACAGGCCATGCTCTCCAAGGAAATCAAGTTCATCGAGCGGTTTAAGGCCCGCGCCTCGCATGCCGCGCAGGTGCAAAGCCGGGTGAAGAAGCTCGACAAGATCGAGCGCGTGGAGCCGCCGCGCCGGCGGCAGAGTGTGGCCTTTGAATTCCAGCCCGCGCCCCGCTCGGGTGAGGATGTGGTGAACCTGCGCGGTGTGCATAAACGCTATGGCGAGCGGGTGATCTATCAGGGCCTGGATGTGCTGATCCGCCGGCGGGAGCGGGCCTGCGTGCTGGGCATGAATGGTGCTGGCAAATCGACCCTGCTGAAACTGGTGACGGGGGCGACCGAGCCCGATGCTGGCAGCGTTTCGCTGGGGGGCAGCGTGAAGCTGGGCTATTTCGCTCAGCACGCGATGGAATTGCTCGATGGCGAATTGACCGTTTTTGAGGCGCTGGAGGCCCAGTTTCCGCGGGCCGGGCAGGGCTCGCTGCGCTCACTGGCTGGCTGTTTTGGCTTTTCCGGCGCTGATGTGGATAAGCGCTGCCGGGTGCTCTCGGGTGGGGAAAAGGCGCGGCTGGTGATGGCTGGGATGCTCTATGACCCGCCGAATTTCCTGGTGCTGGATGAGCCGACAAACCATCTTGATATGGCAACGAAAGAGATGCTGATCACGGCTCTCGCGCAATATGACGGCACCATGCTCTTCGTCTCGCATGACCGGCATTTCCTGGCAGCACTCTCCAACCGCGTCTTGGAGGTTACCCCAGGCGGCATCCAGGATTATGGCGGCGGCTATAGTGAATATGTCGCCCGCACCGGGCAGGAGGCGCCGGGCCTACGGGCCTGAGCGCAACGCTGCCACGCCGATCCGCTGCTGGGAGGGCCGGCCGCGCGCCGCCGGCTCAGGCCGCTTTTTTGTCCAGCATTTTCATCTTCACCAGCGCTTCGGCGATTTGCACTGCGTTCAGCGCCGCACCCTTGCGCAAATTATCGGCCACGCACCAGAAGGCGAGGCCATGCTCCACTGTTGGGTCCCGCCGCAGCCGCGAGACATAAACGTTATCCTCATGCACCGCGTCGAGTTGCGTGATGTAGCCGCCATCCTCGCGCTTATCGAACACGCTCAGGCCAGGCATCTTCTTCCAGGCGGCGCGGGCCTGTGCCTCGGTGATCGGGCGCTCGAACTCGACATGCACCGCCTCGGCATGGCCGATGAAGACCGGCACGCGCACGCAGGTGGCGACGACCTTGATGTCGGGGTCCAGAATCTTCCTGGTCTCGGCCGCCATTTTCCACTCTTCCTTGGTGAAGCCGTCATCCATGAATTTGTCGATATGCGGGATGCAGTTGAAGGCGATGGGCTTGGTGAATTGCTCCACCAGCGGCGGGTCATTGACGAAGCTGCCCTTGGATTGGGCGAAGAGCTCGTCCATCCCCTCCTTGCCGGCACCGGAGACCGATTGATAGGTGGCCACCACCACGCGCTTGATGCGGGCAATGTCATGCAGCGGCTTGAGCGCAACCAGCATTTGGATGGTCGAGCAATTCGGGTTGGCGATGATCCGGCGCTTTTTGAACAGGTGGAGATGCTGCGGGTTCACCTCCGGCACGATCAGCGGGATGTCGGGGTCCATGCGGAAATGGCTGGTATTGTCGATCACCACGCAGCCCGCGGCGGCGGCACGCGGCGCATGCACGGCAGAGATTGCGGCACCGGGCGAAAAGAGGCCGATGTCAAATCCAGTAAAATCAAAAGTTTCAAGGTTCTGGCAGGTCAGCACTGTTTTCTCGCCGAAGCTGATCTGCTGGCCAACGGAACGGGCCGAGGCCAGGGCGACGACTTTGCTGACTGGAAAATTACGCTCAGCCAGCGTCTTGAGAATTTCTCGCCCCACCGCGCCAGTGGCGCCTACAACCGCGACCCGATAAACCATGTTGGATACTCCTGAAACCAGAGTATCCATAGGGCGGCGGTCAGACCAGCGCAATCGCCTGGCGATGCGCAGGTTTATACTGGCTCAGAGCATTTTCAAGCCTTGCGGCTTGGCAAGGCAACTTAGGAAATGCGTTGAAATAACAACTTGAAGCTTTTCACCGTCTTCGCTTCCGGTGGAATGGGTCTAGTCTAGCCGCGCCACTCTGGAGGCACGGCGGACCAGCGGCTGATCGTCCATGTGGTTCATCCAGAAGAACAGGTTTGCCACTTCAGGGTAATTGTCGAAGGACAAAGCGTTGACCCTGGCAACCGCCTCCTTTTCTTCAGCCTCGGCGGTACGGCCGCGCTCCCTGAGCAGGCGCGCCCAATAGGTATAAGCGGCTTCTGAATCGGGATACGCGCGCACCGCGTCTCTAAAGGATAGCTCTGCGCCATCAAGGTCGCCCAGGCCCCAGCGGGCGACGCCGATGGTGCTGTGCAGGGCTTCGACCAGCGGCGCGAAAGAGCCACGCATCGCCGCGGTTGGAGACAGGGTGATCGAGGTCAGTGGGCTGAGGAGATCAATGGCTTCCTGATAACGGTCAAGCTCGATCAGCACGAAACCAAGATTGAGCCGGCCGACATGAAAAATCGGGTGGGTCGTGAAAGAATTGCGGAACCGCCTTGCGGCGGCGGCCTTGTCATTCTCCATCAGGGCCACGATGCCCAAAAGGTTCTCAAGAAAGGCGCGTCGCCTGATGGTTTCGGCGCTGGGAACACGAGCGAGTTCGCGCTCTGCCACCGCTTTGGTCCTGCTGAAGTCATTGCTGCGGGCATTCAGCGACTGCTCAAAGTAATATAGCGCGGAGCGGTATGGCTCAAACTGCTCCATGGTCTCGGTGGCGCCGCGACGCAGCAGCGACTCGGCCCCGGCCTCGCCGTCGAGTTGCAAAGAAAAGTTGGTGGTTTGCCCGGTTATACCGCTGATCAGAAGCCGGGAGCGGTTCGCATCCTGATAAATGATCGACGCGTTAACCCGCGGGCGCTCCAGCCCGAACAGGTCCTGCAGGGCTGCGGTGAAACCATCGAGTTTCAACGCATTCGCCACCACGCCAACGATTGTCGGGTCGCGCGATGAGCGCACGCTGGCGGGCGAGAGCAGCGATCGGGCCTGGCTCATCCGCCATATTTCGCTGGTGAAGACACGCTCGGCCACGTCCTGTGAGAGGCCGGTAGAGGCCACTGCTGGGGGCACCGACACATTTACCGTGACCGTATTGGCGCTGACGACCGCATCTGCGGATAAGAGGCCAAACACCATGGCAGCAGCCATGGCAATCGATACTGGATCCACTCCGATCACTCCGATAAGTTGATGTCACAATCCTGGCTTGTGTAATAACATACCCATCGTAACGGTGCTACCGGAGAGTAATCGAATTCTCGACTGATTAATATGAATTGCAATAAACATAGAATTGATATTTATTCCAGGAGATGAATGTGGTGCTATCGCTCCCGCAGCAAAGCAGCCAGCCCCGGTCACATCGCGGCGAATTCGGCGCGGCGAAAGCCCTGGGCGAAGAGCAGGGCTGTGAGATCGCCATGATTGACCCGCGCATGCGCCGCCGCCTGCACCGTGGGCTTGGCGCGAAAGGCGATGCCCAACCCGGCGGATTGCAGCATCGGCAGGTCATTGGCGCCATCGCCCACCGTCAAGCTCCGCTCCAGCGGCAGGCCCAGCGATTGGGCCAGGCGCAGCAGCGTGGCCAGCTTGGAATCGCGGTCCAGAATGGGTTCGGCCACCGTGCCGGTCAAAGCGCCATCGGCGAGGATCAATTGGTTGGCGTGGTGCTCATGGAAGCCCACCAGCGCCGCCACCCGGCCAGTGAAGAAGGTGAAGCCGCCGGAAACCAGCGCCGCATGGGCCCCGGCGGCGCGCATGGTGGCGACCAGGGCGCGGGCGCCGGGCATCAGTTCCGTCGTCTCCCAGGTGCGCTGCAGGGCGGCCTCGGGCAGGCCCTTGAGCATGGCCACGCGCTCGCGCAGGGCGGATTTGAAATCCAACTCGCCATTCATCGCCCGGGCGGTGATGGCGGCGATGCGCTCCTTCAGCCCGGCCTCGGCGGCCAATTCGTCCAGCGTCTCGGTGGTGACGATGGTGCTGTCCATATCGGCCAGTAGCAGGGCCTTGCGCCGTGTGGCGGCGGCCTGGGCTATGGCGTCCACATTCTGGCCGGCCAGGGCGGCCTGCGCGGCGGCCTGCGCGGCGGCGGGCGCCATGCCGGAGAAGGGGATGTCCAGCGCCTCGCCTTCGGACAGCCAGTCGGGCGCGCGGCAATCGGCGCCGCCTGCGGCCAGGGCGGCCAGCACCGGGGCCAGCATGTGATGGGATAATCCGCCCGGGGGCGCGACAAGGGTGAGGATATGCGGCATGGAAATCTGACCATGCCCATCGCGCCCATGCCATGCAACCACCCGCGCTGATCATCTGCGGCCCGACCGCCAGCGGGAAATCCGCGCTGGCGCTGGAATTCGCCCGGGCGCTGGGCGGGACGGTGATCAATGCCGATGCCATGCAGGTTTATGCCGGCATGGCGGTGATCACGGCGCAGCCCAGCCTGGCGGAGCATGCAGCGGCGCCGCACCGGCTTTATGGCATTCGTTCGCCGGCGGAGGCAGCGAATTTGGCCTGGTGGCGCGAAGAGGCGCTCGCGGCGATGGCGCAGGCCCGCCTGCCCATCCTATGCGGCGGCACGGGGATGTATTTGCGCGCGCTGACCCAAGGGCTCTCGGCCCTGCCGGCTGTGCCCCCCGAGGCGCGGGCCGAGGCGCGCATGCTGCTGGCCGAGCGCGGCGCCCCCGCGCTGCATGCCATGCTCGATGCCGCCACCGCGGCCACCCTGAACCCCGGCGATAGCCAGCGCGTGGCCCGCGCCTTCGAGGTGTGGCGCGGCACTGGCCGTGGGTTGGTGGAATGGCAGCGCGAGGCACCCGCCCTGCCGCCCGCGCCCTATCGCTTTGTCGCCCTGCGCTTGGACCCGGCGCGGGAGGAACTGCGCGATGCCATCGCCAGCCGCTTCGATGCGATGCTGGCCGGTGGCGCGCTTGAGGAGGTGCGGGCGCTGCTGGACCTCGACCCCGCCTTGCCGGCGATGCGCGCGCATGGCGTGCCCGAGATCGCCGCGCTGCTGCGCGGTGCGATGGATGCGCGGGCGGCGCGTGACCAGGCGGTGCTGCACACCCATCAATACACCAAGCGCCAGGGCACCTGGTTCCGCCATCAGGCCCTGGTGGCCCCGACGCGGCTGCATACGATCCATGCGCGATTTGCGGGTCGGGCGCAATTTTCGCAAAGCAAATGGACCGAAATGGACAGTTTTGTTCAATTGCATGTTGACGCCCCACCGGCCGGGGCATAAGGGAGCGGCGCAACACCATCAGATCATCACGGAACCATCATGTCCGCCACCACCGCCACCGCAGCCGCCACCACGGAAGACCGTTCGGGTGCTGAGGTTCTCCTCCGGGCTTTGACGGAGCAGGGCGTTGAAGTCATTTTTGGCTATCCCGGCGGCGCAGTATTGCCGATTTATGATGCGCTGTTCCAGCAAAATTCCATTCGCCACATCCTCGTCCGCCATGAGCAGGCGGCGGTGCATGCGGCCGAGGGCTATGCCCGCTCCACCGGGCGGGTGGGCGTGGTGCTCGTCACCTCCGGCCCGGGTGCGACCAATGCGGTGACGGGGCTGGTGGATGCGCTGATGGACAGCATCCCCATCATCTGCCTGACCGGGCAGGTGCCCACCCATCTGATCGGCAATGATGCGTTTCAGGAGGCCGATACCACCGGCATCACCCGCCCCGCGACCAAGCACAATTATCTGGTCAAGCGCAGCGAGGACCTGGCTGGCGTGGTGCATGATGCGTTCTATGTCGCGCGCAGCGGCCGCCCCGGCCCGGTGGTGATCGACCTGCCCAAGGACATCCTGATCAAGCCCGCGCCCTATAGCCCGGCGCCCACCACGCCCCATCGCAGCTACCGCCCGGTGACGCAGCCGGACCCGGCGCGCATTCTCGAAGCCGTGCAAATGCTCAAGCGCTCGGCTCGCCCGGTGGTATATGCCGGCGGCGGCGTGATCAATTCCGGGCCCGAGGCCTCACGGCTGCTGACTGAATTTGTCCGCATGACGGGTTTTCCCTGCACCAATACGCTGATGGGGCTGGGGGCGTTTCCCTCTTCCGACCCGCAATTCATCGGCATGCTGGGCATGCACGGCACCTATGAAGCGAACCTCGTGATGCATGGCTGCGATGTCATGCTGAATATGGGGGCGCGTTTCGATGACCGGATCACCGGCCGGCTGGATGCCTTCAGCCGCGGTTCGAAGAAGATTCACGCCGATATCGACCCCTCCTCGATCAATAAGAACGTCAAGGTGGATGTGCCGATCGTGGGCGATGCCGGCAATGTCCTGGCGGCGATGATCGAATGCTGGAAGCAGGATGACACGCCGATCAACAAGGAGGCGCAGACCGCCTGGTGGCGGCAGATCGACCTGTGGCGCCAGAAGGACTGCCTGGCCTATGTCCAGGAAGGCAAGATCATCAAGCCGCAGCATGCGGTGAAGCGGCTCTTCGAGATCACCCAGGAGCTGGGGCGCGAGACCTTCATCTCCACCGAGGTGGGTCAGCACCAGATGTGGGCGGCGCAGTATTTCGGCTTCAACAAACCCAATCGCTGGATGACCTCGGGCGGGTTGGGCACCATGGGCTATGGCCTGCCCGCGGCGATGGGGGTGCAGATCGCGCATCCGGATGCGCTGTGCATCGATATTGCCGGCGAGGCCTCTATCCTGATGAACATCCAGGAGATGGGCACGCTGGCGCAGTACCGGCTGCCGGTGAAAGTGTTCATTCTGAACAACGAATATATGGGCATGGTGCGGCAATGGCAGGAGTTGCTGCATGGCAGCCGCTATTCCGAGAGCTATTCCGCCGCGCTGCCGGATTTCGTGAAACTGGCAGAGAGTTTCCATGCCAAGGGGCTGCGGGCCACTGAGGCGGATCAACTGGATGATGTGATCCGGGAGATGATCGCCCATCCCGGCCCGGTCATTGCCGATATCTGCGTGGACCAGAAGGAAAACGTCTTCCCGATGATCCCTTCGGGGGCTGCGCATAATGAGATGATTTTGGCCGCAGGGCAGCAGGGTGGCGTCGCTGGCGTCACCGATGAAGGCAAGGTGTTGGTCTGAAGCCATGGAACGCACAGCAACCATCGCGGTCCTCGTCGAGAACGAGGCCGGCGTCCTGGCCCGCGTCATCGGGCTCTTCTCTGGCCGCGGCTACAATATCGAGAGCCTGACGGTGGCGCCGGTGGATGAGACCCGCCGCATCAGCCGCATCACCGTGGTGACCACGGGCACCGAGATGATCATCGCGCAGATCAAGGCGCAGCTCGATCGGCTGGTGCCGGTGCATAAGGTGAGCGACCTTTCACTCGATGGCCCGCACCTGCAGCGCGAGCTGGCGCTCATTAAGGTGGTCGGCCGTGGCGAGCAAAGGGTGGAGGCGCTTCGCCTGGCCGATGCCTTTCGCGCCCGTGTCGTGGATGCCACGACCGAGAGCTTCGTCTTCGAGATGACCGGCAATGCCGAGAAGATCGATGCGTTCTGCGCGCTGATGAAGCCCCTGGGGCTTGCCGAACTCTGCCGGACGGGGGCTGTTGCCATCGCGCGCGGCACAAGGCACATCGCCGCCTGACATTTTTTTGACCAAGAGCAACGAGGAGCGCCCTGATGCGCGTTTATTACGACCGTGACGCTGATGTGAACCTGATCAAGGCCAAGAAGGTCGCGATCATTGGTTTTGGCAGCCAGGGCCATGCCCATGCCCTGAATATCCGCGAAAGCGGCGTGGCCGAAGTGGCCATTGGCCTTCGTCCCGGCGGTTCCGCCAAGAAGGCCGAGGCCATGGGCTTCAAGGTCCTCTCCCCAGCCGATGCGGCAAAATGGGCCGATGTGATCATGGTGCTGACCCCTGATGAGGGCCAGGGCGATCTCTATCGCGAGCACCTGCATGACAATATGAAGCCCGGCGCGGCGCTGGCCTTCGCGCATGGCCTGAACGTGCATTTCAACCTGCTCGACCCGCGCCCGGACCTCGATGTGTTCATGATCGCGCCCAAGGGCCCCGGTCATACCGTGCGGAGCGAATATCAGCGCGGCGGCGGCGTGCCCTGCCTGGTGGCGGTGGCGCAGAACCCCTCCGGCAATGCGCTGGAAATCGCTCTGTCCTACGCCTCCGCCGTGGGCGGTGGCCGCGCCGGCGTGATTGAGACGACCTTCAAGGAAGAATGCGAGACCGACCTGTTCGGCGAGCAGGCGGTGCTGTGCGGCGGCCTGGTCGAGCTGATCAAGGCTGGCTTCGAAACCCTAGTCGAGGCTGGCTACGCGCCGGAAATGGCCTATTTCGAGTGCCTGCATGAGGTGAAGCTGATCGTCGACCTCATCTATGAGGGCGGCATCGCCAATATGAACTACTCGATCTCCAACACGGCGGAATACGGCGAATACGTCACCGGCCCGCGCATCATCACTGCCGAGACCAAGGCCGAGATGAAGCGCGTGCTGGATGATATCCAGACCGGCAAATTCGCCCGCGACTGGATGCTGGAAAACAAGGTGAACCAGGCCAGCTTCAAGGCCACGCGTCGCCGCCTGGCCGAGCACTCGATTGAGGCGGTGGGCGAGCGCCTGCGCGCCATGATGCCCTGGATCAAGGCGAATGCTTTGGTGGACAAGGCGAAGAACTAAGCCGTTCTCGACTGGCCGCGAGGATCTGCCGCCAGGCAGGTCCTCAACGGGCTGACCTTTTTTCGTTGTAACCGCCATCCAGCCGCCCACAATCTGATAATCATCTTGCTGCATCGCATCATGTGCCGTTAGCCTCGCCCATCCCCGGCAGGAGGCCCGCGTGACGGTTATCAGCCCATCCCGCTCTAGCGACATCCTGTTGCTCATCGCCCGCTTGGCCATGGCGCCGCTGTTTTTGATCAGCGCCTTTTATAAGGTCGCGCAATGGCCCGGCATCGTCACCTTATTGGACAATCAGGGCGCGCCGCTGCCCATGCTCGGGGGCGTTATTGCCACCGCCATCGAGGCCATCCTGCCCATACTGCTCATCCTGGGGCTGCGGATGCGCTGGGCGGCCCTGGGCCTCATTGTCTATGTGTTGGGCACCAACCTTGTTGCGCATCGTTTCTGGGAATTCACCGGTGGCGCGCAGCTTGGCCAGATGCTGGCTTTCTTCAAGAATATTGCCCTGTGCGGCGGCTTGCTGGTCCTGACGATGACCGGCCCTGGCCGTTTCGCGATGCAGCCCCGGCCCTGACCGCGCGCCTTGATCCGCCCTGCGGCCGGGCCATCTGCGGTGGATGTTCAAGAAAGCCCTGGCTATCCTCTCCTCCATCGCGCTGGGCGCCTGCTCGGTGGTAGGCGTGCGCGGCAGCGAGGAACCGCCGCATCGCGTCATCGCCCGCTTGGGTGAGGTGGAGATTCGCGAATACCCGCCCCGTCTCGTCGCCGAAACCGAGGTGGCGGCGGATGAGAATGCCGCGCGGAGTGAGGGCTTTCGCCGCCTCGCCGGCTATATTTTCGGTGCCAATCGGGGCGAGCGGCGCATTGCCATGACCGCCCCTGTGGCGCAGGAGCCCAGCCGCATCGCGATGACGGCACCGGTCGCGCAGGACCCCGTGGCCGATGGCTTTCGCATCCGCTTCTTCCTCCCCGCCGGCCTGACCGCAGCCACCGCGCCCGAGCCGAACGACCCGCGCGTGCGCATCGCCACCCTCCCGGCCGAGACCTTCGCCGTGCTGCGCTTCACCGGTAGCACGGACCCGGCGGTGGTGGCGCGCAATGCCGCCACGCTGCGCGGTATGCTCGCCGGCTCGCGCTGGGATGCGGTGGGCGAGGCCACCGCCTGGTTCTATGACCCGCCCTGGACCCTGCCACCGCTGCGCCGCAATGAGGTGGCCATCCGCGTCACCCCCGCAGCCTGAGCCCCGCCACCACGCCCAGGCCGCAGAGCCCCGCCATCACCCAGAAGGCATGCCCCTCCAGCGCCGCGTAAAGCGGCCCCGAGGCCAGCATCAGCGCGCCCGAGGCCAGACCCACCCCCAGCGAGGCATGCAGGGTCTGCGCCCGCGCCCCCAGCCCCGCCGGCAGCGTGCCCAGCGCGCGGATCGCCGCCAGGTGCATGGCGCCGAAGGTCAGCGCATGCAGGCTTTGCGCCAGAAACAGCGGCACAAGCTCCGTTGTCGCGCCGGTGATGCCCCAGCGCAGCACCCCCGCCGCCGCCGCCAGCGTGGCCATGCCCCGTGCGCCCAGGCGCTCCACCAGGCGCCGCCCCCACAGGAACAGCGCCACCTCCATCACCACGCCCCAGCCCCAAAGAAAGCCGATGGTGCCGGAGGACAAGCCGGCCGCCTGCCAGTGCAGCGTCGAAAATCCATAATACACCGCGTGGCTGCCCTGGATCAGCGCCGAGGCCGGCAGCAGGCGACGAAAGCCTGGGTAGCGCCACGGCTCCCATGTCCCGCCCGTCACGACCGGGCGCGGCCCCGGCGCCTCCGGCAGCCCCGCCGCCACCAGCGCCGTGGCCAGCAGGCACAAGGCCGAAAGCCACAGCGCCGCGGCGGGTGCGGTCCACGCCACCAACTGGCCCGCCGCCACCGCCGCCGCGATGAAGGCGATTGAGCCCCAGGCGCGCACCCGGCCATAGTCGAAGGGCCGCCGGCGCATCTCGGCCACCGCCGCGGCGTCGCTCAACGGCACCACCGGCGCCACGCCCAGGCTGTGCACCACCTGTACCAGCATTAACGCCACCACGCCCTGCAAGACCGCCATCAGCGGCAGGGTCACCGCCGCCAGCAACGCGCCCGCCAGCAGCACCACGCGCAAGCCAAGACTGTCGGCCAGACGGGCCGAGGCCGGGCTGGTCAGCAGGCGCACGACGCTGCCCAGCGCCAGCACGATGGAAAGCTGCGTGGCGCTCAGCCCGCCCGCGCTCAATACCGCGGGAATGAACGGCATCGCCGCCCCGAGCGAGGCGAATTGCACGGCAAAGAGCAGCGCGAAGCGGGCGGGCGGGGATATTCTCACGGCGCCCCGCTTTGCGCCTATTCCGGTAATCCAGTCCAGCCCGGGCCCACGCCCGTTGCAATCCGCGCGCTTTGGCCGCATCAAGCCTGCCACGATCAGCAGCCGGTTTTTCATCTCATGTTCGAAGCGCGCGTCCGGGCCATTTTGGGCCCTACCAATACAGGCAAGACCCACCTTGCGATGGAGCGGATGCTTGCGCATTCCTCGGGGATCATCGGCTTTCCGCTGCGCCTCCTGGCGCGCGAGAATTACGACCGCATGGTGGCCAAGAAGGGTGAGAAGAACGTCGCCCTCATCACCGGCGAGGAGAAGATCATCCCGCCCGACGCGAAATGGTTCGCCTGCACGGTTGAGGCCATGCCGCTCGATATCGCGGTGGGCCGTGGGCGGGCCGAATTCGTCGCGGTGGACGAAATTCAGCTCTGCGCCGACCCCGATCGCGGGCATATCTTCACCGACCGTCTGCTGAATGCGCGTGGCATGGTCGAGACCATGTTCATGGGGGCGGAGACGGTGCGGCATTTGCTGCAGCGCCTGGTGCCGCAGGTTGAGATCGAGAGCCGCCCGCGCCTCTCCCAACTCACCCATACCGGCTTCACCAAGCTGGGCCGCCTGCCGCCGCGCAGCGCCGTGGTCGCTTTCTCCGCCGGCGAGGTTTACGCGATTGCCGAGGCCATCCGTCGCCGCCGTGGCGGTTGCGCCGTGGTGATGGGCCGCCTCTCGCCGCGCACCCGCAATGCGCAGGTGAAGCTGTATCAGGACCGCGAGGTGGATTTCCTGGTGGCGACGGATGCCATTGGCATGGGCCTGAACATGGATGTGGACCATGTGGCCTTCGCCTCGCTGAACAAGTTTGACGGCCATGCGCCGCGCGCGCTGAACGCCCAGGAAGCCGCCCAGATCGCCGGCCGCGCCGGCCGCGGTATGCGCGATGGCAGTTTTGGCAGCACCGGCGATTGCGTGCCCCTGCCCGAGGACATGATCGAGAAGATCGAGGGTCATCAGTTCGAGCCTTTGCAGGCTCTGGCCTGGCGCAACTCCAATCTCGACTTCACCAGCGTCGATGCGCTGCTCGACAGCCTGGCCGCGCCGCCACCCGCCGCTGGCCTCGCCAAGGGCCATGACGCGACGGACCATATCACCCTCAACATGCTGGCGCGCGAGGGCGATATCCGCCGCCTCGCCACTGGCCGCAGCCGCGTGGGCGCGCTGTGGGAAGCCTGCCAGGTGCCCGATTTCCGCAAGCTGGCCGATGATAGCCACACCCGGCTCTGCGGCCGGATTTTCCGCCACATGGCGGAAGACGGGGCGCTGCCGGAAGACTGGTTGGCGGCACAGATCGCCAATACCGCCAATACCGAGGGTGACCTTGATACGCTGATGGCCAGGCTCTCAGGTATCCGCACCTGGAGCTACATCGCCGCCCGCGCCGATTGGGTGAAGAACGCCGCCGAGTTCCAGGCCCAGGCCCGCGCCGCCGAGGATATGGTGAGCGACGCGCTGCATGAGCGTCTGACCCAGCGCTTTGTGGACCGTCGTGCCGCACAATTGATCCGCCGCCTCGACCCTGCCTCGGAAGAGGATCTGCTGAGCGCTGTGACGCGCCAGGGCGATGTGATCGTCGAGGGCCATAATGTCGGCCGGGTAGAAGGCTTTATTTTCCACCCCGATGCGACGGCAGAGGATGAGGAAACCCGCAAGCTGGTGCTGCGCGCGGCCCGTCGCGCGCTGCGCGAGGAAATGCCCCGCCGCGTGGCCGCGCTGGAAATTGGTAAGTCCGAGGCCTTCTCGCTGACGGCTGACCATAAAATTCTATGGGATGGCGCCGATATCGCCCGGCTGCGCGCGGGTGCCGAGCCCTCCAAGCCGGTGGTTGAGGTGCTGCCCAGCGAGTTTCTGGATAGTGCCCAGCGTGAGCGGGTGCGGCTGCGCCTGAGCAATTTCATCGAGGGCACGCTCGCCAAGGATCTCTCATCCATCGCCGCGGTCGAGAAAAAGGCCGAGGATGACAATACGCTGCGCGGGCCGGCCTTCATGCTGCGGGAATCGCTGGGCATTCGCCCTGGCAATTCCAAGGCGCATTTCCCTCAGGAAGTGCAGGCCAAGCTAAAGACCATTGGCGCCAGGGCCGGCCGCTATGCGCTTTATGTGCCCGAGGCCCTGAAGCCGCGTGCGATGGCCATGCGCGCTCAACTCTGGGCGCTGAGCCGCAATATCCCCACGCCCGAATTGCCAGCGCCCGGCCTAGTCTCGCTGGCGGCCGATGGCGTGACAGCGCTCTCCTGGCTGCCCGGCTTTGCCGAGACCATCGGCTGGGTGCCGGCCGGCCCGCTCTTGCTGCGCCTTGATGTGGCGGAGCGTATCTCCGGCGAATTGAGCTACCTCACCCGCCGCGCGCCCTCCCCGCTGCCGCCGGAAATCCTGGGCCGCTTTGCCATCAAGGGCGAGATGGTGCCGCTGGTGCTGGCGGGCCTGGGTTTTCGGGTGATCGAGGCCGAGGTGCTGGGCGAGGATGTGCAGGGGCCGACCCGGCCGATGATGGTGGCCTGGCAGCGACCGGCCCAGCCCGAGCGCAACAATCGTGGCCCGCGGCGTGACCAGCAGCCGCGTGGCGAAGGTGCCGCCGCTGAGCGTGGCCCGCGCCGCGATGGTGATGCTCGCCCGCCGCGCAACCGTGACCGTGGCCCGCGCCGCGATGCCACGGCAGCGCCCGCGGCACCGGCCGAGGCCGCACCCAGCGAGGCCGCACCCAGCGAGGCCAGTGCCGAGGCCCCGCGCCCCGAGCGCGAGCCACGTCGCGATGACCGCAACAATAATCGCAATGCAAAGCCCCGCGCCCCGGGCGGTGCCTTTGGCAAGACCGGCGGCCCTGGCGGCGGTGGCGGTGGCCGTGAGGATCGCGGCCCGCGCCGTGACGATCGGGACCGCGGCCCTCGGCGCGATGATCGTGGCCCCGGTGGCCCCGAGACCCGGGTCTATCACCAGGACAGCGTGAAGGTGGCCGATGAGGATAATCCCTTCGCCAAGCTCGCGGCGCTCAAGCTGAAATGAGCCGGCGGGCGTGACGGCAACTCCCGAGAATTGGGAGAGGCTGGACGTCTGGCTATGGTATGCGCGCGTCGCCAAGACGCGCTCGCTGTGTGCAAGGGCGGTGCAGGATGGCGGTTTCCGCCTGAACCGCCAGCCCACCGACAAGCCGCATGCAAAGCTGCGGGTGGGTGATGTGCTGACCTATACCTGGGGCAGTGAGGTGCGGGTGTGGCGGGTGGCGGAGCTTGGCAACCGCCGGGGGCCTGCCGATGAGGCGCGGGCGCTTTACGAGGATCTCTCGCCAGGCTTGTGAGCCTGGCCCATGCCGCCACCGCCCGGCATTTCCACCACCAGCCTGTCTCCGGCCGGAATGACCTGAAAACCCTTGGCCTTCAGCGTGGTGCCGCTGCCCAGCCGCACCACACCGCGGGCACCCTCCTCCCCGCCATGGCGGCCGCGCGGCGGGTAGGTCACCCGCTCGAAAGTGGCGAAAATCCCGAAGGCCTCGCCATGGCGATGCGCCACCTCCATGATCTGGCCGTCGCCGCCGCGGAACTGTCCCGCGCCGCCCGAGCCATCGCGCAGATCCTTCCGCCAGACCACGATGGGGGCGATGGTTTCCGTCACCTCCACTGGCACGTTCTTCACGCCCGATGGGAAGGGCGTGGCGGAGAGACCATCCTGCCCCGGCCGCGCGCCGGCGCCGCCAGAATGGAACATGGTGACCATGAAGGGTCGCTGCGTGCCGCCGGTCAGGCCATTGCCCGCGCCGAGTTTCAGGTTCCACAGATTGGAGGTGCCCTCGGCCGGCACCCGGCCGGGCAGCGCCTGATCGAGCGCCGAATAGACCACATCAGGCAGCATATGGCCCATGGTGGAGCGGGCATTCACCGCTGCGGGGAAGGGTGCGTTGAGGATCGATCCCTCGGGTGCGGTGATGCGAATGAGGTCCAGCGTGCCGGCATTATTGGGGATCTCGGGGCCGATGATGCAGCGCAGGCCAAAGGCGGTATAGGCATCGGTGTAGCAGAGCGGGCAGTTGATGCCGTAGCTGCTCTGGGCCGAGGTGCCAGCGAAATCCACCGCTATGTGATCCTCGGCGATGGTCAGCGCTGCGTGCAGATCGATCGGCGCCTCGATGCCGTCAATGCGCATATGGCCGTGCCAGGTGCCTTTGGGGAGTTTCTGGATTTCGGCCAGCATGGCGGCTTCGGAGCGGGCGATGATATGCGCGCCCAGAACCTCCAAATCCTCCAACTGGTTTTCCTCCAGCATGGCGGAGAGGCGGCGTTCGCCCGTCTCGTTGCAGGCCATGAGCGCATAAATATCGCCCTCCACCTGTACTGGTTCGCGCACATTGGCGCGGATGAGGTTCATCAACCCCTCATCCACCACGCCCTGGCGCGCCATGGGCATAATGGGAATGCGTAAGCCTTCGTGAAACACCTGCCGCCCATCGGGCGAGAGGCCGATGCCGCCGATATCGACCACATGCACGGTGCAGGAGAACAGCCCGACCATTTTTCCCCGATGAAAAGCCGGGGAGGTGACGACGATATCGTAGAGATGCCCGGTGCCCATCCAGGGGTCGTTGGTGATGTAGTGGTCGCCCTCGCGCATGTTTTCCGCCGGAATGGCGGCCAGAAAATGCTTCACGCTGCGGGCCATGGAGTTCACATGCCCCGGCGTGCCGGTCACCGCCTGGGCCAGCATCCGGCCATCCACGGCGAAGACGCCTGCAGAAATATCGCCCGCCTCACGTGCCGAGGTGGAGAAGGCGGTGCGGACCAGGGTTTTCGCCTGCTCCTCCACCACTGAGAGCAGGCGGTTCCACATGACCTGGAGGCGAATGTCGTTCATGGCGCGTGTTCCAGGATGATCTGGCCGCCGGCATTGATCCGCGCGGTCCAGTGCTTGGGGATGATGGTGGTGGTTTCGTCCTCGATGATCAGCGCGGGGCCGCGGAGCGTGGCGCCTGGGGCGAGGCTGGTGCGGGCATGGATGGCGGCGCTATCCGCGGCACCCGTTGCCGGGTCCGTCAGCATGCGGCTGGCGGTGGTGGCGGGCATGGGCAGCGGGGCTGCCTCGGCCAGGCGCGCCGGCGGTGCGAGCGGGCTGGACAGGGCGAGCGCCCAGGTCATCACCTCTGGCTGCAGCCCCGGAATGGCGCGGCCGAAGACCCTGGCATAGGCGGCGACAAAGGCCTGATGCAGCGCCGTGGCGGCGAGGCCCGGCGGCACCAGAACAGGGATTTCATGCCCCTGGCCGCGATAGCGCATGAAGGCGGTGCGGCTTTCCACCAATCCTTCTGCGGGCGCGGCTTGCAGCACCACGGCCTCGGCCTCGGCCCGCATATCGGTGAACATGGCCTCCAGCGCGGTGGTGTCCATGTTGTCGAGGCGGGTGTAGCGGGTGCGCACCACTTCAAAGCCGATGGGCGCCTGCAGGAAGCCATGCGCCGAGCCCACGCCCGCGCCCAGCGGCACCACCACGAGGGTGATGCCCAGCTTTTGTGCGAGCCTGGCGGCGTGCAACGGTGCGGCGCCACCAAAGGCGATCATGGTGCGGCCGGCGGTGTCCTCGCCATTCTCCACCGCATGAACGCGCGCGGCGCTGGCCATGGTTTCGTCCACGATCTCGGCCACGCCGATGGCGGCATCGGCGCCAAGGGGCGCGAAGGATTTTTGGGCGGCGGCTTCATCCAGCGGCATGGTGCCACCGGCGAAGAGGGCGGGGTCCAGCCGGCCCAAGAGCAGATCCGCATCCGTCACCGTGGGCGAGGCACCGCCCCGGCCATAACAGGCCGGCCCTGGCGCGCTGCCGGAGGAATCCGGGCCGACCATGATGCGCCCCAGCGCATCGCGCCGCGCGATCGAACCGCCACCGGCGCCGATTTCCACCAACTCGATCACCGGAATGCGGATAGGTAGGCCGCTGCCCTGCACGAAGCGATAGGCCCGGGCCACCTCAAAGCTGCGGGCCATATGAAAGCTGCCATGGTCGATCAGCGTGAGCTTGGCGGTGGTGCCACCCATATCGAAGGCCAGGACTTTATCGAGACCATTCTCGGCAGCGACGTGGCGCGCGAGAATGGCGCCGCCAGCCGGCCCGCTTTCCACCAGCCGCACAGGGAAGCGCCGCGCAGCCTCCACGGTGCATAACCCGCCGGAGGACATCATCATCAGCACCGGGGCAGTGATGCCCAGGGCGCGAAACCCCTCCTCCAGCCGGGCCAGATAACCATCCATCAGCGGCCGCACATAGGCATTGGCGATGGTGGTGCTGGCGCGGTCGTATTCGCGCAGCTCGGGGCAGACCTCGCAGGAGAGCGAGATGGAGACCCCAGGCAGCAGCGCGGAGAGAATCTCCGCCGCGCGCCGCTCATGCACATCATTGGTGAAGGAATGCAGGAAGCAGATGGCGAGAGCGGCCACCCCATCGGCGCGGGCCTGTTCCGCCACGGCGTGCAGGGCGGCCTCATCCAGCGCCAGCAGCACGCCGCCATCGGCCGCGATGCGCTCGGGCACGGTGTAGCGCATGGCGCGCGGCACCAGGGGCGCCGGGCGCTCCATCGTCAGGTCATATTGCGCGAAGCGATGCTCATAGGCGATCTCGATGCTGTCGCGGAAGCCCTGGGTGGTGAGCAGGGCGGTGCGCGCGCCTTTGCGTTCGATCAGCGCATTGGTCGCCAGCGTGGTGCCATGCAGCACCAGGCGCAGCGTCTCGCCAGCGAGGAGTTTCTTCGCCCCTTCCAGCACCGCGCGCTCGGGCGCGTCGGGCGTGGTCAGCAGCTTGTGGGAGCGGGTGCCCTGGGGCGTTTCCAGCACGAGGTCGGTGAAAGTGCCGCCGATATCGACGGCCAGGCGCGCGTTCATTCAGTCGGTGATCCTGATATTGCCGGCGGTGACCACACGGCCCCAGATTGCGGTATCGGCGCGCAGAAAGGCGGTATATTCGGCGCGGGCCATCGGCGCTGGGTGCAGGCCTGCCGCATCAAAGCGCTGTTTGGCCGCCGGGTCGTTGAGCACCTTGAGCACAGCGGCGGAGAGCGCCTCCAGCACTGGCTCCGGCGTGCCCATTGGCGCGGCCAGCCCATACCAGTTTTCACTGACATAGCCGGGCACCGCCTCGGCCACGGCGGGGGTATCGGGCAGCAGGGACCAGCGCTGGGCCGAGGTCACCGCCATGGCGCGGGCCTGGCCGGAGCTGATCAGCGCCAGGGTTGCCGGATCGCCATAATAGACATCAACCACCCGGGCCGCGAGGTCATTCAGCGCGGGCCCGGTGCCGCGATAGGGCACGTGTTCCATGGCAAGGCCGGCCATCTGGTTGAACAATTCGCCCGTCAGATGCTGGCTGGTGCCGGGGCCGCCGCTGGCGTAACGCAAGCCCCCCTGGCGGGCGAGGGCGAGGAATTCCGGCAATGTGCGCGCCGGCAAGTCACTGCGCACGGCCACGATAAAGGGCATGCGCACCAGCATGGTGACATGGGCCAGGCCCAGCGCGTCATAAGGCAGGCGGCGCAGATGCGGCCCGGCGGTGATGGTGCCCGCACCGGTCAGCGAGAGGGTATAGCCATCGGCCGGCGCGCGGGACATCGCCTCCACCCCGATCACGCCGCCCGCACCGCCACGGTTTTCGATCACCACGGTCTGGCCCAATTCGCGGGCCAGGGGTTCGCTCAGCAGCCGGGCGGTGAGATCCACGCCTCCACCGGGGGGGAAGGGCACGATGATGCGCAGCGGCCGGTTCGGCCAGGATTGCGCGAAGGCTGGGGATGCCAGAAGCGACAGCGCGGCGCGACGGGGGATTCTCATATCGGATAGGCCAGCAGGGTCTGTACGCGGGAGGTATCGTAGACCACCCGCTTCTCGCGGAATTTCCAGCCCGCCTCGGTCCGCACCACCACATCCTTGTAGATGCCGGCCTGATAGACGCTCGTGCTGCCCTCCAGCGAGGTGTTCACCACCAGATAGTTTGTGCGCATCACCGCGGTCTCTCCGGTTTCCTCCAGCACCCGCAGGCCGGAGATCATGTGACGATAGGTTGGTTGTTCAAAGATATTGGCGTGGCGCAGGCTGGCCACACGGTCGCGCATCATCGCCGTGTTGTCGCAGCGCAGGATAGGGGCTGGCAGCGACAAATCCTCATTCTCCTTGGGGATGATTTCGTAGAGCGCATCATCGGTGAAGAAACGGGGCCAATCCTCCAGCCGGTCATCATCGATGGCGGCGATATAGGCGTCCTGCAACTCCAGCAATTGCCAGCGCAATGGAATGATCATGGCGTTTCCTCGGCGGCAAAACCCATCAACTGGCGGTAGCCCTCCCAGAAGCGGCGGACCAGCCCTTCGGAGATCATCGTTGCCGTCTCATCGGGCTTGTGGCGGGACATCTCAACGACCGAGGCGGCCTGGCCATGCCCGGTGATGCCGCGCTGCACCAGCTCCGTCGCCTCGGTATCCTCCATCGAGATATAGCCGGCGGGGCCGACGAGATTGGCCTGCTTGATCCGCATCGCCCGCAATTGTGGCGTATCATCGGCATAGCCGAAGAAGTGAAAGACCAGCTCGAACTTGTCATGCGCCTTGGCGATGAGCTGCCGCGCAACCAGGGTGTTGTGAATCTGCTGAATGACCAGCTGCGGAAAGATGGGCTGGATGTGGTTGGTGGAAAGCTCCTCATACTCCTGCACCATCTCGAGAACCGAGCTATCCTCCAGCCGAAAGCCATCCTGATAGGTGCGGATATTTTGCGCCTTGTAGCCCTCGGCATTGTCCTCGGCATTTTTCACGACCAGCAGGGCGCTGTGCAGGCCGGTGGCATCGGTGGTGGTGGTGGCCTGCATCCCCACACGGAGAATATTGAAGGTGGTGTGGAAGAGATGCAGCAGGCTGGCGTGGTAGGGGTCCTTCACATTCTCCAGATAAAGCTTCCAGTTGGAATTGGAGAATTGCCGGGTGCAGCCGAGATACTCGATCGGGCGATTGAAGATACGGTCGATATAGGGGCGCATCTGAGGCCCGATATAGTCGGCCAGCGGCGCTACCGTTTCGGAAAAACTGCCGAAAACCAGGCCGCGATAGCTCTCCACCCGCAGCTTGCGCAGGCCGTGATCCTTCACGTCGAAATCGGGGGGCATGCCCGTCTGGTCGCGCTGGCCGCGGCGGAAGGGCACGCCCTGCAGGTCGCCCTTCGCCGAGAAACTCCACTGGTGATAAACGCAAGTGTGGACCACGCTATTGCCGCGTGTCTTGCGGCAGATTTCGGCGCCGCGATGCGAGCAGCGGTTCACCCAGGCCGCCAACTCGCCATCCTTGGCGCGGGTCATCACCACCGGCGTCTCACCGACATAGCTGCGCTTGTAATCGCCGGGTTTGGGGATTTCGGCTTCCAGGCCCAGAAAGCTCCAGGTGGGCCCGCGAAATATGCGCTCCTGCTCCAGCGCATAGACCTCGGCGCTGTTGAACACGGCATAGGGAATGCGCGAGCCATCGCGGCGGGGGAAGCGAATATCCAGCACGTCCTGCGTGATCGGCGCGGTTTCGGCCATGCCAAGTCTCCAGCGGTGATTGTGCCATCTTCCGCCTTGTGCGGCGCTTGTCCATGCTGCTGTGCATGAGCGAAGTCGCGGCCCTGGTCGAATGCGAGAACCTCTTGGTATTGGCCACCCATCCGGGCGAGGAGGCCTTGCACTGCGGCGGGGTGATAGCCCAGGCATGCCTGCGCGGCCGGCCGCCGGTGGTGGCGGTAATGACCGATGGTGGGAATGACACCGCCCTGGCCGAGGCTCGCGCCCGCCAGGCCCGCGCCGCCGCAGCCGCGCTCGGCCTGCCCGCGGGGCGGCTATTCCTGCTGGGGCTGCATTATGGCACCGCACCGGCCATGGGCAGCGAATTGTTCCGCGGGCTGGTCGCCGGGCTGCATTTCCTGATGTGGTCACGCGATTGCGGGGCGATTCTGGCCCCGGCCCCGGCCCCGGCCCCGGCCCCGGGCGATGCCGATGCAGACTGCGCCGCCGCGGCCGCGCGCCGCCTGGCGGAAGACAGCGCCGTGGCCCTGTGGCAGCACGGCACAGGCGCCTCTTGGCTCGTCCCTCCACCGGCACAGGCGGCGAAAAGGGCGGCGCTTGCCGCCTATGGCATGCAACCGGCCGCCGAGGCGGCCGAGCTGTATCTCAGGCCGTGCGGTCGCCACCACCGCTGAGGGCGGCCTGCGCCGCCGCCAGCCGGGCCACAGGCACGCGATAGGGCGAGCAGGAGACGTAATCGAGGCCCACCGTCTCGCAGAAGGCGATGGAGGCGGGATCCCCGCCATGCTCGCCGCAGATGCCCAGCTTGAGGTCGCTCTTCACCGAACGCCCCTTCTCGCAGCCAATCCGCACCAGCGCGCCCACGCCCTCGACATCGATGGAGACGAAGGGGTCCTTTGGCAGGATGCCCTGGTCGACATAATCGGGCAGGAATTTGCCCACATCATCGCGGGAAAAACCGAAGGTGGTTTGCGTCAGATCATTGGTGCCGAAGCTGAAGAAATCCGCTGCCTCGGCGATCTTGTCAGCGGTGATGGCGGCACGCGGCAGCTCGATCATGGTGCCGACCAGGTATTCCAGCGTCATGCCCGCTTCGGCAAAGACCTGGGCGGCCACCCCCTCGACCTGGGCGCGGGTGATATCCAATTCGCGCTTGGTGGCGATGAGCGGGATCATGATTTCCGGTACCGGCGCCAGGCCGGTCTCGCGGGCGACGATGGCTGTGGCCTCGAAAATCGCCCGGGCCTGCATCTCGTAGATTTCCGGGAAGGAAATACCCAGGCGGCAACCACGATGGCCAAGCATAGGATTGGCCTCGGATAATTCCTCCAGCCTCCGATGCATGGTGGCCGGCTCCACGCCCAGCGAGGCCGCCACTTCGGCAATTTCCGCATCGCTATGCGGCAGGAACTCGTGCAGCGGCGGGTCGAGCAGGCGGATGGTGACGGGCAGGCCGGCCATGATGCGGAAGAGCTGGGCGAAATCATCACGCTGGAAGGGCAGCAGCCTGGCCAGGGCGTCACGCCGGCCTTCCGTGGTCTCGGCCATGATCATCTGCCGCACCGCGCCGATGCGCGCGGGGTCAAAGAACATATGCTCGGTGCGGCAGAGGCCGATGCCCTCGGCGCCAAACTTTCTCGCCGTATCGGCGTCGAGAGGGGTTTCGGCATTGGCGCGCACCTTCATCCGGCGCACGCCATCGGCCCAACTCATCAACTTGGCGAAATCGCCGGAGAGCTTTGGCTCGATCATAGCGACATTGCCGATGAAAATCTCACCGGTGGCGCCATCGAGCGTGATGATCTCGCCAGCGCGGATGATGTGGCCGCCGGCGGAGAGCGCCTGGGCGTTGTAATCCACCGTGATGCCGCCGGCACCCGCCACGCAGGGCCGGCCCATGCCGCGCGCCACCACGGCGGCGTGCGAGGTCATGCCGCCGCGGGTGGTGAGGATGCCCTTCGCGGCATGCATGCCGTGAATATCCTCAGGCGAGGTTTCGATCCGCACGAGGATGACGCTTTCGCCCTTGGCGCCGCGCATTTCCGCCTCATCGGCCGAAAAGACGACCACGCCGCTGGCAGCACCGGGCGAGGCCGGCAGGCCCTTGCCGAGCAGTTTTCGCGGAGCCTTGGGATCCAGCGTCGGGTGCAGCAATTGGTCGAGGCTGGCGGGGTTCACCCGCTTGATGGCCTCAGTCTGGCTGATCAACCCTTCATCGGCCATATCCACCGCGATCTTCAGCGAGGCTGCGGCGGTGCGCTTCCCGTTGCGGGTTTGCAGCATATAGAGCTTGTTCTGCTGGACGGTGAATTCGATGTCCTGCATGTCGGTGTAGTGGCGTTCCAGCGTCTGCCGCACCCGCACCAGCTCGGCATAGGCCTCGGGCATGGCGAGTTCCATGCTGCGCTCGCCCGGCTTGGCCTTGAGCTGCGCCATGGGCTGCGGCGTGCGGATACCCGCCACCACATCCTCGCCCTGGGCGTTGATGAGGTATTCGCCGTAGAAAATATTCTCGCCCGTGCTGGGGTCTCGGGTGAAGCACACGCCGGTCGCGCAATCCTGGCCCATATTGCCAAAGACCATGGCCTGGACATTCACCGCCGTGCCCCACTCCGCCGAAATATCATGCAGGCGGCGATAGGTGATGGCGCGGGTATTCATCCAACTGCCGAAGACGGCGGTGATGGCGCGCCATAGCTGCGCCTTGGGCTCCTGCGGGAAGGGGTGCCCGGTTACCTCGGCCACCATCTCCTTGTAGCCGGTGACGACGCCTTTCCAGTCATCGGCCGTCAATTCGGTGTCCTCGGCCACGCCGCGGTCTAGCTTGGCGGATTCGATGATTTCCTCGAAGCGGTGATGGTCCACATCCAGCACCACCGAACCGAACATCTGGATGAAGCGACGATAGGAATCCCAGGCGAAGCGGGCATCGCCCGAGGCGGCGGCCAGGCCTTCAACGGTGACATCATTGAGGCCGAGATTGAGCACCGTGTCCATCATGCCAGGCATGGAGACCCGCGCGCCGGAGCGTACGGAGACCAGCAGCGGCTTTTCGGCATCGCCGAATGTCAGGCCGACGGCGGCTTCGACCAGGGCGAGGGCGGCTTCTACCTGGGCGTTCAGATCGGCCGGGTAGTTCTCATTGTTCTTGTAATAGGCGGTGCAGACCTCGGTGGTGATGGTGAAACCGGGCGGCACGGGCAGGCCGATGCTGGCCATTTCGGCCAAATTGGCGCCCTTGCCACCGAGGAGGTTGCGCATGTCCGCGCGGCCTTCATTGCGGCCGGCGCCGAAGCTGTACACCCATTGCGTCATGCGGTTCGTCCTTCAGGCTTCAATCTTGGAGAGATCTGCCACGGACTCCATGGCGGATTTCAGGCGGCAGAGCAGGCGGAGGCGGTTTTTTCTCAGCGCTGGGTCAGGGTCGTTGACCATGATGTCGGTAAAGAAAGCGTCGAGCGGCGCGCGTAAGGTGGCGAGGGCATGGGTGGCGCCGGCGAAATTTTCTGCCGCGAGTTGCTCTGCCACCTGCGGTTCGATACTGGTGAGCGCAGCTTCGAGGGCGATTTCCTGCGGCAGGGTCAGCAGGGCAGGGTCGATGGGGCCGGTGTGCGGGCCGTCCTTCTTGTCTTCTATGCGCAGGATATTCTGGGTGCGCTTATAGGCGGCGAGGAGGGATTTTCCGTCGTCGGAGTCGACAAGCTGCTGAAGCGCCTCCGCGCGCGCCAGAATCTTAGCTATATTGTCACCGCCCGATGCTGCTCCAAACGCTGCGACGACGGCGTCAACCCTGATACCCTCACTGCGGAGTTGGACTAACAATCGATCGTTTAGGAACGCAATAACTTCAGTAGCGACCCTATCTACCTCCTGCCACTCAGGTGTTCCCGGGAGCGGAGGGGTCATGTCTAATGTAAGGGCCGCCTCCACCAGAGTTCTAAGGTTCGGTTGCTTGGTTATCGAGCGTAGTATTCGGATAACTCCGAGTGCAGCCCTGCGAAGGGCAAATGGGTCGCCGCTACCGGTAGGCTTCTCTCCCACCTTGAAAAAGCCCGTTAGTTGATCAAGCTTGTCCGCAAGCGCAACAGCCGTATTCTCAGTTGTCTCCGGCACCACATCGGTCGGCCCTAACGGCCGATAGTGCTGGGCGATCGCATCCGCCACGGCAGCATCCTCGCCGCCAGCCCGAGCATAATACCCGCCCATCACCCCCTGCAATTCCGGGAATTCGCCCACCATCCCGCTGGCCAGATCAGCCTTGGCTAGCCGCGCGGCACGTGCAGCGAGCGCCGAATCGGCGTCCACCATCGGCGCAATCAGCCCAGCCAGCCGCTCCAGCCGCCGCACCCGCTGCCCCTGCGTCCCCAGCTTGGCGTGAAACACCACCCCTTCCAGCTTGGGCAGAAAATCCTCCAGCGGCGTCTTCAAATCCTGGTCCCAGAAGAAGCGTGCATCGGAGAGCCGCGCCCGCAGCACCCGCTCATTGCCCGCCACCAGCGCCGCGCCACCATCACTGGCCTCGATATTCGCCACCAGCGCAAAGCGTGGTGCTGGGCGGCCATCGGCAAAGCGCAGGGCGAAATAGCGCTGGTTCACCCGCATCGAGGTGCGCATCACCTCGGCCGGCAAATCCATGAAAGCCGCATCAATGCCGCCCAGCAGCGGCACCGGCCATTCCACCAGCCCTGCCACCTCGGCCAGCAGCCCCTCATCGGGCACCACATCCAGCCCTTCGGTTGCGGCCAGCGCGGCCACGCCGTCGCGGATCACGCCCAGCCGCTCGGCGGTGTCGACCAGCACGAAATGTTCGCGCAGCCGCGCCAGATAATCCGCATGACCGCGTATCACGACGGTGCCGGGCGCATGCACGCGGTGGCCCTCGGTCACATCGCCGCTGGCCAGGCCATGGGCGGCATCCTCGCCGCGGGCCAGGGAGAAGGGCACCACGGCGCCGTCCAAAAGGCACAGGATACGCTGCAAGGGCCGCACCCAGGTGAAGGCGGAGACGCCCCAGCGCATGCTTTTCGGCCAAGGGAAGTTCCACAGCACATTCGGCAGCGCCTGGGCGATCAGCGCTGCAGCCTCGATGCTCGAACCCGGCTTCACCAGCACCCAGAAATCGCCGGCCTGGGTCAGCGCCTCGCGCCCCACGCCGTGTTTTTTCAGAAAGCCTGCCAGCGCGGCTTCGGGGGCGGCGATGCGCGGCCCGCGCTCCTCCTTGGATGCCGTCTCGGCCCGGGCCTGCACTTCCATCACGAGCCCGATCCGCCGCGGTCCGGAAAACCCGCGTGGCGTGCCCATGACGATAGGCGCCAGCGCCGCGCCCACCAAGCGGCACAGATCCTCGGCCGCCCGCGCCTGCATCCGCGCAGGGATTTCCTCGGTCAGCAATTCCAACAGCAATTCGGGCACTAGATGGCAGCTTTCACATCGGTGTGGGCGAAGTCATCGCCCTTGAACAACAGGGGTTGGTGGCGGGCTTTGGCCAGGGCATAGGCGAAGCAATCGCCCATGTTGAGACCCGCCGGGTGTCGGCCCTTGCCATAGCGGCGCCAGCCCTCGCGGGCCAGGGCGGCGTGTTCGGCAGTGACGGGGACGATTTCGGGGCGCAGCCGGTCCAGCAAGGCGTCGAGTTGACGGGCGCCATTTTCGCCAGCGCGGCCCTCGCAGACCATATACGCTTCGACCAGGCCGGCCGCTGTGATGGCAACCGCGCTGGCAGCCGCCAGGGCTTCCTCCATGGCAGGCGCCCCAGGCTCCTGCTGCAACATCGCCATGATCGCGGAGGTGTCGAGGATCACTTCGGCAGGCCGTTCTCGTCGTAGAGATCAGAATGGTCGCTGGTGGAACCGGGCGGGAAAAGCGCAGCCGAGCCGCGGGTGATTTCCCGGATGGCGGCCAGCTTGGCGGCAATGCACGCCTCGTCATTCGCCACCTCCCGCTCCACCATCTGGCGCAGCACATCGGTCACGCTGGTCCTGCGCCGCTCAGCCAGGTGACGCAGCTTGGCGATGATTGCCGCATCCTTGATGTTGAGCTGGCCCATGGTAGAAATCTCCGCGCCCCTTCTACCCTAGGCCGCCGGCGCAAGCCAGGATTCGCAGCAGGCTCTCGCAAGTGTGCGCACCCGGCCGATATAAGCCGCGCGCTCGGTGACCGAGATCGCGCCGCGGGCATCGAGCAGGTTGAAGCGGTGGCTGGCCTTGATGCAGTGGTCATAGGCCGGCAGGGCCAGGCCCTTGCCCACCAGGGCAGCGCATTCCTGCTCTGCCTCCTCAAATTGCCGCTTCAGCATGGCGATATCGGCAAATTCAAAGTTATGAGCACTGTATTCCCGCTCGGCGCGGAGAAACACATCACCATAGCTCACGCCAGCATCATTGAAGCGCAGATCATAGACGTTCTCCACGCCCTGGATATACATCGCCAAGCGTTCCAGCCCGTAGGTCAATTCGCAGGATGGCACCTCGCAGGCGATGCCGCCGACCTGCTGGAAATAGGTGAATTGCGTCACCTCCATGCCATCGCACCACACCTCCCAGCCCAGGCCCCAGGCGCCCAAAGTCGGGCTTTCCCAATCATCTTCGACGAAGCGGATATCATGCAGCGCAGGGTCCAGCCCCAGCGCCCGATAGCTGCCCAGCAGCAGCGCCTGCGGGTCACGCGGGCTGGGCTTCATGATGACCTGGTATTGGTAATAATGCTGCAGCCGGTTCGGGTTCTCGCCATAGCGCCCATCGCTGGGCCTGCGCGAGGGCTGCACATAGGCAGCCTTCCAAGGTGCCGAACCCAGTGCGCGCAGCGTGGTGGCCGGGTGGAAGGTGCCCGCGCCCATTTCCATGTCGTAGGGCTGGAGAATGAGGCAGCCCTGCGCCGACCAGTAGCGATGCAGGGTCAGGATCATGTCCTGAAAGGAGAGATTTTCTGGCATTAGGCTCTGGCAATGTGAACGGGTGCGCAACATAACCGCTCGATGGACGCTAGGGAACTGATCGAGTCATATTACCTCGCCTTTAATCGCGGCGATTGGGAGGGCATGCTCGCCCTGCTGGCCGATGATGTCGTGCATGACATCAACCAAGGTGGGCGGGAGGTGGGTGTGGCGGCCTTTCGCGCCTTCCTCGCCCGCATGGAGCGTTGCTATGCCGAGAGGCTGACCGATATCGTGGTGATGGCCGCGGGCGAGCGCGGCGCGGCGGAATTCATCGTCCATGGCACCTATAAGGCCAGCGATGAGGGCCTGCCGCCCGCCCATGGCCAGCGCTATACCCTGCCCGCCGGTGCGTTTTTCGAATTGCGAGCGGGGCGCATCGCCCGCGTCAGCAATTTCTATAATCTGGCCGATTGGCTGCAACAGGTGGGCGCATGAAACTCCCCGAATACCCCTTCACCGTCACCGATTGGTCCGGCGTGCCCGTCACCCGCCATGAGGGCGAAACCGGCCATGCGCTGTGGCGCAGCGTGATGATGGGCGATGCCCGAATCCGCATGGTGGAATATTCGCCGGGCTACCTCGCCGATCATTGGTGCGACCGAGGCCATGTCCTGCTGGTGCTGTCCGGCGAGATGATCTCTGAACTGAAGGATGGCCGCGAATTCGTGATGAAGGCCGGCACCAGCTACCACGTCTCCGATTTTGGCGATGCGCCGCATCGTTCCCGCACCACGGGTGGCGCCACGCTGTTCATCGTGGACTGAGCGCAGGCACCAACCCGCCCACCGCCGCGCCAATCGCCGTTTGCGGCTCGGAGGGCGGGGTCATGTTCTGCCGCCGCTCCTCCTGCGCCACGCATTCGGCGCTGGCCTTCGCCAGGGCTGCAGGGGTGGGCGGGGCTCTCTCCAGGCTGTCCAGCAGGCAGCGGTCAAACACCGTCAGCGTGAATTCCGGCGCGCAGCCGAAGGAGGAGCGGTCCGCCCTTGCTGCCGTCAGCACCACCCGGTTGGGCCGCGCCATGGGCTGCGCCGCGAAGCCGCCGGTGAAACAGCCGGATGCGATGACGAAACTCGGCGCCTGACCGCAGCCCTGGCTGAGCGCGGCGTCGAGTTGGGCGGGGCTGAGAAAGCCCGGCTCGGCCGCGAAGGCCAGGCCCCGGCCGGGCGCGCCATGCATGGTGAGGAAGACCAGACAGGCCTCGCCCGGGGCCGGCCTGAGCCCGGCGATGGCGGCCAATACCGGCTTGCGGATCGCGGGTTCGGCCCCGGCGGCCAGGTTCTCGCGCCGGGCGGAGAAGCGGCGCAGGCTGGCCAGCCGTCCTGACCCCTGCAGCCCGCTCGCCATCCGCTCCACCGCGCTGTCCCAGACCTCAAGGCTGGCATCGCCGGCCACCAGCACGGCGTGCCAACGCGGCTGGACAGAGGCAGAGGTCTCGGCGGCGGCAAGCGTTTCGCGCTGGGCGCAGCCGGCCAGCAGCAGCAGGGCGAGCAGCGCGCGATGCATCAGCGTCAATCCAGCCTGATATGATTGGCCCGCACGACGCGGCCCCAATTCTCCGTCTCGGCGGCCAGCCAGGCGCGGAAGGGGGCAGGGCCCATGCTGCGGATTTCAGCGCCCAGATCGCCCATGCGGCGGGCATTGTCAGGCTCGGCCAGGGCGGTGCGAAATGCCTCGTCCAGCCGCGCGACCAGTGCGGGCGGCGTGCGGCCGGCCACCAGCACACCCTGGAAGGTGCCGGCATTCGGGCCCGGCCAGCCGAGTTCGGCGAAGGTGGGCAGGTTCTCCAGCCCCTGGCCAAGCCGGTGCGGGCCGGTCACCGCGATGCCGCGCAGCCGCCCGTCGCGCACGAAGGGCGCGGTGGCGGTGGCGCCATTGATGACCAGCTGCGCCTCGCCGCCCGCCACCGCGGCCACCGAGGCGGCGCCGCCGCGATAGGGCACAAGGGTCAGGTCCGCCCCCCAATGCTGCGCCAGCAGCAGCCCGCCCAGATGGGTGGCTGCACCCACCCCGGCATGGGCGAAATTCACCGCCGCCGGGCGGGCGCGGGCCAAAGCCACCAGCTCGGCCGCATTGGCCGCCGGCAATGCGGGGTTCACCGCCAGAATATAGGGGGCGAAAATCAGCAGGTTCACCGCCGCCAAATCATTCAGCGGGTCAAAGGGCAGGCGGGCATAGAGGCTGGGGGCGGTGACCAGCGCGCTGGTATCGATCAGCAGCAGGGTATGGCCATCAGGCGCACCCTTGGCCACCAGATCGGCGCCAAGCATGCCTGCGGCGCCCGAGCGGTTCTCCACCACCACTTGCTGCCCCAATTGGCGGGAGAGCGAGGGGGCGAGGATGCGAGCCAGGATATCGCTGGTGCCGCCCGGGGCGAAGGGCACCACGATGCGGATGGTATGGTCGAAACCCTGCGCCCTCGCCACCGCTGGCATGGCCAATGGGGCGAGGAGGGATGTGAGTATGGTGCGGCGTTGCATGGTGGTCCTCCGTGTTTGGAGGCCAGTCTGCACCGGGCTCAGTATTCGGCAAACATCCGGGCGATCTCGGCCGGGTCCGAACTGCGGGTCAGCGCCAGCATCAGCAGGATGCGGGCCTTTTGCACCGTCAGGTTATCGGCATCGATGAAGCCCAGTTCGCGCTTGCGCTGGGTGCCAAAGACGCGGCCTGAACCGGCGCGCGACGCCACCACCACCGCCACGCCCTGCTTGGCCACTGCACCCAGCGCCTCGGCCTCACTCGGGCTCATGAAGCCCGGCGCGAAGCCGCCAATGACGATGCCCTTGGCACCGGCCGCCGCATAGGCCGCCGCCGCCACGCCATCACCGCCGGCATAGGAGAGCATGCAATCCACCCGGGGCAGGGTGGCGATGCCGCTGAGATCGAATTCGGTGTCCGGCGCCATCCGGCGCAGCGGCTTGCGATACCAGGCAATCTTGTCGCCGTCGCAATGGCCCAGCACGCCGAAATCGGGCGAGCGAAAAGTCTGCATGCGCGAGGTGCTGGTCTTGGTCACCTCACGCGCGGCGTTGATCTCGTCATTGAGCACCACCAGCGCGCCCATGCCGCGGGCGAAGGGGTCGGCCGCAACGCGAATGCCATTGGCGAGGTTCATTGGCGCATCCGTGGCTAGGCCCGAGGAGGGCCGCTGTGCGCCCACCACCACGATGGGCACAGCCAGCTTATGGGTCAGGCTGAGGAAATAGGCCGTCTCCTCCAGCGTGGCCGTGCCATGGCCGATGACGATGCCCGCGGCATCCGGATGAGCGGCCAGGGAGGAATGGCACAGGGCCAGGATTTCCAGCCACTCGACAGGCCCCAGCGCAGTGCTGGCCACATTGCGGTACTTGATCGGTACGACATCCGCCTTTTCCAACACCTGCGGCCAGTGGCGGATGATCTCATCAGCCTCCATGAAGCGGCCCTTGGCACCGTAATCCATGATGTCGAAGGGGCCGCCAATGCCCAGCGCACTCATGGTGCCGCCAGTGCCGATGAAAAGAACCTTGGGTTTGCTCACGCCGCCATCTCCTTCGCGCCGGCGGCAAAGCCCGCCTCGCATTCTGTGACCGTCACAACATCGCCGAACATCGCATGGAAGCCCAGCAAGGCCGCCTCGTGTTCGGAATCGGTGGTGGCGGCATCGCCATCGCTCACCATCACGGTGCGGAAATCGCGCATCATCGCGTCACGCGCCGCGCTCTCGCAGCATACCGAATGGTGAAGGGATGCATGTCTCGCTCCTGCGTTGTGCCGCCGGGCGCTGTGTTCACGAATACCACCCTATGCCGGATGGCGGCACGGCCCAAGCCCCGGGCGGCGGCATGGTGTCAGGTTTTTGCGCCGCGCTGCTCGATGATGCTGGTGGTCAGGCGCGACACGCAGGAGAGTTTGCCGTCACCGCGGCGCAATTCGATGTTCCAGACATGGACGTTGCGGCCAATCCGCACCGGGCGGCACTCGGCGATGACCTTGTCGCCCTTGGGGACCGGCAGCAGGTGGTTGGCGTTGATTTCCAGACCCACGGCGCTGAACCCCTCCTCGCAGCACAACACGGAGGCGAGGGAACCCACCGTCTCGGCCAATACCACCGAAACGCCACCATGCAGGATGCCGAAGGGCTGCACATGCCTCTCATCCACCGCCATCTCGGCGCGAATGAAATCTTCACCCACTTCGAGGATTTTGATCCCCAGCAATCCATTCACGGTTTGGGTGTTTCGGGCATGCATTTCTGCGATGCTGGGTGGGCGCTTCCAGATAGCCATGACGAATCCCCTTCAGTCTGGTGCAAACTGAACCCAGGGACGGGCTTGTCAATGGCGCAAAATATCGTCCTGTGCAATATATTCATTGACATTAACATATTTAGTCATCAAATACGGGCCGAAGCGGGCCCGATGTCGCGGTGCTCTGGGCGTCGGGGACAGCAACCACCTTGCATGTGATACTCGACATTTCGCGCCTCCTGTCATCGGCATGGCGGGGATATCCCTCTGGGCTCGACAGGGTGGAATTCGCCTATGCCCGGCATTGGCGGCAGGCCAGCGATGTTGATTGCACCTTTGCCGCCGGCACGCCCTTTGGCGGGGTGGCCATGGTGCCGCGCCATATTGCCTTGGCCCTGCTGGACGCGCTGGCCGGCAGCCTGGCCGAGGGGCAGGCGCATGGCCCCGCACATGCCCAGGCCCGCCGCCTGGCCGTGACGCTTTATGCCCGCCTTGCCACCGGTGCGGGCTGCGCGGCGTTGATCGCGCGGATACGCCAGCGCCCCGGCAGCATATTTCTTCTGGTGTCGCACAAATCGCTTGAGCAACCCGCGCCCATCCAGGCGTTGCGCGATGCCGGTGCGCGCTTTGTGCCGTCGATCCACGACCTGATCCCGATCACCCATCCGGAATATAGCAAGCCCCGGCAGATCAAGGCGCATCGACGCCGCATGCAGGTCACCGCCGCGATGGCCGATGCCGTGATCGTGAGTAGCGCCGCGACCGGTGCCGCGCTGAGCCATTACCTTGTGGCGCGAAACCTGGGGGTGCCACGCATCATGGTGGCGCCCCTCGGCTTCGACCTGCCCATGGTGGCGCAGCCCTCACCCCAGCCCGAGCCACCCTATTTCGTGGCGTTGGGCACCGTGGAGCCGCGCAAAAATCACCACATGTTGCTGGCGCTATGGCGCGATATGGCCGAGACGATCGGCCCCAGCGCGCCACGGCTGGTCATTCTCGGCCGGCGCGGTTGGGATAATGAGATCGTCTTTCGCATGCTCGACCGCTGTGGTGGCTATGGCGGCCTGGTGGAGGAGCGGGGCGGGGTGGATGATGGCACCATCGCCACGGTGCTGCGTGGCGCGCGGGCGCTGCTCTTTCCCAGCTTTGCCGAAGGCTACGGCCTGCCGCTGGTTGAGGCTCTGGCGCTGGGCGTGCCCGCCATCTGCTCTGATATTCCCGCCCTGGTTGAGGTGGGCGGCGGCGTGCCAGAGCACCTGCACCCTCTGGATGGTGCGGCCTGGCGCCGCGCTATCCTCGATTATGCGTCAGACGATAGCGCATCACGGGCGGCCCAGCTTGGCCGGCTGACGCATTGGGTGCGGCCGGATTGGGCCACCCATTTCGGCATCGCCAATGCCCTGCTGGCCCGCCTGGCGGCCGAGCCACGCGGCCTGCCTGCGCGGGTTCGCGGTGTGACGCATGGCGCCGAAGATTTTCCATGGTCCGGCGCTCACCAGCCCGGCACGCCATGAGCAGCGCCATGTTTGATCAGATGGTTGGAGGTCACCGCATCATGCGGCGGCCGATAGAGGGCCGATGAAAAGCCCACCTGCCGCTGATGCGCCTGCCGCCAGACCAGCCACCGCCCTGCCCATCGCCATTGTGGGGGCCGCCTGCCGCCTGCCTGGCGCGCCGGATATGGCCGCCTTCTGGGCCCTTCTCGCTGCGGGGCGGGACGCTGTAACCGAAATCCCGGCCGAGCGTTTCAGCAAGGCCGCCTGGTTGCATCCGCGCCGGCAGGAGCCAGGCAAGACTTATAGCTTTGCCGCCGGCGTGCTGGGCGATGTGCTGAGTTTCGACCATGCCGCCTTCGGCATTTCCCTGCGCGAAGCGGCGGAGATGGACCCGCAACAGCGGTTGATCCTAGAACTGGTGCGTGAAGCCTGTGAGGATGGAGGCTGGCGCGAGGCCGATATCGCCGGGCGTCCCCTTGGCGTCTATATGGGTGCCAGCACCACCGATTGGGCCGATCTTCGCCAATTCGACCCTGCAGCGGCCGACCGCTATATGATGACCGGCGGGGCGCTCTCGGTCATCGCCAATCGGGTAAGCAATGTCTTCGACCTGCGCGGCCCGGCGCAGAGCATCGACACCGCCTGTTCCTCCGCCCTGGTGGCGCTGCATCACGCGGCTGAGGCGCTGCGCCTGGGCCGTATCCCAGCCGCTTTGGTGGGCGGCGTGAACATGCTGCTCAGCCCCTTCCCCTTTGGTGGCTTTGCCCGGGCCAGCATGCTCAGCCCCACCGGCCGTTGCCATGCCTTCGATAGCCGGGCCGATGGTTATGTCCGCGCCGAGGGTGGGGCGGTGGTGATCCTCAAGCGCCTCGATGATGCGCTGCGCGATGGCGATGCGGTTCAGGGCGTGATTCTCGCCTCGGGCGTCAATGCCGCCGGGCGGACTGTGGGCCTCTCGCTGCCCAATCAGTCGGCGCAGGCCGCGCTACTGCGCGGGCTCCTGGCTGATGCTGCCATCGATCCCAACCGCATCCGCTATTTCGAGGCGCATGGCACCGGCACCGCCGCGGGCGACCCCATCGAGGCTGCGGCGATCGGCGAGGCGGTGGGCCGGGTGCGTAATGCCGGTCCGCTGCCGATTGGCTCGGCCAAGTCCAATATCGGCCATACCGAGGCCGCTTCTGGCCTTGTGGGCCTTATCAAGGCGCTGCTGGTGCTGCGCCACGGCAAAATCCCGCCCAGCCTGCATATCGAGACCCCCAACCCGCAGATCGATTTCCAGGCGCTGCGCCTGCGGGTGCCCACCCGTCTGGAACAATTGGCGGGCCAGGCCGATGCGGTGCTGGGGGTGAATAGCTTTGGCTTTGGCGGCACCAATGCGGGTATATTGCTGGCCGGCCCGCCTGCCGCCGCCGCCGCCAAGCCGCGCCCGCGTGCCAGCAGGCTGCTGCCGCCGCTGCTGCTCTCCGCCCGCTCGCCTGAGGCGCTGGCGGGGCTGGCCGGCGCCTGGGCGGTGGCCATGCATGCGGCCTCCACCCAAGGCACTGCCTCTCGGGCCGCGGCACTGATCCGCGGCCAGATCGCCTATCGTGACCTTCTGCAGCACCGGCTGGTGGTGCGCGGCGCCACGCCGGGCGATCTTGCGGCTCGCCTGGAGGCCTGGCGCGGGCAGGGCCAGGCCGAGGGCCTGGCGCTGGGCTCGGCGCCGCGCGGCCAGGGTGTGGCCTTCGTCTTCAGCGGCAATGGCGCGCAATGGCCTGGGATGGCGCAGGCCGCAGCGCTGCGCAACCCGGCCTTCCGTGCGGCATTGCGGGCTGTGGATGCCCAGCTCAAGCCCTTATTGGGCTGGAGCGTGGCGAAGCGATTGGCCCAGGGGGTGGATGGCTCCACCCTCGCCGAAACCGAGCATGCCCAGCCGTTGCTCTTTGCCGTGCAGATTGGCCTGGTCGCGGCGCTTGCCGCGCAGGGCATTCGCCCCGCCCTGGTGCTTGGCCATTCCGTGGGTGAGGTGGCCAGTGCCCATGTCGCAGGCTTGCTGGACCTCAAGGGAGCCTGCCGGCTCATCGTGGCGCGCAGCCGCCACCAGCAGGCGATGCGAGGCCAAGGCCGCATGGCGGCGCTGGGCGCAAGCGCCGAGGCGGCGGCGCCCATCCTTGCCGCCTGCGACATCCCCGGCGAGAAGCGGCTGGAGATCGCCGCCATCAACGCGCCTTCCGCCATCACCGTGGCCGGGCCACCGTCGGCCCTGGCGCTGCTGGACGCGGCGGCCAGGGAACAGCGCTGGAGCTTCATCCCGCTCGACCTCGATTACGCCTTCCATTCCAGTTATATGGACCCCCTGCGGCAGCCCCTGATGGCCGATCTGCGCGGCATGCGCGCATCCGCCGGCCAAATCCCGATGATCAGCACGGTCACGGGCGAGGTGCTGGAGCCCGGCCAGTGCCGTGCCGATTACTGGTGGCGTAACCTGCGCGAGCCAGTGCGCTTTCACGCCGCCCTGGCCCGCGCCGCCCGGATGCAGACGCGGCTATTTGTGGAAATCGGCCCCAACCCGGTGCTGCTGAGCTATCTGCGCGATGGGCTGCGCGCCCTGGGCAGTGAGGCGGCCTATACCCACAGCCTGTCCAAGCGCGACCCGGCGGGCGACCCCCTGCCCGCCATTATCGACCGCGCCACGGCCCTGGGGGCCGACCCGCGTGATGCGCCGCATTTCCAGGGCGCCAGCCGCCGCCAGGGCCTGCCGCGCGCGCCGCTCAGCCGCAGTGCCGCCCCCATGCCGCGCAGCCATGAGCGGATGATCCTGGCCGATCAGCCGTTTGACCATATGCTGCTGGGCAGCCGCCGCAGTGCCGAACGCCGCGAATGGACCAACCATATCGACCTGGCCTTGCAACCCTGGCTAGCCGATCACCGCCTGGCCGGCGATGCCGTCTTGCCGGCGGCGGCTATGCTGGAGATGGCGCTCGCCGCCGGCCAGGCCCGCCACCCTGATGCGGCAGCGCTCGAGGTCAGCGAATTCCATATCCTGCGCGCCATCCTGCTGGAGGCTGAGCGGAGCTGCGAATTGCGCTCGCGCCTTGATGATGAGGGGGTTTTCACCCTGGAATCCCGTCGCCGGTTGAGCGAGGAGCCATGGGCGCTACATGCCCGCGGCCGGGTCATGGAAGTCCCCCGCCTGCCCGAGGTGGCGGAGGCGCTGCCCGCCCTCGCCCCGCAAATGATCGAGACGGAAAGCCTCGTCGCCATGGCGCATGCGGCGGGCCTCGACTATGGCCCGGCCTTCCAGCCGGTGGCGATGCTGGCCATCGACCCGGGGCCGGCCACCGCCCGCGCCACGCTGATATTGCCTAAGACGGCGCCGGCTGACGCCGATTTCCTGCTGCATCCGGTGCGGCTGGATGGCGCCATGCAGGGCATGATCGGCCTGCTTGAGGCGCAGGGTTTGGAGCCGGGCAGCGGTTTCGTCCCGGTGCGCGCCACGCGGTTGGTGCTGCGCCGGGGCGCGCCGCCGGCTGTCAGCGCCGATATCCGGCTGGTGGTGAAGGGCGAAAGCTCCACCGCGGCCGATCTGGTGCTGCGCGACGGTGCCGGCGCCCCGGTGGCGGTGCTGGAAGGCTGCTGGGTGCAAAAACTCCGCCTGCCGGGCCGGGCCAATCCGGCGCAGGATATTTTCTGTCTCGAACAGGTGGCCGCGCCCGCGTATGGCAATGCTGCGGCCGAATTCGACCTCGCCCCCGCCCTGGCCGCCCTGGAGGCCTCCGATGCGGCTGGCGATGTTGCCGAAGCCGCCATGCTGATGGAGGGCTATGCCGCCGCTGCCGCTGCCGAGGCGCTGGTGGGCTGCGCGCCTGCCACAGGCCCCTATGCGGCGGCGTTGCGCGCCTTGGCGGGTGAGGATGAACTCCCCCCGCGTGCGGCGATCTGGCGGCAGGTGCTGCTGGAGCAACCCAACCTGGCCCATGAACTGGCTTGGCTGGCTGAGGCTGCGGCGCATGCCGGCAATCCACATGGCCGACCAGCCGGCATGCCGAGCCCCGATGCCGTCAGCTTCGAAATCATGGCGCGCCTCGTGGCCGGCGCGGTTGGGCGCCTCGCCCAGGACTGGCCCCTGGGCCGGCCCTTGCGGGTGCTGGAAATCGCCGCAGGGCCAGGGCCGTGCACCCGGCTTGTTGCGGCCGCCCTGGCCGCCAGCGGCCGCAGGGTGATTTTTCACGCCGCCGCGTTGCCCGAGGCTCGCGCACCGCATGCGCCCTCCGGTGGTGTCGAATTCACCACCGCCCCCTGGGACCCGCTTGGTGGTCAGCCGCCGCCGCTGCAGGCGGATATCGTCCTGGGCATCCTGCCGGCGATGCGGCTGCGCGGCGGCCTTCATGGCGCGGATGGGCCGCTGCTTCTGGCGCTGCGCCACGCCTTGGCACCCGGCGGCGCGCTGCTGCTGGTCGAGGCGCTGCCTGGCCTATTATGGGATTTCGTGCTGGGCCAGGACCCCGGCTGGTGGGAGGGCCCAGGCCTCGCCGATGAGGCGCAGGCGATGCAGGCCCTGCGTGATGCCGGCTGGCTGGATTCTTCGGCACGGCGGCTGTTGTCGGTGCCCGTACCTGTCGGGCTTTTGGCCGCGCGGGCGCCGCTTGGGGCCACCAGCCTGCCCGCCGCCATGCCGCGCCGGCTGATTCTGGTGGCCGATGCCGGCGCCATGGCGCTCCGCCAGGCCCTGGCCCCGTTGCTGGGCCGAAGCGGCGTTGATGTGGTCGGCGGCACCCTGGCCGAGGCAGCGGTTCAGCTCAGCCCCCGCGCCATGCAGGGGGCGGCACTTGTGCTGCTGCTCAACCCTGATTCGGCGCCCGAAGCGCTGGGCCGGGCGCTCATGCTGGCTGGGCGGCTGGCGGCCACCGCGCAGGGTGCGGCCTCCTACATGCGGCTGGTCACCATCGGTGCCGAGCGAGGCCCCGCCACCGCCGCAGTCCAGGCGCTGGGCCGGGTGCTGAGCAATGAGATGCCGGCCCTGAAGCTGCGCCGGATCGATCTTGCATCGGCCTTTTCCGTGCCCGAGGCCGCGCGCCACCTGCTGGCCGAATTGCAGCATGATCACCACGCCGAGGCCGAAATCAGCGTGAGCGAGGCGGGCCGCCTCGTGCCCCGCCTGCTCCCCGGCCTGCCGCCCGCGCCGCCACCCGTCGGCCCGCTGCTGCTGGCGGTGGCCCAGCCCGGCCAATTATCCAGCCTGCATTGGGCGCCAATGCCTGAGCCGGGTGTCCTGGCCGAGGGCGAGGTGATGCTGCGGGTTGAGGCCGCGGGCTTGAATTTCCGGGACCTGATGTGGGCCCAGGGCCTGCTGCCCGAGGAAACTCTGCTGCCCGGCTTCGCCGGCCCCGGCCTTGGCATCGAATGTGCCGGTGTGGTTGAGGCGGTGGGCCCCGGAGCTGCGTGGCATTTGGGTGATGCGGTGTTCGGCTTCGCGCCGCGTGCCCTGGCCGGCCGGGTCATAACCCGCACCGATGCGCTGGCGGCGCGGCCAGAGGGCCTCTCCCCCGCCGCCGCCGCCACCGTGCCTGTCGCCTTCATGACGGCGGTTTATGCGCTGGAGGAACTGGCGCGGCTCGAAGCGGGTGAGGTGGTGCTCATCCATGGTGGCGCTGGTGCGGTGGGGCTGGCCGCGTTGCAGGTGGCGCTCAATGCCGGCGCGCGGGTCGTGGCCACCGCCGGCAGCCCGGCCAAGCGCGCCTTCCTGCGTGAGGCGGGGGCTGAACTGGTGCTCGACAGCCGTGATCCCGGCTTTGCCGACCGGCTGCGCGCTGCGGGCCTTACCGGCGTGGATGTCGCGCTGAACTCGCTGGCGGCCGAGGCGATGGAGCGCACGCTGGGCCTGATGCGCCCCTTCGGCCGCTTCATCGAGTTGGGCAAGCGCGATTATGCCGAAAACCGCCGCGTGGCGCTGCGCCCTTTGCGCCGCAACGTGACCTATTTCGCCGTCGATGTGGATGAATTGCCCCGCGCCCGCCCGGCGGTGGCTGCCCGGCTGCTGGCCTCCATTGCCGAGCGTCTGGCCAGCGGAGTCTTTCAGCCGCTGCCCTTCGCGCTGCGCCCGGCGGCGGAGGCCGAAGCCGCCTTCCGCACCCTCCAGGCCAGCGGCCAGATCGGTAAGCTGGTCATTGCTCCGCCCGAGCCCAGGCCGGCCCGGCCGATGGTCGATTGGCACCCAGGGAAGGGCATCACCATCATCCTGGGCGGGTTGCAGGGCTTTGGGCTGGCGGCGGCGCATTGGCTGGCCGGGCAGGGCGTGCGGCGCTTGGCGCTGATCTCTCGCCGCGGGGCCGCAAGGCCAGGGGCAGAGGCGGCGCTGGCTGGCCTCGGGGCCCAAGCCCAGGCCTATGCCTGCGATGCGACGGATGCGCAGGCGCTCGCTGCCACCCTGGCCGAAATCCGCCAGCTAGGCCCCATCACCGGCGTGGTGCAGGCCGCCGCTGTCTTCGAGGATGATACCGCCGCCGCATTCGATGCCACGCGCCTCGCCCGTGTGCTCGCCGCCAAGCTCAGCGTGGCCGAGAATCTCGACCGGTTGACGGCGCAGGACCCTATCAAACTCTTCCTGCTCTTCAGCTCGGCCACGGTTGCGGTGGGCAGCCCCGGCCAGGGCGCCTATGTCGCCGCCAATGCGGCCATGGAGGCGCTGGCGCGGCGCCGCCAGGCGCAGGGCCGCCCCGGCTGCGCCGTGCAATGGGGCGCAATTGCCGATGTCGGCGTCTTGGCGGGCGATGCGGCGATGGCGGCAAATCTCGGCCGGCGCCTCGGCACCGTGGCGCTGCCGGCCGCGGCCAGCCTCGCAGCACTGCCGGCCATCCTGGACTCGGGTGTGGCGGTGGCTGGTGTGGCGCGCATTCTGTGGCAGCAGGCGGGGGCAGCCTTGCCGATATTGGCCGAACCCATCTTCGCTGCCATGCGTGTGGGCGTGCCAAGCCCTGCCGAGGGCGATGGCCCTGACCTGCGCCAGCGCACCAAGGAACTGGCCGAGGATGCGGCGCTGGGCGTGCTGCGTGATGCCGTGCGGGATGAACTTGGCCGTATTCTGCGCCTGCCGGCCGCTTCCATCGCGCCCGACGCGCCGCTGCCCGGACTGGGGCTCGACAGCCTGGGCGGCATGGAACTGCGCACCGGCCTGGAAAGGCGCATGGGCAGCACCGTGGCCCTCTCCGTGGTGACCGAGGACGTGACGACGGAAACCCTCGCCCGGCGGATGCTGGAAAGCCTGCGCGGCGAGAGCCCTGAGGAGGCGGCGCTGAATGCTCGCCTCGCCGCCTATGAGCCCCCAGCCTCCGCCAATAGTGGCGAAGCCATCAAGGATGCTGCCGAGTGAGTGGGAAAATGTCTGGCCTGACCATGGCCGCGCGTGCCTCGCTCCTCGCGCGGCTGACCGGCAGGCAGGCGCCTGGCCCGAACACCACGGCGGGGCGTGATTTCGCCACCCTGCCGGCCGCGCGGGAGATGGCCATGCTGCGCGCTGGTGCTGAGAGCATGGACATCCCCAACCCCTTCTTCCGTGCCCATGACGGTGTGGCGGGCGGGCATAGCCGCATCGGCAATCGTGAGGTGATCAATTTCTCCTCCTATAATTATCTTGGCCTCAATGGTGACCCAAGGGTGGCGGCGGCGGCGAAAGCCGCCATCGACCGCCATGGCGTCTCTGCCAGCGCCTCGCGCATCGCCTCGGGCGAGCGGGCAGTGCACAAGACGCTGGAGGCGGCGCTCGCCGCCAATTACAATGCCGAGGCGGCGCTGTGCTTCGTCTCCGGCCATGCCACCAACGTCACGGTCATCGGCCATTTGCTGGGCACGCGCGACCTGATCTTGCATGATGCGCTGCTGCATAATTCGGGCGCCGAGGGCGTGCGCCTTTCCGGCGCCAAGCGCATCGCCTTTCCCCATAATGACTGGGTGGTGGCGGAGCGTGAATTGGCCGCCCATCGCAAGCGCCACACCCGCGCCCTCATTGTGGTCGAAGGGCATTACTCGATGGATGGGGACATGCCCGACCTCGCCCGCTTCGTCGCGCTGGCCCGGCGGTATGATGCTTGGCTCATGGTCGATGAGGCGCATTCCATTGGCGTGCTGGGCGCCACTGGGCGGGGGGTTTTCGAGCAGCAGGGCGTGGACCCCGCGGGGGTTGATATCTGGATGGGCACGCTGTCCAAGACACTCTCGGGCTGTGGTGGCTATATCGCCGGCTCCGCCATGCTGATCGATGTGCTGAAGCATTCTGCGCCCGGCTTCGTCTATTCGGTGGGCATGGCGCCGGCCCTGGCCGCAGCCTCCGAGGCCAGCCTGCGCATCATGCGCGAGGAACGCTGGCGCATCAGCCAATTGCAGGAGAATGCCCTGGCCTTCCGCGACGGCGCCCGGGCGCGGGGCTTCGATGTCGGGCTCTCGGTAGGCCTGGGCATTGTGCCGATCATCCTGGGCTCCTCGGTCAAGGCGGGGCAGATTTCGGCGCGGCTGTTCGAGGCGGGGATCAATGTGCAGCCCATTCTCTTCCCCGTGGTGCCAGAGGGCAGCGCGCGGCTGCGGTTTTTCATGAGCAGCGAGCACTCGGCCCAGGATATCGCGATCACCCTCTCCGCCATGTCTGCCGCCTGCCGGTGAGGATCGCGCTCTTCACCCTGGAGAGCCTGGCGAGTGCCGAGGCGGTGCTGCGTTTCGTGGTGCGTGAGCCTGGGCGCATCGTTCTGCTGGGGCGCAGTGATCCTTTCCGCCATGGTCTGCTGGGCGGGGCCCGACGCCATCTTGCCCGCTCTGGCTGGGCTATCCTGCCCTATCTTGCGGCGAATTTTGTCGCGCCGGGGCTGTTGCGCCGCTCCGGGCGGCTGAGCGATCTCTGCCGCGCGGCGGGCATTCCATCCTTGCGCCTGCGCGATGTGAATGCGGCGCAGGCCCAGGCCCGGCTGCGGGCTGCGCGGCCGGATGTGATCCTCTCCTTCCATTTCGACCAGATTTTCACCGCGGAAACCCTCGCAATCGCGCCTTTGGGCGGGGTGAATGTGCACCCCTCGCTGCTGCCGCGGCATCGCGGGCCCATCCCCACGCTATATGCCCTGGCCGAGGCTGCGACGGGCGTCTCCATCCATACCATGGCGGAGCGCATCGATGCTGGCGGGGTGCTGGCGCAGCGGGCGGTGGCGCTGCCGCCCGGGCTGAGCGTGGGCGGCGCGGCGCGGATGCTGCATCTGGCGGCCTTGCCCGTGCTGGAGGAGGCGCTGGCCCTATTGCCCGCCCGCCCCGAACCACCGCCTCTGCTGCCCTATTGCCCCTTTCCGGATGGCCCGACCCTCTCCGGGCTGAGGGCCCAGGGTGTTCGGTTGGTCACTGCCGATGATGCCAAGGCCAGCCTGTTTGCCCCTGCCGGGGGGTGGCGATGAACTCCCACTCCCATGGATCCTACGTGAAGTCGCTCAGTATGACCGAGGCCTTCCCGCGAAGGCGTTTTCTGTTTCTGCAAGGCCCGATATCGCCGTTTTTCTACCGGCTGGGCCTGTTGTTGCGCGCGCGCGGCCATGCGGTGCACCGGATCAATCTCTGCCGGGGCGACACGCTCTTCTGGCCCGAACCGGCGATGGATTTCACCGGCCGGATCGCCGCCTGGCCGGGTTTTATCGCCGATGTTCTGGCCCGGCATGCCATCACCGACATGATTTTGCTCGGCGAGCAGCGTGACCATCACGCCTTGGCCACCGCCGCCGCGCATGCCGCCGGCATCGGCGTGACCGTGACCGATTTTGGCTATCTCAGGCCGGATTGGATCATCCTGGAGCGGGACGGGCTGAACCGCGACAGCCGCTTCCCGCGTGACCCTGACGCCATTCGCGCCCTGGCCGCAGGCCTGCCGCCGGTGGATCAGAAGGTTCGCCATCTTGATGATTTCGGCCAGCAGGCGCGATGGGACATGCATTATCACCTCGCCAATCTGCTGCCGGGCCGGTTTCGGCATTACCGGAGTTTTCTGCTGCATCACCCGATACCGGCCTATATCGGCACCGGGCTTGCCCTGCTGCGCCGCAAGGCTGAGGCCAGGCGGGCCGAAGCGCTCCAGGCCAGCCTGCCCGTGGCGGCGCCGCGCTGGCTCTTCGCTATGCAGATGGAAACCGACTACTCCATCCGCGCCTACAGCAATTTCAAGAGCATGGACCAGGCGATTGCCCGGGTGGTGGCCAGCTTTGCCCGCGCGGCCCCGCCTGAAGGGCATTTGCTGGTCAAGGTTCACCCGCTTGACCCTGGCTTGAAGCCCTGGCGGCGGCTCGTGGCGGCCATGGCGGCGCGGCATGGTGTGGCGGGGCGGGTACATTTTCTCGGTGCAGGTGAGCTTGATGCCATGCTGAATGCGGCGCGCGGCGTGGTTACCGTGAACAGCACGGTGGGTATTCGCGCCCTGCAGCTCGGCCGGGCGGTGCATGCCATGGGGGAGGCGATTTATCGTTGCCCCGGCCTCGCCCATATGGGCGTTTTGGACGAATTTTGGGCAGCCGCCCCGCCGGATGCCGAGCTGGCCGATGCCTTCCTCCGTGCCATCGCCGCCCACCTGCATATCCGCGGCGTGTATTACCGCGAACCGGGGCTGACTATGGCGGTGGCGGCGGCGGCTGGGCGGCTGGAACGCGGCCTGGTGGGCGAGGCGCTGGCCATGGGCTGAGCCCCAGGCGCGGTTTTCTGCTGTTCAGAGCGCCTCCAGACTATCCCCAATGGCGACATGGCCGCTCTCGCTCACCACCGCATGCACGCCCAGGTCGCGATGGCCGTAATGTTCCATCAGCAGGGCCGGGACGTCGCAATCACGCTCGCCCGTTTCCAAATTCACCTTGGTGGCAGGGCAGCGCACCGTGCGCTTGAAGATATTCAACCGCGCCGTGCCCAGCAGCACATCCTGGCCCACCCAGTCGAATTCGGCCCAGGCCGGCAGGCCGGAGAAATAGACATTGGCCCGAAAGCGCAGCGGGTCCAGCCTGCGGCCAATTTTCCGCTCGAAATCGCGCAGTGTGTTAAGGTTGAGCAGGGTGACGCCCTTTTTCACCTGATCGGTGAAATTATGGCCGGGCACATCATGGAAGACGGGGGTGCCGCGGGCTTCCTCGCCCAGAAATGCCGTCATCCAACCGGCGATGGCGGCGCGGCCCTCGGGGCGGGTTGGGTCGGCCGAGAGCGGCGCCTGGCCGGGGGCGGAGAGCAGCAGCAGCCGGTCATGCGCATCGAAGCCAGCACGGATCAGCACCACGCGGGGATGGGCCATCATGCAGGCAAAATTCTGCTTGGGGACGAATTTCGGCGCCGCTGGATCGAAGGGCGCATCGCCCTGGGCGAGGGCGAAGCGGCGGTCATGCGCGATGCATTGCCCGGCCTCGATGGCGATGTCGTCCAGCGCCTCGGGCGTGAGGCCCTTCACGGGGTAGCGATAGAGATGTTCGACACGCATGAGGGACCACCTGGCGGCTTGGGTTGCGGCTGGGGGAGAGCATAGGCGGGAGGGGGCTGGAGGGAAGGGGCGCCGCAAGGATTGATCTGGACAGAAATCCTGTTTGGATAAAGAATATAAATCCAGAGAATCGAAAATATCGCTGATGCCGATTGGGGTTTGTGTCATGGAGCGCGGAGCAGGCTTGGCCGGTGGCGGGCGCCCGGCGCCTCGGAGCAGCGGCCGGCCAAAGGTTTGGGGAAGGATGGGGAGAAAATTATCCTTGACTATTATCCTATAACTAGTTAGGGGAACATTCCTCTAGTCAGGAGTGCATGATGTCACGGATCGTTCGAATAACTGAAAGTGATTTGCGTGCGGCCGTGGCGGATGAGCGCTACTGGCGGGTCGGCCACCCCGAACGCGGCGCGTTTCAAAATTGGGTTGGGCAGGGCTTTCGCGGGCTGAACCCGAGTGATGGCGAGGCAAGGACCACCGTCTGGGTGCGGGCGTATATGCGCGGTGGTCATTGGGTGTCTTCACATTTCAGGGGCACGCCGGGTCGCTACGGTCATGTCTTGCAGCACCTAAACCCGCCCTCTGTAGAAGGCGAGATAACGCCTACCTTGGTCATGCGTGGTCCGGTGCGGCCGCGCCCAACACAAACCCAACGGCCTTTACGGCCGAGGGAAGAGCGCCCGCCACCCCGGCAAGAACCCATCCCGCGCGAACGCATAATGGCCTGCTGCCGGTTCGATGGACACCGAGTTTAGTGTGCCTCGGCCAACGCCTCGAAATCCATAGGGCTGAGATAGCCGATG
>Ga0214917_10000307_pt1 | contig 63413 bp, 56 predicted proteins | sample LL_1208_BB_MetaG_FD_177983 | JGI IMG/M metagenome (GOLD analysis project Ga0214917, IMG submission 177983) | Freshwater microbial communities from Lake Lanier, Atlanta, Georgia, United States - LL_1208_BB | ecosystem: Environmental > Aquatic > Freshwater > Lake | place: USA: Georgia | collected... | reverse complement strand
GGGCATTGCCGGTACCTTAGATTGGGAAATTTTTGATGCCCGCGGTCGGCTTTTGCGTTCAGGGCAATTGAACATGGACATGGAAGCTCAGCAGTTGCCCACCCATGGTCTGCCCGCTGGCTTGTATTTGTTTCAAACGCCCAACGCTCGTTTGCCTTTAATGCTGCAAGATTAAGTAGAGCCAAGGCATGCCTTGGCTGTACGGCCCAGCCAAGGCATGCCATGGCTGGGCTGAGCCAAGGCATGCCTTGGCTGGGCTGAGCCAAGGCATGCCTTGGCTGGGGGCTGAGCCAAGGCATGGCTTGGCTGGGCTGAGCCAAGGCATGGCTTGGCTGGGCTGAGCCAAGGCATGCCTTGGCTGTGGTCAGAGAGCCAAGGCATGCCTTGGCTCTACAAATCATCCTATTTCACAAATTAATAATTTTAATACCGATTTTATTCGGCGAATTGGATTTAAATTGGTGCAGTTATTTCTACACGATTTGAAATTTAATTCTTCCAAGTTTTTGTCATTTTTTGCGGTGTTGGCTTTTGGTTGCCTATGCTTGCATTCTCAAGTTAAAATTGGGGGTAATCCAAGTCCACCAGACCCTTCTGCGGTCCTTGAAGTAGAAAGCACTCAAGGCGGATTGTTGCTGCCTCGCTTAACCACCATTCAACGAAATGCCATTGCGAACCCGGCAGCGGGTCTTGTAATCTTTAACTTAGATACCCATTGTGAGAATTTTTTTAATGGTCAAAGTTGGCGGCAACTGTGTGGAACCTGTGACTTTCCAGATCCCCAGCCGGTAATTTCAGGTAATTTTTGTTTGGGCGATACGCTGACGCTCAGCACGCCTCAGGTTGGACAAAATGCGGTGTATCAATGGACAGGACCAAATGGCTTTTCAGCTCAAGGGCAATCTGTTTCTGTGGTTCTGAGCTCAAACTCAGCTTCGGGGAATTACAGTGTAACAACCACCATGAACAATTGCAGCAGCAATGCCATGTCGGTTTCCGTACAGGTTAATGCATTGCCGCAGGTAATTCTTGATAGTTTGATTGATGTAAAATGCAATGGCCAAGCCAATGGGGCCATTTATTTGAGTTTTTCGCAAGGTCAGGCGCCCTATCAGGTGTTGTGGAGCAACGGCGATACCAACAGGGTTTACACCGGCAGGTCAGCCGGAATATATTCTGCTCAAATTACCGATGCGTTGGGCTGTACTGCCTCGTTTACCGATACCATACATCAACCGAGTGTGTTGCAGGTTGCATGCAGTTCAAATAGTCCGGTACCGTATGGTCAATCCTTGAATTTAAGTGCATCTGCCACGGGGGGGACTTCGCCCTACACATACCAATGGTCGGGTCCGGGGGGCTATACTTCAAATCAGGCATCGCCCGTTCGAAGTCCCAACAGTCAAAGTGGAATTTGTTTTCAAGCGAACGAGGGCAGTTCCGGGGTTTTTTCTGCAGGCCAGGGATTGTTTTTTTCCTCCATTCAATTTGCGAGTTACGGAACGCCCAATGGCAGTTGCCCGGGGTTCTCCACTTCGGGCTGCCATGCCCAAAGTTCCCTTGCAATTGTGCAATCTGCTTGCCTTGGGCAAGGCTCTTGCCTGTTAAATGCCGACAATGGGATTTTTGGAGACCCTTGTGTTGGTCAGGGCAAGCGGCTTTATGTATCGGCAACGGCCCAACAAAATATGGCCGGCACCTATTCCCTGACGCTGACCGATTCAAATGGTTGTCAGGCAAGTTCCAGTACCGTCGTGGTTCATTGATATTGACGTAGAGCCAAGGCATGCCTTGGCTGGGCAGAGGCAGAGCCAAGGCATGCCTTGGCTGGGCAGAGGCAGAGCCAAGGCATGCCTTGGCTGTACCATGGCGTTTTTTGAATCAGGCCATTGCGGCAGGGATTGAACGCGGTTGCACGCAAAGCAGAACGGCTCTGTGCCCGCGTGCTGCGGAGGCGACTTTAGGAGCCACCGCAAAGCCGCTGGGCAACAGCCGTTTTGCTGCGGACAACCGGTGAAAGCCCGGCTGCCGCCCCACAAAAAACAGACCTATTTATTTCCACAAATTCCCAGCATTCTGTGATGCATTTTCCCTTGCCTCAGCGGCTGCCTAAAAAGCGGGACACCCTTTCGCGGCAGCGAAGGAACCGTTCTTCTCCGGTTCCATGGACCCCAATGCGTGGTACTGAAAGGGAATCCCAGTTCTTTTCAAATTGCTCAAACAGTGCCTGTAGATTGGCTTCATTGTTGCGTTGGCCATCGGATACCCAGGGTAAGTCAGGGGTACACAATACAACCAGCATTTCGCCCTCCCATTGTTGTAAATCCAGCAGTGGTTTTGACCAGGTTTCAGCGAACTGCCACAAATGCCATATATAATAATTCAGAGGACAGGTGTCCAGCAACAGTGCTTCTGCGCCTGATTTTTTGGCTTCCAGCATCGCAGATTTCCAAATGCGCATTTGGGATGCGTACAAATGGCGGATTAATTTGGAATCTGCCGGTAATTTCTCCGGATGCCATTCAAAAAAGTGCCGGGCATACTCCAATTTAAAGGGCAAATCCAGGTATTGTGCTAAGCTATGCACTAAGGTTGTTTTTCCTGTAGATTCAGGACCGGAAACGAAGATGGTTTTCATCTTAGTGTTTTATTTCCCATTGCTTAAAGGCCCAGAGGGCAAGGAAGCTCAGCACCAAAAATTGAAGGGCAAAAATAGGGTAATCGCGCAAATAGTACATATAGGCAGAAAGCATATTTACGGGAACAAAAACCAGCCAGGCCCAACGGATTTTTTGACTCAACAAAAAGGTGGCCGACAAACTGTAGAAAGTGTTTAATCCATCGGCAAAGCCCAGATTTGCCCCGGGAATGTAGTGCGAAAATTGAGAATACATCAGGGCAGGTATCAAGGGAATTCCAAGCCAAAACAGGGTGGTTTTGGGCCGCATTTTTTTGAACTCCACTTCCTTAAATTGCCAACCCAAAAATGAGCTTAAAGAAATTATCAGGTAAAATACATTTAGACCTAGATCCATGTAATAACCTGAAACGAAGGCAATGCTTCCATTTAGCAGGGCTGAGAGCCCTCCTAAAACCCAACCGATTCTAAAACCCAGACCGACAGAAATTGGAAAACCCAGCCCGAGCAACAAAGCTGAAATTTCAAACGGGGTTTTCAGATCATTCCAAAGCATGAATCAAGCAGTATTCCAATTGTTCAAGGTTTTCTTCCCCCAGATTTCCAATCACCAAAATATTGGCACCTGCCTGCCAGGCGTTTTTCATGTCGCTTGGCCACCGCAGGCCGCCTCCAACCCAAATGGGCAGTTTTATTTTAGACTTTACTGCCTGAATCACCGAATTTTGAACGGGCATCAAAGCTCCTGATCCTGAATCCAGATAGACAAGCTGCAATCCGAGCAATTGAGCGGCCAGGGCAGTGTTTGATGCCAGTTCTGCATTGTGGGAACAAATAGGGGCCGTGTTTGAAATTCGATGTGCAGTTGTTTCTTTGCCTCCGTCCATTAAAATATAGCCTGTAGGAATGATTTCAACAGGTAAAGCAGCGATTTCTTGGGCCATTTTGACATGGTGGCCTATAAGAAATTCAGGGTTTCGACCGCTAATCAACGATAGCAACAATAAGGCATCGGTTTCTTTCAGCAAGGGGTTGTCAGGACCGGGGAACTGCAGTATTGGCAAGTGAGATTGGCTGCGCACCAGCCGAACCATCTCAATCGCGGCTTGTGGATTTTGGGTGGTACTGCTTCCAATTAAAAAAGCGGTGCATTTGAATCGGTTCGCCAATGAAATCCGTAAGCACAATTCAGACTTTTCATATTTATCGGGGTCAAGCAACAATGCCCATCCTTTGTTAGGAAGTGAGGGCAAGACCTGCAGGTAGGAATGAGTGGGGAGCATTTTCCTAAAGGTAGAGGTCAGGCCTTAAAAAAGGAAGCCGTCTGCTCCCGGAACTCGACAAAATTTTAATAGGAACCGAATTTATATCGCCAGTCCTTAATTTCATAAACGTCTTCTATGGCAGCCGGGATGGCCTGAGTCATGGAACCAAGCAATTGACTTTTCCATTGATTTTTGTACATTGAATAGTCGTTTGAATTTTGAGCAGGAATTACCTGAGAAATCTGAATTACATAAACTCCGTAAGCACCTGTAACAGGTTCCGATATCTTACCTGCCTTCAACCCGCTCATGACTCCACTAAACTTAGGTTCCATTCCCAGCCCGGGAATGGCTCCATTGGGAGATAATCCTGCCAGCGGCGTGAACATAGCCCCTACGGAATTAGCTGCCAAATTCAAGTCGTTGTTGTTTTTAGCCAAGGCGTCTTTTAATTTTTTCGCCATTTCCTCTGCCTTTTTGACCTTACGAACTTCTTCGGTCAGTTCGTTTTTTACTTCTTTAAGGCTGGGTTCAAAGCTGTCTTTTTGTTCCAAGTAACCTACCATAAAGGTATTGTTGGATGTAAAAACCTGAGAAACGATTCCAACCTCTGCCCCTAAGGCCCAACGAACAATTTCGGCAGATTCCGGAATGGTTCGTAAGTTACGGGAAGCCGATTTCAGCATATCGTATTCTATCCTGATTTGTCCGGACATTCTGGACTCATCAAAAAAAGTTTTGGCTTTTTCGCCTTTGGCCAGGGCTTTTGAGGAAAATTCAGAGGCCTTTGTAAAAGCATCATCGCGGGTTTTCTTTGAGGGCTCGATGGTTCGAATTATTTGTGCTATCAGGACTTGTTTTTTAGGTTTGGTATAGCGGGTTTGCTTTAAAATATGGTATCCGCCGGTGGAATTGGCCGCAATAAAATTTCGTGAGGTGGTTTCAAATGCAGAATCAAGGAAAGCGGCCTGTTCGGGCATTGCGCGAGTAATCCAATTCAGCTTTCCGCTGTCTTCGGCTGCACTGGGTATGTCGCTAAATTGAGCTGCCAGTGCAAAAAAGTCAGCTCCCGCTTCAAGGAGTTTCAAAACGCTGTCGCGCTTGGCCTTTTTCGTTTCCACTTCGGCTTCGGTGGTAGGTTGAAAGAAGATATGGTGCATGAACAAACTGTCCGGCTCAAATTTGTCTTCCATTTTTTTGGCGATAATGTATTTGCCATCGCTAATCACCGGACCTACAATTGAACCCGGGGCAGAATTAAACAGCAAGGAATCAAGGGCAGCGGGCAAGGTATTTTCTTTGAAAAAGGCGGGCTCGGAATCTTTGTCTTCCGAATTGCTCATAACAAACAAAGAATCTGTGCTTGTGGTCTTAAACTCATCAAGCAAACCGATTAGGTCATTCCGCAAGGCAAGTGAATCTGAGCTAGTTGGAATTGCTTCAAAAACAGCATATTGCATTCTCCATCCCGGGTTCCGCTTAAATTTATAGGCATTTTTACTGAAAAACGATTTCAATTCAGATTCGGTTGGCTCATAGTTGGAATCGGGCACCGAAAAATAGGATAGCATTGCAAAGGCACCGCTGTACATATCGGCAGATTGGTGATAAAAATTTTCGACCAATTTCTTAGGAGCGTAAACAGCGTTTCGAACCAAATTGAAGTACTTGGATGAAAGCCGTTCGTCTTTAATTCCTTCTTGAAGTTGAGCCCATTGGGTTTGGGCTTGGTAGAATGATTTTGCCTGCTCGGGCTCCATATCTGCCGGAACATTTGCAAATTGATTTGCGAAGCGGCGAACGGCATCAGGACTAAATTGTTGTGTAGTGGGATCGGGGAAATACTGTTGAATCAGCGGGTGAACGGTACGACCGGTCAGCATGTCTTCCAATTCGGCCACAGTAACCCGCAACCCCGCTTCTTTGTATTCTTTGTAGAAAACAAGTGAGTCAAGTAACTTTTTCCAGGTTTGACCTGAGAGTTGATTTCGAACCTCCTCGGTCAGTTCTTCATCGGGGTTTGCATACTGCCAATCCAAAACTACCGCGGAATACAAATCGGTAAACGAGTTAACATGCACTTCTTTTCCTTTGATGCTTGCAATCCCTGTGTCGGAGGATTCGGAAAAAATTCTGGGAATAAATTCTCCCAGAATAAATGCAACCATAGAAAGCCCAATTACAATCAATAAAAGGGTGCCGCGTTTTCTTATGCTACCTATAACTGCCATAATAGAATTACATTCAAAATTGAGGGCACGAATATACAACGAAAAACGCTTGATGTATCCAAGATTTTTGTTTTTTATCGGCAAGGGTATAAGGCTTACTGCCCTTTGGCTTGATTTTGATTTGAAAACAGAATTCACAAGGTTTTTCATTCTTAACTCTTAGGATGGTCGGTTCATCTGTCGCCCCTGGAAGTTTTAGTCTTGTTCGTTCAACGCCAAAAAGTTGAAGGGAAATTCGGATGCTTGCAAAGGTTCAATTGACTATCTTTGAGGCAATGGAATCATTGCGGCAGCAAAAGGTAGCTCGATTGCTTCAAAAGGCACTGGGGTCTTTTTTTTTGAGCGATGGGAAATCGTTTAATCCGGGCGGTTTAACCAGCGTAACACGGGTTCGTGTATCACCGGATTTGTCTGTTGCACGGATTTACCTTAGCATGTTGGGGCCGGCTTCCCCCAAAGTGATTTTAGAGGAGATTGATGATGCATCCAAGGGTATTCGGTTTAAATTGGGCAAAGAGCTTGGAAAATCATTGCGGATTGTTCCCGATTTGCATTTTTTTCACGACGATTCTGCGGAGTATGCTCAACGCATCGATTCCCTGCTTCAAACCCTGGATAAGCCGAAAGGTTTGGAAGGCTGAACATGAACCGTTATTCCTTGTCTGCGTTGTTTTTTTTGCTGCGGGTCTGGACTTTTGGCAAGGTGATAAACGCCGTTCAGGTTTTCTTTTCGTATCATTTTAGTCGTTGGAAAAAGGCTCCCAACATGATTGGTTTACCATTTTCAGTTTCTATTGAACCAACAACCTCATGCAATTTGCGTTGCCCGGAATGCCCCTCCGGACTGCGTTCATTTACCCGTCCAACAGGGATGTTAAATCCGGATTTGTTGGATGATTTTCTGAATCAAACCGATTCCCATTTGGTTTACCTGAATTTTTATTTTCAGGGTGAGCCTTTTTTGCACCCTAGTTTTTTGGATTTGGTGGAACGATGTGTGCGGCGATCGATTTTCACCTCCACAAGCACAAACGCACATTATTTAAACATTCAAACGGCAGAACAGGTAGTACGCAGTGGACTTCACCGACTTATCGTGTCTTTGGATGGAGCCAGTCAAGAAGTGTATGCTTCATACAGAAAAGGCGGAAACTTAGACAAGGTGCTGCAGGGAATAAAAAACGTGGCTGAAGCCCGCAAGCGACTAGGTAAGCGCAATCCGGAAATAGTTGTGCAAAACCTATTGGTAAAACCCAATATTCATGAAAAAAATCAGGTTGAAAATTTGGCCAAAACATTGGGTGCCGACCGAGTGGTTTTTAAAACAGCACAGGTTTACGACTTAACCGCCGATCACCAATTGGTGCCCGATGAACCAAAGTACAGCCGCTATAGGCGAACAGCAAATGGAACCTTGGAAATAAAGAACGAATTATTGAATCAATGCTGGAGAATGTGGAGTGGCTGCGTTGTAACCTGGGATGGCCGTGTAGTACCCTGTTGTTTTGATAAAGATGCAAGCCATAAAATGGGAAGTTTAAAAGAAAACGCATTCGCTCAAATCTGGAATTCAGAATCCTACAATGCATTTAGGCAGTCAATTTTGGTATCGCGTTCTACAATAGACATGTGCAAGAACTGCACTGAGGGAACCAAAGTTTGGGCCTGATTGCGTATTTTCGGCGAAGCAATGGAAGGCGGTTTTTCAAAATATTATAGAATGCTGATTCAAAGGCTTAGGCACAGGTACCGCATTCAGGTGCTTGATGAACAGGATTTTGAAAACAAGCAAACGTTCCGCCTTTCATTATTAAAACTGATTGTTTTGTTTGGAGGAACCCTGATAGGTATGGTAATTTTAACTATTTACCTGGTGGCTTTTACACCCATTCGGGAGTATATTCCGGGCTATGCCGATCCTCAGGTTCGCATTGAACTTCAAAATTTATTGTTTCAGACAGATTCGCTTCAGAACGACTTAAATCAAAAAGAGGCATTGCTGGGAAATATTCAGGCTGTTTTGGCCGGAGGACCCTTGCCAAAGACCATTTCCAACATGCCCGATTCAAATTTAATTGATTATATGCCCAGCTATCAAAGGTCCAAACTGGATTCAGCGTTTCGAACTCAATTTGAAAATGAAGAAAAACAGGCCTACAGTATGATTACGAAAAAGCCGAAGGATTTTCCATCGGTGTTGTTTTTTCCTCCATTCAAAGGAACCGTGGTAGATACTTTCAATGTTGAGAAAGGGCGGTATGGCATTGGTTTACTGGCTTCAAAAAATGAAGTGGTAAGTGCAGTATTACCGGGATTGGTTGTTTTTTCAGATTGGACAATGGCAGGTGGATATACACTAATAATTCAGCACGACCATTTGCTGCTTTCCATTTACCAAAACAACGGAGTTCTTTTAAAGAGGGTAGGAGACCCTGTTTTGGCCGCTGAACCCATTGCCTTATTGGGCGGAGGTGCAGATGTTGGGGATGAACCACTGCATTTTCAAATTTGGTACGGCCAAACCCCCTTAAACCCACAATCCATTATTCGCTTTTAATGGGACTCAAATCGCTCATCATTCTTCCGGTGGCCCGGATTTGGGCAAACCGCATTAAAAAAAAATCAAAAAAGGCCCTGCAAGCTCAAGAGTATTGGTTTAATACCTTGGTGAAAAAGGGCTCACGGACTCAATTTGGAAAGGAACATGGCATGTACCCGTCTATGCCATACTCTGAATTCAAGGCAGTGGTTCCAATGACAGATTACGAAGGGCTAAGTTCGTATGTGTCCAGAATTATTGAGGGCGAGTCTAATGTGTTGTGGCCCGGTTTGCCCCTGTATTTTGCAAAAACATCGGGTACCACCTCGGGCACAAAGTATATTCCCATAACACGCGACAGCCTGCCTTACCATGTTGGTTCGGCCCGAAATGCCGTTTTTTGCTATGTTGCTGAAACGGGCGATGCTTCGGTTTTTGATGGCCGAATGATATTCTTATCGGGAAGTCCCGTCTTAGAAACCATAGGGAAAATCAAATCAGGACGCCTAAGTGGAATTGTAAATCATCACATTCCGAACTTTGTAAAAACCAATCAACTGCCCAGTTGGAAAACCAATTGCATAGAGGATTGGGAGGTAAAACTAAATGCCATTATCGAGGAAACCAAAGGGCAAGATTTGTCTTTAATCGGAGGAATTCCCAGCTGGGTTCAAATGTATTTTGAAGAGCTTCTGGAACAGACAAAATCCAACACAGTACAGGAATTGTTTCCCAACCTGCAGTTGTACGTATTTGGAGGTGTAAATTTTGAGCCCTACCGTGCTCGCTTTAAGGCGCTTTTGGGGCGGAATGTCAAAACCATTGAAACCTATCCGGCCAGCGAAGGTTTTATCGCATTTCAAGATAGTCAAACAGAAGAGGGCTTACTGCTTCAAACGGATGCCGGTATTTTTTATGAGTTTGTTCCCTTGCGCGAATTGGGCAAAGACAATCAACAAAGAATTGCATTGGCCGATGTTCAATTAAATGAAAATTATGCCATAATTCTGAATACCAATGCCGGGTTGTGGGGATATTCAATAGGAGATACAGTTCGCTTTGTTTCTTTAAACCCTTACCGAATAAAAGTAACAGGCAGAACAAAGCATTTTATTTCTGCATTTGGGGAGCACGTGATTGCAGAGGAAGTTGAAAAGGCAATGCACATGGCCATTGACCATTTCCAATTGCAAGCAATGGAATTTCATGTGGCTCCACTGGTTCAGGCAGTGTGGCCGGAATTGCCCCGCCACCAATGGTTTATTGAATTTCATACCCTGCCCACCAATCTGGTAGAAATCCAAACATACATCGACGAACAAATGCAAAAGCAGAATTCATACTACCAGGATTTGATAAAAGGCAGCATACTGCAAAAGCTGGAAATTTGCCCTGTTATGCCGGGTGGATTTCATGAATACATGAGGTCTGAAGGGAAATTGGGCGGGCAAAATAAAGTTCCCAGATTGGCCGACAACCGTAAAATTGCCGATGCCTTACCCATTCTTACAGCCTAAACATCTACATTTGCCTTTTTAAAATGCCGTTCAGTTAAACAAACCATGGGAATAATCATTCAGATTTCGCAATTTTTTCTAAGTCTTTCTCTGTTAATTGTATTGCATGAAGGGGGACATTACTTGGCTGCTCGCTTGTTTAAAACAAGGGTTGAAAAATTCTATTTGTTCTTCGATTTCTTGTTCCCATTTCCACATGTATTAAAGTTTTCATTACTCAAATGGAAAAAAGGGGATACCGAATACGGACTAGGTTGGTTTCCGCTTGGGGGCTATGTAAAAATTGCCGGCATGATGGACGAATCGGACGATAAGGAAGCCTTAAAACAGCCGGTTCAACCCTGGGAGTACAGAGCCAAGCCGGCCTGGCAGCGCTTGATAATTATTCTGGGTGGAATCATCGTCAATGTTATTGCCGGCTTTTTCATCTTCGCCATGGTTTTTTGGACCTACGGAGAAGACCGCTTATCGCCTAAAAATATGCCCTATGGAATGCATTTTTCAGATTCTTCCTTACTCGACGAAGGGTTAAAACAAGGCGATGTTATTTATGCCATTGATGGCAAAGAAGTTGATAATTACACAACCATACCTCGAACATTGCTCCTGGATGATGTTAAAACCCTCTCCATTATGCGCAATGATTCCTCTTTAGACATTCCGGTTACCCCGCTTTTTAAAAACAAACTTATTCGAGCGGCAGGGGCAGGAGGCATCTTAGAGCCTTCACTACCCCCCATTTTTGATAGCATTGTTCCCGGTTTTCCGGCAGATAAGGCCGGAATTCTTTCAGGCGATGTGATTCTTTCCATTGATTCAATTCCTGTAAGGTCCTACCAAGATATTCAGGCTAGGTTGGCAATGCCCAATCAGGCGTATCTGTTTGAGGTAAAACGCAATTTGGATACCCTTCGGCTAAGCATTGCTTGCAATGCAGATGCAAAAATCGGAGTGTTGCCCCCTTTGGGCACGAAGTTGGAAGCCTTGGGTTTTTCTACAACCCATGTGGAGTTCTCATTTGTTGAATCTTTTCCTGCAGGAATTCAACTTGCCTACAGAACCATTGCAGACCAAGTAAAGCAATTCGGCCTAATCTTTAAGCCTTCGACAGGGGCTTATAAACAGGTTGGAGGTTTTAAGCGTTTTACCGAACTATTCCCTGAATATTGGAGTTGGCAGGCTTTTTGGAAATTGACGGCCATCATTTCATTGATTTTGGCCTTTATGAATTTTCTGCCTATACCCATGCTGGACGGTGGATACATGATTTTCATACTTTTTGAAATGGCAACGGGCCGGCCTCCCGGCGAAAAGTTTATGGAAAAGGCCAATACCATCGGTTTTGTTTTGATATTGGCACTTTTGATTTATGCCAATTTAAATGACTTTTTAAGGTAATCTACATGAATATCCACTCCGCACTTCAAAATTTGGGAATAAATCCGGCCGGCAACATGGCCGCCTCATCCGGACAAAAAAAAATTATTGGCGGAGCCGCCGAGCTGAAAAGCCATAGCCCGGTTGATGGCAATTTTATTGGAAGTACCGGTACAGTAACTTTGGAAGAGTACGAAGAGATTGTAAAGCAAGCTCAAAATGGCTTTACCGAATGGAAGAAGTGGCCTGCACCGAGAAGAGGAGAAGCGGTTCGACAACTTGGAATGAAACTCCGAGAGAATAAAGAGGCCTTAGGAATTTTGGTTTCTTACGAAATGGGGAAGAGCCTTCAAGAAGGTTTGGGCGAGGTTCAAGAGATGATAGACATTTGTGATTTTGCTTTAGGGTTGTCAAGGCAATTGTATGGATTAACCATTGCCTCAGAACGTCCTTCCCATAGAATGATGGAACAATGGCATCCTTTGGGGCCCATTGGCATTATAACAGCCTTTAATTTTCCTGTGGCGGTGTGGGCATGGAATACTGCATTGGCTTGGGTGTGTGGCAACACAACCATTTGGAAGCCGTCAGAAAAAACACCCCTGTGTGGAATAGCCTGTCAAAACATTGCTGTTCAGGTGTTCACTGAAATGGGGGTTCCGGAGGGTGTATCCTGCCTTGTTCAGGGGGGGGCTGAAGTGGGAGCATGGCTTTCGGCCGATTCCCGAATTCCATTAATCAGTGCGACGGGTTCGGTTCGAATGGGCAAAGAAGTGGCAAAATCAGTGGCTGCCCGGTTGGGAAAAACCCTGCTGGAATTGGGCGGCAACAATGCCCTTATTGTTAGTCAAAATGCCAACCTAGACCTGGCAATCCGGGCCGTTGTTTTTGGAGCGGTTGGAACCGCAGGTCAACGCTGCACCTCTACCCGAAGGGTAATTGTCCATGAACTTATTTTCGACGCGTTTAAAAACATGCTTATTAAAGCCTATCAGCAAATAAAAATTGGAAATCCCCTAAATCCTGAAAACCACATGGGGCCGCTCATTGACCACGACGCCGTTGAAACCTACTTGAGGGCAATTCAAATAGCGGTTTCAGAGGGGGCTAAGGTTTGGGTTCAGGGGGGAGTATTGGAAGGCGAAGGTTATCAAAGTGGTTGCTTTGTAAAACCTTGCATCCTTGAGGTTGCGGGCGACTTTAAATGTACCCAAACAGAAACCTTTGCTCCACTTCTGTATCTGATGAAATATTCCAGCCTTGAACAAGCCATCAAAATTCAAAATGGGGTTCCTCAGGGCTTGTCTTCGGCCTTGTTCACCCAACAATTGCAAGAGGCAGAACAATTCCTTTCTATGGATGGGTCGGATTGCGGCATTGCAAATGTAAATCTGGGAACGAGCGGAGCCGAAATTGGCGGAGCCTTTGGAGGTGAAAAGGAAACCGGTGGGGGCCGCGAATCGGGCTCTGATGCATGGAAAGCATACATGAGAAGGCAGACAAATACAGTGAATTACGGTTCGACCATGCCATTGGCCCAGGGAATAAAATTCGATTTTTAAGCCGAATTGGTTTTTGCCTTACCTTTGTCTGGTTTTTAATCTGTCGCGTGCTTATGCACGAGGAAAGTCCGGGCAGCATATAGCCACTGTGCTTCTTAACAAGAAGGCGCCGCAAGGCGACGGAAAGTGCCACAGAAAATAAACATCCCGGCTTGCCGGGTTAAGGTGAAAATGTGAGGTAAGAGCTCACACTGCCTTTTGGCGACACAAGGCAGGGTAAACCCCACAGGCTGAAAAACCAAATAGGTAAAGTTTGTGGCCAGGCTTGGTCCAACACCTTGGTGTTGACTTTACGGGTAGGTTGAACGAGGTGCAGGGTGACCTGCATCCAAGATAAATGGCAGATCTAGACAGAACCCGGCTTATTAAAACCCACGGTGGCCCTTTCGGGCCACCGTTGTTTAAAAGTCTAGGCAAACAAGCTATAGGGTTGCCAATTTCACAAAATATTCCCACTTGAAAATCAAATAAGTTCAAGGATTTTTGATTTGTTTGAAAAAAAATTACCTTTGCACCCCGCTGTATACAAGCCGATGTAGCTCAGTTGGCCAGAGCAGCTGATTTGTAATCAGCTGGTCGGGGGTTCGAATCCCTCCATCGGCTCTTTTTTTGGCTTGGGGAGATACTCAAGCGGTCAACGAGGACAGACTGTAAATCTGTTGCCAACGGCTTCGTAGGTTCGAATCCTGCTCTCCCCACTTTAATTTTTAGCATTGCTATTGCATTTTATTGCAAGAGTTTCTACTTTTGCAACCCGCTAGAAATTAATAATAAGCGGGAGTAGCTCAGCTGGCTAGAGCATTAGCCTTCCAAGCTAAGGGTCGCGGGTTCGAATCCCGTCTCCCGCTCTAAAGTCCCAAGTGGCACGCGTTCTTTATGGAATTGCCGATGTAGCTCAGCTGGTAGAGCACTTCCATGGTAAGGAAGGGGTCAGGGGTTCAAGTCCCCTCATTGGCTCTGAATTATTCACTTTTTTTCAACCGGTTCTAAATCTCTAAAAATGGCAAAAGAGAACTTCGCGCGGACAAAACCGCACCTTAACATTGGTACCATCGGTCACGTTGACCATGGCAAAACCACTTTGACAGCTGCAATCACCTCTGTATTGGCAGCCGATGGTCACACTCAGGCTCGTTCCTTCGATTCAATCGACAACGCACCTGAGGAAAAAGAGCGTGGTATTACAATCAATACCAGCCACGTTGAGTATGAAACTGCAAACCGCCACTACGCTCACGTTGACTGTCCGGGTCACGCTGACTATGTGAAAAACATGGTTACCGGTGCTGCTCAAATGGATGGAGCTATTTTGGTTGTGGCCGCCACAGATGGCCCTATGCCTCAAACCCGCGAGCACATTCTGCTTGCCCGTCAGGTAGGTGTTCCTAAAATTGTTGTTTTCATGAACAAAGTAGATGCCGTTGACGACCCGGAATTGTTGGAATTGGTCGAAATGGAAATCCGCGAACTGCTTAGTTTCTATAGCTTTGACGGTGACAACGCTCCCGTAATTCAAGGTTCCGCATTGGGCGGCTTGAACGGCGATGAAAAATGGGTAGATACCGTTCGTCAATTGATGGCCGCTGTAGACGAATACATTCCTGTTCCTCCCCGCGACCGTGAGAAACCTTTCCTAATGCCTGTGGAAGACGTCTTCTCAATTACAGGTCGTGGAACCGTGGCTACCGGCCGCATCGAAACAGGTGTTATCAACTCCGGAGAAGAAGTTGAAATCATCGGTATGCAAGAGGATAAAATGAAATCCGTTGTTACTGGGGTTGAAATGTTTCGCAAAATCCTTTCTACCGGCGAAGCAGGCGATAACGTGGGTTTGCTCCTTCGTGGTATCGATAAAAACAACATCCGCCGTGGAATGGTTATCGCTAAACCGGGCTCTATTACCCCTCACACTCAATTCAAAGCTGAAATCTACGTTTTGAAAAAAGAAGAGGGTGGTCGCCACACTCCATTCCAAAACCGCTACCGTCCTCAATTCTACCTTAGAACTACCGACGTAACCGGTGAAATTAGCCTGGAAGCCGGACGCGAAATGGTTATGCCCGGCGACAACGTTACCATTACTGTTTCATTGATCGTTCCGGTTGCTATGGACAAAGGCCTTCGATTTGCAATCCGCGAGGGTGGCAGAACCGTTGGTGCCGGACAAGTAACCGAAATTATCAAGTAATAACAATAATTCATCCGTTTGCTGCCCCAAAAAGGCTCAAACGGCTTTTACGGGTGTAGTTCAACGGTAGAATAGCGGTCTCCAAAACCGTTGATCTTGGTTCGAATCCAGGCACCCGTGCCACCAAAAAAGCATTAATCGTGGGTCTATTCACTTACATACGAAACAGCTACGAGGAACTCAATACGAAAGTTTCTTGGCCTTCTTGGTCTGAATTGCAAGGCAGTTCTGTGGTGGTATTGATTGCCTCTCTATTGATTGCTTTGGTGGTGGGTTTTTTGGATCTTGCTTTTAGCTTTTCTATGAGTACCATTTATGATTTTCTATTTTAACCCTTTAGAGTAAATGGCTACCATAGATATCTCTAAACATTGGTACGTTGTTCGCGTCATCAGTGGTCAGGAAAAAAAAATCAAGGCTCAAATTGAACTTGAAGTTCGTCGTGCGAACCTTCAAGACTATCTGGTGCAGGTTTTGATTCCCACTGAAAAAATTTATCAAATCCGGAAAGGAAAGAAAATTTCCAAAGAGCAATCTTTGTACCCCGGGTACATGTTTGTTGAAGCCATCTTGGTGGGTGAGTTGCCTCACATCATTGACAATGTAAATGGAGTGATTTATTTTCTGGGTGAAAAGGGTGGCCCCCCTTCCCCTTTGTCTGCTTCCGAGGTCAATAGAATGCTTGGTAAAGTAGATGAATTGGCCGATTCTGACGCTCAAATCAACATTCCTTTTATTATTGGTGAGGCCGTGAAAGTGATTGATGGACCCTTTAATAATTTTTCAGGTGTCATTGAAGAGGTGAACGAAGACAAAAAGAAATTAAAAGTTTCGGTGAAAATTTTTGGACGAAAAACTCCCTTGGAGTTGAGTTATTTACAAGTTGAAAAAGAAGGTTGAAACTAACTATTTATGGCAAAAGAAATAACAGGCTTTATTAAGCTTCAAGTTAAGGGCGGCCAGGCCAATCCCTCACCCCCCGTTGGTCCTGCATTGGGTTCCAAAGGTGTGAATATTATGGAGTTCTGCAAGCAATTCAATGCTAGAACGCAAGAACAAACCGGCAAGATTTTACCTGTGGTGATTACGGTGTACGCCGATAAATCGTTTGATTTTATCGTTAAAAGTCCCCCGGTTCCCATTTTATTGATGGAGGCCACCAAGCTGAAAAGTGGTTCAGCAGAACCCAACCGTAAAAAGGTGGGCACTGTAAATTGGAATCAAGTACGCGAAATCGCCGAAACAAAAATGAACGATTTAAATTGTTTTGAGGTTAGCAGTGCCATGCGCATGGTTGCCGGTACAGCTCGTTCCATGGGCATCACAGTTGACGGTGACTTTCCTGAAATGAATTAAGCTTGTAGATTATGGCACGAATAACAAAAAATATGAAAGCGGCGATGGCCAAAATTGATGCGGACAAATTGTACGCATTGGAAGAGGCTGCCCAGCTTGTAAAAGACGTGGCTTTTGCCAAATTTGATTCCAGTGTAGACATTGCGGTTCGATTAGGGGTTGACCCAAGAAAAGCCGATCAAATGGTGCGCGGATCCGTGAAGCTTCCACACGGTATTGGCAAAAGTGTACGGGTACTTGTTCTTTGTCCCCCTGAAAAAGAGGAAGAGGCAAAAGCTGCAGGTGCCGACATGGTAGGGCTAGACGATTACATCGAAAAAATCAAAGGTGGTTGGACCGATGTGGACGTTATTGTTACTATGCCCTCTGTGATGGGAAAAATTGGTGCCTTAGGTAGAATCCTCGGTCCCCGAGGTTTGATGCCTAACCCCAAAACCGGAACAGTTACCATGGAGGTTGGAAAGGCCGTCGAAGAAGTGAAAGCCGGTAAAATCGATTTTAAAGTCGATAAGTATGGAATCGTTCATACTACCATCGGTCGTTCCTCTTTCGATGCGCAAAAGTTGTCGGAAAATGCCCGCGAGTTCCTTCAAACAATTTCCAAACTCAAACCTTCTTCGGCAAAAGGTACCTATGTTAAGAGTGTTTTTCTCTCTTCAACAATGGGTCCCGGAATCCGCATAGAATCTAAAAATCTTGTAGGCTAATTTAATCCAAACGAAGGATGACCAAATCTGAAAAAAACCAGGCCATTGATTCGCTTCTAGATGTGTTGACTCAAAACAACGTATTCTACATTGCCGATACCTCTGGTATGACGGTGGCTCAAGCCAATGGTCTTCGTCGCTTGTGCTTTGCCAAAGGAATTACCATTCAGGTAGTAAAAAACACCCTGCTCACCAAAGCTATGGAAAAATCTGACAAAGATTTTTCTGAAATCTACGTTGCGCTTAAAGGGACTTCTGCCTTGTTGGTTTCTGACACCGGCAACGCCCCGGCTAAATTGATTAAAGAGTTTTCCAAAAAATCCGATAAGCTTAAATTGAAAGGAGCTTATGTTGAAAGTGCCGTTTTTCTAGGTGCTGATCAACTGGAAAATTTGGTGAACATCAAATCTAGAGAAGAACTTATTGGCGATATTATCGGACTGCTTCAATCTCCGGCTAAAAATGTTATTGGAGCTTTGCAAGGCAGTGCCGGTCATAAAATCGCTGGTCTGGTTAAGGCACTTGAGGATCGTGCCGCTTAATTTCCTCATTCTAAATTTTAAAACAAACCTGTAAATCTAAAGTTATGGCAGAAATTAAGGAATTGGCTGAACAACTTGTTAGCCTTACCGTTAAAGAAGTCAATGAATTGGCTAAAATTCTGAAAGAAGAATACGGCATTGAGCCTGCAGCCGCCGCTGTGGCTGTTGCCGCTGTTGGTGGCGGTGGCGATGCCCCCGCTGTTGAAGAGAAAACCTCTTTTGACGTTATTATCAAAAGCGCCGGCCTTTCAAAACTGAATGTGGTTAAAACCGTTAAGGATTTGACCGGCCTTGGCCTGAAAGAAGCCAAAGAATTGGTAGATGCAGCTCCTAAGCCTGTTAAAGAAGGCGTTTCTAAAGAGGAAGCTGAATCCATCAAAGCCGCTTTGACCGAAGCCGGTGCCGAGGTTGAAGTTAAATAACTTGGGCCCTCTTAACCTCTAATTCCCTCTTTACTTTACCATGTTCGTTCATCGAACATGGTAAAGTCTTTGTCGTTTGACGCCGTTCTTTATTCTTTTGATTGTCTAATTTCGTGCTCATTATTAGCGATGGCAGCAACTAAAAAAACTTCTCTCTCTTCCCTGACTCCGGCAAGGCACAACTTTGCCTCCATTCAAAATCAAGTGGATTATCCCGATTTTCTGGAAGTTCAACTTAAATCATTTAAAGATTTTTTCCAGCTCGAAACAACCCCTGAAAACCGCATCAATGAAGGCCTATACGCTGTTTTTAGCGAGAATTTCCCCATCACCGATGCCCGCAATCAGTTCGTTTTGGAGTTCCTGGATTACTTTATTGACCCCCCCAGATACACCCTGGACGAATGCATCGAAAGAGGACTAACCTACAGCGTTCCGCTAAAAGCCAAATTAAAACTGTATTGCACAGACCCCGAACACGAAGATTTTGAAACCATCGTGCAGGATGTCTATTTAGGAACCATCCCTTACATGACACCTAAAGGCACTTTTGTAATAAACGGGGCTGAACGGGTCATTGTTTCTCAGCTGCATAGATCCCCCGGAGTTTTCTTCGGTCAAAGTCGCCATGCCAATGGAACCAAATTGTATTCCGCTCGGATTATTCCTTTCAAAGGCTCTTGGATTGAGTTCGCCACCGATATTAATAGCGTTATGTACGCTTACATCGACCGGAAAAAGAAACTCCCCGTTACTACCTTGTTCCGAGCCATCGGATTTGACTCCGATAAAGATATCCTTGAAATTTTTGACCTGGCCAATGAGGTCAAAGTCACCAAAGCCAATCTAAAAAAATCCGTAGGCAGAAAATTGGCGGCCAGGGTGCTTCGCATTTGGTTTGAAGATTTTGCCGATGAAGATACAGGCGAGGTTAACTCTATGGAACGTACCGATGTGGTGGTTGAACGCGAAGTCGTTTTGGATGAAAGCCATATCGACGCCATCCTGGAATCAGGTGCCAAAAGCATTATCCTTCACAAAGAAGACGGAAATTCTGCCGATTTTGGAATTATTTACAATACCCTCCAAAAAGATGAAACCAACTCGGAATTGGAAGCGGTAGAAAAAATCTACAGAGTCTTACGCAATGCCGACCCCCCGGACGAAGAAACAGCACGCGGTGTTTTAGACAAATTGTTCTTCAGCGACAAACGGTACGATTTGGGCGAGGTGGGCCGATTCCGCATCAACCGGAAACTGGAACTCAATATTTCCAGCGACATTCGGGTTTTAACAAAAGAAGACATCATCGCCATCGTTAAGCAGTTGATTATGCTAATCAACAGCAAAGCCAATGTGGACGATATTGATCACCTTTCCAACCGCCGTGTTCGAACAGTGGGTGAACAACTGTACAATCAATTCGGAGTAGGGCTCGCTCGGATGGCCAGAACCATTCGTGAAAGAATGAACGTGCGCGATAACGAAGTCTTTACTCCCACCGATTTGATCAATGCCAAAACCCTGGCTTCGGTTATCAATAGCTTCTTTGGAACCAACCAACTTTCCCAGTTCATGGACCAAACGAATCCTTTGGCCGAGGTAACCCACAAACGCCGTTTATCTGCTCTCGGCCCCGGTGGCCTTTCCAGAGAACGTGCAGGGTTTGAGGTTCGAGATGTTCACTACACTCACTATGGACGGTTGTGTACCATCGAAACCCCCGAAGGCCCAAACATCGGTTTGATTTCATCCCTTTGCGTCTTCGCTCGCATCAATAAACTTGGCTTCATTGAAACGCCCTACCGCAAAGTAGAAGATGGAAAGGTTTTATTGAACGATGGAATTACCTATTTCAGCGCCGAAGAGGAAGAAGAAAGCATCATTGCTCAGGCAAATGCCCTAATAAACGCGAAAGGAGAATTCCTGAGCAATAAAATTAAAAGCCGTTTTGAAGGTGATTTTCCTCTGGCTGAACCCAATTCCGTTCGATTGATGGACGTGGCTCCCAACCAAATTGCCTCTATCGCAGCCTCTTTAATCCCATTTTTGGAACACGATGATGCAAACCGAGCCCTTATGGGTTCAAACATGATGCGACAGGCTGTACCGCTGCTTCAGCCTCAGGCACCTATTGTTGGCACAGGCCTTGAAGAACGCGTAGCCCGCGACTCACGGTTGCTGCTGAATGCCGAGTTTGATGGAGTAGTAGAAGCCGTCGATGCTCGCAACATCTCAATTCGATATCAACGTACTGAAGAAGAGAAACTGGTTAGCTTTAACGATGATTTGGTTACCTACAACCTGATTAAGTTCCGCAAAACCAACCAAAACACCACCATCAACCTTAAGCCCATTGTAAAAAAGGGCGACCGGGTTCATCGTGGTCAAGTGCTTTGCCAGGGTTTTGGAACAGAAAACGGCGAATTGGCCCTTGGACGAAACCTTCTGGTCGCTTTCATGCCCTGGAAAGGTTACAACTTCGAAGACGCTATCGTTATCTCTGAAAAAATTGTGCGTGATGATGTCTTTACCTCTTTGCACATCGATGAGTTTATCATGGAGGTGCGCGATACTAAAATGGGGCATGAGGAACTTACAGCAGACATCCCAAACGTTTCTGAAGAAGCCACCAAGGATCTGGATGAAAATGGAATCATCCGTGTAGGTGCCGAAGTTGTGCCCGGCGACATTTTGATTGGTAAAATTACCCCCAAAGGCGAATCAGACCCAACTCCGGAAGAAAAATTACTCCGTGCCATTTTTGGCGATAAAGCCGGAGATGTGAAAGATGCTTCCATGAAAGCCCCCCCATCTTTGTATGGTGTGGTGGTGGACCGTAAACTGTTTTCAAAAAGCATGAAAGACAAACGGGCCAAAGTTGAAGACAAAAAGGAATTGGATGTTTTGGATAAAGAGTATGAAAAAGAATTCATCGCTCTGAAAGAAAAAATGATTGCCCGTCTTTTGATTCTTGTGGAAGGCAAAGTTTCCAACGGCGTCTTCAACAGCGTTCGGGAAGAAGTCATTAAAAAGGGTTCCAAATTCTCAAAGAAATCTTTTGCAGGCGTAGATTTTATTCATGTTAACCCTGAAAATTGGGTGAAAGATGAAGAAATCAATCAAAAAATCAAGCAGCTTATCCACAACTATTCGATTAAGCACAATGATTTGTTTGGCGTTTTCAAAAGAAAGAAATACAACATCACCGTGGGCGATGAATTGCCTTCCGGAATTATTCAGCTGGCCAAGGTGTACATCGCCAAAAAACGCAAACTCAAAGTGGGCGACAAACTCGCAGGGCGGCACGGCAACAAAGGCATCGTTGCTAAAATTGTTCGGCCTGAAGACATGCCATTCCTGCATGATGGTACCCCCGTTGATATTGTACTGAATCCATTGGGTGTACCTTCTCGAATGAACCTAGGACAGATTTATGAAACCATTTTGGCCTGGGCAGGTTTCAAGTTGGGAAAAAAGTATGCCACTCCAATTTTTGATGGCGCAAGCATAGACGATATTCAATCTGAAATTGCTTCCGCAGGTCTTCCTAGACTTGGCAAAACTCAACTCTTCGATGGAGGCACCGGTGAAAAGTTTGACCAGCCCGCCACCGTTGGCATGATTTACATGATTAAATTAAGCCACATGGTTGACGATAAAATGCATGCCCGTTCCATTGGTCCTTACTCCCTGATTACCCAGCAACCTCTGGGCGGTAAGGCTCAGTTCGGTGGGCAGCGATTTGGCGAAATGGAAGTTTGGGCACTCGAAGCCTTCGGTGCCTCACACATCCTGCAAGAAATGTTGACCATCAAAAGCGACGATGTTATGGGCAGAGCAAAAGCCTATGAAAGCATCGTTAAAGGAGACCCTTTGCCTGTTCCGGGTATTCCGGAATCCTTTAATGTGCTTTTGCATGAGCTTCGTGGCCTTGGCCTTAAAATCGTTCTCGACTAATTTCGTTTATTTAACCAATAATATTTTATAGTATGGCCTTTCAAACCGAAGCCAAAACTACCGGAGATTTCTCCAAAATAACAATTAGCCTGGCTTCTCCGGATTATATCTTGGAGCAAAGCCGAGGGGAAGTTACCAAACCTGAAACCATCAATTATCGGACCTTCAAACCCGAACGCGATGGCCTTTTTTGCGAACGCATTTTTGGTCCTGTTAAAGACTGGCAATGTGCTTGCGGCAAATACAAAGGAATCCGATACAAAGGGATTGTTTGCGACCGCTGTGGTGTGGAAGTAACCGAAAAAAAAGTGCGCCGTGAAAGAACAGGACACATCATGTTGACCGTTCCCGTTGCCCATATTTGGTATTTCCGATCCCTGCCCAACAAAATTGGTCTGCTTTTAGGACTGCCAACCAAAAAGTTAGAGGCCATTATCTACTATGAAAAATACGTGGTTATTCAGGCCGGTATCAAAACCGGCGAAATCAACGAACTTGATTTTCTCTCGGAAGAAGAATACTATCAGGTGTTAGATACCCTTCCCAAGGAAAACCTTCACCTGGACGACAGCGACCCCAATAAATTTATCGCTAAAATGGGGGGCGATGCCCTTTATGACCTGCTTTCACGCGTGGATTTTGAAAAACTGGGTAAGGAACTTGAACGACAGTCGAACGATACCAAATCCCAGCAACGCCGCCAGGAAGCATTAAAACGATTGCAGGTTGTAGAATCGTTTAAGGAAGCAAATTCCAGAATGAACAACCGTCCGGAATGGATGGTCATTAAGGTTATTCCTATTATTCCCCCTGATTTGCGCCCACTTGTTCCTTTGGACGGAGGGCGCTTTGCTACCTCTGATTTGAACGATTTATACCGAAGGGTGATCATCCGCAACAATCGCTTGAAAAGATTGATTGAAATTAAAGCCCCTGAGGTAATCCTTCGCAACGAAAAACGCATGCTCCAGGAAGCAGTAGATGCACTCTTTGACAACAGCCGAAAGTCCTCGGCCGTTAAAACCGATTCAAACCGTGCCCTAAAATCGCTTTCTGACTCTTTAAAGGGCAAGCAGGGCCGTTTCCGTCAAAACCTGTTGGGAAAACGGGTTGATTATTCCGCCCGTTCTGTTATTGTGGTTGGTCCTGATTTGCAACTGCACGAGTGCGGCCTGCCAAAAGACATGGCAGCAGAACTGTTCAAACCTTTTGTTATCCGCAAACTCATTCAACGCGGCTTGGTTAAAACCGTTAAATCAGCCAAGAAAATGGTTGACAGACGCGATTCGGTGATTTGGGAAATTTTGGAATCCGTACTTAAAGGTCATCCCGTTTTACTAAACCGAGCCCCAACCCTTCACCGCCTTGGCATTCAATCTTTCCAGCCAAAGCTCATCGAAGGAAAGGCCATTCAGCTGCACCCCCTAGCTTGTACTGCCTTTAATGCCGACTTCGATGGTGACCAAATGGCCGTTCACGTGCCGCTGGGAAATACAGCCATTCTTGAAGCTCAAATTCTGATGCTCGGCGCCCACAACATCATTAACCCCGCCAATGGAGCCCCCATCGCCGTACCTTCTCAAGATATGGTGCTGGGCCTTTACTATATTACCAAAGAACGTAAAAACACCTCCGAAAATCCCATCAAGGGCGAAGGCATGGTTTTTTACTCTCCACAAGAGGTTATCATTGCCTACAACGAACGCAAAATAGATTTGCACGCCGGAATTAAAGTCAAAGTTGATGTACGTCAACCCGATGGAACCCTAAAAAATACCCTGACCGATACCACAGTAGGCCGCGTCCTTTTTAATCAGGTGGTTCCAAAAGAATATGGTTACATTAATCAATTGTTGACTAAAAAATCCCTGCGCGACATCATTGGCGATGTTTTTAAGAAAACCAATTTGTCGGTGGCGGCTAAGTTCCTTGATAGCATCAAAGAAATTGGCTTCGCCATGGCCTTCCGCGGTGGCCTGTCTTTCTTGATTGATGACTTGGTCATTCCGGAAGAAAAAGCGATTCTAATCGATAGTGCCCAGGAACAAGTAGAAGAGGTTTGGAGCAATTACAACATGGGCTTCATCACCAATACCGAACGCTACAATAAAATCATCGATATCTGGACCTCGACCAACATCTCGTTGACCCAGATTGTTATGAAGCAAATCAGCGAAGACAAACAAGGATTCAACCCTGTTTACATGATGCTGCACTCCGGTGCCAGAGGTTCACAAGAACAAATTCGGCAATTGTGCGGTATGCGCGGTTTGATGGCAAAACCTCAAAAATCAGGGGATACCGGTGGAGAAATTATCGAAAACCCTATCCTGTCTAATTTTAAAGAGGGACTCTCTATTCTGGAGTATTTCATTTCTACCCACGGTGCCCGTAAAGGTCTTGCAGATACAGCCCTTAAAACCGCCGATGCAGGTTACCTGACCCGCCGTTTGGTTGACGTGGCTCAAGATGTTATCATCAACGAGGTTGATTGTGGAACCCTTCGCGGCCTTACCATGTCTGCCTTAAAAGTGAACGACGAAGTAAAAGAAACCCTGTATGAGCGCATTCTGGGTCGGGTTGCCCTAGAGGATGTCATTCATCCGAATACAGGCGAAATTATTATTCATGCCGCCCAGGAAATAGATGAATCTTTGGCCGCTTTGGTGGAACATTCGCCCATTGAAGCAGTGGACATTCGCTCTGTATTGACCTGCGAAGCAAAACGCGGGGTTTGCAGCAAATGCTACGGACGCAACCTGGCCACCGGCAGAATGGTTCAACGCGGAGAGGCCGCAGGAGTCATCGCCGCTCAATCTATTGGCGAACCCGGTACCCAGCTTACCCTGCGTACATTCCACGTAGGGGGTGTGGCCGGTGGCAGCTCGGCCGCCAACCGCCTGATTGCAAAGTACGACGGTGTCTTGCAAATTGAAGAATTACGCTATGTCGAGTCTGCCAACGCAAGTACAGGTGAAACCGAATTTATCGTTATTGGTCGAACTGCCGAAATGCGCTTGATTGACTCAAATACCGGCATCGTCTTGACCACGGGCACAATCCCTTACGGCAGCAAACTCAAAAACATGGATGGCGCCAAAGTCAGCAAAGGCGATGTAATTTGCGAATGGGATCCATGGAATGCTGTAATTATCTCTGAATTTGATGGTAAAGTTGCCTTTGAAAACATCATCGAGGGCTTAACATACCGCGAAGAATTGGACGAGCAAACCGGTTTCGTTGAAAAGGTAATCATTGACCGCCGCGACAAAACCCGCAACCCAACCATCAAAATCAAATCTAAAAAAGGAGAAGTCCTTCGGGAATACTCCCTGCCTACCTCGGCCCACATTATGGTCAGCGATGGCGACCAATTGAAGGCAGGTGCCATCTTGGTTAAAATCCCTCGTCAAGGTGGAAAAACCGGCGATATTACAGGGGGTCTGCCCAGGGTTACCGAATTGTTTGAGGCCCGGAACCCTTCCAATCCTGCCGTGGTTTCTGAGGTAGATGGCTTGGTTAGTTTCGGTGGAATTAAACGCGGCAACCGCGAAATCCAAATTCAACCCAAGTCCGGCGAACAGAAAACCTACCTGGTTTCCATGACCAAACATATTTTGGTTCAGGAAAATGATTACGTTAAAGCCGGACAGCCCCTTACCGACGGAGCTGTAACCCCTTCAGATATCCTTGCCATCAAAGGCCCAACGGCGGTGCAAGAATACCTGGTAAACGAAATCCAAGAGGTGTACCGTACACAGGGTGTAAAAATCAACGACAAACACTTCGAGGTCATTGTTCGTCAAATGATGAAAAAAGTGGAAATTATTGACCGCGGCGACACCTCGCTTCTGGAAAACTCTATGGTCAACAAAATGGAGTTCCAGCAAAAAAACGATGCCATCTATGGCATGAAAAAGGTGATTAACCCCGGCGATTCCACCGATTTTATGGAAGACAACCTGATTTCTTCTCGGCAGTTGCGCGATGAAAACTCGGCGCTAAAACGCAAAGGCTTAAGGCCCATCGAGGCCGTGGACGCTCAGGCAGCCACCTCGCGCCCTGTGCTGCAGGGCATTACCCGGGCTTCGCTTCAAACCGACAGTTGGATTTCGGCCGCCTCTTTCCAAGAAACAACCAAGGTGTTGAACGAGGCCGCTGTTGCTGCAAAAATTGATTATCTGGACGGATTGAAAGAAAACGTTATTGTAGGCCATTTGATTCCGGCCGGCACCGGTTTGAAAGACTATAGAACCGCCGTGGTGTACAATAAGGAAGATTTCGAAAACCTGAAGAATTCAGATTCTGAGGAGCTTGAAACGATTCGCCGAGGTTCTGAGGTAGTTTAGTTCTGAAGCGGAATTCCTGTAAAAGGCGGCTGGTTTTCGGTCGCCTTTTTTTTGTGTGGGGCGGCAGCCGGGCTTTCACAGGTAGTACGCGGTGGCCGGTTGGGCTGTCAGCGGGCTGCGGGGGCTCCCAAGGTCGCCTCCTCGCCACGCGTCAGCCACAACCGGCCCCCTTGCGCGCTACCTTGTTCAATCCCTGCCGCAAGCCGCACTTAACGAAACTGTGTCGGTTTTCCTTTTGAAGGGCTTTGCGGCCCGGATAGAGCAGGGTAGCACGCACGGATTCAGGCCCGTGTTGCCCGGGGCGAAAGAGCGACTTTAGGAGCTCCTTTCGCCCCACTGCAACACAGGCCTGAGCCGGCGTACTACCCGCGATAGCCGGATTAGCCGCCCCCCAATGTATGCTTCTCCACCTTGAAATTTATCGTTTCCCCCCGGCCCGAAAGGTGTAGCGAACCTGCAATCGAAGGTCATTGCGAATGTCGCCCTGAATTTCATCGCTTCCCGAGCTGATTACCGCTCGGTCGCTGTAATAGGTTTGTGACCAACGCAGCCACAAGGCCAAATTAGGCCGGATTTCCCATTTAATATTCAGATAGCTGCGCATGCCGTTGCCGGAAAACCCGGGCACGGTAAAGCTGTACAAAACGTCGTTCTCATAAGCATATACGCGCGCGTCCGAGCCCTGGGTGCTGAAAAAACCAATGCGGCCCGAAAAATCCAAAGGAAGCTTCAAGGGCTTGTAAATAAGGTCTTGGTACACCATGAATCCCATTTCAAATGGCTTGTCGGGTCGGCTTACCGTTACCCATTCCAACCGGTTGCGCAACTGAATTTCTTTGCTTACCCGCATGGTGATATTCCAACGGTAGTTTTGGCGTTCATAATGAATGACTTCGGCGGGCCCTGTCTCAATTCCTGTGGCATTTTCAGGCCGGTTTTGATGCCGAAACCGAAGGTACATCTCTATGTTTCGGTTCGGAATGAACGATGCCTGAACCAAATACTCGTAACCCTTTGAAGGATAGGCTATATTTGAGCGAACCCAGGGGTAGGCAAACAAATCTACATAGCCCTGAATTTTTACTTTTTTGATGGGACTGGCCTCAAATCCAACATACAATCCTTCTTCGTTTTGCGTACCAAAGCGGTCGGCAACCGCATTGGACTTCAGGTTTTGGTATTCTTTTGAAAAATTGCGGTAAAGGGCCGAGAAATTCAGGTTTGAATGAAGGTTAATTTGCATGCCTTGAAGCATGGCCAAGCCGCCGTTGTCGCTAATGGAGAACTCACCAAAAACATGGAGTTTACGAATTAGAAATTCGTAATCAATTCCGGCGTTGCTAAGTTGATCGCCCGCAAAACGGTATTTATTGTACAACTGGTCAGATGGACTGAATGGGGTAGAAAACAAGGTGTGAACGGCAGTAGCGCCCAGCTTGAACATTTTGCCCCTAAAGGTTAGGTTGCCGCCCATAACGGTTTCGTCAATGTTGTTTTTTTTGGACAGTTCCGAGGTGGTTCTATGCAGACCACTAATCAGGAAGGACGAAACTTCAAGGGCTTCGCCGGTTAGGGAATCCAACTCCCCAATGTTGCCGTCAATGGGTTTGTGCGAAACAAACCCTGAAACATCCAGGTTTTTTAAGGCTTTGGCAATAAATCCCAGGTTGGCGGTGGCCGCAATTCCTCTGTTAAAAGTAAATTGGTTGGTGGCGGTGTATGGCCTGATGCCAACCGGATTCCGTTTGATGTTCATGGCATAGGCTGTTTTTCGGAATCCAATTCCATTCCATAAGGTTAACCCCTGTCCGAATTGAGTTTGAAAATCGCCGATAACCAAAGTTTGGATGGGTCCTAAATTTTTTACCATCAAATGCGCCGAATAAAAGTCAAAACCTTGGGGCTGAGAGCCTCCAAACCATTCCTCACCTCGGTCTTTTTCGGCAGTAAAACCTAAGCTGATGCGGTCTTTGTATTTGAATCGATACCGGGTAAAAACTTGATAAGAGGGGCCCAGGTAGTCGGGTAGGCTGTCGCCCGGTTGCGTGGTGTAGCCTTTTTGGGGTTCCAGAATATCGTAATACCTGCCTAGAATTTCGTGTTTTCCGTATTTAACAATGTTATTAAACTTCAGGCTTTGATTTTCTTTGACCGGTGCAACGGTTAAAAATGGCAAAAGGGAGTAAACCACTTCTTGATCCCATCCTTTTATCAGGCTAACCTCATAAATGCTTAATAAATCGCCGAACAGCCGCCTGTAGCTTGCAAGGTTGTCAATTTGCAGTTCGCTAAGCAAATGCAAACGCTTTAAATCTTCGGGTTTGGCGTTGTTCAGATTGATGGGATTGTCGTAGAAGTAACTTAAATCTTCAACAAACTCTGTGTAGTCAATTTCGGCATCGCTTTGCTCGGTAATGGTTTCAATCAACCGTTCAATGAGGTTTTCTTTTTTGGGATCCCCATTGCCGGATTGGGCCGAAAGCAAAGGACTAAATAGGCATCCCAAAAGCAGGAAAAGCCGGGGCTGTTTCAGGTTCATTTTCGGCGGCTATTTGGTCGGTTAAACCGATATGATAAGGAGGCCTGGGGGCTAAATCCCAATGTCTGATGCCAGGCCGAGGCCACATCCAGCACAAATTCACCTAAATTTAATCCCATGCCAAAAGCGGGCGAAATGGGATTGGAATTCAATCCGGCACGGATGCACACTTTTTTCCCGGGTTTATACTCCAGGCCTGCTCTAAAAGTGGGGTTGTACACCAAATCTTTTTCCATTTCAAGGGTTGCCTGAACTTTTTCGCTAAAGGCGTAGGCGGTTCCAAGTCGGAAAACTGTTGGAATTTTTTCTCGGTCAAAATTGGCCATTGAGGTGCGTGTAGGATTGAAAACATGGGCACCCAAGGTCCAATTTTCAGCCAAATACAGCATCAGAGATAATTCACCGGTGGCGGTTAATATGGATTCATAACTGCCCCCTTGTTGAAAATAATGCATATTCAACTGAATTCCCACCGAAAAAACTTTTCCAAACTTTTTTGCAAAAGCAAGGCCCAACTTATTGTCGCTAAAATTAGAATACCCGAACCGGTATAAATTTACCCCAAGGGTTCCCCCCATTTTTTTAAAGGGCATAGCAAATGCCAATCCCTGGGCATTTAATTCTTGCATTAAAAAACGATTCTCAAAAAAGGCTCCAATTTCCGGAGCCTCTAAAAAGGCGAGGCCGGCTTGGTTGTTGTACGATGCCCATAAATCGGTCAACCCTGCCGAGGCATGACCTAAGGATGCAGATTTAGCACCTGCAGGGTAATTTTGCCCAAGCAACACAGATGGAAGCAGGGCAAAAAACAAAAAGAATCGAAGTTTGAACGCCATATTATTGAGAATCTTTAGGTGAAAATGCTGCCGCAGGAATGGCTTGTTGGTTTGGCCAGCGGGGTGCTTCAACTTTTGAAAGGGAGTTAATCACCGAATCCCGTTGTTGAGAAAGATACTCCAGTTGATGTTGCAAAATTTCGGCGTTTGAAATGCCCAAAATCCGTAAAGCCAAAAGTGCCGAATTCTTAGCGTTGTTTAATCCAACCGTGGCTACCGGAACCCCCGCAGGCATCTGCAAGATGCTTAAAATGGAATCAACCCCATGCAAGGAATTGGTAGACAATATCGGAACCCCAATTACGGGCAAAGGGGTAATGCTGGCCAACATTCCGGGCAAATGGGCAGCTCCGCCCGCTCCGGCAATCAAAATCGAAAGACCTCTTTCATGGGCATTGCGGCCATAGTGCATAAGCCGGTCAGGGGTACGGTGTGCAGAAACAATGGTAATTTCAAAAGGAATTCCTGCCTGATCCAACACATCGGCTGCGGCCGACATAATGGGCAAATCTGTTGCGCTTCCCATCACGATTCCCACTTTTGCATTTTGATTCATAAAACAAATTTAAGATTTTCAGGGTAGCGAATAAATGCGAAGGGAATCTGCAGATAACTTTGACAAATGCTGTTGCAATTCTTCTGCTGTTTTTGCCACAATGGTTAAGTGCCCCATTTTTCGGTGGGGCTTTACCTGTTTTTTTCCATACAAATGAAGCCGGGCAAAAGGCAATTCAGCCACCCGCTGCCTCAATTCATCTTCGTCGGAAAGTCCGTCCGCCTGTTCAGCTCCAAGAATATTCAGCGTAGCTGAAAAACCTATGGAGCCGGTTTGTCCCATGGGCAGACCGCTTAAAATTCGAACGTATTGTTCAAACTGGCTGGTTACCGAACCTTCTATGGTCCAATGTCCGGAATTGTGAGGCCTGGGTGCCATTTCATTTACCAGACAATCCCCTTCGGAACTTAAAAACATTTCAACGGCCAAAATACCGGTAGTATTTAACTTGGTAGCACAATTTAAGGCCATATCAATGGCTTTTTGCCTGATTTCGGGCTCTAAATTTCCAGGAGAAATTACATGCTCAATCATGTGCGTCTTGGGATTGAAAACCATTTCAACGGGCTCCCAAAATGCTGTTTCCCCGTACTGGTTGCGGGCAACCAATACGGCAATCTCTTTTTCAATTTGGCAAAATGGCTCAACCAGAAAAGGGCCCTGCCAATCGCTCGGAATATCCGAGGCCGTATTTATTTTCTTTACTCCATATCCATCGTAGCCACCCCTGGTTTTTTTTAAAATAAAAGGAAAGGATGCTTGAATTTCCGAAGGCTGATCAAAAACCAAAAAGGGTAGGGTAGGTATTCCTGATTCCTGCAAAAAGGCCTTCTGCTTTGATTTGTCTTGAATAATGCGCAAAACATGGGTAGATGGAATGCACCTTTTCCCTGCCTCTTCCAGCGCCTCCATTCCCATGGTACTTACATCCTCAAATTCCAATCCTATCACCTCTTTGTTCCGGCCAAAGGCCACAACCGTTTCTGCATGATTTAAATTGCCCTTTTCAAATTGTTCCTTAAAGATAGAGCAAGGCGCTTGTTCTGAGGAATCCAGAAACTGCAATTGAATATTCCATGGCAGAGCCGCCTCTTGCATCATGCGGCCCAGTTGACCGCCGCCCAAGATTCCAATTTTAAAGTTGGTTAACATGCTGTAAAATTCGTTATAAATTGAACTAATTTGGTCGTCGGGCGTAAACCCTATGTTATGAAAGTCATTCCTATGTGGTGGTTAAATAAAAAAAAGGAAATCGACGATGCCGAATTAATGGCCGGAGTGCTTCAAAGAAACGCAAATGATTTTAATTGTTTGTACGAGCGACACAAGCAATCCCTCATGTCGTTTTTGCTGCGCATGCATCCGGGAGAATGGGATTTGGTGCAGGATTTAGCCCAGGAAACCTTTGCCAAAGTTTGGGAAAAACCTCAGCTATTTAATCCTGAGTATAAATTTAAAACCTGGTTGTTTACCATTGCCTCCAATTTAAGCAAAAGCGAATGGCGAAAAATGCAGGTTCGCGGAAAGGTTCACACCCCCAATTTAAAGGCGGAAGATGTGAAAAGAGGCAGTTCAGAAACCGCCCCGGATGTTCAAGCCGATTTCAATTTATTTAGTCAATCCCTACAAGAAGCCCTTTTGAGGTTGGATGAATCGCATCGGAATGTTTTTTTATTGAGATATCAACAAGAGTTTAGCATAAAAGAAATCAGCGAAGTGCTTGATGTACCCGAGGGAACCGTAAAATCCCGGCTTTTTTACGCAGTCAAAAAATTAGGCGGTATGCTGAACCACCTTCAACCTATTTATCAATCCATGTAGTTATGGAACAAGAACCAAAAATCAATATCCCTTGGGAATCTATTGAACACTTGCTTAAATCGCAGGATTGGGATTCGCTGAACCCCGAGCAACGCGAAATCCTGGCTCCATTTTTCAACGAGAGGGAATACGCTCAGGCACGCCAATTGCTCGTTCAATCGGAAGTGCTTTTTTCCGAGGAGCGAGCCATTGTAGTCCCCCCAAAAAAACGACTGAATAGAATGCCTTATGGCATTGTTGCTGCCGCTGCCCTGGCACTTTTGATTTCGCTGGGTTACCTTATTCTGCCAAATCAATCCAATAAAATAGCTTATACCAAAAAAGAGCAGAATTCGGTTTTGGAAAAAGACAACACCTATGCCTTAAAGTCAAGCAGGCTGAACGATGAAGGTGATTCGGGAACACCACTGCCGACTCATGAAGAATCCGGCCCCAAAATGGGAGAATCGAACCTGCTGGCCAAACAAGACCAAAAAACCGCCTTGGAAATTGAGTCGAATGAAATCCCTAGTCTTGAAGAGGAAGTTGTATCCACCAACGGCGCACCTGCCATGGGAGGGGCACTTTCTGAACCGGACATCGCTGAATCGGTCTCAGACAGAAAGGTTAGCTCGGAATCTCAAACAGTCCCCGCCATGTCTGCCGGAATCCCGATGGTTCGAGACAGCATTTGGAAAAACGACACCTTGTGGCTGCTCATTAAAACACCCAACGGAAAAGATTCTTTGTTGCCTGCATTTAATTCTAAGGGCAAAGTTTATACCCGGCGTTAAACCTTTCTTCCCTATCGTGCACCAATGGGCATGACCGACAACGAAATTCTGAAGACCTTTTCTCGGAATCCGAATCAGGGAATGCGCGAACTGATTGAAACTTTTACACCTTACCTGTATGGTATAATTCGCCCAATGTTGCATTCGCACCAAGACACCGATGAGGTTCTTCAGCGCACTTTTATTAATGCCTGGAAAGGATTGGCTCATTTTCGAGGCGATGCGGCCTTAAAGACCTGGCTGCACCGCATCGCAATTAGAACAGCTTGGAGTTTCATTAAAGCTGAAAAGAACCGGACCATGAACGCCAACGACCTTCTGTTGGTTTCAGCAGGCGAAGACGCCCCATTAGAAAATCCACAACTTCTTCTTCTGCGGGCACTGTCTGAGCTTCCTCCAAAACAGCGCCTGATTTTTGTGCTAAGGTATTTTGAAAATATGCCCCTTGACCGGATTGCCAACCTAATCCAAAGATCTCAGGGAAACATCAAAGCCCAATACCACCACGCACGAAGCAAATTGGAAAAGTATTTTTCACTTTTGCATTAAACCTTACACAGTTTTTTAGCTCTACATTAATGAATTATGAATTCCAAACCGAACATACCCACTTTTTCTGCCGAAAACGCAATGCCGCAGAACTATTCCCAGGAATTGGCGGAACGTGTTATAAGCCGCCACGCCTCAACCCAACCCCTTATTTTATTTAAAAAACGTTCAACCCTTGCTTTCTTTATTGCTGCCGCTTCTTTCTTGCTGCTTGTTGGTGGAATTAACCTGTGGAATTCAAGGCAGAAACATACTACCCTGGGGCAGACCATCCCTGTTCATGTTATTGAATCTGCGGTATGGAATGATGAAAAAGTAACCGAAGCCGATTTGCTCTTGATTTTAACAGGCGAAGAATCAGAAGAAATGCTAAACTTCGAACTTGAATCGGATTCTTTCATTTTTTAATAACCCAAAAACCCAAAAACCATGATTAAAAGACCCCATTTTTTACTTGGCTGCCTTGCCTTTCTAAGCACTCTTACTGCCATAGCTCAACCGGCAGGAGGCAAAATGCAAGAACTTAGAGCCCAAAAAAGAGCCTTTATTCAAAAGGAAGCACAGCTGACCGATGCAGAAATGAAAACCTGGGAAGACATCCAAAAGGCAAACAGGCCAAACGGAAAGGCCGGCCAATCCGATGGAACCAAACCAAAGCCCGGGGGTCAGCGATTGAGCCATTCCTCCATCGAAGCGATGACCGAAACCCAGGCCGCCAATCTTTTGTTTGAACGAATTGCAAAAGCTGAAAATGCCATTGCGCTTCGTAAGGCAGGTATTGAGTCGGCACGTCAGCAATTGGGAGCCAAAAAGGTGCTTAGAATCCAGCTTGCAGAAAGACAATGGAAACGCGAACTTCTGAAGAAAATCAGAGAACACCGAGGTGGAAACCCCGCCGAAGAAGATTCCGAGGAACAGGATTGATGCCGAAAAGGGTTGGAAGAAATTCCAACCCTTTTTTCTTTAAAGGGCCTAAACATAGGAGCAATTCGCCGGGCTATTCTGCTGCCTGTTGAGGGAATTAGCTACCTTTAACGGTAATATTTGCAATTGCTCATGTGGTGTAAAACTATTTTGGAAACCATTGGAAATACTCCGATGGTTCAATTAAACCGAGTTGTGGCGGGACAGCCGGCCACCGTGCTGGCGAAGGTGGAGACTTTTAATCCGGGCAACAGCATTAAAGACCGCATGGCACTAAAAATGATTGAAGATGCCGAGGCCAATGGGCTTCTAAAACCCGGTGGAACCATCATTGAAGGCACCAGCGGAAATACGGGCATGGGCCTGGCCATTGCTGCGATTATCAAAGGATATAGGTGCATTTTTACCACCACCGATAAGCAATCGCAAGAAAAAATAGATGCCCTTCGTGCCTTGGGAGCCGAAGTGATTGTATGCCCAACCAATGTGGAACCCGAAGACCCGCGTTCCTATTACTCGGTATCAAGCCGCCTTGTGTTAGAGATTCCAAACTCGTGGAAACCAAATCAATACGACAATCTGAGCAATTCAAAAGCACATTATGAAAGCACAGGCCCGGAGATTTGGGAACAAACCGAGGGAAAAATCACCCATTTGGTGGTGGGTGTGGGCACCGGTGGAACCATTTCAGGTACCGCCCGCTATTTGAAAGAAAGAAATCCTAAAATTCAGGTTTGGGGAATTGATACCTACGGTTCTGTTTTTAAAAAATACCATGAAACCGGGGAATTTGATAAAAAAGAAATTTACCCCTACATCACCGAGGGCATTGGTGAAGATTTTTTGCCGGAAAATGTGGATTTTTCGTTGATTGACCGGTTTGAAAAGGTGAGCGATAAAGATGCGGCAATTTATACCCGTGAAATAGCCCGAAATGAAGGGATATTTGCAGGGAATTCGGCCGGAGCCGCTGTGGCAGGCCTGCTTCAGTTGAAACATTTGCTTAAAGAAGGCGATGTGGTGGTGGTGATATTTCACGACCATGGCATACGTTACCTTGGGAAAATGTTTAACGACAATTGGATGCGCGACCGTGGCTTTTTAGACAGCAAACAATTAACGGTAAAAGATTTGATGGTTTCGGGCGCTTTGGCTAAAGCCATTAGCGTGCCCATAGGTCAAACCGCCTTAGAAGTGGTTCAATTATTGCAAAACCAGGGAATTTCGCAGGTGCCTGTGGTAGATGGAACTGAAGTTGTCGGGGCACTTACCGACAGCCGATTGTTTGGATTTTTAGTGCAAAATCCCGAGGGCAAAGACACGCCCATTTACGCCATCATGGAAAAACCCTTTCCGGTGATTTCTGCCGATTGCGAGCTGAACCAAATTGGAAAAGAATTCTCGAAAGAAACCCATGCCGTACTGGTAAAAAATGGCATGGGGGAATACCATATTATGACGCGTACCGATTTGCTTGCTCAATTAATTGGCTAAGCCTTATGCGGGTAACCGACCAAATGGGATTTACGGTGGAAGTGCCCGAAATTCCCGGCCGTATTGTATCTCTTGTCCCCTCGATTACCGAATTGCTGGCTTATTTGGCGCTGGACAAAGAGGTGCTGGGAATTACAAAGTTTTGTGAATTTCCGGAAGAATGGTATAGAACCAAGGTGCGTGTTGGTGGAACAAAAAATCCGGACTTTAAGGCCATTGAATTGCTAAATCCCGATTTAATTATTGGGAATAAGGAGGAAAACACCCAAGAAATGCTTCTGAAACTAAAGACGCGGTTTCCGGTTTGGATTAGCGATGTTAAAACCCTGGTGCAGGCGGTGCAGATGATTGAGGCGCTTGGAGCCTTGACCCGGCGTTCCATGATGGCCTTAGAGTTGAGTCAACAAATCGTACGGTCATTTGGGCAACTCGAACCAATTCGGCCGGCAAGGCGTTGCCTGTATTTTATTTGGCGAAATCCATACATGGTGGCCGGAAGCCATACCTTTATTGATGCCATGCTATCGCATTGCGGATTTGAAAATGCCGCGGCGAAATTAGTGGGTAGATACCCTGAATTGGATGAAGAGCAGATTCGTAGGCTGGCCCCTGAGCTGGTGTTGCTTTCATCGGAACCTTACCCCTTCAGGAATCCGCATGTTGCAGAACTTAAAGCATTGCTGCCAAACAGCTGCCGGTGCATGTTGGTAAATGGAACTTATTTTAGTTGGTATGGAAGCAGGTTGGCCGAATCGCCCGGGTATTTTTCTAAAGTATTGTCGGAATTTCAGGGCTAAAATGGCAAAGTAATAAACGGTTAGCATAGTAAATCGGTGCGGATTCTTATTTGCCCTCAAAATGTATGCTGGGTGTGCACCTTTCGCTAAAATGTTTCTGTGTGCTACCTGCATGCGTCTCTGCCCCGTGCCGCACTTGAGGTTAATCCTTTCCATTACACCAATTTCTACTACATTTAGGGCATGGAAATTTGGGTTATCAATGGTCCCAATTTAAACTTACTGGGCAGCCGTGAGCCTGAAAAATATGGCCATAGCTCACTGCCCGAATTGGAAACTGAACTTCAAACCGCTTTTCCTGAAATTCTTTTCCGTTTTTTTCAATCCAACCACGAAGGCCAGCTGATAGATTGGGTGCAGCAGGCTTCGCAGGCCGATGCCCTGATAATAAATCCGGGTGGTTTTGCCCACACTTCGGTAGCCCTGTCGGATGCATTAACCGCTTGTACCACCTACAAAATTGAGGTGCACATCACCCATATTTTTTCCAGGGAAGAATTCCGTAGGCAAAGCATCACGGCACTGGGTGTGCATGCCAGCATTGCCGGAGCGGGAGTACAAGGATATCATTTGGGGGTACGTTTGGCGTTTCAAGCCAAGGGAATTTGGCCTAGCGTGAATGGGAAATAGCCTGGTTAAGGTTTTTATGCAATTGGGCAAAGGTTTTTTTTCCTTCCAAAAAATACGCTTGTACCAATAAGAACGGAGACAAAAAGTCTGCTCTTTTTTGGGCAATGGCTTTTCTTTTATTCAGGGTGCTTGGCAGCGATGCATAAAAGGCCCAATGAGCTCTAATTACAGCCAAAATATGGGAAACTCCCTCTTTTTCACTTAAAAACCGTAGGCTACCTAAGCCATCTAAAAACAGTCGAAAAGGCAAAACCCAAGCCAAACGACCGGCGGGTAGATTTTTGGCCAACATCACCAGGTTGTTTCTAACGTTCAGATAGGTTTTTTTGGGGGCACTTTGCGAAAGGGTGCCGCCCCCAACATGAAATACTTCCGAAATTGGAACCGCTGCCAAACGAAATCCTTGAGCCAACAATCGCCAGCACAAGTCAATTTCTTCCATGTGGGCAAAAAAATCCCCGTCCAGCCCTCCTGCCTCTAAATAGGCCTTCCGACGAATAAAAAGGCAACAACCGCTTGCCCAATGAATGTCGCTGATGGAATCGTATTGACCTAGGTCTTCTTCGGTGGTGTAAAATACCCGACCTCGGCAATAAGGAAAACCCACGGCATCAATAAATCCTCCGCTTCCACCCGCATATTCAAAATGGTTGGGTTCTCGTTGTGCTTTTATTTTTGGCTGGCAGGCAGCATAATCTAAATTTGATTCCATAAATGAAATCAGGGGCGGCAACCATGCGGAACGAATTTCTACATCGGAATTGAGCAAAACCACATAGTCGGCCTCAATGCGTTCAATGGCCAGGTTGTATCCTTGGGCAAAACCATAATTTTTCCCCAAATCAAGCCATTTTGCCTGCCCTTGTGCTTGAACCACTCGGAATGATTCATCGGTGGAGCCGTTGTCGGCCACCCATACATTTGCCCATGCCTGGCTGTGCTGAACAACCCCATTTAAAAAGGCTGAAAGCCAGTGCTGTCCGTTGTAATTAAGTATGATGACAGCTACGCTGGGTTTTGGGCTTGGGTTCATCGGGGAGAATTGAATAAATCGTTGCTCCAGTTCCCAAAGTGACGAATGGCCTCGTTTTGATCTATATTAAAGGAATTGTTTCGTTGGTAAATAAAGGCTTGCCATTGACGGTTGTTGATTTCGCCCCGGCAATCCGAATGAATTAAACTGAAATCGTTGTTTAGGTTGTTTGGATTGTAAAAAACAAACCGAACGTTTGATTGAGCTTTAATTTGATAGTACTGCCAAATTTCATAAGGGTAGGCAGAGGGTTCGTTGTATTGTTTGTTTCGGGCGTTGGGGGGGCCGTATTTTAACCAAATTCTACCTCGATCGGTTTCGTAACCCCGCATGGCTGTGGTTCCAAATTCCTTGTCAATGGCTTTGAGTAAAGCAACGTATTTAGCCCATTCTTCTGCCGGGTGTTTGGGGTATTTTCGAAACCAAAAACTCCAAATAAATTGTTTAATTAAGTGAATGTCTTCGGTTGAAGCTGCGTTTTTGGCAAATTGGATTTCTTCGGATGACGACAATGGCCTTAAAAATCCCAGCATGGTTTTAAGGGTATCCAAATTTTGGATGGGTTCTAAGAAACTGCCCTGATAATCGGTTGTGTGTACGGTCAATAAATCCAAGGCCTGTTCCGGATTGTCCCTGAAAAAATAGCCTTTGGAAGAATCATATACCTTTCCATTGTTGTCGGCAAGTTGGGTGCTTAGCCAGTAATGGCCTGAGGGAAGCTCCTTTAAATTTAGACTTTGAATTCCCGGAACAACCCACCTAAGATTTTCAATCCGTTTGCGAAGGGCAAAGCCGGGTACCACCGAAGAATCGTTCGCATTTTCAACCCAAATGGTTTGGTAATAAACCAGGCTGCTGTCCAATTTATCCATGGGAAAAAAGCATTCCTGGTACATTTTTATCTCCGGGTTTTTGTTTTCAATCGAGGCATTTCCAAGGATTGGCATTATTTCGTACTTTCCCCGTGCCAGCATTGTATTTTGAACGGGAGTGTTGATGCTTGAAATAAAAAAGGGCTTGCCGCACATGGGGGCAGTTAATCCTGCCACATAAATGGTATCAAAGTACTTCAGGGTATCGGATTTTTTGCCGCCCATGTCCAAGACCATGTATTCTAAAACAACGGTGCCGGTATCCACTTCCAGGCGTTCAATGTAGAATAAATCCTGTATTTGGTTGGCCGAGCCATTTATTTCAGCGTTTTCTTCAAGCTCTTGGCTCAAATTGAACTTGCTGAAATTTAATATTCCGTTTGAACCATGGGCAATAATGGCACATTGAACGGAGGCCTTCCAGCGATTTTCCGAATCTTGAACAAATTGAAGTGAATTGCCTTCTACCAATAGCCAGGCCTCTACATAGGGTTTGCCTTGGCTTGAATACAAAATTTGATGTTGAATGGAGACATTTAAGCCGGCATGCAGGGCACCGGAATGAAAACCCATGGCAGCGACCAAAAAAAGGAAAAAGACAGCCGATTCAGGGATTTTGAACTTTGAAAATTGCATGGCCAAAGGTACGATATCGAAATCGATTTTAAATTCTAAAACCTGTGGTTGGAATTAGCGGTTTCGTTCGATAGGGGCTACTTTTTGAATTTGAAGCAAGCCCCCGGTGGAAGGGTTGGGTGCGGGGCTTAAAAGAAAGCTGTGGTCTTCGTTTAGCAAAAAGGCGTCTACAAATCCTCCCAGTTTAAAGGTGAACGATGGGTCTTCGGTGGGAATGCCTAAAATGCCTTGAAGGTTGTATTGTTTTTTCAGGTTGTACAAATCGGTGTATTGGCAATCCAAACAAATGGAAATCAGGTTGATTTTGCGTTTTTCCCGGGCAATAAAGTCGGATGCGGCTTTCATTTCTGCCACGGCCTCAGGGCTTTTGAACGAAAAGAAAATCAGATAACTGTGAAGTCCATTTTTTTTGCCAAAGGGTTCAATGCTTTGTCCCAATTCGTCTTTCAGCAGCAGGTCAGGCACTTTTTGACCGGGTTTTAACCGCTGTAAAACGTCTATGGCTTGCTGGGTAATGCGTTGAAGAGCGGGGTCAATTTGCTTTGGAATTGCTTGCTGAAAAAGGGTTATGAGTTTGGCCTCGTCCAGTATTTTTTCGCGTTGCCAATCTAACATTCCCGTAATTAAGAGCAGTTCAGCGGCTTCGCGGCCGGGCACCAATTCAAATTCCATAATTCGATGAAAGGCCGAATCGTAGTTTGGTTTTTCAATCAACCATTGGTACAGATTTGCCTCGGATGGAAGTGTAGCCCATTTTTGAAGCGCGTCCCGGTATAAATTTTTGAAAAAATCCATGTAATCCGGGTGGGTGTACAATACCGGACAATTAAAAACATAGTTTTTTACTGCCGTTTTTTCACTCATAAGTCGAGTGGTTAATCGCAAATCGGCCATGCGGTATTTAATCATGGATTTAAGAAATGGCGTTGAAAACCTGGCTGTGTCTTTTCGTAGGGCCGATTCAAAGCTATCTACCACTGTTTTATGTTGCCTTCTGATAAATACATCGTAGTGGGTATTCAAAAATTCGCTGTACTCCGATTCAAACCTTGCAATGGAATACCAGATAAGGCTGGTATCGTTTTCTTGAGTCATGCCAACAGAACCGGCATTTCGGCCGGGCAAAATAAGTCGGTAGGTGTTTCCTGCTTCTAGGTGCAGGGCTGTTTTATCTCGGCCTATTTTTAGCCGATAGGCAACCTGAGTGCTTAGTTTGGCCGGAATGGTCAATTCAAAATACCCTGTTGAAGTGGTGCTGGTGCTTGCCAGCAATTTGGGTTCGCTAACCACCCAATCTTCCAGGCCAAGCAATTCAATTCGAGTGGAAGGGAAATAGGGTGCCTCGCCAATCACCTTAATTTGTTGAGCCTGAATTGACCCCATAAAAAGGAAAGCAAAAAGCAAGCGCATCATGTTGATTGAGTAACGGAAGGCAGGGTAAAAAAGTATCAAAGTGGAGTATTGTCAAAAAACCTCCAAATATGTTCATGTATAAAGGGTCGGACATTGCCGCCATGCTTGTGAATTTCACGAACAATGCTGCTGTTGATGTGGGCCGCACCGGTAGGCGAGGGCACAAAAATGGTTTCAATATGAGGCAAAAGGGCCTTATTTGCTTCGGCGATTTGACGCTCGTAGGCGCTGTCTTTTTCATCGCGGATGCCACGAATCAAATAATGGGCATCTACTTCAGCGGCGGCGTATATGGTCAATCCTTGGTAAATAATCACCTTGATTGAAGGCATGTCTTGGAACATGGCTTCCAGCATTTCTTTGCGCATGGTGGTTGACCAAGAGCAGGTTTTTTGGCTGTTTTGCCCAATTCCAATCACCAGCCTTGAAAAAAGCGGAATTACAGCTTGTACTATTGCAAAATGCCCCTTGGTTGGGGGGTCAAAACTGCCCGGAAAAAAGCCAATCGGTTTTTGCTCGTTGTTCATTGTCAATTTTCATTACGAAAGTAGGAAAAATGAACGTGGCCGTATTTTTTTGTTTTTTCCCAGCCCAAAATGGCCGGGGTTCGGTCAACCCAATTTGGCCCGTGCTCCAAAACCAACACTCCGTCTTTGTTTAATAAGCCGTTTGAAATAAATTGCTCCGGAAGATTAAGGGCTTCGTCTAAGGCAAAGGGGGGGTCTAAAAAAATAAGGTCGAACGGTGTTTTTTGACGAAAGGCAAATTCAAACACATCGCCATGCAAAGCTTTTGCATTGGTTAGCTTCCAGGCATCCAATTGCCTTTGAATGTGCTGAATGGATTTTGGATTTTTATCCAGAAAACACACCTCTTTGGCTCCCCGTGAAAGCATTTCAAAGCCAATTGAGCCGGTTCCGGAAAAGGCATCCAGGCAAAGGGCGTTGGACCAATCTATGTGTGCCTGCAAAACGTTGAACAAAGATTCTTTAGCGCGATCGGTGGTAGGCCTGATTTCTAAACCTTTGGGCAGAGACCAGGTTCTCCCTTTTAAAGCTCCGGCAATAATTCTCAAGATTAATCCCGCCAGCTGCCGTTTGTGGTTGGCTCTGTCATGGAACCCACTTGAATAAGGGAATCCATGCTAAACTTTCCATATTCCAGCAAAAGGTCTTCCAAGAAAATGCCGTAGTTTGTGGAAGCGGCAAAAACCGGAACTTTCAGGCCTTCGGGCGTTTCAATTTCGCCGGCTTCAATCAAAAATTCTTCGCCGGTAGGCTTCTTGGTTGTTGGATCCATGGCGAAAGGAACAAGGCGCAGAGAGTCAAGAGGGAAGGTTTGGATGTATTTTAAACCAAGTACCGGAACCCAAATGCTGTCAATTTTCACCTTTCCCTGAGCCACTGCCAGGGTGTCATCGACGTTTCCATCTACTTTTACGACCAATGTTTTTCCGTTTTTAAGGAATTCGATAAGGTCTTTAAAATTATCGGCAAATTTCCCGTTAACTTCTTTGAAAGCCAATTGTGCCTCGCGAATTTTTAACAAACGGTTTTTAATGATGTTTTCGCGTTCAATTTTGATTTCCTCAAAACGAAGGCTTTTCTGGATGCTCAGTACAATTCCACCCATAATTACCAAGGCCGGGATAAAAATAAGGGCAGCGTATTTTCTGACCCAAGGCATTTTTAATTTTCCGGTAACCAGCAATGACCAGACAACCGAACAAAATATAAGTAAGAAACCTGAAACCACATACCAAGGGGATTGGATTTTTCCCGGTTTAAGGCCTGTTAGCAACATGGCCAACCCTGCCAAAATAAACAATCCCGGAAGAAGAAGCTTTGAAATCCAATAAGATAGGTTTTTCATGGTGGTTTTTTTGCTCGGCAAATTTAGTAAAAAGAATGAACCTAAAGCCGGTTTTAGTGGCTTGTTTGGTTTAATATGCATGGCACTTGCGGCCCGGATAGAGCAAGGTAGCGCGCAAAGGGTAAGGGCAAAGCTGCGTTGGCCGGCAGAGCGACTTTAGGAGCTACTGCCGGCCCACTGCAGCTGCCCCTTACCCTGCGTACTACCTGCGATAGCCGGAATAGCCGCCCCCCAAAAAAAACCATTTTAGATTCCTTTTAGTCCTTTTCTTGAACAAGAATTGTAATTTCAATGGCGTATATTTGTGGCCATGAGCATTGGAATTGGGCATGTGTATTTTGCGGTGATTTTTGCCGTTGTTTTTCTGGGGCTGACCTGCTGGCTTTATTGGAAAGATTTGAAACAGGTTCGTTCGCATTATCGGCAACTTTGGGGACTTGGCCTGTTTTTGGTGCTTGGCGTTGCCCTGTTGCTGATTATCAAGCATTATTCCATTCATTCTTAGGATTTTATGAATTTTCGCTGGATTTTGGGCGGAGTATTTTTGGCCTGTTGGATTTTTTCCGAGCTGTATTTGTTTCGCCTGCTAAGGCATTGGCCCGCTCCTGCATTTCGATGGTTGTTTTCGCTGCTTTGGTTCGGGCTTCCGTTCCTGCTGCTGGGGCTGGCACTGCTTCGGTCGGTTTTGCCCGGTTTTGTTTCACTGTGGGCCGCCAATGTGTTGTTCATCATTTTGGTTTCAAAAATTGTGGCCTTCCTTTTGGTTGGAGGAATTAACCTGTTTTATTTGGCTTCAGTGCCTAAATCGGAGGTTGTGGACGGGTTTCAAAGCCGTCGGGAATTTTTGCGTCAAACTTTTGTGGTGGCGGCAGCCCTGCCCATATTTCTTTTTCTGCAAGGCATGCTGCGAACGGCCTCTGATTTTCAATTGGTTCGGCAGCGTTTGCGCCTGGTTGGATTTCCCAAAAAGCCGGGGGTGTTAAAGGTGGTTCAGCTGTCCGACATTCATACCGGATCGGTTTTGCAGCCGGGTACGCTGCGAAAAATGGTAGATTCGGTGCTGGCCGAACAGCCCGACCTGATTTTATTTACAGGTGATCTGGTGAACAATACCAGCGAAGAAGTACTGCCTTATCTATCTGAACTTGCCAGACTGTCGGCACCTTTGGGGGTTTATTCCGTGCTTGGAAACCACGATTATGGGGATTATCATCGCTGGCCCGATGCCGCCACAAAACAGGCAAACCTGCAGGCAATGTACGATGCCCATGCTAAAATGGGTTGGAATTTGCTGCTGAATTCCAATGTGAAATTGGCAGAATTTGAGGGCCAATCGCTGTATTTGGCCGGTGTGGAAAATTGGGGTGCATTGTTAAATTTCAAACAATACGGCGATTTGCAAAAAACCCTGCATAATATACCTGAAAATGCCTGTGTGCTTTTGATGTCGCACGACCCTTCTCATTGGGAGGCTCAAATTTTGCAGACAAAGCGGGTGGCTTTAACCTTTTCGGGCCATACGCATGGGTTTCAATTTGGGGTGGAAATTCCCGGGTTTCGGTGGAGTCCTTCGCAGTATGTTTACAAGCAGTGGGCAGGATTGTATGAGCAGAATGGGCAGCATTTGTATGTGAATCGTGGCACAGGCTGCATTGGGTACAGTGGTCGGGTGGGTATTCGTCCGGAAATTACCCTGTTTGAATTGAGTGGTTTGGAAGTTTAAGCAAAAACCGCCCTCCCTTCGATAAAAGATTGTTCCATTATTAAGGCAGATGCCCGGTATTAAATGCGTTCCATGGGTTTATGAAAACCATAAAACGCAGGTTAAACCCAACAAACCTAAAAAAAGGGCAATCCATTCCGGCGGCGCAGGTCGTTCATGGAACAGAAAAATTCCGGCCAGGGTGGTAAGGGCTATTACTCCCATATTGTTGACCGGGAAAAAGGTAGAACCGGATAGAAATCCGGATTGCAGGGTACCCAGCAAAAAAAAGAGAGAGCCATAATTGATTATTCCTAAAATTGAGCCCCAAGCCCAGATGGATGGATTATTTAGTGCCTTTAATTCCTTTCGGGATTGAAACAAAGCGGTGGCTGCTGCAAATCCGAAGATGAAGGTAAAAAGGGCATCTTTGTGTTCGGGTGCAACCCATTGAGGGCGGCCATGCAGGGCAATTAATGTGTCAACCAAACCTGTTGAAAGAAAAACGGTCAGGGGTAAAATCCAAGATTTTGAGGATTGGCGGGCATTGAAAAACGGAAGAACAACGGAGCTTAAAACAAGCGCTATTCCAAGCCATTGAAGCGGTTTAGGCCATTCGGAAAACAAAAGGCTAAACGCTAAAATGGGCCAAACCATGCTAAGCTTGGATGCCGTGGCTGTTGCACCCACTCCGGCCGTATTGGTAGAATAGGCAATGGCCTGAAAAACGACCATAAAGAGAAAACCGAGCAGGGCGGAGCTTAGCATCCACCATTCCGGTTGAGGCCAGTTTTTGGTGAGTGCAGAACTAAACGCGAACGAAACCACGTAATTCACAAAAAGTACCGGAGTCATGGCCAGGCCCTTTTGGCCTACGGAACGCAAAAGGATGAAAATAAGCGTATAGCAAACAATACTGCAGAGTAGCCAGGTCATAAAACGCGGTTTTTGGGTTGATAAACATAAACGACATCGTTGCCAAGGGGGAATGAATCCATAAGGGCGGCGTTGCCCGGAATGCTTGGTGCGGGAATATCGCCCCGGAGATTGGAATTATTGCTGACAATGCGGTGAATTTCGTCCCAGATTCCCAATTTAATAAATTCGGATTGGGTTTTTGGACCACCTTCCACCAACAATGAATTGCCCGAACATTCCAGGATGTCGGGCCATGCCTGATCCAATGAGGGTTTCATGATTTCTTGAACCATGGAATTTGAGCGGAACTGAAAAGGCAGGGTGGGGGCAGGCTTTTTCCACCAAACCAGTACCTTGGGCGAGTTTCCGGAAAAATACCTAAGGTTCAGTTGGGGGTTGTCGGCCAAAATGGTTCCGGCCCCAACCAAAATAGCCTGATGTTCTGCCCTCAGCTTATGGCCATACACCAGGGCTTGCTGCCCGGAAATTCGCAGTCTGGATTCGGGCTTCGCCTGGCTTTTTCCTGCCATTCCTTCCGGGGTTTCGGCCCATTTTAGCGTTACAAATGGGCGTTGGAACTTGCGTTGGGTAAAATAATGCCGATTTAAAAATCTGTTTTCTTTGTCCAAACAACCCACCAAAACCTCTATTCCGGCTTCAGTGAGTCGCTTGATTCCGCTACCTGCCACCCGAAGGTCGGGGTCCATCGAGCCAATGACGATTCGATTAGGCCGCATGCGAATCAATAAGTCTGTGCAAGGCGGGGTTTTGCCATAGTGGTTGCAGGGTTCTAAAGAAACGTAAATGGTCCCTTGTTCAAAGGCATCGGGTTGACCTGCATTTTTCCAGGCAGCTACCTCAGCATGGTCGCCACCAAACATAGGATGAAATCCCTCTGAAACAATTTCCGCTCCCAGTGCCCACACCGAGCCCACCATAGGATTATTGCCAACTTGGTATTTGCCTTTTTCGGCCAGGTTTAAGCACCGTTGCATGAGCAATCTGAGGTTTGCCGCGCCTTCCATTTCGGTTAATTCCATGTTCAAAAGTAATGTTCTTTGACGGGTTGCGGCCGATACCCATGCAGTATATTTGCCCTGCAATTCGATTGAAAATGGTCAGAATCACACTATTTATTTCATTTCTATTTTTTGGAACCGAACTTTGTGCCAATATTACCGATTCAACGGCCGCAAAAGATACCTTAAGAATTAAGTATTTGTTGTCCGGTGATTTTTCAGTTTCAGCAGGCAATTTATCTTCCATCAATACCGTGAATCAAGGCAAATTGAATTTAGAAAAGAGGGTTTTTGCTTTAAAGAATGCAGTACAATACAGGTATGGAATCATTGATACCATTACCAACGCAAATGAATTTTCAGCAACAACTTCCTTGTCTTTATTTCCCCAAAAGCGGGTTTCCGGTTTTGTGAATGGCGGTTTTGAATCTTCTTTGCTAAGGGCATTTCAAGCCAGGGCCTTAAGTGGGGCCGGGGTAAGCTTTAGGGCCTTTAACAATGAAAAAAACAAGCTGGAGCCCTTTGTCAATTTGTCCTATGAATATACCTTGTTCAACGATTCCATTGTGGTTGAAAACATCAAACGATTGGATTTGCAAACGATAGGCATGGTGGCAGGCTGGACAGGGAATCATAAGTTTTTTAAAAACAACGTTGCCGTGGTGCATGCTGCCAAGTTCCAGCAATCGTTAATAAATACAGCCAACTATCGATTCGACAGCAACCTGAGCATAACCGTACCTATTTTTTCTGTTTTTTCTTTTCGAACCGGTGCGCAAATTACCTATGAAAATATTGTGATAAGCACCCGAAGAAATCTTGATTTCCTCTGGACTTTTGGGGTTTCTCTGAGCAATTTTTAACCTGAATTTCAGACTGAGTGGATGCTGAGCAGTTTAAGGCTGATTTAATTCAGGCCGGATATTCCCGCGACGAAGCCCAAACTTTAATCAGGTATATCGCTGAGGATTTTCCTGAAGCAAGTCCGGAAGAAGTGCACAGTATTATACTCCGGCTTATTGCCCAGGAACCTTATGCCTATATTGCAGGTTACCAGCCGTTTTTTAACCTGAACATAAAGGTCAATTCCAATGTGCTGATTCCAAGGCCTGAAACGGAAGAACTGCTGCAACTTATTCTGAAAGAAAACACAGGTTCCACAGCGTTAAATGCCTTGGATTTGGGAACCGGTAGCGGCTGCATTGCCTTGGCATTAAAGTCGGCTCGGCCGCATTGGAACGTTTATGGCTTAGACCTGCATGAATCGGCATTAAATGTGGCCAAATTCAATTCAATTCAATTGAATCTGGCGGTTGATTTTTATTTGTTTTCTATGGAAAATGCCCACACATGGCAAGGTGAAAAAATGCACATCATGGTGTCGAATCCCCCCTATGTTCCAAAAGAAAGGGCCTCGAGCCTAGAGGCCAGAGTAAAAGATTTTGAGCCTGCTTCAGCCCTTTTTAGTCCCGAAAATCAACCCTTGTTTTATTACCATTGCCTGTTGCGTTGGGCAGAATTGCACCTGAAAACTTCCGGCTGCCTGTGGCTGGAAACCGATGCCGAAGGGCACAAACAAACCCAACAATTGTTGGCAGGAAGTGCTATCTTTAAGCAAATAGAATCCCTCTCCGATTTTAGGGGGAATCCTCGGTTTTTAAAGGCTTATAAAAAATGAGTTTATTTGATTTTTCAAAAGACCAAGAAGAATTAAACCGCTTGTGCGAAGAAATTGAAGCACACAACCGCCGCTATTATTTGGAAGATGCACCGGTTATTTCAGACCAGGAATTCGATGCCCTTTTGAAACGATTGCAGGAATTGGAACGCCTGCATCCGGAATGGAAAAGAGCAGATTCCCCAACCCAACGGGTGGGTGGTGGATTGACAGAACGCTTTCAAACCATTGCCCATAAACGCCCCATGCTCAGCCTGGACAATACCTACGACGAGGCCGACTTGAAGGCTTTTTTTTCAAGAACAGAAAAGGCTCTGGGCTTAATTCCTGAGTTGGTTTGCGAGCCAAAAATTGACGGGGTGGCAATTTCAATAACGTACCGGGATGGTTTGCTGGTTCAGGCTCTTACCCGAGGCAACGGTACCGAGGGCGACGATGTTACCTTAAATGTCAAAACCATTCGCAGCATCCCCCTTCGCCTAACTGCTCAAGATGTTCCGGAAGAACTTGAAGTGCGGGGCGAAATATTTTTACCCAAGGTTGCATTTGAACGGTTAAACAATTCTTTGGAACAACAGCTTCGTGAAAAGGGAATCCCTGCCGAAGAACTGCAGGAACAATTGTACAAAAACCCCAGAAATACCGCATCGGGCACCCTTAAACTGCAAGATTCTGCCGAGGTAGCTCGCCGCGGCTTGGATGCCTTTGTTTATTTTTGGTCTTCAGAAATTGGCCGCAGCTCAAGCCATTTGGACAACCTGAAACGTTTGGCAAGCTGGGGCCTCCCGATTCCACCCTTAATTCAAAAGGCCAATCGCATTGAAGAGGTTCTTTTGCACGCTCAAAACATTGAAAGCCAAAGGTCAAAATTGCCCTTTGATATTGATGGAATGGTACTTAAAGTCAATGATTTGAGCCAACAGCTTGAGTTGGGTTTTACCGCCAAATCCCCTCGCTGGGCCATAGCCTATAAATTTGAAGCCGAACAAGCCTATACCCGATTGCTAAGCATCGAACTTCAGGTGGGTAGAACCGGAGCCATAACCCCGGTAGCCAACCTAACTCCAATATCCATTGCCGGAACCACCGTGAAAAGAGCATCCATCCACAATGCCGATTTTATTCGAGAACTCGATTTGAGACCGGGTGATTTGGTTCGGGTGGAAAAAGGGGGAGATATCATTCCTAAAATAACCGCCAACGACCTTTCCCAACGCCCCGACTATTCTCAGCCTTTCCTTTTTCCTGAAAAATGCCCGGAATGCAATTCCGAATTGCGGCAAAATCCCGGAGAAGCAATCCGCTACTGCAGCAATCAAATGAATTGCCCCCCTCAATTGCTTGGAAAACTCTGCCACTTTGTCGGAAGAAAAGCGATGGACATTCAAGCCCTAGGTGAAAAAACCCTGGAACAGTTTATGAACGAACTGGGAGTGCGGCAAATTTCAGATTTGTACCAACTAACTTCCAACAGTATTCTAGCCCTTGAAGGGTTTCAGGAAAAATCGGTAAGCAATATTCTTCAAGGCCTGGAGCAAAGCAAACAAGTTCCCTTTGAACGAGTGTTGTTTGCACTCGGAATTCGACATGTTGGCGAAACAGTGGCAAAAACGCTGGCAAGGCACTTCGGTAGCTTAAACAATTTGGCTCAAGCTACAGTACAAGAATTCATTCAGGTAGAAGAAATTGGAACCGTTATTGCACAGTCTTTGGTGGCCTTTTTCGCCGACCCGAATCAACAGACTGAATTAAATAAATTAAAGGAGGTTGGCCTGCAATTTTCGCTGGACCCCGGCAAAATAAAAAAACTTGAAGGACCTTTCTCAGGAATGCAGGTGGTGGTTTCCGGTAGTTTTAGCCGTTGGAGTCGCGAAGAAATTACCCGGTTGCTTGAAGAAATGGGCGCCAAAACCAGCGGTTCGGTGAGCAGTAAAACCAATCTGGTTGTAGCCGGCGAAGCCATGGGACCGGCCAAAAGAGCCAAAGCCGAAGCCCTTGGCATACCTATTCTCTCTGAACCGGAATTTATTGAAAAATACGTCCTTTAAACCTCAAATGGAAGTGCAACCCGCATTCCCAAAGTCGCTCCGAAGGCTCATTCTCCAAGCCACGGAATTTGAACCGGCCGACTTAACATGGCAACCCGATGAAACAGAATACTGCCTTGTTTTTACGAAGCAGCCATTCCAATACACCTCCCTAATCCCAACTTCAATCTCTGCATCAAGCCAATTGCGGAAACTTTCAGCTTCTATTTTGGAGCTGCAAATTCATTCCTGGCAGGCATTTTTTCACCGCATCCCGCCTGAGTTTAAAGCCATTATTCAGGATTTGCAGCACCTTGAAGAGATCCTTTATCTGGGAACGTCCATCCCGCTTTATTTTCAAAAACACCTTGAAGGGCGTTTCCCCGATGCATTTATCTGCCAGGTGGCCCCCCGGGGAACTATTTCCCGTGGACTAATTTTGCTTCGGGAAGATAGGGTTTCTCCGGCTCATGCATCGCAATTGCTGCAGGAATGGATGGCATTGCACCGGGCCGATTGACTTTAATTCTAGGGCGTTTCGGCAATTCGTCTTTGCTGTGTTTCCCACCCACAAAACTGTAGCGTTGGCTAAGTCTAAAAGCCATGGATTGAATTTTCATCACCCGCGCCAACAATTCCGGCTTGTAGGCCGGGTGTATTTCATGGCGCTGATCCAGCACTTCTTCCAAGGCCAGCCACAGGTACCACAGACTCACCTCTACTTCAATACCCGAACGGGCTTTCAGCATATTTCCCTGTATAATCATAAGTTCCTCCACCAAATGAGGCGGCAGGTTTGACTCGACCGATGAAATTTCCATCCCAAGCCAGCGAATTTCTGCTCCAAGAGCGATTGCAATGTTTCCCATACCCAAATGTATAGAGCCACATTTTATTTAATCGTTTGTTATCCGTTTATAAACGTATAAAATCGGGTGTTTTCTGAATTCCTTTCAAAATTGGGCATCGAGGAATCCCTTTTTTATCAAATTTAGTTTTTGAGCCGGATTATTTTGGGCGGCAGACGGGCTTTCACCGGTAATCCGCGCCGGGCCGGACGGGGCAGCTGCGGGCTGTGGTGGCTCCTGACGTCGCCTCCTCGCCTCGCACTGCCCTGCGCCGGCCCGGCTTGCGGGTTACCCGGTTCAATCCCTGCCGCAGGCCAACTCAGTTCCCGACTCTTTTCAAACTGCTTTAAGAACTAAGCCTTGCCTTGTTCCTCTTGGCGCTTTTCTTGAATAAATTCCGGACCAAAACTGAGCTTTTTCGCCAGCGGACTGTTCGGAGAAATGACCCTCCAAAATGGACAAATGGGTTCATTGGTTAGTCCCTCCCGAATCCGTTCAACATGCGCCTCAGCCAGAATTCGTAAAAAGATACCCGTGGTCAATGGGCAGGTCCAATCGGCCCCATGGGCTTGCGCCAAATCCTTCCTTAACGTGGATACATCCACCCAAACTCCCTTGGGAATCTCTGAAATATAGGCTTCGATTTCTGCCGGAGTCGATATGTACATCAGGCTTCCGGCAGGCATACCCATCATGGGCTTATCCACCCGCTTTAGCCGAGCTGAATGGGGTTTTGCCAATTTAGTTTGCCAAGAGTTGGCCATGAGCATGTTGCCTGAACAACCTTGTTCAATCGGTTAATGCACAATCCAGGGCAAGTGGTAGTGTCGATCGGTAGTTTGAACGCGAATCACATACATGCCGGCCGACCATTGGCCCTGAATCTGGACTTCGGTTTGCCCCGGTTCAATTGAAATGAGCTGAAGCTGCCGTCCCCGCGCGTCATACACTGCCACCTGTTCTACAGTAGCATCGGTAAAGGCCAACCGAACCTGCCCACCCCTACCGGGATTGGGATACAGGTTAAAACCTGCCGACTCCACCTCATTCAAACTTAATACCATAACATTGGCCTTGCCGGTATCGCTTCCACATGGGTTCTCAACCACCAAAGTTACAGGGTAATTTCCAGGGCTAAGCGTTGTGGTTAATATGGAATCACAACATACAGGGGCATTGTTTCCAATCCACCAGGTATAATTCCCAATGCCGGAACCGCTGCCATTAAAAGTCATATTTCCGCCTATTCCCTGACTGCTGCTAAAGGCGGCATTCGGCCGGTCAATAACCATAACCTGGCGTTGAACCGTTGTCATGCTGTCATGGCCTTGTACCTGAAGCTGTATGGTTTGCATCCCTGTTTGTTGAAAAACAACGGCCGGAGGCGTTTCGCCGGTATGTGAACCGGGGTTTGCGTTTGGCCCAAATTGCCATTGCCATTGGGCAAAAATACCATCGCCCCCTACCTGTATCGCAGTCGATTGATTTAAACACAAGGTGTCGCCAACCTGAATTCCGGGATTAAAATCAGAAACCCGCAATAAATCAAGGGCAGGATCACCCAAGTCATTGCTGCCTGTAATGCCTCGGTACCGTATTACTATGGGATCCGCCAAAAAATTTACCAGTGAAAGGGTGTCGGTTTGCCAATCCTGGTTTCCCTGCTCATAGGTTCCAAACCCTAAATGCCATTGGCCTTTGGAAAAAACATCCATGTAAATACGGGCATCGTTTGCCGAATCCAAATGGTAGGCCAACATGGTGTAGGGGCGAATGGCTTGACTTAAATCAAAACAGGGCGATTGCAAAATACCCGTTTGATCGTTGCAATCAAAATTGTATAAGTAAGCATAACGCCCATTCGGATTGCCAACCGAAAAATCCTGAACCGGTCCGGTGCCCGCTGTGGGGGTATTGCCTGACCAAACCAGCCAATTTATGTCGTCCTCCTGACCATTTGTAAGGTTGTTGCTTCCATTTATTAACGGACAAATAGACGTGCCACAAGAAGGCAACGGCAAACAAAACGACTGAGCTTCAAAATCCTCCTTCCATGGCAAGGAATAGGCTGGCTGCCCATCCCAGCTAAAAGAAATGCTTAGTGAATCGTTGATTCCCACGTTGTCAAGGGTGTCGCTGTGCCAAAGGCTAAGCAAATGAGGCCCTGTACCGGTGGCTATGGAAGCCAGGGGACTGCTAAACACGAAAAGAGTATCTTGTTGATATCCTAAAAAGTCCAAAGTGTCGGTGATGGTTTGCCCATTCACCGACATGTGTATGGGTACATTTGCAAAATCGGTCCAGGTTCGGTTTTTAATTTTAACGGAAGGCCCTTGTTGGTTGAAGCAAGAGGGAGTGCCGGGGCTAAAGGGAAAGGATATTTCTTCCAAAGCCAAATCGTAAATTGGTGTGCAGGGTCCCCAACCCGGATTTTGGCGAATGGCTCGTGCCCGTGTTCCTACAGCATCATTGCTTCCTCTGGCGCGAACAGAAAACCAATTGGCCTGAGCGGTATTTACCGGGGCGATGGTGAACCTGGTACCGCCGGTCGTTCCTACCGAATCCATGTAAAGCTGACCCAACATAAACACATCGTAAGAGGTAGCACCCGCCAATGGATTCCATTTTAATTGCACCGAATAGGGGCAAATGGTATCGAAACTTAAGCCGGTTGGAATACCAATAATCGAAAAGGGAGCCAATCCCATGTCGTTCAAACTGCCTCGGCTAACCCGAACCCTGGCTTTCCCCGTAAGCACGTTCGGAACAGTCCAGGTATAGTTTCGTGCCGTGCTGGCGGTACTGGCTATTGCTGTCCAAGTGCTGCCATCGTTGGTTGAATATTCCAGATTGAATCCTCCGGAAGCCCCATAATAATCCCAATATATGTTTTCCTGTGTGCCGGGACTAAAACCTTCTCCGCCGGCGGGATAAACCAAAACCAGCTCATCTTGAAGCATTTCCCAAACCACATGAAAATCCTGTTGACCCATAGGCACGGCAAAGCCGCTAACGGTAATGGTATAGGTTCCCGCAACGGGAGTTGACAGCGTTACCTGCTCCATGTTGTTTAACGAATCGCGGCTGCGGGTGGCATTTTGATTTAAAGTGGTGGCATTCGCAGCCGGATTCAATACCCAAGGTTGCCATGATACCCCGTTGGGGTCTGTTACCGTCATATCCAAATCGTTCACCAGGGCTCGGGCGGCCAAAACCTGTCCGGGCTTATCCTGCCAATAGGTCATCACCCGAACTTCACGCAAATTGGCAGGCACCTGAATGGTAAATGTTCTGGTTTGTGCTTGATCCAAAGAATCATAAGCATACCAATTGTTTTGCATGGCCCGGTAGGCCCGCCGAAGGTTTATTCTTCCGTAACCATGACGGAAGTCTGGGCCGGGATTCCCTAAATCCTCGGCGGTATTCATCAGCAAGCCTTTCAACAATCCGCCGTTCGGAAATTGTTGGTTGTTCAGGTTTCGGTATCCTTCCTGAAGCACGGCCAACGCCCCTGCAACCCCCGGACAAGCCATGGAAGTTCCTGTTTGTGAGGCGTATTGCGTGCCGTTGTCAAAGGTGCTGTACACATCCGTTCCTACCGCACAAACTTCAGGTTTAATGCGTCCATCTTTTGCCGGGCCACGGCTGCTGGAACCTGCTAAGGCATCTGTTTTTAATAAATTCCCAACCGAAATTACATTTTTACCCTGCTTTTGTCCTCCCGTAATATTTCCCCAATTCGACCCTGCACCATAACCGCAATTGCTCGTACCGCTGTTTCCTGCCGAAAAAACATGCAACAAACTCAGGTGGGTTCTTGATGTTTGGTCAAGGTATTGGGCCAATGAGGTGTACCCTGCATTGCAACCATCGCTGTAAGAAGACGAAGTCAAAACAATGCTATCTTGAATGTACGAGGCAGGAAAGGAGAAAAATCCAAGCCCGGAATTCGGGTCGGTGGTGTAATCGTAAACGGTTAGGTGAGCCCCCGGAGCATTACCCATGGCACGGGGTTCTAAATTCCCTGCTCCCATTATTATTCCTGCACAATGGTCGCCATGGCTGCCCTGATTGGTAAGGCATAGATCGTTGGTTCGATTGTGAAAATCAATGTGTGAGGCCAAGGTGCCATCGTCGTTCATGATTACATTCACCCCTTTTCCGGTAAGCCTTGAACCGGGATTTAAGGCCGGCAACCTCAAATAATGGCTTCGGTGATTCGCTGTCCCTTCTCTGTTCTCAGGTTCGCCTTTTTCGTCCGGAAATGAAATTAGTTGAATCCATTCGGGAAGCGGATTTGGCAGGCTGCCTGAAGGCAACAGGACCACATAGCCCAACTCATAGGGCATTTTCTTCAGCAACTTTCCTCCCAATGCCTCCAATTCAAGGGCTACCGTTTGTTGATTTACCCCGGCAAACGGTTGAATGATGTAGGTCAGGCCTCCGGCCGTTTCTAAGGCCGATGAAGGCGGATTTAATGGATCCAAGCCAGGGGCAATCCTCCACCGGTCTTGAAATGCAAGTATTCCCTTAACCCCCAATTCACTTAGTTCCAATGAACTTAGTTCCCGGCTCAAACCAACTGCGTAGCTGTTTTTTGGAAAATAAGCACTGCACACAATTCCTTTTGATTCCCAAGCACTTCTATCTGCTTTCGAAATACTTTTGTCAAATTGCAAAATATACCACCCTTTTTTCCAGGTCATATTGCTTTCAGGACTTACATTTTGGGCAACCGGCTCGGTTCCTGTTTCTAACAATGTCTGAGCCACTGATTTGGGAACCAACAAAAAGGCCAAAAGTGCCGTAAAAATGAAACGAAGTGGATTCATAATTCTAATCTTGGATTGAAAGTAAGCAGTTTTTTGAGTTTGCCCTTGTTTTTTTTTACTCTTTAACAGCTCAGGAGGCAAAAGAAATATTTTTCGACCTGAAAGGATTGCATTTTCTACCTTCCTATTTTTTTCTGCCGGGTTGCATTTGGTTTTCCCTTTTTTTGAGGGTGCAAAACGCCTCAAAAGGGACGAACCCCACGCCTTCCCAGCCAGGTGGCAATTCTGGAAATAAAACTGGGATATTTGGTGAAAACGCCTTTGTTTTCAGGATTTTTAAAGCCTTTTTCTACAATAAATTCGGTGGGTATTGTAGAATGAATAAAAGGCCCAAAATCCGGTCTTTTGTTATAATCCCAAAACCTTGTTTTTAACCCCCCTAAATTGTAAATGATTAAGTTCAAATCACGGAATTCTGCATTTTTGGGCAGCTGATTTATGTACCACATTGAATTGGAATAATCTCCTAAATAGGGAAAGTTGCCCAACAGCGACCCAAAAAGATGAAACCTTACATTTTTAATTTCCCTAAAGGCATTCAAGATTTGCAATCTGGAATTTAGATTTACCTGAAATCCGTTTTCCTGAAACCGAAATACCGGATTTTTGTCGGCATAATCAAAGGTAAACTGCCCATAGGTAGGAAATACATTTAAGGGCAGTTCTTTCCCGGAAAATTCTGCCGCCATTTCCTTTAACGCTTTCCCAAATTCTTGTGGATTGGAACAATCCAATTGAATAAGTTTCGGATGAAACGCACCATAAACCTCCGGTACCTCCTCGCTCCTCTGAACCAGGGTTAATTCATGGATGTGCTCTAAAAACCAAGCTTTATGATTCTGAAAAATGGCTTGCATCAGTGCGCTGGTTGAACCGAATACAATAAGATTAAATTGGCTGTTCATAGGTTTTGCGGGTTTTTGATTTGGTTCTAAATACAGAGGTTTCCCCCCTTTTCGATTTTATTCTTAATTTTTTACATCCAATCAAAATACCTGTTTGGCAGTCGTGTTCTCAACCCAAACCAAATCCAGGGACTGGCGGTTGACCATTGGTTGTTGGTTTGCGAGCGGTGCAGCATACCCAATTCCACCCGAAGGCCACTGGCCGGATTCACCAAAAACGAGGCCGAAGTTTCAACAAAAACAAATTCGGTAGTTAGGCCTTGTCCCACATAATTGCCATAAGAACCCTGCCCATCCGGACCGTCAATGTTTCCACCCCAGGGAGCACCGTCGTCAAGTACAAACACATTCCCACCATAATGTATCCCGTTTCCCGGGTCCAATCCCTTTTTGGCATAACTGAACCGCCCCCGAAAAGCAAACCTTCCTTTGGTGTACTCAAGCCCGGCATTTAATTCCCAAAAGTTGGAACCCATAGGGTGGGCAAGGGGCTGATTGTAGTGCCCATAATTGCTGGCCGTCGATTTAAAGTGGCTGTACATGTACGGCCGTACCAAATTGAATTCAGAACGCAAATGCAGGTTTTTAATTCCAAAGGCATCGTAATACTTCAACCCTGCCTGAAACGCCTGCTTGTTGGCCCTCCAGCCCGGACTTGGCTTGCCCAGCATGGCAGTCAAATTAAATTCATCCAACACCACTTGTCCATAAAACTGGTAGTGTTTTAAAAAATTCCAGCGCAGGTTCAAACCCAGCAAGGCATTGTCTTCTGACCCCAATCCAAATTCCACAGGCCTGTAAAAAATAAGGGGATTCAAATAGTTAAAATCAAAACCCCGGCTATTGCCCAGGGAATCTACCCCTCCTTTCCAAATAATGGACTCGAACAAACCAATTTCCAATCCATCTGCGGGTTGAAAAATCAGATAATGAAAGGTGCCGAATTTTTTATTTTGAATTCCATCGCCCCCGCCCGATTGCATCAAGGGACTTAAGTCGGTAAATTCGGCCCATAAATTCACATACTTAAATTTCCAGATTTCGGTTTCGATTTTAAAATAGGGGTAGTTGTACCCGGCATCCGACAAAATATGCGACCGATATCCATCTCCAATAAAGTGCTTGCCATGCCCCAATTCAAAGCCGATAAACTCGCTGGGCTGATAGCGAACATAGCCGGTGGCGAAGGCAAAGTCGTATCCATTTCCAAATTTTTTGGGCCGCCCCATGCCGGGGGTAACCAAGGCAGAATCCACAAAGCGATGAACAAAGCCGGCAAAAACTGCTTGGTTTTCGTAAAATTCGGAATAAAAAGAAACTTTTGAGCCCAAATTTCCGCGGGCGGTTATTCCGCGGGTGTTGTTCCAGGTTTGGCGTTCCCCAAGGTCTGAAACACCTACAGCTAAATCAAAGGCAGGATTGATTTCCAAGGCAAAATTTTTGGCATACACCCGGACTAAATCTTCTGAAAACAGCTTCCGTCCAACAAAAGTCCGGGCAAATCTCCACTTTAATGGAGCCGGAGCAATGACCGAATCCAACGAAACCACAGGCTGAATGGCCGAAGTACGGTAAGGTTTCATCGAAGTGGCCAGGCCCATTCCTTTGCGCGTCATTTCCCGCTCGTACCGCAACTGATTGAAATGGTCAAAAGGAATATGGTAATGCTGTGCCGACAACATGTTCAGGCTCAGCATCAGGAAAAAAGAAAGGGCAATGCGCAATACCATAGGTTGAATTTCTCCTCAAAGATACAAAGGTCGGGCACTTGGCAAGGCTCGAATGCAGATGAGGTCTGCAATCGTTTAATTTTTAAGTTGGGCGGCAGCCGGGCTTTCAGCGCTAGTCCGCGGTTGCCGGGGGCTGGCCCAGCGGGCTTGCGGTGGCTCCTAAAGTCGCCTCCGCGCCGCGCGGGCCAGGCCCCGCCACCCTGGCGGGCTAGCCGCTTCAATCCCTGCCGCGGGCCACTCAAATCTAAAACTCAAGCTTGGGGATGGTTCTCGGTGGTTGGTCGGCACCGAGTTCGATTAAGGAACCACGGTGAATTCAATCACGGAAATGCTGTGCACATTTTGCCCTGCAGCCAGGGTACTGCCCGCCGGCAACCAAAGCGGAAGTTTTTGCTCCCATACACCATAAGTGATGCCATTCCAACCACCATTGGAAGATCTGCTTGCACGAACGGTAAAGGCATTGCCGTTGATGGTGAGCAGGTCATTTTGATTCCCTCCCATAATGCTTGTGGGGGCCGCACTGTATAAGATGGATTCCAGCTTCCAAACTTTGTTGGCCGGAACGGTTTGTGTGGAAGAAACAACCAACACTTGACTAAACTGCAGGGTTTGGCTGTGCAGTTTCGTTGCAATGGGTATAAGGATAAAAAGAAGTAGAAGCAGTTTTCGCATGGGTATTTGGTTGTATCGGGGTATTTTAAGGAACCACGGTGAATTCGATGACTGAAATTCTGTAAGTATAATTACCGGCCGCCAAGGTTGTACCGGCCGGTAGCCAAAGGGTTTGATTAAAACTGTACATTGCGACCCCACTATAGCTTGAAATTGCGGTTGTATGGTTGTTAATGGTAATTCTACAAGCCAATGAATTATTATTTAAGATCGTAGGCCCATCGGGAATGACGGCCTGCACCTTCCAAACTTTATTTGCGGGCACCGTTTGAACGGTTGATATAAGCAACACCTGACTAAATTGCAGGGTTTGGCTTTGCAGCGTGTTCGAAATAAATAAAGCGGTTGGCAGTAAAAGGAGAAATAGGTGCCGCATAAGAAAATGAATTTATATGGGTAAATTTTAGGGAACCACGGTGAATTCGATGACCGAAACGCTGCTAACATTTTGTCCGGCAGCCAAAGAGGTTCCGGCCGGCAGCCAAAGTGGAAGTGTCGTACTTATGCCGGCCTGATAACTCGAAAAACCCACCGTACAACTGCTGTTGTTGATAAGCAAATAAGCACTATAATAACTGCTGATACTGTAATTCGTAAAATTCTGAGAAAGTACCAATGATTCCACCTTCCATACTTTGTTTGCGGGCACCGTTTGTACAGTATTTACCATCAACACCTGACTAAATTGCAGGGTTTGGCTTTGCAGCGTGTTCGCAATAGGTAAAGCAGTTGCCAGTAAAAAGATAAAAAGATGCCGCATAACCCACGGAATTAATGTTTGCAATTTTAAGGGATTACGGTAAACTCGATTACTGAAATCCAATGTACATATTGGCCAGGAGCCAAAGTAGTACCTGAAGGCAACCATGCAGGAAAAGGCATAAATGACATGCCAGCGTCATACCTTTGATGGCCAACATTCCCAACATTATTATTTATTACCAATTGAGCAGAGGGTCCAACTCCGCCGTTGGAAGAAAAATTGGCATCAGGAAATACAGTTTCTATTTTCCAAACCTTATTCTGAGGCACTGTTTGCGTTGTGGTTACCAACAACACCCGACTAAATTGAAGGGTTTGGCTTTGCAATCCATTCGAAATCGTAAAAACCGAAGCCAAAACAAGGGCAAATAAAAAGCGCATTTGCAGTGATTTTCACAAAAATACCAATTAAGGAACAGGGAAATTTTACTGTACATTAAATTTAATCTATTTTTCAAGGCAATTCCATACCAATTCAATGATGATGCTTGCTGCACGTCTTTATGGATCAACGGGTAAAACTCCGCGGTTCAGGTTCAAGGGGAAAATGCCCCGAGGGAAGTTGAGGCATAACAGCGTCACGTATTCAATGGTTTACACCCGTGAAGCGACAAGGATTCCCGCAGAAATCAGCTTGCCTTTTGACGATTCGAGAGAAAAATGCCGTACATTGGATAAAGCGAAATAAATCTGCGGCTATACAACCAGCTTGGCGGATAGGCGAAGGATTATAGCGTTTATTAATAAGTTACCTGCAATGTTAGAAAGACGACCGTGCAAAATGACAACGACACAGTTTGACGGACTAACAACCTACATTTGCAGAAAACGGTGGAAGCTGAAAAACCGAAAAGAGTAAGCATAAACAAAAAAATAAAAACAAAATGGAACCATCAACGTCAATAAAACAAATGTTAGCAGGGAACAGAATATTTGTTCCCACTTATCAACGAGCATATTCTTGGGACACAGAATTTGAAAAAAGCAAAACTCCTAAACAGGTAAACGTTTTTCTTTCAGACTTAGAGGACTACAACAAAAGTTCTACAAAATCATTATATTATTTCGGACACTTTCTGTTTGAAGAGAAGCCCGAAAAAATATTTGGTGTTATTGACGGACAACAACGACTTACAACAATTGTGATTTTTCTATCTGCACTTTTCAAACAACTAAGTTCAATCAGAAAACTGACAGAAACCGAACAAGAAATTTTTGAAGACATTATCAAACGAAATTCAACTTATCGTTTTGAAACAGTTAACTATGACAAGCAACTATTCAAAGATTATGTAATTGACCAAACCAAAAAAGACAAGAACGGACTTGAAACTGCATCCGCAAAAAGAATTGTAAACGCTTTTGACTTTTTCGCTTCGCAGTTAGAAAACAAGGACGAATCCTATTTGATTAAAATGCTGAACACAGTGCAAAATGCAACTTGCACAACACATCCAGTAAAGGACGAATCGGAAGCTATACAGATGTTTATTTTCCAAAACAACAGAGGTAAGAAACCTTCAAACTTGGAAATAATCAAAGCTCAATTTATGTTTAACGTTCATCTTTATGGTGGCGAAGAAAAGGAATCACTAGTTGAAGAAATTAAAAACCGCTTTGAAAAAATCTACAAATCAATTTCATCAATAGAATACAACATCAATGAAGATGATGTTTTGGTTTACACTTTAAGAGTTCATTTCAATTCACTTTGGGAAACAAATGCAATTGAAAAAATCAATAAACTACTTTCAGACGGTAATCCAATTCCATTTATAAAATCATTCACACATTCGTTAGCAATAAGTTTTGAACATCTAACGACATTCTTCGGCAAGGACGAAAGAGAACAATTAGAAGTTCATTCACTCATAACGCTTGGAGGAATTGGAATCGCAATTCCATTTGTAATCAAGGCTTACAAGTTCGGTTTGCCGACAAATACGATAAATCAACTTTGCAGTAAACTTGAATCTATTGTTTTACGTCATCGTTTAATTGGCACAAGAGCAGACATTACATCAAGAGTAAATGATGTTTTCCAAAATTTCACAGCAGAAAAACCCGACATCAAACCAATCATTGACAGAATAGACTGGATGAAAAAAACAGGTGGCGACTCTTGGTGGTGGGCATATTGGAACGACACAGAATTTGAACGTTCAATTCAGGCAGCAGTCCCACACTCGACAGCAAAATATCTTCTTTGGAAATACGAAAACCATTTAGAAGGACAAGGTAAAAGCGGTTATTCACCAACTCGTTTTGACAAAATAGTTAACCCAGAATTAGAGCACATTGCACCGCAGACACCGACAGACGGAAAGCCAGTTGCCGCAGGTTATTGTGAATATGACGAGGAGTTCAGACAACAATACATTGACTGTTTAGGCAACTATTTATTACTCTCAAAATCTCATAACTGCTCCGTTGGTAACAACCCATTTGCCGACAAGAGAGCAACATATAATCACTTGGCACAACAGCGAGAAATTCAAGAAATGACAAAGGACAACTTGACTTGGACAAAGCAAGAAATTCAAAAACGCAAAGAGAAAATTATTACATTTTTAAAGGACAACGTATGACAACTGACAGAAACACAGCAGGTAACACGGGTTTTGCGTCAGGCGGGGTGACGTGCAAACTTGGAGCTTTGTGCTTCTATTCAAATTCAGTGCAGGTTGACAGTTTTGTGCTCCGAAACCCGCCCGAACGCAAAGCCCGAAAACGTCAGACTGTCTAATAACCCCCCTTTTCAACAATTCAATTGTTAGCAAATTTCAGTGAAGAAATGGCGGTTTTCTCCCTTGAAATCGCTATTTTTAATTATGAAATTTATCCAAGGAAAACCCCGAAACCAATGGGAGATGTATTGCCTGGATGTGCATGTCGATGCCGATAACGCAGTCCGCCTGA
>Ga0214917_10000305_pt1 | contig 63661 bp, 56 predicted proteins | sample LL_1208_BB_MetaG_FD_177983 | JGI IMG/M metagenome (GOLD analysis project Ga0214917, IMG submission 177983) | Freshwater microbial communities from Lake Lanier, Atlanta, Georgia, United States - LL_1208_BB | ecosystem: Environmental > Aquatic > Freshwater > Lake | place: USA: Georgia | collected... | reverse complement strand
CAATCCGTCCTAGGCGTAGGACCAATCTCTTGCGTACTGCGCTGGCGCCTTGCTTCGCTCGGCAAACGAAATTTCGTCCCAGGCCGCCCGATCAGCAAGCAGCGCTCTTAAGAGCTGGTTGTTGAGGGCATGACCCGATTTGTAGGCGCAATACGATGCCAGCAGCGGTCTGCCAAGCAGGTAAAGGTCCCCGATCGCATCGAGCAGCTTGTGTTTGGCAAACTCATCCTCGGTGCGCAAACCCTCGTCATTGAGCACACGGCGATCGTCCATCACGATGGCATTGTCAAGGCTGCCGCCTTGGGCAAGGCCCGCAGCACGCAAATGTTCGATGTCACGCATAAAACCAAACGTGCGTGCCCGCGCAACCGCGTCGACATAGGAGTCTTTGGAAAAATCAACTTCGACGTCTTGGACGGTCCCGTCGATCGCAGGATGCCGAAAATCAATACCAAAACGCAACTTAAACCCAAAATGCGGCGATAGACGCGCCCACTTGTCGCCTTCTCGAACCTCGATCGGCTTTAAAACCTGGATGAAGCGCTTGGCCGCAGCCTGCTCGACCACCCCCGCAGCACGGATCAGGTACACAAATGAGCCTGAAGAACCATCGAGAATCGGTATTTCTGGGGCATCGACTTCGATGTGTAGGTTGTCGATACCAAGACCGGCAAGCGCAGACATCAGGTGTTCAACGGTTGCCACCCGGGCGTCTTGTCCTGTGGCGTCGCTGGCTGTGAGCGTCGACGCCATGCGCGTATCGTTCACAGCATGAGCCTGCGCCGGGATTGCCAGTGCAGGTTGCAAGTCGGTACGCCAAAACACAATGCCGCTGTCGACCGGGGCCGGGCGCAGGCAGAGTTTGACCCGCTGCCCGCTGTGCAGACCGACACCGGTCGTACAAACCGGCTCGCGCAAACTGCGCTGTCTTAGCATCGCGCCCGGCAAAACATTCAGGGATAAAGGCGATGACCTATAGCTTGGCGAGCATGGCTTCGGCGCTCGAAACCTCAAACTTGCCTGGCGCCTCGACGTTGAGTTGGGTGACGACGCCATCATCGAGCACCATCGAAAAACGCTGGCAGCGAACGCCAAGTCCGCGGGCGGTTAGATCGAATTCCAGACCCATGGCTTTGGTCAGTTCGGCGCTGCCGTCGGCCATCATGCGAACTTTGCCTGCGGCGTGCTGCTCCCGACCCCAGGCACCCATCACAAACGCGTCATTCACCGAAAGACACCAGATCTCATCGATGCCCTTGGTCTTGAAATCAGCCTCATGAGCCACATAGCCGGGCACATGCTGGGCTGAACATGTCGGCGTGAAAGCGCCTGGCAGTCCGAAAACGGCGATCTTTTTGCCTTTGACAAGATCGCTCGTTTTAAACGCGTTAGGACCGACGCTGCAGCCATTGGCTTCGACGTCGAAAAACTCAAAAAGGGTTGCCTCAGGCAGGTGGTCGCCGATTTTAATCATGGGATGCTCCATGGAAGTTGAAAAAAGCTGAGTGTATCGGGAGGACCGGACGCAGGCGACCGTTCCCCCCTGACCTGGAGGGTGGTTTGGGCGAGAAGCGCTGGGGTGGGGTTCCACGCGCTTGTCGCCGGCAAATAGCTGCAAAAGGCCCCGGCAAGCCCGCTTCGATCGCCTACGCTTGGCTGCGATCTGCGGGCTTTCGCCCGAGCTTAATCGGCCTGCCTGCGCAGGAAAGCTGGGATATCGAGCTTTTCAACACCGCTTTCTTCCAGAGCAGCCACGCGGGCTGAGGCAGCCGCTCTCGGGTCTCGCCAAACCGTAGGGGTATCGAGATTGGCACTGTAAACGCTTGATGCCTGAGCGCTTGCCGCCTGCGGGCTGGTGGCGATCGTACTAACCGCCGCCTGGGTCGGCGGGGTCGACATCGCAGCCTGGAATGCCGGCGAGGGTAGCGAAGGCGAGGAAAAAGCCGATGTTGTACTCGGCGCTGGCGCCGGCGTTGGCGACAGCGGCTGATGATGCAAACCCGATGCGTTGATGCCTGCCGGTGAGACAGCGTCATAGGTGCCGGTTCTTGGCATCGCCACGGGCGTGCTCACCAGCACGGGGGGTTTAGCGATGACGCGATTTCTGCCGATGCCGGTTGCGACTACCGTCACCCTTAAGCTGTCGCCCATGTTGTCATCAAACACCGTACCGTGGATGATGGTGGCATCGTCCGAGCAGAATTCGCGGATGGTGTTGATGACCTCATTGGTTTCGCGCAACTTGAGGTTTTGCGCAGCGGTGATGTTCACAATCACGCCGCGAGCCCCGTTCAAATCGACCCCGTCAAGCAAGGGCGAAGCCACCGCTTGCTCGGCGGCAATCCGGGCACGGTCCATGCCTGCGGCCTCGCCAATACCCATCATCGCCTTGCCTTGCTCGGCCATCACCGTGCGCACGTCGGCAAAGTCAACGTTTACCAGGCCAGGCACATTGATGATTTCGGCAATACCTGCGACGGCGTTATGCAAGACATTATCGGCCTGTTTAAAGGCGTCTTGCAGGCTCGCGTCTTCATCCATCACCTCAAAAAGCTTTTGATTTAACACAACAATCAGCGAATCGACGTGTTCAACCAGGGCATCGATACCTGCCTCGGCCACTTTCATTTTCCGCACGCCTTCGAAATCGAAGGGTTTGGTCACCACCCCGACTGTCAAAATACCCATGTCTTTGGCAATCGAGGCGACCACCGGCGAGGCCCCGGTGCCCGTGCCCTTGCCCATGCCAGCGGTCAGAAAGACCATGTTGGCGCCCTCAAGGGCTGCGCGGATTTCCAGTTCACGGGCGCGCGCCGAGTCGCGTCCGGCTTCCGGATTTGCCCCTGCGCCGAGGCCTGCCTCACCCAACTGGATCGTGTAGGGAGCACCCGATTTGATCAGTGCCTGTTTATCGGTGTTCATCGCGATGAATTCCACGCCTTGTACCCCGCGTGAAATCATGTGATTGACCGCATTGCCCCCCGCTCCGCCGACCCCCACCACTTTGATGACCGCGCCCTCCGGAGCCGGCTCATCATCCAACATTTCAAAACTCATAAGATACCCTCCACGAGACCTTCACCATGCTTTCACACCGACTCGCGTCGGCGCCCCCACCGCCCCTGGCTAGAAATTACCAAGAAACCAGTCCTTCATGCGCCGCATGGTCTCTTTGAATGAGCCCCCTTGCTGCGCCACCCTCATCCCCCTCAGGCGCTGCATCCGCGCCTCCTCAATCAGTCCCACCGCCGTCGAAAACCGTGGCGAAGCGACCACATCGGCCAGGCCACCGGTGTAATCCGGCATGCCGATACGAACCGGCTTGAGAAATATATCTTCAGCAAGCTCAACCATCCCTGGCATTAAGGTGGTTCCACCGGTCATCACAATGCCCGAAGAAAGCAATTCCTCATAGCCCGACTCGCGAATCACCTGATTCACCAGGGAAAACAACTCTTCTACCCGAGGTTCGATCACCGCCGCAAGCGCCTGCCGCGACATATGGCGCGGTGCGCGATCGCCAAGGCCGGGTACCTCGATGCGCGCAGCAGGATCGGCAAGCACCTCTTTGGCAATACCGTGACGAAGCTTGATCTCCTCAGCCTCCGGTGTTGGGGTGCGTAGCGCCATCGCGATATCATTGGTGATCTGGTCCCCGGCTATCGGAATCACAGCAGTATGGCGGATGGCGCCCTCGGTGAAGATCGCGATATCGGTGGTACCACCGCCGATATCCACCAGCGCCACGCCAAGCTCTTTTTCATCGGAGGTGAGCACCGCATAACTTGAGGCGAGCGGCTGGAGAATCAAATCCTGCACCTCCAAACCACATCGTCGCACACATTTGACGATGTTTTGTGCCGCCGACACCGCACCGGTCACGATATGAACCTTGGTTTCGAGCCGCACACCGCTCATGCCAATCGGCTCGCGGATGTCATCTTGACCGTCCACGACAAATTCCTGGGGCAACACATGAAGAATTTGCTGATCGGTTGGAATATTGACCGCTTTCGCGGTTTCAATCACCCGGGCGATGTCGGTCTCGGTGACTTCTTTTTCCTTAATCGCCACCATGCCTGAGGAGTTAAAGCTGCGAATATGACTGCCTGCGATACCGGTGTAGACCGAGCGGATTTTGCAATCGGCCATCAACTCGGCCTCTTCAAGTGCGCGCTGAATCGAGGCAACGGTGGCCTCAATGTTGACCACCACGCCTTTTTTCAAACCACGCGAATCGTGCTGGCCCAGACCGATAATTTCGATGCGGCCGTCAAGGGTGAGCTCGGCGACCATCGCCACAATCTTGGAGGTCCCGATATCGAGCCCGACAATCAGATCCTTGGCATCTCTTGTCATCTGTCCCTCTTTGCACTCTTTTTTAATCCGCCTTGCCCGGTTTGCTGCTCGGCCAGTTGCAAAGCAAAGCCGTTGGGATAGCGTAAGTCCACTGCGGCCACCGGTTTCATCAGCCGCTCAATCACGCTGCGATGAGACTCCACCCAGCGCGCAACCCGGTGCTCCATCCCCAAACCCTCGTCACGCCCCAGCAAAAGCAGGCTACCGTCATCGAGCTTGGCCTGCCATGCGTGACTTGCGGAGAGGGAGAGGACGCTTGGCGAGCGTGACAAAGGGGCAAGCCACTGTCTTAAATCGCGCCAACGCGCCAAAACCTGGGGGTGTGAACCATCTGGACCGATCAACTGTGGCAGATGGCCCGCAATCTCGGCCTCGGCGAAGTTTGCAGTAAACAATTCACCGTGATGATTGATCAAGCGGTCACCGTTCCAGATCGCCATCGGCTGATGCTCTTCGACCTCGACCACCAAGGCGTTGGGCCAGACACGTCTGACTTGGGCTTTACGGACCCAATCGACTTGCTCGACCTGGTCACGAATCCCTTCAAGATCGAGCGAAAAAAAATCGAAAAACCCAAGGCGCCTTAAGGCGAGGTGGATAGCGTCATCGCTCACATGTCGAAGCGCATGACCTGGTGCGGCCTCGACCATGACTTTTTGCATCGCAAAGAACGGTTTTTGCGCCATCCAGTGGGCAAAGCCCCAAATCAACGCCGATGCGGCCACGCAAGCCAGGGCGATACCTGCACGGTTCATCCACCGTGGATCCTGCCAAAGACGCTTAAGCAGACCCATGAGCCCTGCCCGCAAGGCGATAAAATGCGCCCCAAATGCGTAAACAGCGCCGGCCGCCTGGGAGCCAAGCCTTCGGGCGTGCTGTTGAGGTACCGCGCTCAACCCGCCCTCCGCAGTTTCAGACTTGCCTGCTCAAGCAGGCGAAGCACCAGGGATTCATAGCTCAGACCGAGCGCGCGGGCTGCCATCGGAACCAGCGAATGATCGGTCATCCCTGGTGAGGTGTTGACCTCAAGCAACCAGGGTCGATTCGATGCGTCGAGCATGAAGTCAACCCTACCCCAGCCCGAACAGCCAAGCGCACGAAAAGCGGCAAGCGCAAGCGCTTGCACCTGAGCGCTGACCGCCGGATCAAGAGGCGCTGGACAAAGGTATTCGGTATCGTCGCTGAAATATTTGTGCTGATAATCATAATTGCCCTGCGGCGCCCGAATTTCAACGATCGGAAGCGCCTGCGCCTGTTCGTCCTCACCCACCACAGCCACCGTCAGTTCTCGGCCGGCAATCAATCGTTCGGCAAGCACGAGAGGGTCGCTAGCCCGTGCAAGGGTGAGCGCTGCCTCAAGCGCCGAAGCCTCAAACACTTTCGTGAGACCGAGGGTTGAGCCCTCCCGGGCCGGTTTAATGACCATTGGCAGACCAAGCGTGTCGATCAAGGTCTTGGCATTGCCATCCTCGCGCACTTGCACACTTGCCGGCGTCGGCAAACCAAGAAAACCCCAAATCTGTTTGGTTCTGATTTTGTCGATCGCAATCGCCGAGGCCTGGACACCAGATCCGGTATAAGGAATGCCCAGCAATTCGAGTGCACCCTGAACCGTGCCGTCCTCGCCATAGCGTCCGTGCAAGGCAATAAACACCCTCGACACGCCAAGCGACTGAAGCCGGTCAAGCGCTTGCTCGGCCGGGTCGAAAGCCGCTGCATCAAGACCGAAGGAAGTCAAGGCTTTTAAGACGCCCTGACCCGATCGAAGCGATATCTCGCGCTCGGCAGACGAACCGCCCATCAACACCGCGACTTTTCCCAGCGCGTCGGCAAGGCTTGCAGCTTCGCCTGCCGAAACCGGTGTCAGTGCGATGGGCTTCGCAGTCATGCTGCCGCACCTTGCTCGGCGTTGGCGTCGCCCCCGACGAGTCTGCGTGCAAGACGGGCTGCAAGGCTGCCTATCGACCCGGCGCCCATCGCAATAACCACATCGCGATCGCGTGCCTGCTCGATGACCGCATCTTGCAAGCGCTTTAAATCCTCGCAAAAGAGCGGTTCAACGCGGCCGGCAACCCGCAGGGCGCGCGCCAGAGATCTGCCGTCGGCCGCCACGATCGCAGCTTCGCCAGCGGCGTAGACTTCGGTGAGCAGGACGCCATCAGCCTGACCCAGCACAGCGACAAAGTCTTCGAAAAGGTCACGGGTTCGGGTGTATCGATGCGGCTGAAAGGCGAGCAATATCCTGCGTCCTGGAAAAGCGCCCCGGGCCGCAGCGAGCACAGCAGCCATTTCGGCAGGATGATGCCCGTAGTCATCAATCAGACGGAAATGCCCACCACCTTGGGCAGGCAAGTCGCCGTAGGACTGAAAACGCCTGCCCACGCCTTTAAACTCACGCAAGGCGGCAACCACCGCCTCATCGGGCAGGTCGAGCTCACTGGCCACGGCAATCGCCGCCAGTGCATTCAAAACGTTGTGCCGCCCGGGCAGATTGAGTTGTACCTGCAAGGGACCGCGCCCCTCGCGCTCGACCGCGAAATGCATGGTGCTCGCCTCGGCCCGAAGTCCGGAGGCCCGCACTTGGGCGTCTTCGCTGCAGCCATAAGTGAGCAAAGGTTTAGAGACAAAAGGCATGATTTGCCGAACGCCAGGATCGTCAATACAGACGATGGCAGTCCCATAGAAAGGCAGGCGCTGGGTGAACTCAACAAAGGCCTGACGCAATCGCGCCGGATCGTGGGCATAGGTTTCCATGTGATCAGCATCAATATTGGTGATGATCGCCATCGTGGGTGACAAATTCAAAAAGGATGCATCAGATTCATCAGCCTCGACCACGATCATCTCGCCGCTACCGAGCCTTGCATTCACACCAGCGCTATTGAGCAAACCACCAATCACAAAGGTTGGATCCTGGCCGCCTGCTGCAAGTACGGAGGCCACCAGGGAGGTGGTGGTGGTCTTGCCGTGAGTGCCGGCAACTGCAATACCTTGTTTGAGCTTCATCAACTCCGCAAGCATCATGGCGCGCGGCACAAGCGGTATGCGTCTTGCCCGAGCCGCGATCAGTTCCGGGTTGTCGGCCTTAACCGCGCTTGAGAGCACAAGGCAATCAGCCCCCTCGATCTGCTGGGCTGAATGGCCGATGGCCACCTTGGCGCCGAGCGCTTGAAGGCGTTCGGTGACCGCTGAAGGGGAGAGATCCGAACCTGAAATCTGATAACCCAGGTTCAAGAACACCTCGGCGATGCCACTCATACCGGCACCGCCAATGCCCACAAAGTGAATATGGCGAACCTTATGCCTCATGCGGCGTTCTCATGGGTCTCATACGCTTTTCTCTTGGGTCTCATGCAGCTTCTCTTTTGGGCCTCGCAGCCTCCTTGCAGGCCCTAACCAAAACCTCAAGCGCCTCGGGTTTTGCAGCCTTGCGCGCAGCCTGGGCCATATGCAAGAGCCGCTGACGATCGAGGGCTTGCAGCAAATCGGCCAGTTGCTCGGCACTGAAGCGATCCTGCTGGAAACACCAGGCTGCCTGCGCCTGCACCAGGAACTGGGCATTGCCGGTTTGATGGTCATCCACAGCATGCGGAAAGGGAATAAAAAGGGCCGCAACGCCTGCCGCGGCAACCTCAGAGACCGTCATTGCACCCGCTCGGGCAATCACCAGATCGGCCTCGGCATAGGCTTGCGCCATATCGCCAATGAAGGCTTCGAGTTGAGCCGCCACATCAACTTGCTGATAGGCCTTTTGCAAAGCTTCAAGATGTTTTTCCCCGGCCTGGTGAAGGACGCTTGGTCGATTGGCCCGGGAAATTAAGGCAAGTGCCTTGGGTAGGAGTTCATTGATGGCCTGCGCGCCAAGACTGCCGCCAAGCACAAGCAGCCGCAATGGTCCTTGTCGTTGTCGATAACGCTGATCCGGGGGCGGCAGATCGAGAATCACCTCACGTACCGGGTTACCGACCCACATCACCCGATTGGCTTGTGTCGGTCCAAAAGACCCTGGAAAGGCTTCAAAAACCTGGTCGGCAAGCTTCGCCAGGACACGATTCGTGAGGCCTGCCACCGAGTTTTGTTCATGGATCAGCAAAGGGCGGCCAAGCAGGCTTGCCATCATGCCGCCCGGAAAGGCCACATAACCGCCCATGCCAAGCACAACATTGGGTTTCTCGGCGCGCAAGGCAGCGATTGCCTGGACAAAGGCCCGTATCAGCCGCAAGGGCATCCACAATAAGCTCCTCAAGCCCTTACCGCGCAGGCCTGAAAAGACCAGGGGGCGCATTGGAATGCCGGCACGCTCGGTAAGCCTGGCTTCCATGCCCGAGGGATTTCCGAGCCAGACCACCCGCCAGCCTTGGGCACGCAATTGCTCAGCGACTGCCAAACCCGGAATCACATGCCCGCCGGTGCCACCAGCCATCACCATCAGGCAGGGGTTCATAGCTTGCCCCCGCGCATGGTGATCCGGTTCTCACGATCGATCCTCAGCAGGATCCCGATGGCCACACAATTGACCAAAATGCCTGTGCCGCCGTAGCTCATCAGCGGCAGGGTCAAGCCCTTGGTGGGCAGCAGACCGAGGTTGACGCCCATGTTGATAAAAGCCTGCGCGCCAATCCATAGCGCAATGCCTTTGGCGACAAGGCCCGGGTAAAAGCGCTCCATGGCAATGGCCTGTCGTCCGATTTGAAAAGCGCGCCGGGTCATCCATAGAAAACCCAGAATCGTCGCCATCACGCCAACAAGACCGAGCTCTTCACCGATAACCGCAAGCAGGAAGTCGGTATGCGCCTCAGGCAGGTAGTGCAACTTTTCCACAGACCCGCCCAGACCGACGCCAAACCATTCGCCCCGTCCGAAGGCGATCAACGAATGCGAAAGCTGATAACCCTTGCCCAAGGCGTTCGCGGGTTCAAAAGGATCCAGGTAGGCGAAGATTCGATCGCGTCGCCAGGGTGATAAATGAATCAGCAAGGCAAACGTGGTGAGCGCGATGACGATCAAACCGCTAAAAAGCTTGCCATTGACGCCGCCAAGAAAAAGAATCCCCATCGCCACCGTGGCGATCACGATAAAGGCCCCGAGATCGGGCTCAAGCAGCAGCAGGAGCCCCACGAGCGCCACCGCCGTGCCCATGGGTAAAAAGCCCTTGGAGAAGTGATGCATATAGTCTTGTTTACGCACGGTGTAATCAGCCACATAAAGAATCACGAAAATCTTCATGAGCTCGGAGGGCTGCAGATTGATCACGCCCAGCGAAATCCAGCGGCGGGCACCATAGACCACCTTGCCGACACCAGGAATCAAGACCAGCAAGAGCAGGAACAAGCCCAACAAAAACATTGGCGCGGCCAGGCGTTGCATGGTTCTGCTCGGGATGCGAAACGCGATCCAGGCGGCGATCAGCCCCACGGCGATGGCAAAAGCGTGTCGCAACAAAAAATGCGAGGACTTGTAGGCGGCAAAACGCGGCGAATCGGGCAAGGCAATCGATGCCGAGTAAACCATCACCAGGCCAAAGAGTAACAAGGCAAGCGTGACCGCAAGCATGCTGTGATCGAGTTCGGCAGCAAGCGGTTGCGTGCTCGCTTGCCGACCCAGATCGCGTGAGGCGACCGCCGGTGAGCTTGGACGCGCGCGCCAGGGCATGGCCCCTGCAAACCACTGTGGCGAAGCGCTAAAAAGGCTGAAGGCTCGGGCAAGGCGGGTTTGCAGGGCCATTCTCACGCCATCACTCCGGCAAGCTCATCGATGGCGCTTGCAAAGCGGGCTGCCCGATGCTTGTAATCGCGAAACATGTCAAAGCTTGCGCAAGCAGGCGACAAAAGCACCGCCTCACCGGTTCTCGCACGTTGTGAGGCGGCTTGCACCGCCGCTTCGAGACCGCTGTGCCGGCTGATTTCAATACTTTTTTCGCTGCCTTGAATCAGCTTTGCCGGGCTGGCAGCAAGCGCATCGCGAACCGCAGCTTCGATCGCATCGGCCGCTTCACCAATCAAGGCAACCGACAAGGCTTTCTCGACAATCGCCTCACCCAAGGCGGCAAAATCCTGACCCTTCCCAACACCGCCTGCGATCAAGTGACATGGCATATCGAGGCCTTGCAACGCTGCAACCGTCGCCCCGACGTTGGTGCCCTTGCTATCGTCGATGTAGACCACATCGTGAACCACCCGCAGGATTTCACAGCGATGGGCTCCCGCCTCAAAGCGGCGCAAGCCGTGCAGCATTGCGGCCATCGGCAAACCGATGGCACGACCCAAGGCCAGCGCAGCCAGTGCGTTGGCCCGATTGTGATGACCACGCATCCGCAATGCGTCGGCAGGCATCAGGGGCCGTAGCCTGAATGCTGTGGGCTCGCTGCGTCGCCTGCGTCCGCCGCCCTCATCCTGGGCAAGCGCTTCAACCAGCCAAGGCAGACCCTGCATTTGCGCCACGCCAAAATCGCCGAGTTTTTGCGGCAGCGACCTGCCAAAACTCACCCGCTTGAGCACGGCCCGAGACCTCGGTTCGGTCGCTGGATCATCACGCGAATACACCGCCAAACCCGAGGGTTGAAAAATCTGCTGTTTGGCCGCCGCATAGTGATCCATCGAGGCGTGCCAATCAAGGTGATCGGGACTCAAGTTAAGTAGCGCACTGGCGTCGGCTTGCAAGCTGCTGCAAAGCGAAAGCTGAAAGCTCGATAGCTCGAGCACCCAGACCTGCGGCAAGGCATTGATCACCGACTCCGAAAGCGCGGTGTCCCGATGCCAATCTTCGGCACTCAAACCTGCAAGATCGAGAACATCGATGAGTGCGCGCAGGGCGGCGGGCGACACATTGCCCGCCAGGGCGACCCGACGATTCGCCGCCTCACAAAGCTTGGCGAGCAGGCTGACGGTTGTGGTTTTGCCATTGGTGCCAGTCACTGCCACAAGTGCCGGCTGATAACCGCGTTGGCGAAGCCTTGCCAGCGCCTGCGCAAACCATTCGATTTCCCCGGCAACCGGTATCGCGCGCGCCTGTGCCCATTGCGCAAGTTCTGCCCCAGGGCCTTGTTCAATCGACACGCCAGGCGACCAGGCCAAGAGGTCAATGCCATCGAGCCAGGACGCTTGCGGATCGCCGAAGTATGTCGAGATGCCTGGATGCGCTTCAAGCAGCTTGGCTGCGCCCGGCGGGTCGCTGCGGGTATCGGCAAGTTTCACCTTGGCACCGCAACGCAATAGCCAGGCAACCATCGCCTGACCGGATTCGCCTGTGCCAAGCACCAGTACTTGCTGGCCCGCCCAATGTAAGGGCTCCATCAATGGGCGAACGGCCGGATGCAAGGCTTGCACGGACTTGCCCGCTTCAGCGGCGTCTGATCTGGACGGTTTATCGGCTTTCATCTCAGCGCAATTTCAGCGTTGAAAGACCAAACAACACCAGCATCATCGTCACGATCCAAAAGCGCACCACCACTTGCGACTCGCTCACACCGCCCACCTCGAAGTGGTGGTGCAAAGGCGCCATGCGAAAAATCCGCCGCCCTTCGCCATATCGCCGCTTGGTGTATTTGAACCAACCGACCTGCAACATCACTGAAATCGTCTCAGCGACAAAAACGCCGCCCATGATGAACAAGACGATTTCCTGGCGCACGATCACGGCGACCGTGCCCAAGGCACCGCCAAGTGCAAGCGCGCCGACATCGCCCATGAACACCTGAGCGGGGTAAGCGTTGAACCATAAGAAGGCCAAGCCTGCGCCTGCCAGCGCCCCGCAAAACACCGTCAATTCACCGGCCCCGGGCACATGAGGAATCAACAAGTATTTGGCAAAAACGGCGTGGCCTGTCACATAGGCAAACACCCCGAGCGCACTGCCCACCATCACCGTGGGCATGGTTGCCAGGCCGTCAGCCCCGTCGGTGAGGTTGACGGCATTGCTTGTGCCCACAATCACGAAGTAACTCAGAATCATGAAGCCGAGCACGCCAAGCGGGTAGGCGACATTTTTGAAAAAAGGCACGATCAGATCAGCACGCGGCGGCAAATCCATATCGAGCCCCGACTCGACCCAGCGAAGAAAAAGGCTGAGCGCTTCGCTGTTGCTTTGAGCGGGAACCGCAAAAGCAAGCCACACCGCAGCGAGCACCCCGATTAGTGACTGCCAGAAGTATTTTTCCCGCGCGGGCATCCCTTGCGGATCGCGATGGACCACCTTGCGGTAATCGTCAATCCAACCGATCCAGCCAAAGCCAAAGGTCACCAGGAGCACGATCCAAATAAAGCGGTTATCAAGATCAGCCCACAGCAGGGTCGAAATCCCGAGCACGAGCAGGATCAAAGCCCCGCCCATGGTTGGGGTGCCCTTTTTAACCAAGTGGGTTTGTGGACCATCGTCGCGCACGGTCTGGCCGATTTTCAGCGCTGCCAGCCGTCGGATCACCCAGGGCCCCAAGAGTAGGCCGAAGGCAAGCGCGGTAAGCGTCGCCAGGGCAGCTCTCAAGGTGATGTAGTTGAACACCGAGAAAGCACGAATATCCTTGGCAAGCCATTGAGCGAGTTCGAGCAGCATTACAAGGCCACCTTCACGTGTTGATCCTCGGTGAGCGCTTTCACCACGCGTTCCATGGCCATGAAGCGCGAACCTTTTACCAGGACCGTGGCCTTGCGCGGCCTATGGTCGGGATCGAGCACTGCAGCGAGCGCCTCGATCAAGGCCTGCACATCGTCTCCGAAATGTCTCGCTTTTTCGCCAAAACCCTTGGCACTATCGCGGGTGGCATCGCCAAGCAACCACAATTGATCGATCCCGCAGGTGCGCGCATAAACGCCCACTTCCTCGTGAAAGACATCGCCCTGTTCACCAACCTCCCCCATATCGCCAAGTACCAGGAAGCGTTCACCCGCCATGCCTGCGAGCACATCGATCGCGGCCCGAACCGAATCGGGATTGGCGTTGTAGCTGTCGTCAATGAGCAAGGCTTGGGCGTGCAGCGGAATCTGTCGCAAACGGCCACCGACCGGCTCAAACTGCTCCAAACCCGTCACAATGCTCTCAAAACTGATACCGATGGCCTGACAGCAGGCAGCGGCAGCCATCGCGTTGCGAATATTGTGCCGGCCCACGATACGCAGCCTAACCATCCCATCACGCCCATGACTATGCAAACGGAAGCTGTTTGCAGTCAGCGCCGTGGCATGAACAGGCCAGTGATCATGCCAGCCAAAGCAAACACAGCGACGGTTGCCGGCCAAGGACTGCCAGATCGGTGCGCATTGATCATCCCCTGGGAACACGGCGATCCCATCGGCTTGCAACTGGCTGATGGCCGCACCATTTTCTCTTGCCGAGGCCTCAACGCCATGCAAAAACTCCTGGTGCTCGCGCTGTGCGTTATTCACCAAGGTCAGGGTCGGTTGCGCAATCGGACAAAGCTGAGCCATTTCACCAACCTGATTAATGCCCAACTCAAACACTGCCGCGCGATGGGTCGCCCTGAGCCTTAGCACCGACATCGGGACGCCATAACCGTTATTTAAATTTCCCTGACTTGCCAGCGCAGCATCGCCAAAACTAACCCGCAAAATGCTTGCAATCATCTCTTTGACCGTCGTCTTGCCGTTGCTACCGGTGACTGCAATCACAGGCAATGAGAACTGGCGACGCCAACCTGCGGCAAGTTGTTGCAGGGCGATGGTGGTGTCTGGAACCTGTAAGCCATGCATAACCCCGCGCTGGATCTGACCGTCGATCAAGGCGTCGGGCGATAAGCTTTGTGCACTTAACACGGCCCGGACGCCTGCACCGATGACTTGACCAATAAACGCATGGGCGTCGAAACGTTCGCCCACCAGGGGTACAAACAAATCACCCGATTTCGCCAGGCGCGAATCGGTACAAATCCTGTAGACCTGATGGTCAGCATCACCCACAAGCTTGGCGCCCTCAATCCACGACCGGGCCTGCGCGAGCGTAAACATCAAGCTTGCCCCGCCAGTGACCAGTGGGTCATTAAAGCTTGTCGGGCGACGGTCTGATCGTCGAAATCCAGACGTTGCCCGCGGATTTCCTGATAGTTTTCATGACCTTTACCAGCAAGCAGAATCACATCGCAGGCCCCAGCCTTGGCAATGACTTGATCAATCGCCACCGCCCGGTCGAGTTCAACATGCAAGCGCTTGCCGCCTTGAAGTGCCTCGGGGCAAGCGCTCAGCGCCCCCGCTTTCAACGCCTCGCAAATCGCGCCCGGGTCTTCGTACCTTGGATTATCGCTGGTGAGATACAGCGTGTCAGCGGCGCCGATTGCTTGCGCACCCATGTCATGACGTTTGCCCGGATCACGATCGCCACCGGCACCGAGCAAACAATGCAATCGACCCTGACGCTGCTCGGCAACCGGTCTCAGCGCCAGAAGCACTTGTTGAACAGCGTCAGGCGTGTGCGCATAGTCGATCACCACAAGCGGCGTTGCTGAACTGCCGATGCATTGCATCCGGCCCGGCACGGGTTTGAGCAGGCTCAGCGATGCGATCGCATCCTGGGGCTGCTGCCCGAGCGCCATCAGGGTGCAAGCCACCGCCAGCGCATTGGCTGCGTTGAACCGTCCCATCAGTCCCAGTTGAAGGCACCCCTGATCGCAAGCCTCGGGATTGCCCGGTTCAAAGAGCGACCAGCGCAACATCGATTGATGATCGGCCGGGGTATACGCAGCCCACAGCAAATAGGCCTGATGTGTTGATGCCAGCGCCTTGGCAGCTGCAGGGCTATCCTGCACGCTGTAAAACCACAGGGGACAGCCCGGCGGACAGGCCTCGATCATGCGCAGAGCCCATCTATCGTCGGCATTTATCACTGCCTGAGCAAGACTTGGTGCTTCGCCTGCCTTGGCCAGGCCCGCACCCAGCATGGCAAAGAGGCTTGCCTTAGCCTGCGCATAAGCTTGCATATCAGGGTGATAGTCCAGATGGTCACGGCTCAGATTCGTGAACACGGCGACCGCCGGCTCCAGGCCTTGCAAGCGACCCTGGTCCAAGCCGATCGATGAGGCTTCAATCGCAATGAGACTTGCCCCCTGTTCGGCCAAATCAGCGAGCAATTGCTGCAGACGTACCGCGTCCGGGGTTGTTAAGCCAAAGGTCTCAAGCGGCTTGGCCTCAGCAATGAAGCCCGCGCCAAGCGTTCCGATCACCGCAGCAGGTTCAGGCCAGGCTTGTGCGATCCAGTGTGACACGCTGGTTTTCCCATTGGTACCGGTGACGGCGACGACGGGGAGGCGGCGAGAAGGGTAGTCAAGATAGGCCGCGGCAAGCTCGCCCGCAACCGATGCAAGCGCGGGAAGCGGCAACACAGCACTGTGCAAGGGGTCGCCCGGAGCCTCGGCCAGGAGCACAGCACTTGCGCCGCGCTTGAGGGCATCGTCCACGTAAGTTTGCGGCTGACTGCGCAAACCGGGAAGCGCAAAAAAAATATCGCCTGCTTGCACCATCCGACTATCGGAGCGTAACCTCGCGCCCGGCGCAGCCTTTTGCCTCAGCCAATGCAACACCGATGTCCATGGAGCCGCTGCCGGCGCGCGCATCGTCATCGTTTGCTCGCCCCCCGCGCTGCAACAAGGGTTTGAGACAGTTCATCGGGACGGTCGCTGCCTTCAGCTGCTGCCGCGGTTTCCTGCTGCACGGTGACAGCGGGTGGCGCAGGTTCCTGGGCAGGCTGCAGGTTGATTTGCCCGGCCTTTGGCACAAAGGCTTGCAAGTTGGCATCGGGCATGACGCGTAAAGCGCGCAAGCTCTCGCCGCCAATTCGTGAGAAAACCGGCGCAGCCACCAAGCCGCCATAGTATTTCCCTGCCGAAGGCTCATCGACCATGACCGCGACAATGATCCGGGGGTCTGACACCGGTGCAAAACCCACAAAAGACGCCACATATTTGTTGGCATAACGACCGTTTTCCAGTTTGTGAGCAGTGCCTGTTTTGCCAGCGACCCGATAGCCCTGGATTTGCGCCTGAGGGGCCGTGCCGCCAGGCCCGGCGGCCAACTCCAGCATATGGCGGACGGCTTTGGCCGTGTCTTTGCGGATGACGGCCTCACCTTCGACCCGATCGGCGTGTTTAAGCATGGTGACCGGAATCAGTTCACCGTCGCGGGCAAAAATCGAGTAAGCCCTTGCCAATTGCAAGAGTGAGACTGAAATCCCGTGCCCATAAGACATGGTCGCCTGCTCGATCGGTTTCCAGCTGCGATGCGGCCTGACACGGCCCGCCACAGCACCCGGAAAACCGATGTCGGGTGCCTGACCAAATCCGACCTGGGTGAAAAGCTGCCACATTTCCTGGGGCGGCATTTGCAAGGCCATCTTCACCGTCCCCACATTCGATGACTTTTGCAGGATTTGCTCGACGGTCAGCACGCCGTAAGCGTGGGCGTCGTTAATCGTGTTGCTACCAATCGTCATCCGGCCTGGCGCGACGTTAAAAGTACTATCCGGACGCACCCGGTTTGAATCGAGGGCCAGCGCTGTCGTGAAAGGCTTCATGGTCGAGCCGGGCTCGAAAATATCGGTAATCACCCGGTTTCTCAGCTGAGCGCCCGAGAGATGACTGCGCTGATTGGGGTTGTAGCTTGGCCAATTCGCCAAGGCAAGCAACTCGCCGGTTTGCACATCAATCACCACGGCTGCTGCGGCTTTGGCCCGATGCATGTCCACCGCGTCGCGAATCGCATTAAAAGCAATGAACTGAATCTTGCTATCGAGCGATAAGGCAAGATCGCGCCCATGTTGAGGATCGCGAACCTCACGCACATCTTCGATGATTCTTCCGAGGCGGTCCCGAATCACCACCCGCGAACCGGCAACCCCGGCAAGCATTTTTTCCCGGGACAGTTCAATCCCTTCCTGGCCACTGTCTTCGACGTTCGTAAAGCCCACCACATGCGCCGCGGTATCGCCCTCGGGGTAATAGCGCTTGTACTCACGGCGCAAGTGCAAACCCGAAATTTGCAACGCTTCAACCTGACGGGCGACGTCGGCATCAACCTGGCGTTTCAGATAAACAAAGGTCTTTTCCTCTTGGGCGACCCTTTGTTTAATGTCCCCCAGACGCATCCCGAGCAACTTCGCAAGCTGCGCCAGTTGCTGATCGCTTGCGCGAAATTCGGGCGGATTCACCCAAACAGCGCTTGCCGGCAAACTGGTTGCCAGCGTATTGCCGTTTCGGTCAAGAATTTTGCCTCTTGAGGCAGGCAGCTCTAGGGTTCGCTGATAACGAACCTCACCCTGTCGCTGCAGAAAGTCTTGTGAAATCACCTGCAGCCAGACGGCTCTCGCCATGAGCGCAAGAAAACCCAACGTTAATAAAAAGAAGGCAATTCTAGAGCGCAGGTTTGATAGCTTCACCTGCAACAAGGGTGTGGCATTCATCGACACCGCACGCGGGCGCCGTTTGCGCACCGCTTGGCTGCCCAAACCCTGGCCGGATGTCTGCTGGTGCATGCTCATCGCGACAGCCTCATGGCCGGGCACCGCCTGGCGTTTGTGGCTCGAGCAACGGCGAAGCAACTTGAGCGGCCGCTTTGCCTGCCGCCTCACCTGCGGCCATCGAAAGCGATGCATCCTGTCGTCGCAATGCCATTGGTGGCATGGTCAAGTAAACAGTCCGATCGGCCGCGGCCGAAATCATGCCCAGATCGCGCCGGGCCCTGAAATCGATCATCGAGGCTTTGGCAAGCTGCAACTGATCAAGCTGCAACTGCTTCCATTGGATATCGAGCTCTTTGCTCCGTGTCTGGGCACGTTCCAAGTCGATAAATAGCTTACGCGCCCGGTGTTGCGAGTCGACCAAAGCCAGCGAGCAGCTGATCAGCGCAAGCACCAGCAGAAAATTGAGGCGATAGGCCATCAGAAGTCCCCCTGGCGCTCGCGACGGGCCTTCAAAGCCGCGCCACCTGATGTCTTATAGGCAAAACGCAACACTGCCGAACGCGCGCGCGGATTGTCTTGAAGGTCTTGCGCATCGGGCAAATGGCGTTGCACCGATTCAAGCGGCCAGTCAGCTTGGCGAACCGCACCGGTGACCGGGTCCCGTTCAGCCATCCCGCCGCTATGTCGCGCAAAAAATTGTTTAACGCTTCGGTCTTCAATCGAGTGAAAACTGATCACCGCCATACAGGCTTTGGAGGCTAGTCGGTCAAGCGCCTGTTTGAGGCCGACCTCGATTTCCTCGAGTTCCTGGTTCACCTGCATGCGAATCGCTTGAAAGCTCCGGGTGGCCAGGTCTTTGCCATCATCCCGACGCACACCCCGGCGTCGCAAAACCTGATGGATCAGGGTTGCCAGTTCGCCGGTTGTCTGAAGGGCCGCTTCGCCCTCGGTGTCAAAACGCGCCTTGATCGCTTGCGCAATCGCTCTTGCCTGTCGCTCGTCGCCAAAATCACGTAACACGGCTTCAATTTCGCCGCTGCTCGCTTCGCGCAGCCACTGCCTCGCGCTCAAACCCTCTTGCGGATTCATACGCATATCCAGCGGCCCGTCCAACCTGAAACTGAAACCACGCTCGGCCTGATCAAGCTGCGGCGAAGAAACGCCAAGATCAAACAGCACACCATCCAGTTGGGCAACCCCGAGCTGATCGAGCACCGCCGATAGCGCTGCAAAACGCGTGTGCACGAGCGTGAAGGTGGCACCACGCTCGGGCAGCTGCCAGGCCTGAGGTAAGCCTGCGGCAAAGGCAATGGCCTGCGGATCGCGGTCAAAGGCAATCAAGCGCCCCCCCGCCCCAAGCGCTGAAAAAATGGCCCTCGCGTGGCCGCCGCGGCCAAAAGTGGCGTCCAGATAAGTGCCTTGGTCCTGGATGCGCAGCGCATCAATCGCTGCGCCGAGCAGGACAGGACGATGAGCCACATGGTGCAAGCCTCCCTGCCTAAAGCGTGAAATGCGATAAGGCTTCGGGCATGCCGGCGTCGATCGCCTGCTGCTCCCGTGCATGAAGACTTGGTGGATCCCAGAGTTCGAAGTGCGCGCCCATGCCCATAAAGACAAGCTGGCGTTCGATCCGGGAAGCCTGACGCAACTCGGGCGAAACAAGAATTCGCCCAGAAGCATCCATATCAACATCTTCGGCGCTGCCCAGAAAAATCCGCTGCCAGTCGCGCGCGGCAATCGGAAATGCGCGAATCTCTTCACGCTTGATTTCCCATGTCCCTCGCGGAAACAGCAATAGACAGCCATCCGGATGCCGAGTCAGCGTCAGTCGGCCTTCACATTGCGCAAGCAGGACGTCCCGATGCCTTGACGGCACGGTAACCCGCCCCTTGGCATCCAAGTGCAGTGAGGACGTTCCCTGAAACATAATCATCGGCGCACACGGATTGCCGTGTGCACGCTTACCCCGCTTTTGTTAAGCCGATTGCCACCACCGAGCACAAAAACACGAAGCCGACCGCCATCGAACATCGCCTATTGCGCCACTTTCTGCCACTTTTTCCTACTATTTACCACTTTACGGAAAAGGGCAAGCGAGGTCAAGTTGAATGACCTTTATTTGTCAATCATGACAATGACTTAGCGGGGTGGGGAAAGCGGGTCTATAGGCCGGATTCTGTAGGGCTGAAAGCCTGACGATCATTCCTCTGGGCGCGCGCTTACGAGCGCGCTCATGCCACCTACCCGCATACGCCTTCAGCGACGGACCGTCGATGGGCCTGGGCAAAGCTCAGGCGCGCGCATGCCTATTTGGTGTTGCTCCAGGTGGGGTTTAGCCTGCCAGCGCTGTCACCAGCGCCGCGGTGGGCTCTTACCCCACCTTTTCACCCTTACCCGCCGGATCGAAACCCTGCAGGCGGTATATTTTCTGTGCCACTTTCCGTCGCCTTGGGTCTTGGCCGCCCGAAGACGAACCGCAACTTGCTGCGCCTGGCCCTTAGCCAGCACCTTGTCCAATGGAGTCCGGACCTTCCTCTGGCAGCCTTAAAAGCCCCAGCGATCGTCCAACCCACTTTCCCCGGCTGAGTGTAACCGATCAGTGATCGACCAGCGCTTCGGGATGATCCTCCACATAAGCCCTCACGATCGCTTCAAAATGCTCATCGGGTGCAAAACCCATGGCAAGGGCTCGCGCCGTATCAAATCGGGCGGCCCAGGTGTTGACCAGGCGTAAAACTGCCGGGTCGGCGCGATGTTCAACAAGCGCCAAAGCGCTCTCGCCCGCAACCGCTTTAAGCGCAGCCAATGCCTCTTGCATGGTAACGGTGAGCCCGGGCAGGTTGATCGCCCGATGCCATCCCCATGCCGAAGGCGCAAGGCTCAGGGCATGCATGAGCATCGTGACCACGGCCCGCGGCGAAGCGACCCACATCGCCGTTGCGGGGTCTACCGGTAGCAATGCGGGCCGGCCGGCAAGCGGCTCGCGAATGATGTTGGAGGCAAAACCCGAAGCTGCCCCGTTGGGTTTACCCGGACGCACCACCACCGTCGGGATGCGGACGGAGCGACCATCGATAAAGCCCCTTCGGGTGTAGTCCTGCACCAATTGCTCGCCGATGTATTTTTGAATGCCGTAAGAGCCCTGAGGGGTGGGCGTTGTCTCATCGCGAACCATGGCTGGCAAATCGCCCCCGAAGACCGCAATTGAACTGGCGTAAAGCAATCGAATCAGTCGGCCCTGCGCACGCGCCGTCTCAAGCAGATGGCGGGTACCGTCGAGGTTCACCCGCATACCGAGATCAAAGTCAGCCTCAGCGGTACCGCTCACCACGGCAGCCAGGTGAATAATGGCCACCGTGTCGTCGCAAAAAAGCGCCCTTAGCTGATGCGGATCGGCGATATCGCCCACCACATAATGAAGCTTCGGATGCTGTAGCGCCCCCTCAGCAACATCAAACGCGCTGATCGATCGAATCGCCTTGCCCGCCTCAGGCGCCAAAACGAGAAGATCGTTCTTGAGCAAGCGCGCAATACATTGTTGGCCTAAAAAACCTGCCCCACCGGTCACAATCATGTGCATTCAATTCTCCTTGTTAAATATTCGCCGGCCGACGGAAAACATGGCGGTCATCGTAAAAGGCCGGGCAAGCGTTGTCTTGGTGCCAGCCCGGCACACCCAGAACCGGAAGCGGGTAAAGCCGCAGGGTTTGAGCATCGGTCCAATCGCTAAGTCTTTGCGCAAGCACAGCATCGAGTTCATGCATCGACAAATCGCAGCCCGTTTGCGCGTCCAAACGCGCTGTCTTGCCTTGAGCCTTGACAGCGCTTGATGCCGTCGTCGGCGAAAGTATCAAGACATGGGCGGTAAGCGCTTTATACGGCGCCAGAAACTTCTCATAAAGCGCATGCCCGAAAACAAAAAGGCCTCGTGTGTGCTGCAGGGCAGACCAACGATCGCGTTCCTCAAGAAAGAGCTTCGACCAATCCCGCCTTTGCAAAGCTTCGCGCAAGACCGGGTCGTGGTCGAGCCAAATCAGCGCTTGTTCATCGATCAGCGTTGCCTTATCGCGCATCGGACCTCGTCTGCCTGACTGCGTTGCCGACCCTGCCGCATCGATTCGGCTGGCTTTCACATGCGCACGATTCAGTTGTGCCTTACTCAAGGGGCAGCGTAGCCAGATCAGCGCGTTAAACAGATCATGCCATTGGCCTTTACCGGAAAGACGGGTGGGCACCTGCCCATGTTGATCGATCCAGGCCTCATAAGCCTTGCCGGACCAATGCGCCTGATCGATAAATTCAATGCTCAAGCCACGGCTGTTCAGACAGGCGCGCTCGCGGGCTTGCTCGTTAAGCCAATCGAGTCGGGCCTCGGGCTTATCCAAGGCCAGCACGGTGAGCAAGTCGGATCGAATCGCTTGCCACCAGGGATGTTCAAAGCTATTCGGCAACAAAGCCATCAAACCGCCAGGGAAGCATTTCGCCGGCCGCCAGCGGCACGATATGTTGACCGTCGCCAAAATCAAAACGCAGCGGCGTCTCACAGGCCTCAGGAACCAAACGGATCTTAGCTCTGTTTGGCTCAAGCCCATAAAAAGCAGCGCCATGAGACCATGCAAAGCTTGGCAGCCGGTCGAGCGCATCCACGGCATCAAAAGCGCTGGCATAAAGCGCCAAGGCATGCGGTGCGCTATAACATCCTGCACAAGCTGCCGCATGTTCTTTTAAATGCGCGGCGTGAGGCGCAGAATCAGTACCGAGAAAAAACTTGGGCGAACCCGAAGTGGCTGCCTGTAGCAAAGCCAAGCGATGACGTTCTTTTTTTAAGACCGGTAGACAGTACCAGTGCGGCCTTAAACCACCGCTAAAAATAGCATTACGGTTATAGATTAAATGCTGGGGTGTGATGGTCGCTGCAATCGGACCTTCAGCATCACGCACATAAAATGCCGCCTCCTCGGTTGTGATGTGCTCAAAAACAAGTTTGAGCGCTGGGAACTTTCGCCTTAAATCAAGCATCACACGATCGATGAACACAGCCTCCCGGTCAAAGATGTCCACCTCACGATCGGTAACCTCACCATGAACCAACAAAGGCAAACCTCGCTTTTGCATGCGTTCGAGCACGTGGTCCAACTTGGTAATTGAACTTACACCCGCATCGGAGTGGGTCGTCGCACCGGCGGGATAAAACTTCACGGCTTGCACCAGACCCGAATCAACCGCCTGGTCGATATCCAAAGGGCTTGTCTGGTCGGTGAGATAAAGCGTCATCAAGGGTTGAAATGCCGCTGCATGATGCAGCTGCGCCATCTTCCACTCAAGGCTTGCAGCAGGTCGATTAAAAAACAAAGCACCGCCGCCTGCAGGTAGCGGCGAGCGATTTTCTTGCCGTTCTATTTGTTGTATGGCTTCCTTGATCGCATGCTTTAGTGCTTCGAGAATACCTTGTCGATAGGCTAATGCCTGGTTAAGCTTGGTGACCGGGGGCTTTAAATTGGGCATCACAATGGCCCGGCCAAATTGCAGTGCTGTAGCCAAAACAACCCTTTGCAAGGCGCTACCGTCCCGCAAATGCAAATGCCAATCATCAGGTAAACCGCAGACAATCGCTTCGCTACGCTTAGCCTTGGACACTGAACGCTGATCGTCGATCATCAAGCAATCCTCCTTTGCATGATCACAGCATGGATACCGCTCAGGCGGTCACGAGAATCGCCCGAAAATCATTCACATTCGTGCCGGTTGGTCCGGTGTAAATCAAGTCGTTACTTGCGTGGAAAAACCCCCAGGCATCGTGCGCGCGTAAATAGTCTTTGATCCGCAAACCCTTTGCCCCGGCCCGCGCCAAGCTTTGCGGGTCAAAGCAAGCCCCTGCATTATCCTCGGAACCGTCGATGCCATCGGTATCAGCAGCCAGCGCATAAACCCTTGACTGCTGGCCCAGCGCTTGCAAAAGGGCAAGCAGAAATTCGCTGCACCGACCGCCCCGTGGCGGTTGGGCAGCCTTGCGATCAGCCTTAAGTCCACTCAAGCTCACGGTGCATTCGCCGCCGCTCAAAAACACAACCGGCGGTTTAAAGAGCGGGTTCCTACCGCTCAAAGCCTCGCGCACCATGGAAGCCATGACCAGTGCGACCTGGGAAGCTTCCCCGGTCACCGTATCGCCGAGGATCACCGCCTGCACCCCTTGTTCGCGCCAAAAGGCGGCAGCGGCATCCAGGCTCTGGCGGGGCGCTGCGATGATCGTTTGTTGAACGTTGTGAAAAACAGGATCACCAGCCTTCGGCGTTTCGGGCTTGCGGCCCTGCGCGCCTGCCTGCAAATGATCGAGCACCGAGGCTGGCGCTTGAATCTGCCACTGAGCAAGGATCTCGAGCGCCTCCTGATAAGTGCTCGGGTCAGGGCTACAAGGACCCGAAGCAATCGCCGAAGGGTCGTCGCCTGCCACATCAGAGATCAGATAGGCCTGAACCTCAGCCCCGCGCGAAGCCGCAACGCTGGCAAGCCAGCCCCCTTGGATGCGGGACAAGTGCTTACGCACCACATTCATCGCTTCGATCGGCGCCCCGCTTGCGAGCAATTGCGCGGTCAAGGCACGCAAGTCATCGCGCGAAACACCATCCACCGGCAGGCTCAACAAGGCCGAGCCGCCACCTGAGACCAGTGCAATCAATTGATCACCTGGCCCGAGATCCGACGCCAGCGCAAGCACACGGCGCGCGGCATCAAAACCCGCATCATCGGGCACAGGATGGGCTGCCTCAACCACCTCGATCTGTTCGCAAGCCACACCATGGCCGTAGCGGGTCAACACCAATCCGGATAGCTTTTGCAAGGCATCGCCAGGCCAGACCTTCTCCAGCGCATGCGCCATATGCGCCGAAGCTTTCCCAGCGCCGACAACCACGGTCCTTCCCTTGGTTTGCCTAGGCCTTATCCGCGTGAAGGCCCGCACCGGATCGGCGGCAAGCAAAGCGCGTTGAAAGCTCTCAAGCAATGCCTCACGCGGAGCAAGCAACATCGGACGAGCTCAGCCCAGGGCTTCAAGCACAGCTTTGCCAACATCGCCAGTTGCTGCCTTGCCCCCCATGTCGGGTGTGCGCGGGCCATGTTCGGTCACTGTTTCAATCGCTTTGACGATCGCATCATGCGCTTTCGGATAGCCTAAATGATCGAGCATGAGCGCAGCAGACCAAATCTGACCGATCGGGTTTGCAATCGCCTTACCGTAAATGTCGGGCGCCGAGCCGTGAACCGGCTCAAAAAGCGAAGGGAAGCGACGCTCGGGATTGATATTGGCAGAAGGCGCAATACCGATGGTGCCCGTGCAAGCCGGGCCAAGATCCGACAAGATATCGCCAAAAAGATTGGAAGCCACGACCACATCAAACCAATCAGGGTTTCGGACAAAATGTGCTGTTAATATATCGATATGAAATTTATCCACATGCACATCGGGATAAGACTTCTGAATATCGGCGACCCGCTCATCCCAGTAAGGCATTGAAATGAAAATGCCATTGCTCTTGGTTGCTGAAGTCAGTTTGCGGCGCGGCCGTTTGGCGGCAAGCTCAAAGGCAAAACGCAGCACGCGGTCAACACCGAATCGCGTGAAGATCGACTCTTGCAAGACGAATTCACGTTCGGTACCCGGAAAAGCTTTGCCCCCGATCGATGAATACTCGCCCTCGGTATTTTCGCGGACCACATAAAAATCGATATCGCCAGGTTTTCGATGGGCCAAGGGCGATGGCACACCTGGCATCAGGCGCACAGGACGCAGGTTGATGTACTGATCGAATTCGCGGCGGAAAAGTAGCAGTGAACCCCAAAGCGAGACATGGTCAGGCACCGTGTCGGGCCAGCCCACAGCCCCAAAAAGAATGGCATCGTGGGTCCCGATCCGGGTCTTCCAATCCTCAGGCATCATCCGGCCGTGCTTGGCATAGTAGTCACAACTTGCAAAGTCAAAATGATCCATCGCCAGCGGGATATGAAACTTTTTTGCGGCGGCTTCAAGCACCAGAAGCGCCTCGGGCATGACTTCCTTGCCGATACCATCGCCTGGTAAGACGGCGATTCGGTGAGGACTTTTTTGCGTTTGCGACGCGCTTTGCGTCCCTGTTCCGGTGACGCTCGATGCCTCGCCCCCGCCCATCGCCTTGCCGCCGCCGGGCGTCTTTTCTGCGCTCATCGTCTCATTGGCGCTCATCGTCTTGTCTGCACTCATCGTGCCGCCTCCTCAAATGGCTACGATGGTAACCCGCCTGCGCTGCGCTCTTGCTGTTGCAGGGTCCACAAGCTTGCGTATAAGCCCCCTTGCATGAGCAATTGCTCATGAGGACCCGATTCAACCAGGCGGCCTTGATCAAGCACAAAAATCGTGTCCGCATCGACCACCGTCGAGAGGCGGTGCGCAATCACAAGGCTTGTCCGGCCAAGGGATGCACGAGCCAAGGCCACTTGGACCGCTTGTTCATGGTGCGAATCAAGCGCCGAGGTCGCCTCGTCGAGCAATAAGATGGGCGGGTTTTTAAGCAACATCCGGGCAATCGCAACGCGTTGCTTTTCACCGCCTGAAAGCTTTAAACCTCGCTCACCCACAGGGGTCTCAAGGCCTTGCGGCAGCGATTCGATCAGTGACTGCAATTGTGCCGCCTGAATTGCCGCTTGCAATTCATCATCAGAAGCCTCCGGCCTGCCATACAATATGTTATATCGTATCGATTCGTTGAACAATACCGTATCCTGGGGTACAAGTCCGATCTGCGCTCGCAAACTCTGTTGGCTGAAGCCACGAATATCCTCACCATCGACTTCAACCACCCCGCTTAACGGATCGTAAAAGCGAAACAGCAAACGCATGATGGTGGACTTACCCGCGCCGCTCGGTCCGACGATCGCGACGCTTGATCCGGCTGGGACTTCAAAACTCAGGGCTTGAATCACATCGCGCTGGCCATCGTAGGAAAATCCAACCCCACGAAAAGCAACCGATAAGCCTTGCCCTGGCTCGGGCCTGCGCAAGGTGCTGGCATCAGGGCTATCGGCCACGCTTTGCTTTTGATCGATCAAGGCAAACATGTTTTCGACATCCACACTGCCCTGTTTGAGTTCCCGGTACAAAACGCCCAAGAAATTGAGTGGGATGTAGAGTTGGATCATGAAAGCGTTGACCAAGACCAAGTCACCGAGCGTCATCGTGCCGGCGACGACGCCCTCGGTTGCCTGCCAGACCATCAAGCTGACCGCTATGGCGATAATACTGCTTTGGCCGAGATTGAGCAGGGAAAGCGAGGTTCTCGACTGGAGTGATGCTTTTTGTAACTGCTGCAAGCCACGATCGTAGCGCTGTGCCTCAAAGGCTTCATTGCCGAAAATCTTGACCGTCTCCACATTAACCAAAGCATCGACAGCGTAGGCGTTGGCGCGTGAGTCCTGTTCATTCATTTGGCGGCGAAATGCAGTACGCCACTCGGTAATCTTGACCGTCCAGGTCGCGTAGCACGCGACCGCCACAAGCGCTATCCAGGCAAAAGCTGCCTGGTAGTGCCAAAGCAAATAGCCCATCACCAGCCCCATTTCGATAAGCGTCGGCAAGACGCTATAAACCGTATAAGAAACAAGGGTGTTGAGCCCACGAGCCCCACGCTCTAAATCTCTTGACACCGCCCCCATGCGCCCCTGTAAGTGAAAAGGCATCGACAAATGCAGCAGGTGGGTGAAACTTTGAAGCGATAAAGTTCTTGCCACGCCTTCAGTAACTTTTGCAAAAACCCACTCGCGCAATTCAGTAAACAAAGTGATCGAAATCCTTAAGGCGGCATAGCCGACCAGCAGGGCCACGGGCACCACCAAAAGACTTTGCGGCTCACCAGCTTTCAAATCCAGGCCGTCGACCATGGCTTTAAGCAGCATGGGCACGCCGATGTTGGCAATCTTGGCCGCAACCAAAAAGCTGAGCGCAAGCAAAATACGTATCCGCCACGGCCACAAATAAGGCCAAAGCCTTTTGAGCATCGCCCAGTGATCGGTCTTCAAAACGGATTGATTTGTCTTGTTTTTTGCATCGGCGTCTCGGACCGGTGCACTCACTGACTGACTGGAACCGCGGCGCATGGCATCATCGAACTTCAAGAAAACTAAAGTTTGGAGGATACCCGCTTGAGTTCCCCTCAGAGTCCCTTACCCGGGGTTTACCCGGACCGCATCCCGACCTTGCGGGTGGTACCGATGCCCGCCGACTCCAATATGCATGGCGATGTCTTTGGTGGCTGGATCATGTCCCAGGTCGATATTGCGGGCGGCGTCACCGCAAGTCGTCGTGCCAATGGCCGCGTCGCTACCGTTGCTGTCAATTCCTTTTTATTCAAACAGCCTGTTTATGTGGGCGATGTCGTCACCTTTTATACCGAAGTTGTTCGCGTCGGACATACCTCCATCACCGTCAGGGTTGAGGTCTTTGCTGAGCGCGTGCGGCAACGCGGCGAAATCATCAAAGTCACCGAAGCCACGCTGACGTTTGTTGCTATTGGAGCCGACAAAAAACCTCGACCGGTACCCCCGGAGGGCGAGTAAACCGCAAGCGGCCGATCCCAAAACCCCGATCACGATTGCTAAGCGCCCAAACCAAATCCCCTCAAACGCCATGACCGACAAAAAGCAAGCCTTGGTTCTTTTTTCCGGAGGCCAGGACTCCTCAACCTGCCTGGCCTGGGCGCTCGATCGCTATGATCATGTGGAAACCATCGGCTTCGACTACGGGCAACGCCATGCGATTGAGTTGCAATGTCGTGGCTTGTTGCGCGATGGTATGAAGCGAATCAATCCGCACTGGTCTTACAAGCTTGGTCAGGACCATCTCATCGATGCCAAAGTGATCGGCGATATCGGTCAGACCGCCATGACCAGCGAGGCGGCCATTCGCATCCATGCCAACGGCCTACCCAACACCTTTGTTCCTGGCCGAAATCTGCTTTTTCTCACGCTGGCTGCGGCCATGGCCTACCGGCGCGGCTTACAGGTGCTGGTCACCGGCGTCTGCGAAACTGACTATTCCGGCTACCCGGATTGCCGGGACGACACCATCAAAGCCCAACAAGTCGCTTTATCGCTCGGCATGGATCGCAGCATCGTGATCGAAACGCCTTTGATGTGGATTGACAAGGCGAAGACCTGGCACATGACGTTGGCGCTAGGCGGCGAAGCGCTGGTTGAATTGATTCGCGAGCAAAGTCACAGCTGCTACCTGGGCGAACGCCGCATCGCCCACGCCTGGGGGCAAGGATGCGGGCATTGCCCGGCCTGTGAGTTGAGGGCCAAAGGCTGGGAGCGTTTCAGCATGCAAGCGCCGATTGACTTCGGAAAAAAAATACAACGTTATTGAAGGCTTATCGCACATCTTATGGCGCGACCACCGCCTCGGACAAAGCAAACAGGGAGCAACAAGGCATATGGCATCAAATCAAGCAAGCAGCACGGAAGACCCAAGCCCATTGGCAGCCCCCTCAGCCGGGCAACAAAGCCTTGTCGGTAAAGTCGTCTGGATCACTGGCGCGGGCTCAGGCATTGGCGAGGCCTGCGCCTTGGCCTTCGGTCAAGCCGGGGCCAAGGTCATTCTCACCGGCAGACGGGCGCAAGCGCTTGATACCGTTGCCCAAAGGATTCACGCGCAGGGCGGACATGCCATGGTGCTTGCCGGCGATATGACGGATCGCGAAGCCGTGATGGCGATCGCTGCAGCCATTGATTCAAGCTATAAGGCCTTGCACATTCTGATCAATAACGCTGGCCTCAATGTGCTCGAACGTAACTGGTCGGTATTAACCGCCGATCGAGCCAATGATGTGATTGAAGCGAATTTGTCGTCGGCTTTTTACGGCGTTATTGCTGCCCTACCTATCATGCGCCGCCAGGGCGATGGCCTGCTCATCCATACCTCTTCCTGGGCCGGTCGATTTGTGAGCAAAGTATCAGGCCCCGCTTATGCCGCGGCAAAACACGGTGTGGTGGCCATGAGCTATGCCATCAACCAAGAAGAGTTCCGTCATGGCATCCGCTCAACCGTGATTTGCCCGGCTGAAGTCGCCACACCGATTTTGGACAAGCGCCCCGTACCCGTAAGCGCTGAAGATCGGGCAAAGATGTTGCAGTCTGAAGACCTGGCACGTAGCGTCTTGCATGTGGCAAGCGCACCCAAACACGTTTGCATCAATGAGATCGTGATCAGCCCAACCTGGAATCGGAGCTACTTATGAGTTATACCATTCTCATGCCTGAAACCATTGCCCCTGATGCCTTCAAGGCAGCTGAAGGGCGTAACGATATTGTTTTTGAGCGATTTGCCTTTTCATTGCCACAAAGCGATTTCAGAGCAAGGCTCGCTAAGGTCCACGCTGCGATACTTGGGCTCACCCCGATTGCCGACCCTGAACTTGATGCCGCGCCCCATCTGAAAGTCATCGCGCGCGTTGGCGTGGGCTACGATGCCATCGACGTGCCTGCGTTAACCAGGCGCGGGATACCCTTGATGGTGACTGGCATCGCCAACTCGGTATCGGTTGCCGAACAAGCCTTAGCCTTTATGTTTGCCTTTGCAAAACGGATCCATGATATGAACGACCGCGTGGTCTCGCATCGTTGGATGAGCCGCTTTGAAAACTTTCCGGTCGATCTGTTTGAGAAAACAGTGCTCGTTGTCGGCTGCGGTCGGATCGGCAGCCGCATGGTCAAACGCTGCCTCGGACTCGAGATGAACACCCTGGTTTACGACCCCTTTATTCCGCAAGACATCATTCGAGGACTCGGGGCCAGGCCGGTAGCCGATCTCAATGAGGCGCTAGCCGTTGCCGATTATGTGTCGATTCATTGCCCCAAGTCGCCAGCCACCGTGAATCTTTTTGATGGCAGACGCCTGGCAGCGATGAAACAAGGCGCCGTCCTGATCAACACCGCAAGAGGTGGCATTGTGGATGAAGCAGCGCTGGCAGCAGCACTTCAAGCCGGCAAGCTTTATGGCGCAGGGCTTGATGTTTATGAGAGCGAGCCGCCACAAGCCGATAATCCGCTCTTAAGCCTTCCCCAGGTGATCAGCGCGCCGCATATGGCCGGGGTGACTTGGGAAGCCTGGAATCGGATGGCATATACCGCGGTAAAGAATGTGCTTGAGGTGCTCGATGGAAAGCCCAACCATGAGCACACGGTCAATCCACAGGTATACGATGGGCGGGTCCAGTGATTGCCAGTGCAAGGCATAGGGCGGTTTTTCGAACCGGCGCATCAAGCAGGCATTTAGCCTGGAGCGCATGCAACGCTTAACAAGCTAAGGAGAGGTTTATGCGGGAAAACAAAGTCAAGACCTTGTGGCAAGAAGGCAAGGCAGTGATCAACGGCTGGTTAGGTATTCCAAGTTCAATCGCCACCGAGAATATGGCGCAGGCGGGCTTTGATGCTTTGACCTGCGATTTGCAACATGGCCTTGTGGACTACAGCACGGCATTGCCTATGTTGCAAGCGATCAGCACAAGCCAGGCCACACCGCTTGCCCGCGTGCCCTGGAATGAGCCAGGCATCATCATGAAGATGCTTGATGCGGGCGCTTACGGCATCATCTGCCCGATGATCAATTCTAGAGCTGAGTGCGAGGCACTCGTGGGTGCGGTGCGCTATGCGCCAGCGGGCTATCGCAGCTTTGGACCAACTCGCGCGCTCTGGTACGCCGGGGCAGACTACGCCAAGGAAGCCAATCACAACATACTGGCGATCGCGATGATCGAGACCAAACAGGCGCTACAAAACCTGGATGAGATCTTATCCACACCGGGGCTCGATGGCATTTATATTGGACCATCCGACCTCGGTTTGTCGCTTGGTGGGATCCCAAAGCTTGATCAAACCGACCCCCCAATTGTTGATGCGATCAAGACCATTCTAAAAGCTGCGAAAAAGCATGGCGTTCATCCGGGCATCCACTGCGGTACCACCGACTATGCCAAGCAAGCGATCGCATGGGGTTTTGAATTAGTCACCATCGCTGCCGACAATGCTTTGCTCAATCTTGCAGCCAAATCGGCTGTTGCCGATATGCGCGGCAGTTCCCTGACCCCCGGATCTTCAAGCCCTTATTGACACGAGGTCAGCCAAAGCCGTGCCAGCACCTTGGACCCTTTACTGGTCTTGATCAAAAAACTTATTCGGTCTTTGAAAAAACCCAAGCACCAGTGCACCCTCAGGCGCATGTGCTGTATGCCGATTCCCCGCTGGTCGCCACACAAACTGACCCGCTTTGCACTCGCCCTCGTCATCGACCAGGCGACCCTCGAGGACCCAACTTTGCTCGATACCCATATGCTCATGATCGGGCAGGCTTGCACCGGGCGCAAAGCGTGTGAGGCTGGTGTGTAGACCCGTTGCGGGATCGGTCATCAAGACCTTGATGTCGACTCCCGGAAAACGGCTAGGGACCCAGGGCAGTGCATCGACATCAAGATATCTCGACGATAAAGGCGCCAGTTGCGCTTCCTGGTCAAATCCAGGGGTATGGGTGTTCATCCTGATCTCCTTCGCATTGATGAGCCATTCTTGCACCGAGCCCGGATTCAGGCAATCATCGGGCACCATTTGACGAAGGAATTCGCTTGAATAAGCCCTACCGCTGCGACGCCGTGCTCTTTGACTGTGACGGTGTGCTTGTCGACAGCGAGCCCATCACCCTTCGGGTACTGACCGACTGCTTGAATGACTGGGGCTGGCCGCTTCGGTTTGAAGATTGTCAGCGATATTTTCTGGGCCGTGCCTTGCAGCACGAATTAGACTTGATCGAGCAGCACTCGGGCCGCAGACCTGATGATGCCTGGATCGCCGAATTTCGCAGACAACGCGACCTCGCCCTGCGTGACAAGGTGCAAGCCACACCTGGCGTTGAACAAGCCATCGCGGAACTCTTCCCGCGCCTGGGCGGTCGGATTGCTTGCGCCTCGGGTGCTGACCGAAGAAAAATCGAGTTGCAGCTCGGCACCACCGGTTTGCTACCCTGGTTTGAAGGCCGGGTGTTCAGCGGCCATGAGATGCCGAGAACCAAACCAGCACCCGATGTCTACCTTGCTGCAGCCAGGCATCTTGCTGTTGATCCAACGCGCTGTTTAGTGATCGAAGATTCACCCACAGGGGTGTGCGCCGGTGTTGCGGCAGGGGCAACAGTCATTGGATTTCTGCCTGCCACAAGACCGGACGGTTTAGAGCAAGGTTTGCTCGATGCCGGCGCCTCCGCGCTTTTTGACGATATGAGTCAACTTCGACATTTCATCAGCCCATAGGAGAGATGGTTTTGTTGGACAAACTCAAAAGACTGATCAAACGCATTGCACTAAGCCTCGAACTTGGCCGTCGTATCAGCTTGAACCTCCTCTTTTTGGGTATCGTCGGGAGCGTCTTTTGGTTCTTGTTGGCTGATGGCGAAGAAGACATCGAAGAAAAAACCGTCTTGGTACTCACACTTCAAGGGCGCCTTGTTGAGGCCCAAACCGATAACGATCAAGCGCAATGGTTCCTGGATTGGTTTGATGACGACAAGCGCGAAGTCGTCTTGCCAACACTGCTTCAAAGTCTTCGAGATGCGGCCAAAGATCCCAAGATCACCAAGGCATTGTTGCTCACCGATGGTTTTGAAGGCGGTGGGCTTGCAAGCATGGATGAATTGGCCAAAGGACTGAGCGCGTTTCGGGCAAGCGGCAAAACAATCATCGCTTGGGGCACACGATACGACCAGCGTCAATATTTCATTGCGTCTCGGGCGACGGAAGTCTTGATGCATCCCATGGGCGAGCTTCTCATGGAAGGGTTTGGGCGTCGTCGTAATTATTATCGCGATGCACTTGATCGGCTGGGCATTACCCCCCACCTCATCCGCGTGGGTGCGTACAAATCCGCAGGAGAAGCTTGGGTGGCAAACCGTCCCTCAAAGCAAGCGCTTGAGGCTGAAGCTCATGTGATCGACGACTTATGGAAACGCTACAGCAGCGATATCGAATCGGCAAGAAAGCTGCCGCAAGGCCACCTCGATGCGCTGATGGCAAGTCTTCCCCAAGCGCTGGCTCAAGCAGGCGGCGACGCGGGTAAACTCGCGAGCGACTGGCAACTGGTTGATGGGCTCATCCCTTACCCGGATTTGCGCGAGCGGCTCATTCGCGAAGGCGTCAAAGAGGAAAGCTACCGAAGCTTTCGGCAGGTCAACAGCAAAGCCTATGCGGCGCTCAAGCCAGCACAAACCGGTGGCGATCACATTGGCATCCTGGTGCTGGAGGGCGAAATTCGTGAGCGCGGCAAGGGCGCCCAGGTGATCGGCGGTCGGGAAGCCGCCGAGAAAATCCGCAAAGCAGCCGACGACGACAAACTCAAGGCGCTGGTGATTCGCGTCGACTCACCAGGAGGCAGCGCCGTCGGTTCCGAATTTATTCGTCAGGCACTGGAGCGGTTTCGCCAGCGCGGTAAGCCTGTGGTGATTTCCATGGGCGATCTGGCAGCGTCTGGCGGATATTGGATCAGCTTATCGGCCGACCGGATCATTGCCCATCCCAACACCATCACCGGTTCGATTGGCGTTTTCGGGCTCCTACCGACGGCACAGGGTTTGATGGATAAGCTCTCGATCCGGACAGGTGGCTACCAGAGCCACTGGCTTGCCGGAGGCTTCGATCCACGTGTTGACCTTGATCCAAGAATGAAGTCCTTGGTTGAAAGTCGTATTCAGCATATTTACAAGGACTTTATTGAACTCAGCGCTAAGGCAAGAGGACAGTCGGTTGCGCAGATCGAGCAGGTCGCACAGGGCCGTATCTGGTCCGGCGCTCAGGCAAAAACGCATCAGCTCGTCGATGAGCTCGGAGGCTTGGATGCCGCGGTTGCCGCAGCGCGCAAAATGCTTGCAGATGCCGATGGCGGTAATGGCAACAAAAACAATGAGGCCAAAGGCAAACAGCGGGAAAAGCCAGCCCGAACTTTGCAAGTACGCTACCTGCAGGCAGATGCCTCATGGTTCGGGGAAAAGTTAAAGCGCTGGTTCCGCTCGATGCTGCAGCTGTCTGGACTTCGAGGCCTTCTCGAACCTTCTGCAGCGATGGTTCATCAAGACCCGTTGCAGGATTTACTTGTTGACTTGTACCGCGAAGGACGTTGGGCAGCGCAATGGCTCAGGAGCGAGGAGCGTTGGTCGGCGCAGGCGCATTGTTTTTGTTCGGTGGAACCTTGAGGATTTTTTATGTCTGAGCATCGATTCACAGGCGATGAGCTAGCCCCCCTAATTCGCCAGGGAGGCTCGAGCCAAGGCGCTATGGTTTTTGAATGTTTTACACCGGGTATCTCAAGCATCCTTGCCAATGCCGGCGCCCAGTTTGTGATCCATGATATGGAACATACCGGTCTTGGCTTTGAAAGCCTGAAATGGCTCTTTGCAAGCGCACGCGGTCTGCCCATTGCCCCGATGGTTCGCGTACCAAGAAATCAGTACAGCTACATCGCTCGAGCCCTCGACTTGGGCGCAAGAGGTGTGATGGTCCCGATGGTGGAGAGCGCAGCACAAGCATTCGATATGGTCCAGGCCAGCCGATATCCGCCCCATGGACGTCGGGGTGCTGCCTTCGGATTTGCGCAATGCGACTATCAGACAGGGGACCTCGAGCAGCTGATGGCGGGCTACCACAAGCGGACCCTGCTGATTGCGCAAATTGAAACCGAACGCGGCTTGGAGGCGCTCGATGCGATTGCTGCAATCGATGGCATCGATGTTTTGTGGCTCGGTCACTTTGACCTGAGCAATTTCATGGGGATCGCCGGTCAATTTGATCATCCTGCGTTTGATGAGGCTTTTAGGCGGGTTGCTGAAGTTGCCTCACGCCATGGAAAAACCGCGGGCTTCATGGCCAGCTCAGCAGCCTGGATCGCAAGGGCCCAAGAAGCGGGCTATCGCATGATTGCCGCAGGGACCGACACCGGCATTTTGCAGGCTGGCTTTGCCCACCTTATCGACGTGATGCAAAACCCACAGGAGGCAAAAGCATGAAGCCCTTTTTTCTCGGTCTTGGTCGTGACCTCCTCAATGCAGAAGGCAAAGCATCGTTCGGCGAGGGGCCGCTTGAATTGTTGAAACAACAAACGCATATTCGCTGGGAATTCATGCCCGAACGCGTCGGTGAAATTACCCCGGAGATCATGGCCCGTTACGACGGGATCCATATCAGTGCAGCCAAGGTCACCGCCAAGAGCCTTGCAGGTGATGCGCAACGCGTCCGCATTGTGTCGCGTCATGGCGTTGGCTATGATGCGGTGGACGTTCGCAGTCTCGCCAAAGCAGGCGTCATCACCACCAACACCCCGATCGCGGTGCGCCGTCCTGTTGCAGTTGCTGCACTCAGTTTCATCTTTGCGCTTGCCGGCCGCCTGGTGACGAAAGATAAGCTGGTGCGTGAAGGTCGATGGCTTGAGCGGAATAACCATATGGGTCTTGGGCTGACCACCCGCACCCTTGGGGTTGTCGGCGTGGGTGGGATCGGCAAGGCCTTACTTGCGCTTGCCAAACCTTTTGGTTGGCGGATGCTCGCAAGCGACCCCCATGTCCCGGCTTCGGTGATGGCTTCACTTGGCGCCGAAAAAACCGATTTCGACCAACTCCTTGCTGCATCGGACTTTGTGGTTGCCAGCTTGATCCTGAATGAGCATACCCATCATTGGTTTAACGCACATGCCTTTGCGAGGATGAAGCCCGAAGCTTTTTTCATCAACATGGCAAGAGGCGGTGTTGTTGACGAGAGCGCATTGATCCATGCACTTGAACACAGGCAAATTGCCGGCGCTGGTCTTGATGTTTTTGAACAAGAGCCGATCGCCCCTGACAATCCGCTTTTAAATATGGATCAGGTATTGCTCACCCCTCATGCGCTTTGCTGGACCGATGAATGCTTCGATGCCATCGCGCGCGAGGGCCTGAGCAATGTGATTGCCTATTCACGCGGCGAACACCCGGCCTCGGTGGTAAGCCCCGATTAAATCGCATGGCTTGAAAGTCGATACGACACATTCGGTCAAATAAAAGCGCGCTTTATATCGACGCGTTTGTCGCGTTCTTCATCGCTGCCAGTGCCGCTGCAGCTGGCATGATCGCTTGCTGTGCCGCTGCAGCTGGCGTTATCGCTTGCTGTGCCATGATGGTTATCGATGGCGACGGCGTTTCTGAAATAATACCGTTGATATTTCTTGCACAGCATCGACAGTATCGACAAACAATCGCTTGCAACGCGCCAAGCTAACGGGATGGCCTCCCGTGAAAGACCCGAAAGCTGGCAAGTGCAAGATGCGCTGATGATCAAGATAAAAACAAGGACGACGAAGGCCTTTTGACTTCAAGACATCAGGCATCAATATCACCGGGTGCTCATGACCACAGAGTCCAAGAACAGCAGCATCGTTTGATCCTTGAATATCGAACAAGGCTTTTGACTCATGCGCCATTGCAAGCGCAGCATCGAAAAAAGGTTCCGCAAGCAATTGCAAGCCAGGCAGTTTGGATTCAATCGCCCCTGCGCTTGCCCTGCGATCATGGTTACCAAGGATGAGTTTAAGCTCAAGGTGAGGGTGTTGATCGCGCCAACGCGTCCAGACCGGTAGCAGGCCAGACAATCCCAGACGATCGTGAATCAGATCGCCCAGCACGATCAGGGTCTTGGCCTGACTTGCACGTATCAGCACGCTTAAACGTTCTAAACTGTCCTCTGTCACCTGTTCGGGGACCGGTACACCCTGAGCACGGAAACTCGCCGCCTTACCGAGATGGACATCGGCAACCATCAGCTGAGCGTGGGCTGGGCGGGAGAGGCCAAAGCCTGGCCAAAGCCAAAGATCGCCCAGCACGAAGACACCAGCGGGCGGTATAGGACTGTCTGGCCCGATCATGCGGTAAGTGATGCCATCATGCGTGCAAGCCGCTCTTGAAGCTTTTCGCTGCTCAGACTCTCCCGAAGGCGCTCAAGCATCAAAGGAAATGAAAATGGCGAAGGCTTTTCGATGCGCTGCCAGCAAATGCTTTGCTGATTGATGGTTCTAAAAACCAGTGCAAGCCTTTGATGTTCTAATTCTTGCTCCAAAACCTCACGTCTTGCTTGATCGAGCAATAAGTGATTCGAATCATATCGATTGAAAACCTCCCAGAACAAACTTGATGAGGCTTGCAGCTGCCTTGAGCTTGCCTGCTTGGAGGGAAAACCTTGTTGAACAAGTCCGGCAATGCGAGCGATTTCACGAAACCGCCGCTGGGCCAGTTCGGTAGCGTTAAAGCTTTCCATACAATCCTCCGCGATCGAGGCAGGGTCCCATAGCTGCGGCTCGAGCCATTGAGCTTGCTCGATCGGCTCGGCACAGAGCATCTCAAAGCCGTAGTCATTCACGGCGATGGAGAAACTTCGCGGACGCACTTTGGCCAGGCGCCAGCCGAGTAGAGCCGCCAGGCCCATGTGAACCTGCCGTCCCTGCAAAGGATAAAAAAACCAGTGGTAGCCTTCCCGAGATCGATAATGTTCGATGAGCAAATGCCTGGCATGCGGTAAAGCTGAACGACTTACTTGCAGCTCAAGCAGTTGTTTTGCCCAGCGCATGGCTGGCCCTTTATAGTGGCCCGTGCTTGCCTCGTGAAGACAGCGCGCCAAAGCCTCGGACATCTCCAAGGAAAGCGGCATTTTGCCGCCCTGCCAGCGCGGCACGGCAGCCTTTGTCCGCGGCGCCTTTCGAACATAGGCCGTCATTTCATGGAAGCGAACCAATTCGAGCAGCCGCCCCGAAAAAATAAAGCAATCGCCGCGGCGAAGCCTGGCGATGAAGCTTTCCTCAACACTGCCCAAAGTTCCACCATGAAGGAGTTTCACCTGAACTGAAGCGTCACTGAGAATCGTTCCAATATTCATTCGATGCCTGCGCATGAGATCCGTTCGTAGCACCCGCCACAAACCATCGTCGCCCATGGCAACCCGGTGATGGTCCGGATAGGCACGCAAACTCTCGCCGCCACGCGAGACGAATTGCAGCGCCCATTCGAAGTCCTGGGCCGACAGGTCGCAAAAGGACGCGGTCTGCCTGAGTAGCGTATAAAGCGTTTGCGAGTCAAAGCCCGGGCCACAAGCCAGTGTGACCATGAATTGCACAAGCACATCGATCGGACGAGGCGGTGGCGTTCTGGATTCGAGTTCTCCTGCCTTGAGCGCCTGGGCCGCCGCAGCAGCTTCAATAACCTCAAGCGCATGGGTTGGAACAATCGTGATGCTGGCCGCGGCGCCCGGCTGGTGGCCCGAGCGTCCGGCACGCTGCATGAGCCTTGCCACACCTTTGGGTGACCCAATTTGTATCACTTCTTCGACGGGCGAAAAATCAACGCCCAGATCGAGGCTGGACGTGCACACCACCAAGGACAAATCGCCTGACTTAAGCGCCTGTTCAACCCAGCGCCTGACCGACAGATCCAATGAAGCATGATGTAAAGCCATACGGCCTGCCCATTGAGGGCGGGCGTCAAGCAAGGCCTGGTACCAATGTTCAGCTTGTGAGCGCGTATTGGTGAATACCAGCGCGTTCTTGCGCTGATCAAGATATCGGGCAAGCTGTTCGCACATGGTCAAGCCAAGATGCCCTGCCCAGGCCAAACGCGAGGATGCTTCCGGCAATAGACAATCAACCCTGATCGGCTTGGGTTTGCTGCTGGTGATCATGCAGGGCTTATCGGGGACCAGCACCCTCGCCGCAGCCTCTAAATCGCCAAGGCTTGCTGACAGGGCCCAAAGCTGCAAGGGATGCGCAAGCCGATGGCGTAACCAGGCTAAGGCGAGTTGCAGCAAGACGCCGCGCTTGTTACCGATGAGTTCGTGCCATTCGTCAACCATCACGAATCGAAGCCCGCCAAGTACTTGGAAGGCGTCGGCGCGCGATAACATCAGGCACAAACTCTCGGGTGTCGTCACCAGCGCAAAAGGCCATCGACGCGCCTGGCGCTGGCGCTCTGCGCTCGATGTATCGCCTGTGCGCAAGCCCACATCGAATCGCGACGCCCAGACCGTGTCCGCAAAGGGTTCACGAAGTGCCGCAAGCGTGTCACTGGCCAGCGCTCGCATTGGCGTTAGCCATAAGAGACTCGGACCTTGCCGCGGTGCTGTGCTTTCACAGGTCGCAGACAGCGAAAGGCTGTGCATGCATGCACCAAGCCACAGGGCTTGGGTCTTCCCTGTGCCGGTTGGGGCATGGACAAGACCGCTTTGTCCTTGTGCAATCGCTCGCCAGGTCTCACGTTGAAAGGGAAGGGCTTGCCAGCCACGCGATGCAAAGTAAGCATCGACGCTCGCTTGAAGCAAAGCCGCCTCAGTCTTGGGCAAAGCGGCCTGCGTCTTGGGCGAGGCGGCCTGCGTCTTGGGCAAAGCCGCCTGCGCCCTCTCCTTGCGGGTCATTCTCAAGGCCTCAAGACCCTGTGACCAGCTGGCTTGAGCAGCTCGCTCACGCTGTGGGCTCAAGAAGTTTCTTCAAGTCGAGCGAACAAATCCAGCCCTCTTGCGGATCTGCATCTTCAGGTGTACCCCAATCGGGTGGCCCTTTGATCGCGGCCCAGGCTGCTTGAATCGCGCACAGCCATGCATCGATCGCATCGCCACGACCATCTTCAATCATCTGCTCCCTTAGCCCGGCTCCCAGTGGGCCGAGAAAAGGCAGGCTCGCAGCCAGACGCTCAAGCATGCGTGCACGTTGCTGCAAACGACGGGGATCCCGCGGAACGCTATCGGATTTATAAGATATCTGACCGATCAGTGCGCGTGCCAGGTGTCCCGGATAAGCTTCAAGTGCGATCGGCCTGGGCTGCACGCCCCCCGTCATCGACCAGGCGCTGCCTTCAAGAGCGGGCTCGAAACCAGGCAGGTGCCAGTCTGCGTCAATCAGTCGTCTGAAGCCTTCGCGATACATGAAAACAACCGGCGGATTCACCCACTTCATCGATGGACTTGAACCCGCGGGACCATCACAGGCACGATGCGCGAACTTGTGGCCTGGCGCACGCGGCTCACAAAATCGCTTTAAGGCGCTCACCCAAGCATGGCGATCCTGCTTGGCAAAACGCAAGGCAATTTCCCGATGGTTGAGGTGATCCCATTGCCAAGCCCTCAACAGTTCTTTGGGCAGACCGAATGGAAAATCGAAACCACCGATAAGTACTGGCGGTCGAGAGCAGGCACCATCGGCCCAGGGGGATCGAAGAAAGCTTTCAAATGACTTCCAATCGCTAAAGCATTCAAAGGCCAATAAGCTTAACCCGACCGCCGCCTCACGGGTCTCAATCCGCCCTCGTTTTGCCGCGCTTGTTGGCACCGCCACATCAAGCGCGGCCCGCGCCACCACAATCGGTTTTTTCAGACTCGGTGCACTTGTAAAGTCGACGCCTAAAACGCCCGCACGGCAGCTGTTTGCCGCGGTAGCGTAGCGGCTCATGATCCGCTGATCCGCAGGAGCTCATGGAGCCGATCGATACTGTCTGCATCCTCGATGCCCTTATCTTTTCGCCAACGCAACATGCGCGGAAACCTCAGCGCAAATCCTGCCTTGTGGCGCTTGCTTGCGGCGATCGCTTCAAATCCTATTTCGAAAACCATGGTCGGTTCAACAACTCGAACCGGCCCGAACTGCTCCAGGGTTGTTTTTCGAATGCGCGCATCGACCTCCCGAATTTCCGCATCAGTTAATCCTGAATAGGCCTTGGCAAGTGTCAACCATCCCTCGGGCCCTCGTACCGCAAAGGTGTAATCGGTATATAAATTAGCTCGCCTTCCGTGGCCGGCCTGTGCGTAAATCAAGACGGCGTCCACAGTCAAGGGATCTTGTTTCCATTTCCACCAACCACCCCGCAAACCATTGTGTTGATAGGTTTTTGATCGGCCCGCCCCATAGGCGCTATCGCGATGCTTAAGCATCAAGCCCTCTGCCCTGAGCTTGCCCGCTTGTTGGCGCAAGTCAGCAAGATCGGACCATGTTGTAATCGAAAAACAGGGCGAAATCATAAGGGCCCCTGAAAGACCTGCAACAAGCACTTGGAGCTTTTCGCGGCGAAGGCTTAATGGCTGCTGACGTAAATCCTCATCGCCAAGCCTTAAAAGATCATAGGCCACCAAAACAACTGGATGGCTTCGCATCAGCGATGCGCTCAGGCGCTTTCGATTCAAGCGGGTCTGCAGGACGGCGAAACCGGCAAGCTGATCGCAGCCTTGATCCCAGGCCAGGAGCTCTGCATCAATGATGCTGCCCACCGGCACTAAATGGCGTACCGTTTCGATTTTCAGATCGGGGAATTGTTCGCTGATCAACTCTTCGCCGCGCGACCACAAATAGCTCTGCGACTTACCGGCGATCCACTGCACGCGAATCCCGTCCCATTTCCATTCAACTTGCCAGGCTCTCGGCTCACCCATTGCCTCCCAGTCCTGATCAAAGCCGTGAGCAAGGCAAAAGGGAAGCACTTGTTCGCTCAAGGCCGCTGTGTTGCTTTCAGCCAGCAATGCGCTGAGACGTTCAGCGCTGGGCAGTTGCCGTGTCCAAGCCATGAAACGCTGCGCGATCAAGGTCGCTGAGAGACCACTGGCCTCAGCAAGCGCTCTTAAAACCATGGCGCGCGAAACGCCAAGCCGAAATCCCCCGGTCATGATCTTATTCATGGCAAAGCGTACTTTGGGCGGATGCGCCTGCCACTGTGCGATGAGCCAGGCGATCTGTGCAGGCGCTGCTTGCCCTGTGACCGGTATCGCCTCGTTCACGAGCCAGTCATCGAGGGTCTTGATTGGCTTGACGGACCTGGCGCCCTCAAAACAAGGCGCCTTCGCTTGCGCCTGTGACAAGGTCAAACCTTTCGGGACGATAGCTTCTGAGTGATCAAGACAGTAGGCAATGGTTTCAGCCAAATCGCCTGCGTGCGCATAACAGGCTTCAAAAAGCCATAACGATAAGCCGCTTGCCTGCATCGCAGCCTCTCGCAAGACCGCGCTTCGAACCGATCGGGGCAATTTGCCGCCTGCCAAGAAGTAAATCAACCAGGCCAGATCATGGTGGCGTTCTGTGTCTAAGCCCTCGCTAAAAGAGCGCCTGAGCACATCAAGTTTGTGAGCGTTGGCATTTGAATGATCGAGCGCCTCAAGCACCGATGCAAACCAGAAAAGTCCTTCATGGCACTTGTGGTCCGAGGAAGTCAGACCCGGTACAGCCTGTGTTGGCGAGACCTCACGATCCTCTATTTCAGACATCTTCACCCCACCCCGCCGCTTGAAGCGGCGCCGCATCGATTCCTTGTTCACATAAATAGCGCACGAGGATCTCAACCTGACCATGGGTTACGAAAACTTTTTCGGCCTTAGTTTCTCGAATCGCCCAAAGCAGGCCTGGCCAGTCGGCATGGTCCGAAATAACGAAACCGCGATCCAGAGCACGTCGGCGACGAATGCCACGCAAACGCATCCAACCGGAAACCGAAGCGTCCTCATAGGCCCCGAGACGAGCTAGCGCAGCCGAATCAGCGACCGAAGGCGGTGCAAGCAGCAAACTGCCAGCGGGCGGCTTTTGCTCGCCTCGCCAGCAGACGCTCGCCGGAATCTTGCGCCCTGCGTGTCGATAGCAGGCATTGATAGCGTCAACCGCAGGATGGACAAAGACGGGGCCCTCGGGAAGCGCCATGGCGATCCGTTGAGCTTTGCCCAAGGAGTAGGTATAAAGTACAGAACGTAAACCTTGTGCCGCATTTGCCTGCCACCATGTGCTGATCTCCTCCATCACCACCGACTGTGGCTCCCAGCGATAAATCGGTAGCGCAAAGGTCGATTCAGTAATAAAAACATCGCAGACCAGGGGTTCGAAGCCCTCACAACTCGGATCGGCCTGCACCCTGTAATCGCCCGACACAACCCAGACCTGCCCCTTATAGTCCATTCTGATTTGGGCCGAGCCAAGCACATGGCCTGCCGGATGTAGACTGAGCTGCACGCTGCCAAGATGAATCCGCTCTTGATAGTCTACCGTTTGTAGCGATATCGACGCGCCCAGTCTTGTTCTCAGAATTTCAGCTGCATCAACATGCGCCAGATAATGCTTATGCCCGCTTCGGGCGTGATCAGCATGAGCATGCGTGATAACAGCACGCTCGACCGGTCGCCATGGATCGATATAAAAATCACCTTCGAGGCAATACAGCCCTTCGGGTCGTCGTTCAACAAGCGGCTTCATCAGCACAAAGACTCATGAAGCGGTCCTCTCTGACCAGGGCCCCCTCATCACAACTTGAGGAAGATGATAAGCAGCAAGCTGCAGCTTCAATGCGATGGATCAAGCGCAGCCGTGAACACTAACGGCCTACGCGGTGGTGCAGTTGTTCAATCGCTTCGACATTACTGGCAGAAAAACAGCGCCGCGCTGCCCGGTCCTGATCAAGCCATTCATAGCGCAAATGTTCCCGCGGCGAGATCAACACAGGCGAATCCTCTGCCACACAACATGAGAACAGATGTTCGGTGTTGTGGGTTACACCGGGCTCATAGCGGTGACGCCACATCGGGTAGATTTCATAGCGATTTTGCTGCTCCCAGTCGATGAGCGAAGCCATATCAATATCGATACCGGTTTCCTCTTTGACTTCGCGCAGGCAAGTTTGCCAAAGCGGCTCGCCCCAATGATCCTTGCTACCCGTCACCGACTGCCAGAACCCCGGCCGATCGGCACGTTCAAGCAACAAGACCTTCAGACTTGGCGTGTGAACAATGACAAGCACCGACTCGGGAATCTTATACGGCATGGGTTCTTAAACGGATATGAAGTTCGCGTAATTGTCTGTCGTCAACAAGGCTTGGCGCATCGGTCAACAGGCACTGGGCACGTTGCGTCTTCGGAAACGCAATCACATCACGAATCGATTCGGCACCTGACATCATGGTTACGATGCGGTCAAGCCCAAAGGCAATCCCGCCATGCGGAGGTGCACCATATTGCAGGGCGTCAAGCAAGAAGCCAAATTTGGCGCGCGCCTCTTCAGCGCCGATGTTGAGTGCACGAAACACTTTCGACTGCACTGCCTCACGATGGATACGTACCGAGCCCCCACCGATTTCCCAACCGTTTAACACCATGTCGTAGGCCTTGGCATGCGCAAGCCCCGGATCGCTGGTTAAGTAATCTTCATGACCGTCTTTGGGTGCAGTGAAGGGGTGATGACAAGCGCTCCATCGCTGCGCTTGTTCATCATACTCAAACATGGGGAAGTCAACCACCCAGAGCGGTCGCCAATCGTCTTCAAATAATTGATTCGCTTTCGCGAAATCGGAGTGTCCGATCTTGACGCGCAAAGCGCCCATAGCATCGTTGACCACCTTGGCTTTGTCAGCACCGAAAAACAAAATATCGCCATTGGCAGCTTGGCTTCGCTTCAAAAGCGCATCAAGGGCATGATCGTGCAGATTCTTGACAATGGGCGATTGCAGGCCTTCGCGACCTTTGCTGAGATCGTTGACCTTGATCCAGGCCAATCCTTTGGCGCCGTAAATGGATACGAATGCTGTATAGGTATCGATTTCAGATCGACTGATCGATGCACCTCGCGGCACACGCAAGGCTATCACCCGCCCATCGCTTTTTTGCGCCGCATCGCTAAATACTTTAAACGATACATCTTTCATCACATCGGTGAGCTCAGTGAATTCAAGCCGCACCCGTAAATCGGGCTTATCCGAACCAAAGCGCTGCATAGCTTCCTGGTAGCTCATCACAGGAAAAGGATCGGGCAAATCGATGCTGATCGCTTCCTTAAAAACCACCCGGATCATGTTTTCAAAACAATCACGGATTTCCTGCTCACCCAGAAAAGAGGTTTCACAGTCAATCTGGGTAAACTCAGGCTGACGATCTGCCCGCAAATCCTCATCCCGGAAGCATTTGGTGATTTGATAGTAGCGGTCGAAACCTGACACCATCAGCAGTTGCTTGAAAAGCTGTGGCGACTGCGGGAGCGCGAAAAATTCACCCGCATTGACCCGCGAAGGTACCAAATAATCGCGCGCGCCTTCAGGCGTACTTTTGGTGAGCATCGGTGTTTCGATGTCCACGAATCCTTGAGCATCGAGATAGCGGCGCACTGCCATGGCCACCCTGTAGCGCAGCATCAGATTTTGCTGCATCGCCGGGCGACGTAAATCCAAGACCCGATGGGTAAGTCTTGTGGTCTCAGAGAGGTTCTCGTCGTCAAGTTGAAATGGCGGCGTCACCGAGGCATTGAGAATCTCGAGTTCATGGCAGAGCACCTCAATTTCGCCGCTACGCAAACCGGCATTTTCTGTGCCTGCAGGTCTTCGCCTGACTTTGCCTTTGACCTTTATGCAAAATTCATTGCGAATGCGTTCAGCAGCGGCAAACATTTCGGGCCGATCTGGATCGCAGACGATTTGTGCGAGACCTTCACGGTCGCGCAGATCGATGAAGATCACGCCACCATGATCTCGGCGACGATGGACCCAACCGAATAAAATCACCACTTGGTCAAGATGATCAGCACAAACCAGACCTGTATAACAAGTACGCATACAAATTGTCCTAAGAATCAACGCTGCTCGACAGCCACTTCCTGCGCGGTCCAGTTGGTCGGCGCAACCACGCCCATTGAGACCACATATTTCAGCGCGTCGTCCACGCTCATTTCCAATTCGATGACCTCATGACGATCCATCACCAGGAAAAAACCCGAGGTCGGGTTGGGTGTTGTCGGCACGTAAACCGAGATCATATTGTCATGCAGGTGCGATTCGAGTTCGGCGGAAGGCCGACCGGTTTGAAAGGCAATCGTCCACACGCCCATCCTCGGATATTGAACCAGCAAAGCCTTGCGAAAAGCCTGGCCGTTGTCGGCGAACACCGTGTCGCTCACCTGCTTGACCGCGGCGTAAATCGAACGGACAACCGGGATACGATTGAGTAAGGACTCCCAAACCCGAACAATGCGCGCACCAAGAAAATTGGCGGCCAGTAAACCGGTGAGCAAGATAATGGCGAGTGCGAACACCGCCCCTGCACCATAAATTGAAAAGCCAAAAAGGCCTTGAGGCTGCAGCTGGGGTGGCAACAGGTCGATTGTTCGATCGAGCGTGCCCACCACCAACTCGATGATCCAAATGGTGATAATCAGTGGCAACCACACCAAGAGTCCGGCAATAAAGTATTTCTTGAGCATAAACGCCCTTGTTCCGAAACCCTTGGCAAGCCTTTTGCCGGCCTCAGGTTGTTGCAGCGGTTGACGTGGAGGCCGAATTCGATGAACTTGCTGAGGAAGCCTTGCTGGCGCCGGATGAAGCCGGGCTGTTGTCAGACGAAGAGGCGGGGGCAGATTTTTCCGCCGCTGCAGCCGATTCGCTCGTGCCCTTACTCTCGCCTGCGTCGTTCTTGCCCGAGGCATCGCCAGCTTCGGAGGCAGCACCCTCCTTGCCTTCGGAGGGTTTGTCGGCTGCTTTTTTCTGGCCGCCATCGCGAAAATCGGTCACATACCAACCTGAACCCTTCAGTTGAAAGGCTGGCGCCGTCAGTTGTTTTGAGAAGGCTTCAGCCCCGCAGGCTGGGCATTGGGTGAGCGGCGCATCTGAGAACTTCTGAATAAGATCTTTCTCAAAGCCGCAGGCAGCACACTTATAAGCGTAGATGGGCATAGCAGTAGGCGGTTGGCTTGTTGGGCAGTCCCGGGACCATCAGGTCCGGGGAGCTTAGCCCGGATTTTTCACCAGGCAACCGCGCATTATACAAATCAAAAGCCTGCAAGAGCATGTGAATCCCCTTGCAGGCTAGACTAAGACGACAACAAGCCGTCTAAGACGACAACAAGCCGTCAGCGCCGATCAAAAGGGAATATCGTCATCGATCTCTGAAAGGCTTGTGGCTGGCTTGCGCGCTGACGCGCCGACCGAGCCTGAAGCTGGCGCCGCATGTGACGCGCCGTAGCCGTCGTCTGAGGAGGACATGCCCGAACCCATCTCACGATTACCCAGCATTTGCATCTGGTCGGCAACAATCTCGGTGGTGTATCGCTCAACGCCCTCCTTATCCTGCCATTTGCGGGTTTTCAAACGACCCTCCACATAGACCGATCGCCCCTTTTTCAAATACTCCCCAGCGATTTCGGCAAGGCGGCCATAAAACACCACGCGATGCCATTCGGTTTCCTCTTTGCGCTCGCCGCTGGTTTTATCTTTCCACGAGGATGTGGTTGCAATCGACACATTGGTAATCGCCGCGCCATCGGGCGAATACCGGGTTTCAGGGTCTCGGCCAAGATTGCCGACCAAAATGACTTTATTGACGGATGCCATGATGAATTCTCCAAAAAAGTTCAGCTTGTGACCCGAGCACCGCCGGAGCAGGCGATGCCTCAGGGACCTGTGTGTAGAGAGGCACTTGAAAAACCTTGCCTTCCGGCCACCACAAGCAACACAAACAGCAGGATCGCACAAAAGACGAAGACTGTTTGGGGCAAGGCCAGACCAGCAAGCCAGCCGCCCAGCGCACCGCCTGCGAAAAGCCCCAATGACTGGGCGGTATTGAAAGCACCGAGGGCCGTACCACGCAGGGCAGGGTCTGCAAGCCGGGAAACCTGCGAAGGCAAGCTTGCCTCAAGCACATTGAAACCAACAAAAAAGAGCAATAAGACAGCCGCCGCTCCGGCAAGGGCATATTGCGCTGGCATCCACGTCCAAAGCACAAGCCAGCAAACCTGTACCGCCAAAAGCATGGCAACCGCACGGCGCATCAATTGATGCAGGCGAGCCTTTTGTTCACTGCGCCGGAGCAAGGGCATGGCGATCAGAAAAGAAAGAAAAACCACGGGCAGATAAAGCCGCCAGTGCTCAGCCAGCGCAAGCTCGGCACTGCGCACTAAAAATCCCGGCACGACCACAAACATCGCCATCTGGACGGCGTTTAAGACAAAAATTCCAAGATCAAGACGCCAAAGTTTGGGGTGCCTTAAGACCAGGCCGAGTGCCGGCCCGAGCGCCATCGGCTTGACTGCGACGGGCGTTAAGGCTTGGTGCTGGCTTGCAGCGGGCACTGAAAACACCATGGCCACCGCGAGCATCGCGAGCAAAGCGGTAAGCCAGAAGATCCCTGCCATGCCTTGATGCGCGTAAAGCCATGGCGCAAGTCCCAGAGACACCATGAAGGACAGACCGATTGAAACCCCGATCATGGCCATCGCCTTGGTGCGCTGGCTCTCGCGGGTATGATCCGAGACTAGGGCAGAGATGGCAGCAGAGACCGCGCCGCAGCCCTGAAGCAGTCGACCGCCGATCATGGTGTAAACATCCTGGGCATGGGCGCAAATCAGGGCCCCAGCAATCACACAGCCAAAACCCAGCACGATAATCAGCCTGCGACCGAAGCGGTCCGAGGCCCAACCCATAGGAATTTGCAGACAGGCTTGCGCAAAACCCGCCGAGCCCATGACCAAACCGACAAGCAGCCCTTGCTCTCCTCCGGGCAAGGTACGAGCGAATTCGGCAAGCACCGGCAGCACGATGAAAAATCCCAGCATGCGCAGGGCAAAGACGTTTGCCAGTGTGAGACTGACCCGACGCTCAAGCGGCGTCATGGGTTCCTTAAGGTGATCCATAGCTCCCAGGGTGCGGCTCGGGCTATATTAGCCGATTGCTCTTTGCACACGGTCCATGAACAGCATCAGCATTCGCGGGGCGCGCACCCATAATTTGCGCAACATCAATCTCGATATCCCCCGTGATGCGCTGGTGGTGATTACCGGACTGTCAGGCTCGGGCAAAAGCTCGCTGGCCTTCGACACTTTGTATGCCGAGGGCCAGCGCCGTTATGTCGAGTCGCTCTCAGCCTACGCGCGTCAGTTCTTGCAGTTGATGGAAAAGCCCGACGTCGATGCGATTGAAGGCCTCTCGCCTGCAATTGCCATCGAGCAAAAGGCCTCAAGCCACAATCCCAGGTCCACGGTGGGCACGGTGACCGAGATTCATGATTACCTGCGTTTGCTTTTTGCAAGAGCCGGCACGCCTTACTGTCCTTTTCACCCGGATCAAATCCTCGAAGCCCAAACCGTGGCGCAAATGGTCGATAGTTTGCTTGCTCATCACCACGGGGAGCGCATGCTTGTGATGGCACCCCAGGTGATCGAGCGTAAAGGCGAACACCAAGCGCTCTTTGAGGACTTGCGTACCAAGGGCTTTGTTCGGGTTCGGGTGCGCAGCGAGCAGTCGAAGGCAGCGATTTACGATCTCGATCAGGCGCCAGTGCTTGCACGCCATCAGCGTCACGCCATCGATATTGTGGTCGACCGGCTCAAAATCAGCACTGAAGTGAGTGCGCGGCTTGCACAATCGCTTGAAACCGCGCTTTTGCATGCGGAGGGACGCGCCTTATTGGTGCCGATGGAAACACCGGATGCGGAAGGAAGCCTTTTTTCAAACCGTTTTGCCTGCCCGCAGTGTGGCCATGCACTTAAACAACTCGAGCCGCGGCTCTTCTCGTTTAATAACCCGGCAGGCGCCTGCCCAAGCTGTGACGGGCTGGGCATCGAGACCTACTTCGACCCCGCTCGCGTGGTGCAATTTCCCAACTTGAGTCTTGCCTCCGGGGCCATTGCCGGCTGGGATCGGCGCAATGCCTCGGCCTTTCGCAAGCTCCAGGCACTGGCCCGTGAACTCGGCTTTAGCCTTGATGCGCCATGGGACACGCTCGAAACCCCGCTTCAGCAGGCGGTGCTCGAAGGTCGAGGCGGTTTTGAGGGTGTCTTGCCAAGTCTGGAGCGACGCTGGAAGGAGACCGATGCCAGCGCGGTGCGCGAAGAGCTTGCTAAGCTGCGCTCGAGTCGAGGCTGCCAAAGCTGTGCCGGCACACGCTTGCGCGCTGAAGCCCGTCATGTACGCGTTGGGCCTCGGCATGGTGATCATGGCATCTGGGAGATCTCATCATGGACCTTGCACGAGGCCTCGTCGTGGGCCGAATCGGTGCAGCTACCCGGCGCCAAGGCACAGATCGGCGCAAGAATTCTGCGTGAGATCGCCACACGCCTGCGTTTTTTGAATGATGTTGGTTTGCAATACCTGAGCCTTGACCGCTCGGCTGAAACCTTATCGGGCGGGGAATCCCAACGGATCCGCCTTGCCTCGCAAATCGGATCAGGGCTCACAGGCGTGATGTATGTGCTCGATGAGCCTTCGATTGGTTTGCACCAGCGTGACAACGATCGACTCATCGCGAGCCTGAAGCATTTGCGCGGACTCGGCAACACCGTCTTGGTGGTTGAGCACGATGAAGACGCCATCATGAGCGCCGACCATGTGATCGACATGGGACTTGGTGCGGGTGAACATGGCGGCAGCGTTATTGCGCAGGGAAACCCACAAGAGATTTGTACGCACCCCGACTCACTGACCGGTCAATATCTTAGCGGGCGGCGCGAAATTGCGCTGCCGAAAGAACGCCGGCGGGCAAGTGAAGCCTTCATCCGGGTCCTTGGTGCACATGCCAACAACTTAAAACATATCGATGTTGATATTCCCCTTGGCCTGTTGGTTTGCGTGACCGGGGTTTCAGGCTCGGGTAAATCAACCCTGGTCAACGACACTTTGTATGCCGCGGTTGCGCGAAAACTCCACCATGCAGGGCCCGAGCCGGCGGCGCATCGGGCCATTGAAGGACTTGAGGCAATCGACAAGGTGATTGCGGTCGACCAGAGTCCGATTGGTCGCACACCGCGTTCAAATCCGGCAACCTATACCGGTCTTTTCACCCCGATTCGCGACTTATTCGCCGAAACACCGCTTGCACGCGAGCGCGGTTATGGGCCGGGACGATTTTCCTTCAATGTGCGCGGCGGCCGGTGCGACGCTTGCGAGGGCGATGGCATGATCAAGGTGGAGATGCATTTCCTGCCAGACGTCTACGTACCCTGCGAAGTCTGCGAAGGCAAGCGCTACAACCGTGAAACCCTTGAAGTGCACTACAAGGGCATGAACATCGCTCAAATCCTGCAAATGACGGTTGAACAAGCGCACCGCTTTTTTGCGGCTGTTCCAAGCATCGAAAGGCGCTTGCAAACCCTTATCGATGTGGGCCTGGCCTATGTTCGACTCGGACAAAGTGCCACCACCTTGTCGGGCGGGGAGGCGCAGCGGGTCAAGCTCTCCCAGGAATTATCAAAACGCGATACCGGCAAGACGCTTTATATTTTAGATGAACCCACCACTGGCTTGCACTTTAAAGATATCGATCTGCTGCTCAAGGTGATCTGCCAACTGCGCGATCATGGCAACACCGTGGTGGTCATCGAACATAATTTGGATGTGATCAAAGTGGCTGACTGGGTGATTGATCTCGGACCCGAAGGCGGCGATGCTGGCGGCCAGCTTGTGGCTTTCGGCCCACCGGAGGCGATTGCCGATCATCCTGAAAGTCATACCGGCCGCTATTTGGCCAAGCTCTTGCGTAAGCATCAAACCCGTGCAGGGCTAGAACCGTGAACAAGGCCCACCCGTCGACCGAAAGCCGAGCATCATGAGTCAAGCGACAACAAACTATGCCAAGTCTTTGGACTTTTCCGGCCGCCGGGTCCTGGTGGTCGGCGGCTCAAGCGGGATTGGCAATGGCATTGCTCAGGCGTTCCGCAGCCAGGGTGCCGCCGTCGAAGTCTGGGGTACAAGGCCAAGCGCCGCTGACTATGCCGGTGACGAGGGCTCAAGACTTGACGGCCTGCGCTATCGATGCGTTGACCTGCTTGTGCCGGATGCGGTGCCGGATGCGGTGCTGGATACAGTGCCGGATACAGTGCAGCCTGGCGATGAATCATTCAAGACCATCGGAGCGCAAACCAGGATCAGCCCAGAACAAGCCCTGCAAGGCGAGCGCGAGCTCGACGTGCTGGTCCTCTGCCAGGGGATCGTGCGCTATCAGCGCGCCGAATTCGAAATGCCCGGCTTTCGTGAGGTCATGGAGGTCAACCTGATGAGTTTGATGCGTTGCGCTAGCGCAGGCTTTGAAGCCTTGCGCCAGGCTCGCGGCAGCTTGATTGTGGTGAGCTCGACGGCCGCCTTTCACGCCACTCGAGGTAACCCCGCCTATGCAGCCTCGAAGGCAGGCGCCGTGGGCTTGGTGCGTACGCTAGCGCAAGCCTGGGCAGGCGAAGGCCTTCGGGTCAACGGCATCGCGCCAGGCTTTGTCGACACCAAACTTACCAAGGTCACCACCGCCAACCCCAAGCGGCTTGCAGCAGTGCTTGAGCGCATTCCTGCGCAGCGTTTGGGCGAACCCGAGGATATGGCTGGCGCAGCACTATTTTTGGCTAGTCCGCTTGCAGCCTATGTTTACGGCCAAACCCTTGTGGTTGACGGCGGTTTATTGCTCTAGTGTTCGATCAGTGAGCATGGTCAGCCTGGAATCCTTGCTCCCTGTGGCCAATCCGGTCACCTTGCAAAAGCTCATCCAAGCCCTCTGTCAACCGGTACACAGTGCACTCGATCAAAGCTTACAGAACACAATTGAGCGGCTCGAGCAACTGCTCGACGAAGTCGACGCGGCTGCAGACCGGCTGCGTGCTGCCGAGCAAGCCCTCGATGACCAGATCCAGGGTGCCGAATCTGGTCTGAAAAGGCTGCGCGGTGCGAACAATACCGAAGCAGGTCTGCTGCTCGGTTTATGGCAAAGCGCCTCAGGACAAGCCCAAGGCAGCTTAACCGGTCGCGATAGCGCTGCGGATTTGATGCAGCGTATCTCGCAACGCGCGCAACAGGCCAAGACGCCCTTGCAAGCCCTGCAATCCGACTTAAGGCAGTTTCGGCATATCGCCGGGGCAAGTCGCAAACTTGCCCGTGAACGCGCAAGCGGCTCGCAAGCCTCTGCCTCTGCGATGAAGGCGGTCAGCCAGCAAATGATCCGTTTGCGCACCCGGGCGCTTCTTGATCAGGCGCAGGCCCGGGGCTGGATGAAAACCGTGCCTGAGGGTAGCGCTTTGGAGCGCGCCATCATGCAGGCTGTCTTGCAACGCCTTGCTTAAGCTTAAATCCCATCGGGACCAGGTTCGAGGGAACGGCACCGATACATCCCCATGCCCTTGAAGGAAATCACAAGCTCGCTCTGTTGATTAAACCCCTGTTGGACGAAGTGAATCAAGCCGCGATCAGGTTTTGACTGCGAACGCCGCTTGCCCACAACCTCCACACGGGCATGCAAGCGATCTCCGGGCTTCACCGGTTTGTGCCAGCGCAGCTCATCGACCCCGGGCGATCCCATCGATGCCAGCGGCGAAATGTAGTGATCGACCAGCAAGCGCATCAGAACCCCGGCGCTCATCCAACCACTTGCCACCAGACCGCCAAAGGATGATTGTTTGGCAGCTTCCGGATCGATATGAAAAAGCTGAGGGTCATAGCGTTTGGCAAAGGTAATAATCTCCTCCGAGGTGATTTCATAATCACCAAACTTGGCGACTTCGCCCACGCGATAGTCTTCAAAATAACGCGTCATTGGGCTGGGCGCCGGTTCATGGGACATTGGCACTAAACTCCGCATGGCTATCGAAGGCTCGATCGGGTGACGTAAAGCTTGTTGCGACTTCGATCAAGTTAATATGACGTTCATGGATTCAAAAACTTAACGAGAAGCAACCGTGGCAATCGCACCCCGCAATGAATTTGAAGCCAAAGCTTGGCTTGATGGTATACGGACGATTGAAAACTGGCCAAAGCCAGGGGTTATGTTCAAAGACATCACGCCGCTCTTCCAAAACCCGTCCCATTTCAAAAGCATGATTGATGCGCTCAAGCAGCGCTACGAGCCCATGAAACCTGATGTCATTGCAGGCATCGATGCGCGCGGCTTTATGCTGGGAGCAGCGCTTGCACAGGCCATGGGGCTCGGGTTCGTGCCGATCCGTAAAGCCGGCAAATTGCCCTTTAAGACCATCAAAGAAGACTACGCACTCGAGTATGGCCAGGCCAGTATTGAAATTCATATCGACGCATTGAGAGCAGGTGATAAGGTTTTGCTGGTCGACGATTTAATGGCAACCGGAGGCACGATGCTGGCTGCAGTACGCTTAATCAAACGCTTAGAGGCTGAGGTTCTTGAAGCATGCGCGATCATCGATTTGCGCGACCTCGGTGGCTCGGCGCTCCTACGCGACCAAGCGGTGAGCGTGTTTAGTCTTCTGGCGATTGATTCGGGCGATGACACGCATTGATAAGTGGCTGTGGGCGGCCCGCTTTTATAAGACCCGCTCGCTTGCCCAGGAAGCGATTGAAAAGGGCCGGGTTAAAGTCGATCGCGAGCATGTAAAGCCTGCGCGAACGCTAAAACCCGGAGACAGCGTGCAGCTCAGTCAAGGCGATAGCTTGCGTGAGATAAAAGTCATCGCGCTATCCGAACAACGGGGGCCAGCTCCGGAAGCGCAAAAGCTTTACCGCGAAACCGAGGCCTCGATGGAAGCGCTTGCGCTTGCGAAAGAACGCCGCAAGCTTTTCCCCGAGCCCGCGCATGCGATCGAACAAGGGCGACCCACGAAGCAGCAACGCCGAGCGCTTGACCGGTTGCACGGCTCAAGCGACTAAATCCTCGCAGAAGCTTTCACAAAAATTTAGTTACTACGCTCAAGCTAGCAAGCAGGGGGTTTAGGCTTGCGTTGCCATCTCACGTAAACGGCCATGGGCGAGAAAAAGCGTCAGCGCCGAACTGGCTGCAAAAAGGATCCAAAATCCTATAAATCCAAAGGTGTATGCTGCCATTGAGTCATCGGCAAGGTATTCGTGGACCAAACTCACATCCCGGGGATCAACCAGCGAAAACAAGATGCCATTGGCCACAATCGCTATTAAAAACGACGGCCATAAAATTTGCATCACACAGCGACAACCCAAACCCGGTGCCTCGCGAATCACAACTTGTTCCTCTGCATCCTGCATCGCCTCTCTCCTAATCGCCAAGCCATCTCCTGGCTCTTCTCCTGAGGCCGACGCCGCTTTTTAGGGGCGTATCACCACCTCATCGCTTGAAGCCGACCAGACGGCTTTCATACGCCAGGCACCGCCTGCGTCTTCAACCATCAGCTGCCAATGGCCTTCTTTGGGCCATGTGAAATCAGCGATACGGTAAACCCCAAGTCCTTGGGGCATCGCAATGCCCATACGATCTCGTCCAGATAAGGTGGGATGGATCCATTGCACCCGGATTGGGTTTGTGCTCTGAGCGGCTTGTCCCATCGACCGAAGTTGCAGGCGAAGATCGCTGCCGACTTGCTGCATACTCAGTTCAAGTCCTAAAGCCTTAGCCTGGGCTTCTTTGGCAAGCGAATGGTTAATGGCCTTGCCCTCGCGCCAATACTCACCAACAACCAGCGCATGGTTTGAACTGATCGCCAAATACGCAGTAATCACACCGCCTACAACCGCTAGCCCCGGCATCAGCATCAACAACCATGGCCAGCCTTGTCGATACCAAGGCTTGGGATCGGGGCCGATCGTGATGACTTTTGCTGTCATGGTGTTCGCCTTGGCCCATAGAAAGTTGTGTTTTCCATCACCGTTGCCGAACCGTCCATCGCTTCAATTTCCAAGACGATCTTTGTTGACCCTGCAGGAACGGTCTCACCCGGCGCTTGAATGGCAATCGCGATGAGACGTGTACTTGCGGCATCAACCCGGATCTCCGACGGGCTTACCTGCAAACCAGGTAAGCCACTCGCTTTCAAGTGGTAGCTTACGCCTTGCTCTGCTGCGTTAATCATTTGAAGACGATAATTATTTTCAATCACACCGCCGCCAAGCTCTCGAGCAAGCGAGCCGCGATCGCGCAAGATGTCGGCTTTAAAGGGCGTACGCAAATGCAATGCAGTAAAGAGCGCGCTCACAATCACTAAAAGCATACTTGCATAAATCAAGATTCGAGGCCTAAACATCCTTGAAAAAATATCTTTTTCAGCGACTTTTCCGGCAATAGCGTTCTCAGTCGAATAACGAATCAAACCCCTTGGTAGACTGAGCTTATCCATAACCTCATTGCAGCCATCAATGCAAGCCGCACAACCAATGCATTCGTATTGCATACCTTTTCGGATATCAATGCCTGTTGGGCAAACATGAACACAAACCCCACAATCAATGCAATCCCCGCGTTTACTTGCAGCCTGGCTCGCGATTGCCTGCTCTGACTTTTTCCTTGCACCGCGCGGCTCACCCCTTACCGGGTCATAAGTGACCACTAAGGTGTCCTTATCAAACATTACGCTCTGAAAGCGGGCGTAAGGGCACATGTACTTGCAAACCTGCTCACGCATAAAGCCTGCATTGCCCCAAGTCGCAAAGGCATAAAAGAAAACCCAAAATGCCGACCAACCAGCGATCTCAAAGCTCAAGAGCTCGTGCAAGAGCGCTCTGATCGGAACAAAGTAGCCCACGAAGGTAATCCCAGTCCAAAGGGCTAGTGCAAGCCACAAGAGATGTTTACTCGCCTTGATCCTTAGTTTTTTCAAGGACCAAGGCGATTGATCAAGTCGTATTCTTGCCGATCGGTCGCCTTCGATTTTTTGTTCTATCCACAAAAACATCTCGGTATAAACCGTTTGCGGACATGCGTAACCGCACCATAGTCTTCCCGCAATAGCGGTAAAGAAGAACAGGCTATAGGCCGATATCACCAAAAGCCCGGTGAGGTAAATAAAGTCCTGTGGATAGAGAACAAGCGAAAAAATATAGAACTTACGTGAGGCAAGGTCAAAGAGAACCGCAGGCCGATCCCCCCAGGGGAGCCAAGCAAGTCCGTAGTAAAGCAATTGCGTCAACCACACAAGCGCCCAGCGCCAGCGTGCAAACTGCCCATGGACTGTCTTGGGATAGAGCTTCTTGTGAGCCTGATAAAGGTTCACCACGACCGGCTGGGGCGATGCCATGACTTACAAACTTCTTTATTTGGCTTGTGTTTCGTTGGATAAGCCCCAGACATAGGCTGCAAGCACCTTGGCCTTGGCTCGGGCAAGTTCATGATCACCACCGAGCAGCGAGCCAAAAGAGGGCATATTGTTTTGCTTCCCCTCATTGATCGTGTGTTGTATGGTTCTTAATCCACCGCCGTAAAGCCAGACATCGTCGGTCAGATTCGGTGCGCCAATTTGCTTATTGCCTTTGCCATCGTTGCCATGGCATGCAGCGCACACCCCAAACTTAGGCTTGCCCATTTGTGCCTTTAAGCTGTCGTGCGCAGCGCCCGAAAGCGAAAGCACATAATTGGCCAGATTTTCCACATCAGCTGCTGTACCAACCGCTGCAGCCATCGGTGGCATGACAGCCTGTCGGCCATTCAAAATCGTTGTAACGATATAGTCGGCATCACCTACACCGAGCCAATCTTTATCGGTCAGATTGGGAAACCCTATGGAACCTTTGGCGTTTGAGCCGTGGCATTGCACACAATAGGTTAAATACATACGCTCGCCCATGCCCTTGGCTTTGGCATCCGCAGCAACCTGCTCAATCGTCATGCTGGCATATTGCGCGAACAAGGGTTTGGTTGACTCATCATAACGCTTCATTTCGTCTTGATACTGCGCCGTTTGTGTCCAGCCAAGACGGCCTGCATGCGTACTCAAACCCGGGAAAAAATATAAATAGGTGATACCGAAAATTATCGTGATGATAAATAGACCCACCCACCAACGCGGCAAAGGATTATTGAGCTCTTCGATCTCATCCCAGGCGTGGCCTGTTGTTCCAACACCCTTTTCGTTGCCAGGCAAACGCTGCTTGGCGGTGGCCGCAATCAAGAAGATACAAAAAGCAATGGAAGCGACGGTTGCACCTGCCACGTACCATCCCCAGCCTTGACTAAAAAAATCAGTCACCACGTGTTGTGTTGTGCCCATCTTATTTCCTCGCTAACCTCTGTTGCGCCGCAGCGCTCCCTCGAACCCCTGCCGCCTCATGCATACCTGCCTCTTCGCTTAAAAGCTGCTCATCATCAAGAAAAGGGATGGCAGCGTCTGCGTCAAAACGGTGACGTAAGGCGGGCGCATAAGCCCATAAGACCACACCGACAAAGGCAGCAAATGAGCTCAGGGTGACGAGCACGCGCATATCGTTTAACCAGTCCATCGCTGTGCCCCCTAACGCTTAATCGCCGTGCCTAAGCCTTGCAAATAAGCAATCAAGGCATCCATCTCGGTTTTGTCTTTGACCAGTTCAGGCGCTTTGGCGATCTCTTCATCGCTATAAGGCGTGCCGAGTTTGCGCAAGGCACGCATATGGCTTTGCATGGTTTCACCGCTCACCACAGCCTTGGCGAGCCAAGGGTAGCCCGGCATGTTGGACTCGGGTACCAAGTCGCGCGGATTCATCAAATGGATCCGATGCCACTCGTCGTTATACCGACCACCGACGCGGGCTAAGTCTGGCCCGGTGCGTTTGCTGCCCCACTGAAAGGGTCGGTCGTAAACGAACTCGCCCGCTACCGAATAGTGTCCATAGCGCTCAGTCTCGGCACGGAAGGGGCGAATCATTTGCGAGTGGCAACCATAACAGCCTTCGCGCACATAAACATCACGGCCGGCAAGCTGTAAAGCGTCATAGGGCTTGAGCCCGGCCACAGGCTCGGTGGTTGAACGCTGGAAAAACAAGGGAACAATTTCAACAAGACCACCAACGCTGATGGTGAGGATCACCAACACAATCAATAAGGTTACATTTTTTTCAATCAGACCATGATCGAGCTTCATGATGTTTTCCTCTTGGTCGATTAAGCGTGTGCAGCAAGGGCTGGAATCGGCGCTTTGACCGACTTACCTTGGGCGATGGTCATGAAGCAATTCATGAGCATCAGCACCATGCCGCTCAAATAAAGCACGCCTCCAAGGAAGCGGACCACATAGTAGGGATAGGTTGCTTTAATCGACTCGATAAAAGCATAGGTCAAGGTGCCGTCGGGGTTGGTGGCACGCCACATCAATCCCTGCATCACCCCAGCGATCCACATGGCAGCGATGTAAAGCACAATCCCTATGGTTGCAATCCAAAAGTGCAACTCCACCCACTGAGGCTTGGCCATCGCAGCGCGGCCAAAAAGCCTTGGTAGTAAATAATAGATCGATCCAATGCTAATAAAACCAACCCAACCAAGCGCACCCGAGTGCACATGGCCTACAGTCCAGTCGGTGTAGTGTGACAAGGCGTTGACGGTCTTAATCGACATCATCGGGCCTTCAAAAGTCGACATGCCATAAAAGGAAAGCGACACCACGAGAAACTTGAGGACTGCATCGTTACGCAATTTGTACCATGCGCCCGATAGGGTCATGATGCCATTGATCATTCCCCCCCAGGAGGGCGCAAGCAGGATCAGTGAAAACACCATGCCGAGTGATTGCGTCCAATCGGGCAAAGCGGTGTAGTGCAAGTGGTGCGGGCCCGCCCACATATACGTGAAAATGAGCGCCCAAAAATGCACGATCGAGAGCCGGTACGAGTAAACCGGACGCTCCGCCTGCTTAGGTACGAAGTAGTACATCATCCCCAAAAAGCCTGCGGTAAGGAAAAAGCCCACAGCGTTATGGCCATACCACCACTGGATCATCGCGTCTTGGGCCCCCGCGTAGGCTGAATAGCTCTTGGTGAGCGAGGCGGGCATGGCCATACTATTCACAATATGCAAGACTGCAACCGTAATGATGAAGGCGCCGAAAAACCAGTTGGCCACGTAAATATGCTCGATCTTGCGTTTGGCCAAGGTGCCGAAGAAGACAATGGCGTAGCAAACCCAAACAACTGCGATCAGCAGATCAATCGGCCACTCGAGCTCGGCGTATTCCTTGCTCTGGGTAATACCAAGCGGAAGCGTGATCGCCGCCAAAACGATCACCAGTTGCCAGCCCCAAAAGGTAAACGCAGCAAGCGGGCCGCCGAAAAGCCGCGCATGGGTGGTTCGTTGAACGACGTAATACGAAGTCGCAAATAGCGCGCTGCCACCAAATGCAAAAATCACCGCATTGGTGTGTAGGGGACGAAGACGGCTGTAGGTGAACCAGGGGATGTCGAAGTTTAGAGCCGGCCAGGCCAGTTGCGCCGCGATCACCACACCGACCAGCATGCCCACAACGCCCCAGACCACGGTCATCACGGCAAACTGCCGCACCACCGTATAGTTATAAGTTTCCGCCTTATCGCTGCTTGCGAAAGCCTCCATCGTGCTCATCGAATCCCCCTATTTCCACAAATGCTTTAGGGGATTTTACGCCGTTTGTGAGCCGACGGAAGGCTTAGGCGGCAATTTTCAACCGTTTATCGGTTATTTGATTTGTTTTGCTCCGTTTGCTTCGCGATCTTTGTAACTTGAGTCGGGATTTGTTGCGACGCAACAACGTCCTTTTGGCCTGCTTGCACCCCCGTGTTGTCATCGTCAAGCAAGAGCTGACGCCCATGCGACTCTAAATCCTTGAATTGCCCGCTGTTATCCATACGGAAGTAAAGCCAAACCGCCACCCCGAGCAAAGCAAGGCTTAGCGGGATCAAGAGAAAGATCGCTTCCACGGTACCCGCCTTAAGCTATTGCTCACAACCACCAGGGAACTGAGCGACATACCAAGCGCAGCACCCCAAGCGGGAATCCAACCCAAGGCTGCAAGGGGAATCGCAATAAGGTTGTAGCCTGTGGCCCAGGCAATGTTTTGCCGCATCAGGGCTTGCGCATGGCGAGCGGCAGCCATCAAAAAGACCACCGACGCCAAGCGATCGGACAAAATCAAGGCACCTGCATGCAATCTTGCAAGATCACTTGCCTGGCCAATAGCAGCCGACATATCGGCTGCGGCGAGCACCGCGGCATCATTTAAGCCATCTCCCACCATAAAAACCCTGCGTCCTTCAGCCTGCATGGCTTGAACGATAGCCCACTTGTCCTGGGGCAATTGAGCGCCAAGAAAGCGACCCTCCGGGCACAGGCTGAGAAGCCCAAGTTGCTTGACCAAAGCGTCCACGGCGGTTTGCCGGTCGCCCGAAAGCACATGCAAGCGCAAACCCATGGCCTTGATCGCCTGCAAACTAGGAAGCGCATCGTCACGCAAAGCGTCGCGAAGCTGCCAGTGGGCAATCGGGACTTGATCGATGGCAAGCCATACCTCTTGCAAAACATCCTCTTGCTCGTTTGCAGCATCGTTTACAGCATCTTGAGCGCCCTGCGCTCGCACAAAGGCCTGCGAGCCGAGCTTGAGGACCGAGCCATCGGGAAGACTTGCTTGCATGCCCTGACCAAGAAAGCCTTGAACGACGCCTGGCGAATCGTCTTTTGAGGGGCAGATCCCTTGGCCGGCAGCGTGACGCGCCAAAGCCATCGCCAGGGGATGAGGCGATGCAAGCAGCAAAGGCAGCGCAAGTGCAAGCGCCGAGTGCTCTGAAAAGGCGGGATCGAGGATGCTCAGCCGGAAGACCTGCGGCCTGCCCACGCTCAGGGTGCCGGTTTTGTCAAGCACCAGATCGCTTGCCTGAGCCAGCCGCTCAAGCCCGTCACCGGCTTGCAAAACAACCCCCGAATTCGCCAGTTGATACTGAACCGAAGCAAGCACGGCGGGCACTGCGAGCGATAGCGCACAGGGGCAGGAGACTACCAGCACAGCAACCGCGATCTCAAAGGCCCGCGCAGGATTCACTGAGAGCCATGCGGCGAATACCATGAGGACAAAGATCAACAAGCCACCGACAAAGTAGCGCGCAGCGCGATCGGCCATTGCCGCCATGACCGGCCTTGTGCTGCCCGCCCGAGCAATCAGTCTTTGCAAATCGGCCCGTGTTGAAGCACTTGCAGGCCGCACAACTTTTAAGCGGACTGCCTGAGCCTCGGCAATCACAGCGCCCGACGGCAGGACTTCACCGGAAGCAAAGCGCTTCGGCATTGATTCACCGCTAAGCAAGGAGCAATCAGCATGTACGTCGCCCTCTAAACACATCGCGTCGGCGGGCAGGCTAGCCCCGGGCTCGATGGCGATCAAATCCCCCACCTGCAAATCCTCTGCCAACACTTTTTCGGTTCCATCCGGGCCGATGCGTTGAATCGCCTGCGGTATGCCGGCGGCGAGCCGGTCAAGCCAGCGCTGAGAGCGCCTTCTTGCATTTGCTTCAAGGCTTCGCGCGCTCAGCAACAAAAACAAGAACATCGTAACCGTATCAAAGTAGACCTCGCCTTGTCCCTGCCATGTATGGATTGCACTTGCCAAGTAGGCGGCCAGAAGGCCAATAGCCACAGGCACGTCCATGCCCAGGTGTTTTTGGCTGACATCGCGAACCGCAGCTTGCAGGATGGGCCAGCCGCTGTAAAGCAGCGCTGGAAGGGTCACGACCATGCTGGCCCAGCGCAAGAGTGCGGCATCGCCTGGCTCGACATCACCAGGGTGAGCCCAATAAAGCGGGGTTTGCAACATCATCACCTGCATCATTGCAAGTCCGGCAACAAACAAGCGCCGTCGTTGACGACGCTCGATCAGCTGTAGCCGCTCCTCGCGCGCTGTAGGATCAAAAGGCAGCGCCCGGTAGCCCAGTGCGCGCAATCGCGCCAGAATTTTCGCCAGGCTGCTCAGTTGTGCGTCCCACTGCACCAGAGCCTGCTGCTGGGCATAATTCACCTGCACCCGACGGACACCATCGGCAGCCGACAAACCCCGCTCAAGCAGCCAAACGCAGGCGCCGCATCGCATACCGTCGATCATCAGAAAGGACTGCAGCTGCACACCATGCTCGGGATCATCGACTTGCTGAATAAAGCCGCGCCGCTGGGCCAGCCGCTCAAAGTCTCGCTCCACATCGAGGGTTTCATCGACAGGACCAGGCTTACTTGGCGTCTCAAC
>Ga0214917_10000304_pt1 | contig 63685 bp, 65 predicted proteins | sample LL_1208_BB_MetaG_FD_177983 | JGI IMG/M metagenome (GOLD analysis project Ga0214917, IMG submission 177983) | Freshwater microbial communities from Lake Lanier, Atlanta, Georgia, United States - LL_1208_BB | ecosystem: Environmental > Aquatic > Freshwater > Lake | place: USA: Georgia | collected... | reverse complement strand
CGCGTTCCATGACGAGCTGCGCTACATGCTCGCCATGCAGATGGTCGCGCCGAACTCGCCGCAATGGTTCAACACCGGCCTGTTCTGGGCTTATGGCATCGACGGTCCAAGCCAGGGCCATTTCTATGTCGACTTCCAGACCAAGAAGCTCGTGAAGTCGAAATCCTCCTACGAGCATCCGCAGCCCCATGCCTGCTTCATCCAGTCGGTCGCCGACGACCTCGTGAACGAGGGTGGCATCATGGACCTCTGGGTGCGTGAAGCGCGCCTGTTCAAGTACGGTTCGGGCACCGGCTCGAATTTCTCGATGCTGCGCGGCGAAGGCGAAAAGCTTGCCGGTGGCGGACGCTCATCGGGCCTCATGTCCTTCCTCAAGATTGGCGACCGCGCTGCGGGCGCGATCAAATCGGGTGGCACGACGCGACGCGCGGCCAAGATGGTCGTCGTTGATGCCGACCATCCAGATATCGAGGCCTATATCGATTGGAAGGTGAAGGAAGAGCAGAAGGTCGCCGCCTTGGTGACCGGTTCCAAACTCTGCCAGAAGCACCTCAAGGCGATCATGAAGGCCTGCGTGAATTGCGATGGCCCGGCCGATGCCTGCTTCGACCCGGAGAAGAACCCGGTGTTAAAAAAGGAAATCAAGCAAGCCCGCCGCGTGCTGATCCCCGACAATTACATCAAGCGGGTCATCCAATTCGCCAAGCAGGGTTATACCGAAATCGAATTCGACACCTATGACACAGATTGGGATTCAGAAGCTTATCTGACAGTTGCAGGCCAGAACTCGAACAATTCAGTTTCGCTGAAAGATGATTTCCTCAACGCCGTCGATAAGGATGGCGATTGGAACCTCATTCGCCGCACCGACGGCAAAGTGCACAAGACGCTGAAGGCGCGCGATCTTTGGGAAAAGATCGGCTTTGCGGCGTGGGCCTCGGCCGATCCGGGCCTGCACTTCAATTCGACGATGAACGATTGGCATACATGCCCGGCATCGGGCCCGATCCGTGCGTCGAACCCGTGCTCGGAATACATGTTCCTTGACGATACGGCGTGCAACCTCGCCTCGTTGAACCTTCTGCAATTCCGCAATGCGGATGGCACGATCAACGTCGCCTCCTACGAACATGCCGTGCGCCTGTGGACGATGGTGCTCGAAATCTCGGTGCTGATGGCGCAATTCCCGTCCAAGGAAATCGCCGAACTCTCCTACGAATACCGCACGCTCGGCCTAGGCTACGCCAATATTGGCGGCCTCTTGATGACGAACGGCATTCCTTACGATTCCGATGAAGGCCGCGCTATCTGCGGTGCGCTCACCGCGATCATGACCGGCGTCGCCTACAAGACCTCGGCTGAAATGGCGAAGGAATTGGGTCCGTTTCCGGGCTATAAGAAGAACGCCGACCACATGCTGCGCGTGATGCGCAATCATCGCCGCGCCGCCCATGGCGAAACCAAAGGCTACGAAAATCTCGGCGTGAACCCCGTTCCGCTCGATCACGCATCGTGCCCGGAGCCGATCCTCGTCGAACGCGCCAAGCTCGCTTGGGACGAAGCGCTCGCACTTGGTGAAAAGCATGGTTACCGCAATGCGCAGGCGACCGTGATCGCGCCGACCGGCACGATCGGTCTCGTGATGGATTGCGACACGACCGGCATCGAACCCGATTTCGCGCTCGTGAAGTTCAAGAAGCTCGCCGGTGGCGGTTACTTCAAGATCATCAACCGCGCCGTGCCGGAAGCGCTCCGTACGCTCGGCTATTCGGAAAGCCAGATCGCCGAGATCGAAGCCTATGCCGTGGGCCATGGCTCGATCGCGCAGGCACCCGGCGTCAACCATTCGACGCTGCGCGCCAAGGGCTTTTCGGATGAGAAGATCGCCGCTGTCGAAAAGGGCATGGCGTCTGCCTTCGACATCAAGTTCGTGTTCAACAAATGGACATTGGGCGAAGATTATCTCACGGGCACGCTCAATGTTCCGGCCGATAAGCTCAACGATCCGTCCTTCGAGCTTCTTCCCTTCCTCGGCTTCTCGAAGGCCGATATCGAAGCGGCCAACATCCATGTCTGCGGTGCGATGACGCTCGAAGGCGCGCCGCATTTGAAGGTGGAACATTATCCGGTGTTCGACTGCGCCAATCCGTGCGGCCGCATCGGCAAGCGTTATCTTTCGGTCGAAAGCCACATTCACATGATGGCGGCGGCGCAGCCCTTCATCTCGGGGGCGATTTCCAAGACCATCAACATGCCGAACGATGCGACGGTCGAGGATTGCAAGAGCGCCTATATGCTCTCGTGGAAACTCGCGCTGAAAGCCAACGCGCTTTATCGCGATGGATCGAAGCTATCGCAGCCGCTCAATTCGCAGCTCATCTCCGATGACGAAGATGAAGCCGACGATACGGTTGAGGCGCTCATCGCACAGCCTGCGGCAGCGCGCGCTGCGGCCATGGCCGAGAAGATCGTCGAGCGTGTCGTCGAGCGCATCGAGCGCGTGCGCGGCCGCGAGCGTCTGCCCGACCGCCGCAAGGGTTACACCCAGAAGGCAATTGTTGGCGGCCATAAGGTCTACCTCCGCACTGGCGAATATGAAGATGGCCGTATCGGCGAAATCTTCATCGACATGCACAAGGAAGGCGCCGCCTTCCGCTCGTTGATGAACAATTTCGCCATCGCAATTTCGCTCGGCCTGCAATATGGCGTGCCGCTCGATGAATATGTGGAGGCATTCACCTTCACACGCTTCGAGCCGGCTGGTTTCGTGCAGGGCAATGACGCGATCAAGAACGCCACATCGGTTCTCGATTACGTCTTCCGCGAACTCGCCATCTCCTATCTCGGCCGCGCCGACCTCGCTCATGTCTCCCCCGATGCCATCGGCTTCGACAAGATCGGCAAGGGTGAAGACGAAGGCAAAGCACCGGCGGGCCAGAGCGCACGCGTCGTTTCGAAGGGCCTTGTGCGTGGCAAGACGACGAGCCTGCTCGCGATCGATGGCGGCGCTTCTGTTGAAGCGCGCGCACAGGGTGGCATTGCGGCCACCGGCCTCGCCACGGCAGGCGCCACGGCGCTGAAGAAGGACATCGCGACGGAAGTTGACGATGCAATGGCACGCTTGGGCTTTGCGGCCGCGGGCACGGCGCAAGCCGCTGCACCTGCCGCAAAAGCGCTCGACAAGCGTGAAGAAGCGCGGATGAAGGGCTATGTCGGCGAAGCCTGCCCCGAATGCGCGAACTTCACGTTGGTGCGTAACGGCACCTGCCTGAAATGCGACACATGCGGCTCGACGACGGGCTGCTCGTAAAAATTGTAGCGCGGGCGCGCTGATGCGCGCCTAACGCGTGTTGATAAGAAACGGCGCGGGAGAAATCCTGCGCCGTTTTTTGTTAATTGCAGGACAGTATTTTTTGAAGCACGCGGCATTCCATCGTTTGATCGCGCACGGGATGACGATGGATTACTTCGTCGATATGCTCCTCGCAATGACGAGGCTCATGCTTCAAAGTCGCAAATAATTCCGTCTATTTGCGCTCAATAGTGCGCTCGGCACACATCAAGATTTCGGCCGGAACGCCACGCAAAAAGCTGGGTCTGTCTCAAGCCGGTCCCCGCCGGAGAGGTCGAGGCAATAAGGGATCGCCGGGAAGACCGCATCCAAACAGGTGCGAATGGCCGAGGGCTTGCCGGGTAAGTTGATGATAAGGGCGCGACCACGCAACCCTGCAATCTGGCGCGAGAGGATCGCGGTCGGCACTTCCCGCAGGCTCACCGTCCGCATCAATTCGCCGAAACCCGGCATCAACCGATCGCAAACGGCTTCGGTCGCCTCGGGCGTCACATCGCGCGGGGCTGGCCCCGTTCCACCCGTGGTCAGAACGAGCGAGCAGCCTTCGCGTTCGACGAGTTCAACCAAGGCGGCCTCAATCACGGCCTGCTCATCGGGAACCACCCGGGCCACGGCACGCCACGGCGAGGCCAAAAGCTCGCTCAGCGCCATGACGATGCCCGGACCGCCCTTGTCTTCATACTCGCCGCGGCTTGCCCGGTCTGACACGGTTAGGATGCCGATCGGCGTCGCGGCCTTATCTAAAACAGGTGCTGCCATACTCTGTCCTCCGGTCTCCGGCCGGAGTTTTGGCGGACCCGCCCCTTCGGGTCAATTCACGCCCTCCCCTTGCCGCCACAGCGTGGGCAATGCTAACCGAGCCGGACTTCTGGTTTCAAAGCCAAAGAGGGCTCGTGAGCGACATTGAAAGACTGTTCGGTGAGATCGCCGTGGGAGCGGGCCTGCCTATCATGCAGGTTTATGTAAACGGTACGGCCAGCGCGCTAAAGTCCGATGGCAGCCCTGTTACCGAGGCCGATATGCGCGCCGAGGCGTTCATTCTCGAGCAGCTCGCGCGCTATTGCGGCGGCACCCCCGTGATTGCCGAGGAAAGCATGGCAGCAGGCCAAAAAGCGGCCATCGCCGAACGCTTCATCCTCGTCGATCCTCTCGATGGAACAAAAGAATTCATCGACCGTCGGGATGAATTCACCGTCAATATTGCTTTGATCAAATCAGGCCAACCCGTTGCCGGTGCCATCTATGCGCCGGCCCTCAACACATTATGGATTGGCGGAACGCGCGGCGCCCGCAGCGCGACACTAGACCCAGGGCAGATGCTCTCATCGGCTCAGGATGAACGGCCAATCCACGCGCGGCCTTGGCCCGGCCCGCAGGCCATCGGTGTGGCCAGCCGCAATCATTCTGACGAAGAGACAGAGCAATTCCTTTCTGCACTGGCTGTCGGCGAACGACGCAGCCGTGGCTCATCGCTTAAATTCTGTCTCCTCGCCGCAGCTGAAGCTGATGTCTATCCACGGTTTGGACCCACAATGGAATGGGATGTGGCAGCCGGACATGCCATCCTTAACGCCGCCGGCGGCACCGTTACAAAGCCCGATGGCACTCCTTTCACCTATGGCAAAATCAATGAGGGCTTCCGCAATGGCCCATTCATCGGCTGGGGTGACAAAAGCAAAGCTTACCAATCAAAATCCTGAGCATAGCCCGCAGCAATCAACGTTTCGCCCGCCCATTTCTTGAAACGCACTTTCCGCGCGTGTGGCCAAGCATGCCAGCGCCCAAGCGGATTGAAAGATTCCGGCCGCGGTATTTGTTTCCATTTTTCTGTAACCGCAGCTGTACTCGTTGACGATCCCCGGAGCGGCAAACGATCAAACGCATCCCAATCGTAAGAGCCTTGATTAAGCCCGCAGTGCGACAGGACACGCTCCATCGCTGACCGGCCCTCCCTTATCAAATCCTCATAACGCACAACAAGCGCCTGCTCACACGCACAAGGCCCCCCGGGCGCAAAAGCGAGAGCAAGCCCTGCTGAAGCCGACCACTCCGCTGCCATTGCAGAAAAACTCTTCCCAAACCAACGATCCCCAAACGTCGTCAGGCTCGACTGCAGCACATCTCGCCCATCGCGCATCAGAATAAGCACGCGATCACGCGGAAAAAGATAAGGAAATAAAGCTAAATGCTGCATATGAGGTGATTTCAAAACCATGGTCTGCGGCCCCGATTGTACTTGCAATGCACGCAACCACCCAGATGAAAGATAAGACAGCATTTCATGCTGTTTAAGCACATTGGCATTGGGCGGAAACATAAACTCAAACTCACGCTGTAATGCCTTCGCCCCTCCCGCAACATACAAAAGAGGAAACTCCCATAGCCCACCCGGGTTCTGAGCCGTATCGGGATGCAAAGCGATCGCGTCTGCCAAATAATTAGTGCCTGAGCGTGGCAATACACCATGCACAAAAATGGCCGGCTGATAATCTCGCCCACGGATTACAAGCGCATTTTCAGTCAGATCATGATCAATCGTATCACACACGTATTTTGAAAATGCGCTGGTCTCAGACGCCGGTAAACCCAGAGCACGGCGGATGAGAAATGCCGTTTGCGAGAAACGGGCGAAGCGCGACACATCAAAGACCTTCGCAAGCTTCTGCTGGAATATCATGCGTTACCTCAATTCTGGACCCAAACAATATTCCCTGACGGCCGAGCTTTTCATCGAGAAATTATAATGTCATCTTACTAACATCACAGCGCAAGATGATAAAAACGGCAAGCGTAGCCATGCAACTAGCAAACGCCGTTAATATTTTTCCATCGGGGACATATTCCTATGAAACCTAAAGCGTTGCAGGAATTCCAATCTACCGAAAACAAACATAAAAATGAACGCCAGCCTATAACGCCAAACGGTGCACAAATTCTCATCTTTTCCTCTTTCCGCAATATCAATCAGAATAACCCGACTTGGCAAAAATGGCCCTATTTCTTCTTCAAACGAATCATTGATGTTGCAGGCGCGCTCATCCTCTTGTTTATCCTCGCACCGCTTCTTGGCGGAATTGCGCTTAGTATAAAATTCACCTCGCCGGGACCTGTATTGTTTCGTCAACTTCGTTACGGCCATCGCAATAGTCTTTTCACCGTCTATAAATTTCGAACAATGCGAGTTGACGCGCAGGATTTAAGCGGCGTTCAACAGGCATGCGAGAACGATCCGCGCCTCACACCGATCGGTGGTTTCTTGCGTCGCTCAAGTCTCGACGAACTGCCTCAAATCCTAAATGTACTCAAAGGCGATATGTCACTTGTGGGACCACGGCCCCATGTACCCGGAATGCTTGCTGGCGGAATTCTCTATGAAGATCTCGTACCATCATATTTCGAACGCCATGCGATTAAGCCAGGCATCACGGGACTAGCTCAAATCAACGGGCTGCGTGGACCTACGACCGATCCTCGCCTCGCTAAACGTCGGATCGAAAGGGATTTACATTACATTGCCACATTGTCTCTCAAGCAGGACTTTGTGATCCTATGGGAGACACTCATCAGCGAGTTGTTCGGGCGCAACAATGGTTTATAGAAAGATCAAATTGAAAACCATATGACTGAAAGACTGAACAACACCATGGTTATCACGCTGCTCCAAATGAGGCGACGGCGCAATACATATGCCCGCAAAAGGCTCCGATCCTCAGGCAAGGGATCTCGTTCAATTTTCCGAGCTGCATCAGCCATGGCACGATCGACTCCAACCCGACCATGATGCAATTCTAGCCCTTTATGAAAAGTAAGTTTCGGCCACAAAACCCGATTATGGGCGCTTACCCACATTTTCTTGCCATATGCGAACATAATCAATCTTGAACTCGGCAGGAAATACCGTTGTTTGATTGGGTGATCCGGGCCATTTTCCACCAACGGCAAGATTCATCAAAAGGTACATGTCCTCTTTCAGAGAATCCGGCGTAGCCGTACGGGCTAATTCGATACCATCAAGCGCTATAGCGATTTCGCGATCAGACCACATCAGTGTATAAACATGATAGCCAGCAGTGAGGTCTGTCGTCTTCTGCCTAACAAACCGATTGATACGCGTCGCTCCAGAAACTGAATAATGTAAAGTGACATTGAGAAAGTCTGGCCGATCGCCTAAAACTTCCATAATATCGATCTCGCCGTTTGAACCCTTATCCCGCCGCAAAAGCCAGAGCGCAGACCATAAACCTTTACCTTTTGGTGCTTGTGCGCGAACCTCTACAATACCATAGCGAAACACGAAGCTGTTGTAAGTTGTTAAAAGACCGGACGAATAGCCGCTGCCGAGCTTTTCGGCCTCATCCGGTCCCAATCGCTCAGCCCGCAAAATTACTTGGCCGTCAAGCATTTCTGCACTATCGGCCAAATTGCTCTTACGCTGCCGTAACAAATGAATATCTGTATAAATCTGCTCTTCCTTATTCGTAGGTAATGTTCGGCCACCCCAAAAGTATGTACGTGCCCATTGCGGACTAGGGCTGCCAGACCCATTGAATTCATCGTTAAAAACCAGCGTTAGTTGGCGCGCGCCAAACGCAGCCGGCTGCAGACTTGCCGAAACAGCTTGAACAATTGCCGGGCTTTTGTAATCAACAGCGTTGCTATCCATGATTGGGGTCTCCCGCACGGTCAAGACGCGACTGATGTATCGTTGTATACGATGAACCGATAAAACCACCCGTACCAGCGATTTGGCCAATGCCATAAGCAATACGACCTATGCTCAAGGCCAACAAATCAAACCGCCAGCACCAGGGTGAAAAGCATGAAATGAACCCAGAGATCGCATGTCCCGAACCAATTAAGACACGATAAGGGGCAACAAGCTTATCTGTACACAAGAGCCGCCAGGATAATGTTAACGTGGCACCAATACGAAAACGGCGCTTTACATACTCTTTAAACAGCATACGAGACTTTGGAATAGCCTCAAACACGATTGCATCACGCGATGCAATGATTCGATGGCCATTCTTCATCAAAGACATAAAATAATGCTGATCTTCACCACCGCTCTTGTCAAAACGTAGATCAAACCTCAATCCAGATTCTTGTATAAGAGAGCGCGACAACAACACATTTCCTGAAAATCCAAAGCGCAACTCTTCTCCTTCACGGAATGGTCCTAAAGCAGTAATACGACTATTACGAAACCAACCTGGTACAGGATCCTCAAATTGCGGCTCGACCGGACCCTGCACAATTGAAGCACTGAACTGTTCCGCTGTGGTTAACATACTTTCTAACCAAAAAGGCGAAGCAATCTCATCATCATCTATAAATGCGACATAATCCATCGTGTCAGACACTACCGCTAAAGCTCCATTACGTGCACTCGCTACACCACGTTTTGGTTCTTTGTGATAATATAGTTTAATGTGCATTTCTTGTTTAAATTCAACAACCATTCCTTCGACTACGGGATCACAATCATTGTCGATTATATGAATCTCAAAAGAACCATACTGCCCCCTTTGATCGACGAGACTTTTAAGACATCGCATCAAGCCTTTTGGCCGTCGAAATGTTGTGATTAATATTCCGGTATGCTTTAACTTCCTATGGCTTCGCATAATAGCGCTCCTGTCGAAATATTGACTCATCAAGCGCCAGCCTAAACGCTACTCCAAGAGCCAAAGACCAAACAAGATCATTCCGCATTAAAAGATGGGATTCAGAAATGTTTGCCAGAATAAAATATCCCATGAACACAAGCGGAAACGTCGCAATAAATGTTTTTCTGTAGTATCGCGCAAATCGAAATGCCCGATATGTACCAATAACTATAAACGAAGTAATTAAGCCTAATAGCAAAAATCCGCCATTCAATAATACTTCAAGAACTCCATTATGAGAATAAAACGGCATGTATTTTATCACACTTGCAACAAACCGCGTTTCCGGCGCGTCTTCATGCCAAAATGCTTCATAGCCGTAACCAATTATCGGTTTTTCGCCTATGAAGACTATGACCTGCTCCCAAAGCGGGAACCGGCCCGACATTCCCGCTTTCTTTCCCAAAAACGCAAAAGCGTCTTCTAAAGATGCGATATTCAAAACAAAGAAAAGAAGCAGTACACTAAATGTAATGCCGAGCGTTGTTAAAGCGATCATCATGTTTGGTGAGCGCTGGATTAATCGCGCCCAGATCATAAGTAATATTGACAAGCCAGTGGCAAACACTGCAGTCATAGAACGAGAACCTACTAAGGTAATACAGCATATTGCGATTCCTACTAATGCTACAAATCGAAAGAAAACCGTATCCGTGAATAGGACGTAGGTCAGCAAAATAATAGCGAGTGCAATGGCTGCCCCAAGGCTATTTTTATGAAAATAAAGGCCACGCCATGCGCCAACCCATGTATCATCGGTCATCAACCCGATGTGCGGAAAGAACAATGCCATTAAAAGGCTTCCTGCCGCAGCACATGTCATTGCAATCGCTAGAATACGTATCGCAACCAGCATCCCATATCGCCAAAACAACAATAACCCAAAACAGCCTGACCCAATACTAGCAATGCCTCTCTGAAATGTATCGCTTGGCCGGACCGACCAAAACAATGAAACAAGTGGAAATAAAAGAAGAAGCAAGATAAGCGGAAAATATAAAAGCAGCCGCTTTATAAATTTAAAGTCAGAGAATAATACAGTCAAGATAATCATGTAAATAAACAAAAAAATAACATGTACTAAAACTGGTCGTCCGCCTTGCACTTGCTCATTAGCGCCAAGTAACATCTGTAATATCTGTGTTCCAAATACAAGACTCGCCAAACATGCAAAGAATGTTTCGATCAAACGATATGGACGGCTAAACTGCTCTACGTTCTCAGTCATTACTATTGTTGTCATTGTGCGCGATACCGCCACATAAGCCGCAACGCTTTAATATTAGTAGAAAGATATCGTGGACCCAATCTAAGAGGCTCTTGCACCATACGCCACAACCATTCAAAACCGGCTTCCTGAACCCAAACCGGCGCGCGCTGCCGCTGCCCTGCAAGAAAATTAAATAAACCTCCGCACGTCTTGATCCATGTCACACCACATAGCTTCGAACGACTTCGAGCAACAAAATGGTGCTCGCGTGGTACTCCTAACCCAACCCATAAGATGTCTGGCTTAAACTCAAGAATACGTTCTATGATGCTTTCCTCCTCTTCACGACTAAAATATCCATGGTGACCATCGATAGTAAGCCACGGATACTTCACTTGAATCGTCTTTATAGCGGCCTGGTTCGTTTTTTCATCTGACCCCAACAAATAATATCGTATATCGTACTCTTTCATCGCACTTGAAATATCATGAATAAAGTCTGTTGTAGCAATTCGTTCGGGTATTTTTTCCTGCGCTAAGAATCGTGATGCAATTACGAGCGGCATTCCATCTGCGTCAATATGGTCTGCCGTTTTTAGAATGTGACGAAACGCGAAATCCTGTTCCGCCAAAGCGAGAACGTGGCCATTAGCCGATGTCGAGAAACGTGGCAGCTGATCCGAACCTCGATATGCTGTTAAATCGGCTTCGAACATTCGTATCATGTCTTGAGCTGTTTTTCTTGTGATGGGAAGTCCGCCAACAATAACAGTCTCAATCAGACTCATTTCAATGCTCCAATATTTTTTTACTGCTCAGTTTGTTGTATTCTCGTGAGTGTTGCATCATGGCGTTAGGAGCACAATATGACACCAAGCATTTCCGTCGTCATTGCTGCGCATAATGCAGAACGCTTTCTTTGGGAAACGCTAGCTTCGCTGCAGCGCCAGCGCTTTACTGATTTTGAAACTATTGTGGTTGATGATGGTTCCACCGATCGTACACGCTTGATTGCCAATCGGCCTCAATGTAAGGTCGTTTCCATCACACGATCAGGCGTTAGTACGGCACGTAATACTGGCCTCGCACTAGCAAAAGCGCCTGCAATTCTATTCCTAGATTCCGATGATGTTCTCGAGGCAGATGCGCTAACGTCACTGTGGCAGGGCCTTATAACACAACCCCATGCCATCGCAGTCATTGGTCAACATCTAAAATTTTGGAATAACGAAATAGAAGATCCTAAAATGGCGATCTTGCGCGGTCGGATGATGCCCGAGAATGATTCACTGAAATTTCTTCTACGCAGAAATTTTATCGTAAATGGTGGAACAATTCTTATACGGACAGATGCAGCAAGAAATTCGGGCGGATTTGATCCAAGGTTACGTTTGGGTGAAGACTGGGACTTTTGGTGCCGTCTTGCCTTGAAAGGCTCTTTTTGCATACTCCGTGATAAGGTTGTTCTTCATTATCGACAAAGATCTGATGGCGCACAAAGCGGGCTCAGAGGCAACCCACTGAAACTAAATGACGAAGCTATCCTGTCTATTTTTTCTCATCCTGACATTCGCTCACGCTTTTCATGGACCGAACTTTGGCTGAGTCGCCGCTTTGTGCGACAGGACATATTTTGGAGTGAAGCGCGAGTTCATATGTTGCGAAAGAATTGGGGTCTTTTATTCGCTTATGTTTCTATCGGATTGGTTCAATGGCCAGAAACCTTTTTTCAATTTCAACATCTCACACGCTATTATCACGGCACAAAAAATGCACTGAAAGCATTAAGATTGGAAAATAAGTAATGGTGAGAATGAGTTTTATATATGTGATAGGTCGTTATAGTGCTTCAGCGATTACTCTTGCTTCACTGAGTGCCTTTACGCATTTTATAACCCCGTATGAATATGGTATCTATGCACTCGTCATTGCGTTAGCAACAGCTCTCTATGCCACATTTGGGCAATGGCTACGACATGTTTTATTACGTTTTGCCCAACCCGAAATCGATGGTAAAGCGCCTCTTCCGTCTCTTATCCTTAAGTTGTTTCTAGTAATATGCATCGCACTTGCGCTTATTGCCCTCGCAGTCAGTCCATTCTTAAGTGAAGAAGCGCTATACTCGCTTTATTTTGCATTTCCACTTTTGGTGTTTATGGGCTTGTTTGAGCTTTCCATTGCATGGTTCCAATTTAAGCTGCGTCCCGCTTCTTATGTAGGACTATCGATCCTACGGACCGGCCTTGCAGCCGTTCTTGGTGTGACCACCTTATATTTTGGATTTGGTTCTTCCGGTCTTATTTTGTCAGCTCTTATTGCGTATGGCATTGCTTTTCTTCCTCTCTTTATCATCACCAGCTTTGGTCTTGGCTCTGCAAAGCCAGCATTAACTTATCTCAAGCCCATGCTTGCCTATGGCTTGCCGCTTGCTGTTTCAGCCGCGCTGGGATCTGCTCTTATACTCGCCGATCGAGCAATAATAGCTGCGCTTATCTCTACAGAAGCGGCCGGACTTTATGCAGCTCCCTATGATCTAGCGATGCGAACACTTCAGGTTCTGTTGTTAGCAATTAATCTTGCTGGAACTCCGCTGATTATTCGCGCATTCGAAAGCAATGATCTAATTCGAACAAGTAAGCTCTTAGAGCGACAATGGGTACTTCTTGTCTGCACAGGTTTTCCTGTGATGCTTTTTCTAGTATTTATTCCACAAGGGATCGCATCAATTCTTTTAGGCCCATCATTTCGCCAAGCTGGCGCCGATTTGATGCCAATTGTTGCAATTGCCACTTTCATTCAAGGATTAGAGAGCTTTTATTTTAGCTTTGTGTTCGCTCTTTCAAAAAAACCACTTAAGCAAACCTATATCTTGATCATTGCAGTGATTATCAATGTCATTCTTACAATTTGGTTGGTTCCAATATTGGGAATGCGGGGTGGCGCTTGGGCTACTTTGTTGTCCTCCATTGTCGCGTTGTTCGGTAGTATCTTCATCGGCTCATCATTACAAAAGCTTCCATTAGCATTGAATGAGCTTATTCGGATTGCGTTAGCAGCGTTTCCAATGACAGTTATCTTAATCTTGCTAGCACCGGATACGCCATTTCACACAATTTTGACTGGGCTTTTGGCCTTGAGCCTTTATGTTTTGGCTCTTTTTGGCCTTAATGTCGCAGGCCTCCGCCAGATTTTACTTCGATTTCTCCGATTACAACTCGCAACACTATACTCCAAGGGAGAATTAAAATGATTGATCAGCAAGAATGTTTAAATCAAGTACATCAGCTGCTTCGTTCAACCTTGTCCAAACAAGAACCAGTACGCGTTCTTGAAGCAGGTGGTGGTTCATTCTCGCATATCAAGATGGACAAACCTGCTCACATTTCTGTGATAGACATTAGTCCAGAGCAGTTAAGTCGTAATACATATGCAAATGAGCGCATTCTAGGCAATCTTGAGGTGAGTGATACCGTTCGCGGCCCTTACGATCTTATTGTTTGCTTTGATGTTCTAGAGCATTTGAGGCATCCTGATTTGGCGTTGACCCACTTAATGACTGCGCTCGATCCTGGTGGATTACTCGTCATTGGTTGCCCTAATCGTTCTTCTACTAAAGGTGTCGTTACACGCTTTACGCCCCATAGTTTTCATGTGTGGTATTATAAAAACATTCGTGGGATACCCGAAGCTGGCGAACCTGGTCATGCACCGTTTGAAACATTTCTTTCGCGGGAAATGGACTTTGAGATTGTACAGCAACAACTTAAGGCGGCCGGCCTTCTCGTCCCGCTAGCCGGACGCTACGAGGGCCCCGCTGCGTTTGAGCTCTATCGCAAATGGCCTATTCTCTTTTATTTTTATCATTTTCCGGCTACTTTTATGCGCCTTTTTGGTCAACAGTTTGAAACCTTAGCAGCGACAGATTGGATCATAGTTGCACAGAAACCTGCCTGCGCAAATGTTGATGGCCAAACTTGACTTGAGCTGGCCTAAGCCGCTTTACCACCATAACGCTCCCATTGTTCTGGCGAATAGTAAAAACTACCATCACTCTCAAAATCACGATACGCTTTCAAATCTACCCGATTCAAGAGATGCCCAATTAGAGCCCGTTTGATACCGGGCGCACCTAAAAGAGCGCGTTTAACTGTCTGCATAGGCGTTGCACCCCAGCCAAGAACAAGGACAAATTCGTCCATGAGATCGGCTGCAGCACGCGCGTCGACAATTGGCCCAATGGGTGGCAGATCAACAACTATATAGTCGAATTGGTCCCGCATCTTCTCTAGAAATTCATGCATCGCGAACGATGATATAACCTCATTACTATGAGATGCTCGATTACCTGGAATAACAGGCAGGATAGTCAATCCAGTTTGCGGTTCACGTTGGGTAGCATCCTCCAGCTTTAATTCACCGAGCAACACATTAATGAGGCCATGCGTCGGCGATGTTTGCAAAGATCGTGTGAGCGCAGGATTTCGGAGATCACCATCAACCAAAAGGACTTTTCGTCCAGTGGCTGCCGTAATAAGTGCCAAGTTTGCCGCAACTGTCGTTTTTCCCTCACTGGGTATAGTTGAAACGATACCGATAACATGTCCACGATGCTGATCGCGTGATGAACGTGCATCAACACATACTTTCACGCTTCGAAGCGCTTCCGCAAATTGTGAGAAAGGCGCATCAAGTGCATGCCTTAATAGGGGGACACGAAATGCTGCATGGCCAGGTGAAGCCGATTGGTTTAACGGGCTTCTTACAATGTCGTCACCATGTACAAGAGGCATAACGCCAAGACATGGGACACCGGTTGCCGCTTCTGAATCGGGTGAAGTCCTGATGCGACGATCTAACATTTCTCTAAAAAAAGCACCACCTAATCCAAAGATAGCACCTGCTCCTATTGCACCTGCTAGGATCAGAAGCGTTTTTGGTGATGCCTTCTCTTTTGGTGGTTGGGCACGGCCGACAATCCGCGATTCCGTCATTGGCGACGACTGCTGCTGCACAGCTTGAAGATAGCGTTGCATGAAGCTGTCATGCAATGCGCGATATGATATTGCCGAGCTTTCAAGCTCGCGTAGTTTCACCTGAGCTTGACGGCCAGCGTTGACTTCGCGATAGATCTGATCGAGAGCACTATAAAGAGCCTCTTCGCGAGACCGCGCGATCTCATAATCGCTCTCATAGGTCTTTGCGATACGGCCCAACTCATCCTGTATTGCCCGTTCTAATTGGCGCATCTCAGCGCGTAGGTTTACAGCTGCAATGTGGTTTTCACCGTAGCGGGATGACCATTCTACTTCGCGTTTTTGTGTATCAACGTATTGTTGGCGAATACGCGTTATGATTTCGTTCTTCAGTGTATCTGTGACGTTGGATGCGTCGCCTGCCCTTCCCTCCGTAACCTCTTTTATACGGGAAAGCTTCGCTCGCGCTTGCGCCATATCTGACCGAACAGATGCTAATTGTGTTGTTAATTCTGACAATTGCTGATCGGTTATAGACTTTCCGTTAGCATCAATCAGATTATTTTCGCTGCGGAAATTCTGGACGGCGGTCTCAGCTCGCCCCGCTTCTGTACGTAGCTCGGCAATCCTTCCCTCAAGCCAACGGCCTGCTTCGCGGATCAAGTTGATGCGAAAATCGGTCTGATCTCTGATGTATATTTCGGCGATTCCATTCGCGATTCTAGCAGCTTTTACCCGATCCTTTGATTTGAAAGAGATTTCAATGACATAACTTGTTCCGACCCGTTTGACAGTGAGCGCCTTGCCATAAGCTGCTAACGCCGAGCGCATCCTCTCAAATGCCGGGTCAGGCGATGACTCAGCGCCGGAAAAAAGACTTATTAAAGTACTATATCCCTTGATCAGAACAGCGACCGCGGGATCTGGTTCTTCCCCGATAAATTCTGGATCAGTATCGAGCTTAAATGCCTGAATAACATTTGCTGCAAGTCGTTCTGATCTTAACGCTTCTACTTGACTTTCAACAACAGCTGAATCAATCACTGGATCCGGCGTGACAGAGTCCTGTGCCTGCTGAAAGAGCTGGATCCTTCGCGTATCGATCATCAATGTCGTTAAACCAGCGTATTTTGGCGTTGCAATTGCGAGATAGAAGATTGCTGATATAAGGCAGATACTGATCGAAGCGATAATGAGACGTCGCTGTCGCCAGATCGTTGCAAATGCCGCTGCTGCATCGATTTCGCTGCCATCCTGAGATGAGAGCCGTGCTGGTGGCATTGTGAGAGCTAATCGATCCGCGGAATGATCTGTCATAAACAACGCCCTCATCAAAAGCAGAAATGCGACGCTGTCACGCCGCCAGATGAAATGACGTTAACATAGAGATCAGAATAGTCTCAACCTTGAGCGATGCGTTGGTGTATCAATTACGCGATTGCCTAGGCCAGCGACCTTCAATTTCTAACTGCAATGACCAAGATAAGAATGTTCTAATCGCGACAATTGCAGCAAGAACACCAACGGAAGAGAAGGTGGGTGTCGTTGCAACCGTTCGAATAATGTCGGCTGCTACAAGAAATTCAAGACCGAGTAACAATGTTCTGCCGATGCTACTGCGGTAAGTCGTATAGGCGTTGCTATCTTTTTGAGCCAGGTTCCGGATAAATCGAATTGAAACCGTAATGAGACCGATCGCAATAATGATAACGCCCACTAAATCGCCAACGACACCGACAATGCCAATCAGAGAATCGATATTAGTTAACAAGACTTGATCCTCCTTTGCGTCGCTCAGTCTTAAGAAGGAAGAAGAGGCATTGTTAAGCTTGAGTTAGCGTTCGCCCGATGCGGGTTCGCTCGCTTTTCGCCGAACGCGCTTAACGTCTCCAACAAAGACATAACCAACGCCCCGGATGCTTTTAATCCATGTCGGCTCATCGGACCCGTCGATACGTGCACGAGTCTTGCTGACAAGCACATCAATCGACCGGCTTAAGCCAATCCAACGTCGCCCGAAAATCTGGTCGACAAGTGTATCACGTTCAAAAACACGATTGGGGTGACGAACAAGAAGTTCGAGAAGGCGAAATTGTGTCCCTGTCATTGTGACGACGGATCCGTCATTGCTTCGCCTAAGCTGATGCGCCAACGGATCAAGTTCATAAGGGCCAAAGCGAAACAATTCCTGCGCGGGCTGTTCTCCGGCAGAAGCCAGTAATCTATGTAAATTACGGATCCTTAATGCCAGTTCGCGCGGCTCCAGCGGCTTGGCTAGATAGTCATGGGCACCGAGTTCAAGGCCAAGGATACGGTCGACTGGGGAGTCGCGTGACGATAACACGATGACACCACATCCCATTTCGCCGATTTCGCGCATTGCATCCAGCCCGCTTCCATCGCCGAGCATCAAATCAAGCACCACGATATCAGGCACAACTTGCCGCAGAGACTGACGCAACGCTGAAAGACTGTCGGCTTCAGTAACGAGCATTCCTTCGCCTCTTAGATAGAGCGCCATCAATTCTCGACTGAGCGTATCGTCTTCGACGAGAAGAACACGAATTTGCGGCATGATGAACCTTGCGAGCAGCCAAGCTTACACAACGGAAACATATCCTTTCACACGCTTACAGCGAGAACAGACAAGCAGCAACAATTCAAATGCAGATATTGCCCTAACGGCAGTGTCGTTTTCGTTCATTGCTGTTCATGTAATGCGAAGCTTTCGCTTATGATGTGATGAATCGACAACAGGAATTGGACAAATAAAATGCCAATATTAAGCGAAATTACCATTCCACGTCGTAATATTCGGTCGTTCCTATCCGCACTTGATCGATTTAGGACAGATCACGATCTCACAATAGATGAGGCCATCATCTTTATGGCCATTGGCGATCTCAACATGGCAGCACGACAAAGCGATTTTCTGACGATGCGGCCAACCAGCATGACAGCTATTGCCTATCAACTCGACGTCCCACGTGAGACTGTACGCCGTAAGGTTAAAACCCTTCTGAGTAAAGGTTTGATCCGCGCCCGTGGACGCGAGCTTTATCTTGAAGACCTCAAACTGTGGATGGCGATTGGTGATCAGCTTAGCGATAGCGCACAGTTTTTGAAGGCCGCCGCTTAAGCAAAGTGGCGGCTTAGCTTTCTGTTTCAATAAGCCTGGCTTATCCTTCCACGCAGGATGAGTTCAATTCCGGGACGTTATGGAGCACGAGCGCTGCGCAGCGCCGTTATCACGATTACCGCATTCGTCGGGAGTGCATGGCTGATCGTGGCTGCATTGGCGTGGCGCGAATATCATACAACACTTGATCGGAGCGATGCTGAGACACGGCTTGCAGCAGCCTCCATACGCAATCACCTTGGTACTCTGCTCAATGCGACCGAGCAGATCGCTAATGGCATCGCTCGTACCTATCTGGAGCGCGGACAGTTCATCAGCACAGACGCAAAGTATCATCAGGAGTTGGTTTCGCTACTACTCGATTTTTCACGAGACCTGACAGCTCTTTCATTGATCGATATTGATGGCAATATTGTTTTAACAACGGTGCAGTTTCCAGCTCCGTCTGGCGCATCAGTGCTTGATCGCGATTATTTTCAAGCTTTTCGGAACGGCTACAAAGGAGTTTTTGCAAGTCAAACGTCTCGTGGCCGCGTTAGCGGATTACCGGGCGTTAATATGGTCTATCCTATTAACCGCGAATTAGCACCGGCCTATCAGTTTGGCGGCGCTGTTGTGGTCACAATACGCCCTGCGGTCGTCGTGCGGACGATCGAAGATGCAGGACTAAAAGAAAAGACAAGTATTACGATTTTCAATCAAGAGAATCGTCCCATTCTTGCCGTTCATAAAGGGGATTTGGTTGCAAATCTTGATGTTGTAGTCACACCACCAGAAAACCTGACCGATAAGCCCCTGATCGTGTCAAGTGAGGGGCGCAATGGCTCTACACGCGAGGTATGGATACGCCTTTCAGATGAAATTATTGCACAAATCACCATTTCAAATCAGGATTTATTTCGCCTTTGGCAGCAGAACACTCTTGAGAATAGCCTTGTCGCGCTTCTGCTTACTGCTTTTGCATTGATTGTTGTTACCAACATCAAGCGGCTTGGTCGCTTGCTCGACCGTGAGTACGTCAAGCGAACAATTAGCGAAGATAATCTTCGATTTCGTCTTGCAGATCTTGAAGCAACACGGCACGATCTTGAGGATGCACGGTTAACGGCTGAGAAAGCTAACGCAGCTAAATCTGATTTTCTTGCTGCCATGAGCCATGAGATCCGTACGCCCATGAATGGTATTCTGGGCTTTATCGATCTCTTACGACGTAGCTCGCTTGATGATCAGCAGAAGTCCTATATGCGTCATGTGGCAGATGCGAGTAAATCGCTACAAGCGATACTCGATGAGATACTCGATTTTTCTAAGATCGAGGCTGGCCATGTCCGGATCACATCGGAACAGTTCGATCTTATTTCACTGCTTGAAGGTGTCGCGGATTGGGCTAGGGCGCAAGTGACCCGCGAAGGCTTGATCATTGAAACGCATATCCCTGATGGTTTGCCACACTTTATTGTTGGCGATGCACACCGGCTGCGCCAAGTTTTGATCAATCTTGTCTCAAATGCATTGAAGTTCACGCATGAGGGGCATGTGTTCATCGAAGTGCGTGAAACGGTACGGGGACCGGAGATGATTGAGCTACGGATCTCTGTCACTGATACGGGAACAGGCATAACGCCAGAAGATCAAGTCACGCTTTTCAAGCCTTTTTTTCAGATTGATCACCCAAGCCATCGGCATCGTGGTGGAACGGGGCTTGGACTTGCGATCTGCAGACAGCTTATCGAAATTCAGGGTGGGCGCATCGGTGTTATCAGCACACCCGGTGAAGGCAGCGAGTTCTGGTTCGAGCTCGAATTCCGTCTTCCTCTGCATGACATGCCCCGGCTCCAAAGCCCGCAGACACCTGACTTTCATGAGTTTTCCGGACTGCCACGCGTACTTGTCGTGGATGATGTTGCGATGAACCGTGAATTGATTGCGGCCATCCTTGAAGGCGCTGGTTTTGATGTGGTGGAAGCGGAAAGTGGCAGACGGGCTCTAGCACTCGTGCATGAAAATACATTCGACATCGTTTTAATGGATATCATGATGCCGGAAATGGATGGGCTTGAGACGACGGCCCATTTACGGCAGTTGCCGGGATGGGAGAACGTGCCGATCATTGGTCTTTCTGCTTCAGTTTTGCCTGATCAGATTCAAGCTTACCTCAAAAGTGGGATGGATGCGTTCGTTCCCAAACCGGTCGACGCCGACCTTTTGCTCGATACGCTGCGCGAGAGGGTTGGAAGCATATTGCAGCGTCGCCGTGCTTAAAGGCTTATGCTGGCAGAACGGCAAGGGTGCTTTTCGCAATCCGCAAATAAGCATTAAAAACGACACCGACAGCAGCATGATCACCAGCGGCGCAGGCCTGTTCGAGTTCGCGGGCAGACGCTGCAAGTGATACAGCGCCAAAATTCGCGGCTAAACCCGCTACCGCATGCGCCTCAGCTTGCAAGGCAGGTAGACCAGCTGGCGACAGAGCGAGCACACCTGTCTTGGCAATACTGGTCTCTATGCGCTCGGCAAGACGTGTAAGCATCGATTGGAAGCGCTCGCATCCAATCTGTTTGGCCATTCGTTGATGGCGACCGATATCAAGCATGTCTTCAGTAGCTGCCACGGCTTTTCCTCCCGCGAGGTAATGCGGGAGCGTGCGTCCAAGTTCCACTGGCGCTTAAGGTCCGTCAAAACGGCGTATTGCAGATGGTGTCACCGTGATTGCACGTTCAACTTCATCAAGCTTCTGCACCGTTAGCGTCAGCATGGCCGTATTGCAAAAAGTGATCAGGAACAGAAGAACCACGAGACCAAGCAAAACGCGCTCGCGGCTCGACATCTCACTTGTGAATCTGCCAACCGTAGGATGCGTGCTTAACATGTGCTGGCTGGTCTGATGCAACTCGGAAGATGTCGTATCTCGGTTGGTGAATGTAAATAAGGGCTGGTAGGAGCCAGCATTCAACATAATGCGGACATGATCATTCATGCCCTCACCCGCATAGTAAGCAGTGAGCGCACGACGCAAACGGGAAGCCTCAACGCGAACGATGGGATCCTGTGATGGGTCAAAACTATCTGGCCGACCCAAAGCAACCGTTGCAATATTGTATGCTTTCAACCGCTCCGCGCGGCCGGCGAGAGCTTCTTCAACTACATAAATCAGAAAGCGTTGCAGCTTAACTGACTTAGCGAAAATCGGATGGGCAACGATCCGAGCCAATGAGAAGCGAATATCGTCTTCGGCCGGAACACACGGGACAATAACCTCCAGCGGACGAAGGCGTGCCCAGGCTTCGTCGAGTGCTATTTTCATTGTCGATTACTCAAGCACCGACTGCAGATGTATTATCCCGTCGCGCTGGCTGGTCGACCGCGGGTGCGATCCCAAGATCTGCGCTGAATTCACCAAGTTGGGCGCCAATCTGGCACCACGTCGAGAGATCGGAGATGTAGACGCCGTTATTGTTCCGCTTGACCAGACCGCGCTTGATGAGATCGATGACCTTACGGCGGACAGTTTCCTTTGGAATTCCAAGCCCATAGGAAATGTTCGCAATGTTTGTGGGCTTCATGATGATCAGGTCATCCTTGCTTGAGGCGACATTGGCCTCCCCGATCGAAGCGTAAATAATGAATTCATCGCAATCGATCTGGTAGCGGTTACGGAATTCATCCAGAACGATCAGCAAATTGCGGACGTTCCGCTTCGCAAGCATGATGCTGCCTTTACTCATCGACGCCACCCCACCCTGATCGCCCGAACGCGATTTGAAATACCTTAACCTGACGTTAGCTATACTGCCGTTACGCAACCTGCGATAGCCCCGGCTGAGGTTTTCTACCTGTTTTGGGTAAGGGCGCAGAGCTTGGTCTAGTCTTGTCCTCAGCGGCTGACATCGATCTGTCATTTTGAGCGCGATCGCCAATTTTTAGAGATGCGCACCAAACTAGGCTTTTTCATATAAGTGTTAGCACCTTAGTGATTTTCTGCCAATTTGACGATTTTATGTATCCCTATTCGTAGCTGGGCGCCGCTTACAGCTTGGGCTAGATGCTATGCATTTTTGTTATATTAGGTATGCGCATGACGAAAACCCGCGACGCTTTATCTCAGGCAAGAGTGGATGGCAGGCCCTAAAATCGGGGCACACAAGGTCGGGTCCCAGCCTCCATGCGTAGAATCACACCCCTCGTCTTGGTCCTCATGACGACGTCTGCAAACGCGGACATGCAGACTATTGGCTCCTTTGCCATCGACCGGACGGAGGTGACCATAGCCGAGTTCGGACGTTTCGCAGCGGCAACGGCGCTCGTTACCAAGGGAGAGCGCGATGGTGGCGGTCTCGTCTTCGAGGCTGGCTGGACGCGCAAATCCGGCTGGACATGGAAAACTCCTTTCGGGAAAGCCGGCCAACCTGATGAGCCAGCGGTCCATGTCACCTTCAGCGAGGCTAAGGCCTATTGCCAATGGGCTGGAAAGCGGTTGCCAACCGATCGCGAATGGGTTGAGGCTGCGTATACGGAGCGACGCAACGCGCCGCCGGCGCCTTTCACCAAGGGCAAGACCTATCCATTCCCAACCGGCGACTCGCCCGAAGGTGCTAATTGCCTGGGCGATTGCGGTGTCGTGCCTGTGGTCGATTACTCCGCCGTTCTCACACGCGGCCGCGGCCCGTCGCGCGCTGGCACAACACGCGCAGGCGTTAATGGCCTTTACGATATGGGCGCCAATGCGTGGGAGTGGGTCGATACCGATGTGAATGGTGAGAAGGGAACGCGGGGCGGTTCGTGGTGGTATGGCGCCGCGCAAATGCGCAATGGTTCGCTCGCTTCTAAACCGCCAGAAATGGCTGTCGTCTATATCGGTTTCCGCTGCGCGAAATAATCAAATGACGGTGAAAGGCGCCACCGCAACATAATCCGTGTCGCGGCCTGCGCCGTCTTCATGCACCAGCATCGCCATGCCGCAAGGCGCATCCAGAACCGCCATACCAATGTGCCAGATCCCACGCGTATACGAAATTCCCTGCCGACCGGGCACGATAAAGGCGGCGAGCGTCGACAGATCCGGCGCATCGCCGCCCTCTGCGACAACAAGCAGATAGCGTTGGGTATCGAGTGGGAAAAACGCCTGCGTCGAGAAAGCGTGCCGCTCCATCGTGTCGACCGTGAACGGCAATGTGACGACAGGCGGCCTTACAATACAGAGATTAGCGCGCGCCGTTTCCCGATGGTTCTCGACAGGCACTGCAAAATTCACCCTCGGAACGTTAATCTCTGAATCGATCAGCGTACCGAAACGGGTAAAGGCCGGTGCTGAGATCGGCTGCGCTACGATGTTCATTCCGCCGCAACCTGCTGGCCATCATGGATCGCCTGCCAGATTTTCAGCGGCGTCGCCGGCATGTCGATGTGGTGCACGCCGTAAATCGATAAGGCATCGACAATCGCATTCATTACCGAAGGCAATGATCCCGCGCAGCCTGCCTCGCCGCACCCTTTTGCGCCCAGTGGATTGGTCTTGGTTGGCACTGGACGGCTTTCAAACGTGAATACCGGCGGTGCATTGTCGGCGCGCGGCAAGGCATAATCCATGAAGGAACCGGCCACCAGCTGGCCCTCCTCGTCATAGACTGTGTCTTCCATCAGAGCCTGACCGATCCCCTGTAACACGCCACCATGCAATTGACCTTCAACAAGCAACGGATTCACCACCGTGCCGAAATCATTGACCATGACATAGGTTACGACAGCGACGCGGCCTGTCTGCGGATCAATTTCAACTTCCGCGATATGGCATCCATTCGGATAGGCGGAGGGTGCGTGCTTAAAGACAGTTTCCACGTTTAGCGTCCGGGGTATTTCCGGCGGCAGATTGAGGCGGCCATCCCGCATTTTCGCTGCGAGTTCCATGATGCCAATGCTGCGATCGGTTCCGGCAATCGTGAAGCGACCATTTTTAAATTCGAGATCGGCGATGCCAGCTTCAAGAATGAAGGACGCAATCTGTTTGCCCTTCTCAATGACAAGATCGCCCGCTTCGAGAATGGCAGCACCGCTGGCCATAATCGATTTCGAGCCGCCCGTGCCACCGCCTGCAATCAACTGATCGCTGTCGCCTTGGAGGAGTTTGATGCTTTCGAATGGAATAGCCAGCTTCTGATGCAGTATCTGTGCAAATGCTGACCAATGACCCTGTCCGTAATCGAGCGTGCCGGTCACGATGGTCACCGTGCCATCATCGTTGAAACGCAGCCCACCCATCTCACTCGCAGGTGCCGCCGTCACTTCGAGATAACAGCCAATCCCGCGCCCGCGCAGCTTCCCACGCTTGGCGCTTTCACGTTTGCGCGCAGGAAATCCCTTCCAATCGGCGGCCTCGAGCGCGCGCGCAAACAAGCCAGGAAAATCCCCTGAATCATAAGTCGTTGCCGCTGGAGTCGTCCAAGGCATGTCGTCCGGCGTGACCATGTTGCGGCGGCGTAGCTCGACGCGATCAAGCCCCATCTGTGTGGCTGCGACGTCGATCAGTCGCTCCATATAGTAATTGCCTTCGGGTCGCCCGGCACCGCGATAAGCGGCAACCGGCACCGTATTGGTCACGGCGAGGATCGTATTCACCTCGATAAGCGGCGTGCGATACATACCAATCGAATTCTTGGCGATGTTGAGCGTCGTCATTAAAGGTGCCACTTGTGAGAGATAGGCACCAATATTCGCCGTTCCTGTGAAACGGGTAGCGAGAAATTTGCCGCGCTTGTCGAGCGCCAATTCAGCCACGACATCCATATCGCGGCCATGATGATCGGACACGAAACTGTCAGAGCGTATATCGGTCCATTTGACCGGCTTGCCCAGTTCGCGTGCTGCATGTAGCAGCGGGACATACTCCGGAAAGATCGAGCCTTTCATGCCGAACGAGCCGCCAACATGGCCCGTGATAAGACGCACGTCTTCTTTCGGTACACCAAGAATTTCGGCCAAAAGATTGCGCTTGCCGAAGACGCCTTGGCTCGGCGCATTCAACGTGAAACGCTTTGCCTTCTTGTCATAGCTTGCGAGCGCCGCACGCGGTTCCAGCGAATTGACGACAACGCGATTATTGTGGATCGGGAGGCGCACAACATGCGCCGCCTTGGCAAAGGCTGCGGCAACCTTGTCGCTATCGCCATAATGATAGTCGAGAATGATGTTGCGCGGCGCATCCTCGTAAAGCAAAGGCGCGCCCTTTGCCGTCGCCACTTCAACGGTCGTGAGCGCCGGCAAGGTCTCGATATCGAGGACAACCGCTTCGGCCGCGTCGCGTGCCTGCTCCTTCGTCTTCGCGATGACGATCGCCACAGGATCACCGACAAAGCGAACCTTATCTGTCGGCAAGGAAGGACGCTTCGGCATCAGCATTTTTGTGCCGTTACGACCCGGCAGGTCGAACACGCATTTGAGCGTGCCGTATTGGCCGAGATCGTGACCGGTATAGATGGCAGCCACACCCGGCATCGCGGCAGCCGCGACTGTATCGATGCCACGGATGATGCCATGCGCGTACGGGCTGCGGACAAAATGGGCGTAGAGCTGGCCGTCCGCATTCACGTCGTCAGTGTAGCGGCCTTCGCCGCGTATAAGCACCGGATCTTCCTGCCGCGGCACAGATTGGCCGATGCCGAATTTCAGATGAGACGGATCGAGTTCCTGCGCGGCCATGGGTCATCCTCAATGCTTGCTCAGCGGCGCAGAAACTAGGCTCCGCCCTGCTCTGCGGCAAGGCGAAGCCGTCTCATGGCCGGGCCGCTTAGGATGCAGAGCCGCGCGGCGCGGAAATCGGGGCAAAGGGCGCCGCCGCTTCATAGGCCTGCGAGGCCATCAGCACAGTTAAGTCTTCGCCAAAGCGCCCCACGATCTGCAGTCCCACCGGCAAGCCGCCGCGCGTAAGCCCGCATGGTACGGTGCTGGCTGGTTGCTGCGTCAGATTGAAGGGATAAGTGAAGGGAGACCAACCCGTCCAACGATCGCCATAGCGCGTGTCGTCCGGCATTAGCTGTCCGACCTTGAACGCAGGCAGTGGCATTGCAGGCGTCAGCAGCAGATCGAACCGTTCATGGAAGCGTGCCATGGTCAAGGCAAGTGCATTGCGCTTCAAGAGCAGCGCCTCGGCATAAGCAGCAGCCGGCATGGCCGCGCCGGATTCCGCAATGGCGACGAGGCCCGGATCCATCTTCGCTCTTTGCTCGGCGGAATAAGATTGCAGCAGGACCGCGGCACCCGCAAACCAGAGCGTATTGAGGGCATCGACAGGATCGCTAAAGCCAGGATCGACCTGTTCGACATGCGCGCCAAGTTCGACAAATTTCTTGGCCGCTGCCTCAGTCAGCGCGGCCACGTCCGGGTCGAGATGAACATTGCCGCCGAGCTTGGGTGACCACGCCACACGCATCCCTTTGAGCGATGCGGGAGCATCGGGGCCAAGCGAACCTGCCAGCACAGCCGTCATATCGCGCTGATCGGGCGCAGCGATCACACGCATTGCCCGCATAGAATCTTCAACGCTGCGCGATAGCGGGCCGAGATGAGCGAGAAAGCCCATGGTTGAAGACGGCCAAGCCGGAACGCGGCCATAGGTCGGCTTGATACCAAACACACCCGTAAAGGCCGCAGGAATACGGACGGAGCCAGCACCATCAGTGCCGAGATGAATGCAGCCGATATTGAGCGCCGCACAGGCTGCAGCACCCGCCGAAGAACCGCCTGTGGTCATCGCGAGATCCCAAGGGTTACGCGTAAGACCGGTGAGCGGAGAATCCGATAGGCCTTTCCAGCCATATTCAGGCATCGTCGTTTTGCCCAGAAGGATAGTCCCTGCTTCGCGCAAACGCGCAGCGATGGGAGAATCTTCTGTTTCGACTTTGTCAGGCGAAACGGCAGAACCGCGCCGACATGGTGCGCCTTTCACGACGAGATTGTCCTTGATGGTGATCGGTACGCCATCAAGCGCCGACAAATTCTCCCATTTCTGCCAACGCATTTCGGAGGCTTTTGCAGCTGCCAGCGCTTCGTCATAGAAGCGCACAGCAAACGCATTGATCTGTGGCTCAAACTGGTCGCGCCGCTTGATATGATCCTTCACAACGTCAACTGGCGACAATTTTCTGCTGCGATAGAGACCTGCGAGTTCGGCCGCCGATAAATTGGCAATATCCATAGCGTGTTTCTCACCTACATAATGGGTAAACCAAGATGCTGACGCATCCGGTTGCGGACGTATACGCCATCTCGCGGCGCAAGCGCGCGCTCATGGTCGGCGTTGGTGATACGAATGGCGGCAAAACGTGGACCACTCGCAATGTCGCGAACCGCCTCACGCAGCGTCTGCAACCCCGCATCGTCACGCACATCGAATGTGCTTGCGATGCCGCATGATTGTGCGATCGCCACGAGATCGGCACCGAGGCCAGAATGGCTCATCTGCATCCCCGTCTCGCCGAAATGGCCATTGTCGAGCACAGCGATGGTGAGGTTTTTTGGATTCTGCACGCCAATCGTAACGAGACCGCCAAGCCCCATCAATTGCTCGCCATCGCCTGTAATCACAAGTACAGGCCTATTAGGCTGAGCAAGCGCCAGCCCAAGGCCCATCAAAGCAGCGCCACCCATGGCACCCCAAAGGTAGAAATTGGCATCATGATCGCCTGCAGCAAAAGTGTCGTAAGTCGATGAACCAAGCCCGGTGATGACGAGCGTTTCGCCCCGATTTTGTAAAAGCATTTTCACAGCCGCGCGGCGGTCGAGCGTACCTGCACTCATTTCGACACCCATTTTTTTCGGCCGATCATGCGCTGCGAGATCAGCACGGCGATCTGCTGTTCCCCTGAAAATGCAAGCGTTGCTGCATTCGAAATCATCTCATCGGCGTCTTCGGGTTTTTCAAGACGAAACACCGTCATGCCCATCGCTTCGAGAACGCTCGGCGTGGCCTGCCCCATCGGCACCTGCCACGAATTGAATTCCGCCCATTCACCGCGCATCGTCACCAACATCAGAAGCGGAAAACGACAGGAATTGGCGAGCGAGAGCATATTGATGCAATTGCCGACACCGCTTGATTGCAGGAGCACCGCCGATTTTTCGCCGCCCAGCCATGCGCCGGCGGCAATCGCAATGCCCTCTTCCTCCGTGGTGAGGACGATTGTCTTTATCGAAGGATCGCCATGCGCCATGCGGATCAATCGCGCATGGCCGGCATCGGGCACATAGGAGATTTGCGAAACGCCTGCGGCCTTCAACTGGGAAAAAATCGCGGCAGGCCAATCCACCCCCGGCGCGCTGTCCGTTTCAACCATACTCCGAATCTCCTCACCCCACCTGAGGGCCGGAGTTTAGAGCGCAGACAGCACAAATCCAGCCCGCGCAGGGCCCGGTCAAATATCCATCGCCCGTTGGCGGGCATTGTTGATATGGCGCGACATGGCGTCCGCCGCACCATCGGCATCCCGGCGCGCCACGGCATGGAGGATTGCGATGTGGTCTTCCATCACGGGGATAACGAGATCGTCGTAAAGGCGCGTTTCATTCTGGCGGATCAGCTTCACCTTGAGCCAATTCACACGGTAGGCTTTCGAGATGATGTCATTGCCGAGATGATCAATGATCGTCTCGTGCAGGTGTTGATCGACCGCCTGCGCGTCGGCGACAAGCCCATTCCTCTGCCCGCTCACTGCACGCTCGATGATGAGATCGTGCTCTTGCCGCAAATGATCGATCAATTGCGTATCGGCGCGCTGTGTAAACAAGGCCGTCGCTTCCCGCTCCATGAAGAGCCGAAACTGAAATGCATTACGGATCAAATCGAGATTGACATTGGCAACCTGCATCCCGCGTTGCGGAACGGTGATAATCAACCCCTCCGCTTCAAGACGTGGAATGAGTTCACGGATTGCACCAAGCGGCAGCCCCGATAGATCGACCAATTCACGCTGCGTGATGAATTGGCCGGGCTTAATCTCGCGCGATAAAAGCCTATCCGTAAAATCGACATAGGCCTTCTCTCGCAGCGGCGTTGCTTTGCGCGTAGAGCGTGCCTGTGCCATCTCAGGCGGCTTTCGATTCCATCGCGCGGTCGAACGCAGGAAAAAGCTTGGCGCGATCAACCGCAGACAAGGCTTCAAGCGGCGGCAACATATCACCGAAGCCGGGATCATTATTCATTTTGCCAACAAGCGCCTTAACCGCAGGAACCACCGGGAAAGCGCAGATCAGGTCGACCATTGCATTCACCCGCGGATCTTCGACGCCCTTGTCGACCATTGGCCGGAGCCAAGCGGGTACGAGATTAGCCACGCCGCAAATCGAGCCTTCGCCGCCCTGACGGACGGCGCGTGCAAGCAGACGTTCATCGCCAACAAGAATGGCGAGATCGGATGCATGGTCCTTAAGAAAACGCTCCGTGGTCGGCCAATCGCAGGACGAATCTTTCACGCCTGCAATCACGCTAGGAAACGCCTTCTTTAAGCGGCCGACGAGATCCGAGGAGAGCGAGACCGCCGTCACCGATGGAATGTGATAGAGAATAATCGGGAGACAATCGGGCCCGAGCGCTTCGATGAAGCGCGAGAACCAAGCATAAAGCCCCTCGTCGCTGACGCCTTTGAAATAGAATGGCGGGCAGACCATCTGGTAGCGGCAGCCATGCTCAATCCCCATGCGGGCCTGATCGAGTGCCTCGCCCATCGCCGATGCGGCAATGCCAAGATTAATCTGCTGACCTGCAATACCGACGCCGCGCAGGGCACCAAGCATGGCAGCCCGCTGTGGCAGGGAGAGTGCCGCCCCCTCCCCCGTGGTCCCGAAGGCGGTCACGGTCTGACAACCGTTCTCCAGCGTCCAGCGTGCGTGACGGGCAAAGCGGGCGAGATCTGGTTCGCCATGGGCGTCGATAGGGGTCGTTAGGGCGCAGGACAGGCCGAAGCGCTCACGTTTTGTGGCAGACAAGGATCACCTATGGCGTTAGCTGAAGTACATTTAGACTAACATGTTAGTGATCTTATCGGTGTGTGCAAGTTGCCCGAGGCGGCAGTCCTTAGGCCACGAGCGCCGCAATGCGGGCGACGCCAAAGACATAGCCCTGCGTCCCGCACCCGGCGATTACGCCATCCGCCCGCAAGGAAACGTAGGAGTGATGGCGGAAAGCCTCGCGCTTGTGGACGTTCGAAATGTGCACCTCGATCACCGGCCCATCAAAGGTGTTGAGCGCATCGAAAATGGCGACCGAAGTGTGCGTGAAAGCGCCGGGATTGATAACTATTCCCGCTCCTTTTTCGCGCGCCTCGTGAATCCAATCGATCAGCTCATATTCGCGATTGGATTGGTGATAGCGAATATCAAAACCATGTTTATGCGCTTCGGCAACGCACATCGCCTTCACATCGTCCATGGTTTCGTGGCCATAGATTTCAGGTTGGCGCTTGCCAAGCAGATTGAGATTAGGGCCGTTCAGAACAAAAATCGTTTTTGACATGGTCATCTACCGCTAAGGAAGAGGGATCGTGACATTCAGCGCTCGGGAAGCGAACGCTCGCCACCATCCGACAGATTGGCGAGGATTGTCGGCAAAACCGACATGAATTGACGGGAATGACCGAGCCGGTTTGGGAGCGCATACAGTTGCGAGGCTGCTTCGGCCATGATGGTGACGAGATCGGATTGGCCTGCAAGTTTGCGATAGTATTTCAGGTCCTTGTACGCGATGCTCATCATGCCCTGCATGTGGGAATCATCACCCTCGAGAACCCACGGCATGAAGCGTTGGAACATCACGCCGTTGCCGCCACTGGTGTCGACGACTTTCTTGAATGTTGGCAGATCAACGCCTAGGCGCAACGCCGCAGCAATGCCCTCCCCCACTACAGCGCTGGTGCAAATCGCGAGGAAATTATTGAGGAGCTTCATCGTGTGAGCGGAACCTAAATCACCGGTCTCAACGATGGCATCAGCAAAACACTGAATCGCAGGCATCACACGCGCGACGCTCTCCTTGCTGCCGCCGACAAAAGCGCTCAACTTGCCAAGCTCAGCTTCCTTAGGTGTGCGGCCCAAGGGGCAATCGACCATGTCGGCTCCTTTAGCGCGCAAATCATCGCCGATACGGCGCGTTGAATCCGGGTCCGATGTGGTTGAATCGACCAGAATGAAACCAGGGCGCGCCGCTTCAAGCACGCCATCCTTGCCGTAGACGGCATCCTCTACCTGCACAGTCGATGGCAGGCACATGAACATCACGTCGCATTGCCGGGCGAGATCGGCCGGGCTCTTCGCCTCTGTGGCACCAATGGCCAGCAAATCTTCGACGGGGTTACGGTTGCGATTGCCGAGAATGACCAGTTCATGACCTTTGAGGCGAATGTTCTTAGCAGCGCCATGCCCCATGTAGCCGACGCCCATATATCCAATACGCATGTCTTCTTTCCTCGCCCTCTGCGCGTGTGAGCCGCGCTTCGGGCGAGATTAGGCAATCGGGGCGGCGACGTATAGCCCGGTCAGCGCTGGGCCGCGGCACCCAGCTCATAACGGCTGCCCTGAACCGTCACATCAAGAGCATCGCCCGGAACAAGAACGGTCTCAGCCTGAGCCTCGAAAGATTCAGCCTTCTCCGGCCCCTGCCGGTGCAACATCACCTTCACGATAAGGCCTGAAGACCCCGGCAAGCGCATGCCAGAAATGGCAAGCTTTTCCTGAGCGCCTTCGAGGCGAGCCTTGTCACCGGCAAGCTTCAACTGCGCATCCTTCAAATCTTTGAGGAGCTCGCTTCGGCGGGCATGGTCGAGCCGCTCAAGCTCCCGCTGATATTCGCCGCGCTTTCGAATCGTGTCGAGCAATTGTGCTTCTGTTTGGAGTTTACGAGTCGATGATAAAAGGACATTCCGGCGTGCATCGGTTACGCGCTGGCTTGTCAGGCTGCCCTTGCCGTAAAGGTCGTTGACACGTTGAAAATCGGCAATGTCTTCCTGCATTCCCTCGTCCTCTTTTTTCTGCTGCTCTGTGAGGACGTTGACCTGAGTATTGGCCTGTTCGACTGCCCTTTCATAAAAGCTCCGCTGTGCCGCATACTCGCCGCTGCGACGCTCACGCAACTGCGTTTCGGTTTCGACCATTTGGTTCAACACGGATTGAGAAACCGGCGCATTCGCCAATACCGTCTGATCAAGTTCGCGCTCTTGACCCAATTCGTTCTCAATACGCCAAATCTGCGTGAGACCGGCAAACATGTTGATCCACGCGTTGATGTATTCATTCTTCGCATTCGCTGGGTCGAATGGCGCTAAAAGCCCACGCATGGCTTGCCCCGGCGCCCCCCCAGCTGACGCAATGGCCTGCCGTACTGTCATGCTGGGGCGATAAACAATCTCGCCAGGCTTGCCGACATCGCCAGCAACAAAAACAGGTCGATACTCGATGATGCTAACAGAAATTCCGTCGCGCTCGAAGAAGCGCGTCTCCTCACGCCCATCCGGCAGGCGCACACGCCAGACACGCGCTTCGAAAGCCCCCTGAACGCTAAGCCGCAGCTCGGTGAGTGTAAGCCCTTGAGCGGGCAAGGTACCCACCAAGGGTAACGAGAGAGAGCCATCCATCTGGATGGGCAGACGCTGCTTCAACTCGGCATAATTGGCGATACCAATTTCGACGACATCACCGGGTTGCAGCCGATATTCGTCAGCACGGAGTGGCGTGAAAAAATCTACAGACAACGCCAATACTAAAATCACTACGCGTTTCATCACTCTCCCTTTCAGAAAAAGGCGAGCTTGAGTTACGCACAAATGCGACGAAGGTTCCTACAGCGCCGGTGAAGCCGGTTGCGCCGGTACGCGACGGTCTTCGCCTACGCGTCGTTCCGGGCGCTCATAATTCTCGCGGCCAAGTTTAGAAACCAAAGTCGAAAGATCGATGAATTCGTCGCATTGACGGCGCAATTCATCGGCAACCATGGGTGGTTGGGAGACAAGTGTGGAGACGATCGTCACACAGACTCCACGCCGCTGCAGGGCCTCAACCAATGTACGAAAATCACCATCGCCGGAGAAAATCACAGCACGGTCGATATGCGTTGCCAATTCAAGTGCATCGATCGCAAGTTCAAGATCCATATTGCCCTTAAGCTTACGGCGTCCTGTTGCGTCGATAAATTCCTTCGCTGGCTTGGTAACAACACGATAGCCGTTATAGTCAAGCCAGTCGACCAAAGGGCGAAGAGAAGAGAATTCCTGATCCTCAAGGATGGCGGTGTAGTAAAACGCGCGGATTAAACGGCCGCGACTGGCGAACTCTTTCAAAAGGCGTCTATAATCGACCTCGAACGCGAGTGCCTTGGCCGTTGCGTAGAGATTTGAGCCATCGATAAAGAGCGCAATTCTTTCAGTCGTCATGAGATTATCCCAAAATGCTTTTTGCAATAGATTCATATTAAGCGGCAAAAGGTTAATGGACAAATGATTCTTCATGGGCAATTCGCGTCTTTGTAGAAGTATTTGCATTATTACTACTACAGGTTGCAATCGTCGGGCGGGTCAGCCATAGCCCGCAGCGCCGTCGGGCCGATGAATACATGAGGTCTTGGAGGTTGCGTCCTCGTAGAAGGCTTGATCAGATAACGGTCTATGTTGAACAGGTGGAGAGAACAGGCCATGCCCGAGATCCATCAAGAGACCAGTCGGGAACCACTGCCGGGGTTGCCCTCCATTCGCACCATTCGTGCCAATGACATTGTCGATTCACTCGCAAAAGGGTTGCGCGATTTCCAAGCCTATCCGGCTTATGGACTTTTCTTTGGCGGAATTTATACGTTGGGCGGTCTCTTGAGTCTTGCAGCCGCTCTTGTCTGGGACTTGGCCTATCTCGTCTATCCTTTGGCTGCCGGTTTTGTTTTGATCGGGCCTTTTGTTGCTGTCGGACTTTACGAAATCAGCCGCCGCCATGAACGTAACGAGCCTATCAACTGGCGCGCCATTCTTGGGGTCGTCTTTGCTCAGAGCGGCAAAGAAATTTCCTGGATGGCGTTTGTCACGCTCTTCATATTCATGGTGTGGATGTATCAGGTTCGACTCCTGATCGCCCTGTTCTTTGGATTGCACGGATTGCCCTCGGGAGACTTCCCGGCAATCTTGTTCAGCACGCCCGAAGGGCTTGCGTTTCTCGCTGTCGGCCATGCCATTGGAGCAGTACTCGCCGTCCTCGTTTTTTCAATTACTGTTGTCTCATTTCCACTGTTGCTGGATCGGCCCATCGATGTAGTAACCGCCATGATCACCAGTGTGAAATCGGTCGTGAATAATCCCATACCGATGATCGGCTGGGCGCTGGTAGTGACGCTGCTGATCGTGGTGGCATCCTTGCCTGCTTTTCTCGGCTTTCTCGTCGTCCTTCCGGTCCTCGGGCATACGACTTGGCATCTTTATCGCAAGATCGTTGTTTGATGCGACATCAAGATGATCGGGCCAGATCGCCCGCCATTCAGCAGGGTAATCCATGAGTGGATGATGCGCGGCTCAAACATGACCGTATACGAAGCGTCGTCATGAACAGCATTTTGTACATGACCTGGTATCAATCACCGCTCCGCAAGGCTGAGCCACTTAAACTACAGTGATCCATTTGAGACAAAGCCAATCGACGATGTCTTATTCCTCGTCCATTCATCAGGGTGTCATCGGATCAAAAACGATTTTCTGAAGATTATTATTTCATAACGTAAATTGTTCGATGTCAGAGAAAAACCGCCACACCTTGGTGTGGCGGTCAACGCATTGGCGACAGTACAGTTTGGTTCTCGCTTTTATTTAGACACGTCGAGAACGTTGAGCTTCTGATCGAGCGGAATAAAGCGGATCGTCTTGGCTTCTAGGTCAACCGATCGCAGAGAAATCTGGCGTACCTGCTGATCGTCATAGGTCCGGATTTGATAGAGTCCATTTTTCAAATCAGCAACGCTGGCCCACTCGGTGATTTCATAACCAGCAATACCACCCCCGGCATTACCGCCTGCAGACGTACGCACTGCGCCCGGCGGAATATCAAACTGGTTGAGAAAATGCCAAGAAATGCCCATCGCTTCTTTTGCATCTTTCATTTTCGGGGCATTGGCGACAAGGAAGGCGGCACGCAAAAAGCGCGTTGCCGCCGATAGATCGCCAGGCAGACCGTTCATCCCCGTCCCGCTTGACCAAGGCGTGTAAGCCTTTCCGTTAATCGCAAAATTCGCTCCGGGATTTGCCGTGACGTTTGCATACTGCGCGAGGTTAGCCAGATGCCAGCCAATCGCTGGCGCATTCGTCATGACGGTTGTTGGATTATCAGTGATCTGCAACTGGCCACCGACATACTCAATCACGATACTCTTGCCTGAAGCGTCATGCACAGTCGCATGGATCGGCACAGCCATTTTGAATGTAGTTTGCGGCGCACGATTGACCTTAATCTTCGGAAGGCCCGATTTGACTTCGTCAACCGAGGAGAACTGGGTCAAAATGTAAGTTGCAAGCTCGTAGGAGGCGATGGATTGAGCCGCATCCGCTGGGCCAACATCCTGAAACTCTGCAAGGCCTGGAAAGAAGAGAAGACCTGCATAAAGGCCTTTCTCATTGATGCCGTCGACAATGATCGGCAGCCCTAGGCCATTGGCACCCGTCACACCATACTTTGTCGTGTAGGCGAGGCCTGTTCCGGCATTTCCATCCGGCCCAACCGCTTTGATCGCCAAATTACGGGGGATGACGATGAGTTGCGAATTGAGTGGCAACGCGAATTCTAGGGTACGACCCGTGACCACTTCATCATTCGTGGCCTTTAGAAGGAAGGATGTGCAAGCTGAAGCTGCGATTGGGTTAATGGCCAGAAACGCAGAGAGCGCCGTGACGCCGATGAGGCGAAGAGATTTGATGATCATAACACCACTCCAAAATAATTCTTCGTCGTTATCCTACTCCATTATGGAGGAAAAGTGTCCAAGCCCTCTATTGACCTATCGTTAATGTGAACGCTTCGTGCACAGCAGATTGGACCGACCCGCCAAGCACGGCGCCGCCGCCGGCGACATAAATCCAATCGCCGATCGTGACGGCGCCGACTGCATGGCGCGGCGTGGGCATGGGCGCATGCGATTGCCATGTATCGGTTTTGGGATCGTAGCTTTCCATCTGGCCAAAGACTTTTTGCTGGCCCGGACGGTTGATGATGCCGCCCTCGCCACCCATGGCGTAGAAACGATCACGATAAACCACAAGCCCATGACCTGAGCGTGCGGTCGGCACAGGCGCACGTACCTCCCACGTGTCTTGCTGCGGTAGGTAAACGTGATGCAGATCGGTATTATATTCGAACGTGTTAAAACGCCCGCCGATAATGTGAATTCTGCCCTCATACGTCACGCAACCGACATGGTCGCGCGCGCCCGGCAATGCTTTTCGCACCGTCCATTTGTCTGACTTCGGATCGTAAACCTCATGCCAGCCGACACTGGCGCGCTCTTGCGTGGGTGAGGAAGCGCCACCAATGAGATGAATTTTCCCATCAAGCGCGAGGGCGGCGGCTGCGCCGCGCGGGCGCGGCAGAGGCGCAATCGCCGACCATTGGTTTGTGGTGACATCGTAGACATAGGCGTGCGTATCGGGATTACGGTTCTGTTCTATAAATCCACCGAGCGCATAAATCTTTCCGTCGAGGGCGACGACGGCGACGTGATTGGCACCGCGTGGCAACGCCGCTGCAATAAACCATTCATCGCGTGTCGGGTCGTAGACATGATGATAGCCGCGATCGACACGCCCCTCGCCATAGCCACCGATGACGTGAAGCTTGCCAGCCCACTCGGTCGCCCACGCCATCTCACTGCGTGGAATCGGAAGTGCGGCGCGGGTAACCCAGCGGCCCTGCGGACCCTTGGGAGCGGGGCTATCGATAACGCGCTGCGCCTCTTGATCGGGCGTGAGGTGATGCGGCACTCCGCCTTGCAATTTAGCATAAGGCTCGGGCGATGGCGTGGCAGGCGTGAGTTGAACCCCATGCCCGGCATGAGACTGGGCCCAGACAGGTGCTGCTGCCACAGAGGCTATAGCGGACGTCAGAAAACGGCGGCGATGCATGGGGAAGCTTCCTCTCATCCTTTCAACCAGATTGGCACGCCATGCGATGGGAGGCCACCTGCCCGTTAAGTTGTAGCGGTTGCAGGGTGAGAGGCGATCGGGTTTGATCCTGCAAGCACAGCCCGCAGAGGCCGTGGCCGATGAGGATCTTCCATGAACCGTTTTGCTTCACTGATTGTTGGAATAGCTGTCGCGGCTACCGCCGGATCATCCGCGCTGGCACAGACGGTAGCGCCCGTCTGGGCACCCACCAAGCCCATCCGCATAATCGTGGCCTATCCGGCCGGAGGGCCTACCGATGTGATTGCTCGCTTCGTGGCGCAGGATCTTTCAGCGTCGCTGGGACAGCAAGTGATCGTCGAGAATATCGCAGGTGCCGCAGGCGCGCTCGGTACCCGACAGGTGGCCAAAGCCGAAGCTGATGGCCACACCATTACCTTTGGCAACAATCAGACGCATGGCAACAACATGTTCATGCTCAAAGACCCCGGCTATGACGCCGTGAAGGACTTCACGCCGCTTGCCGGAAGCGGCGCGTTCGAGCACGTGTTCGTGGTGCGCAACACATTACCGGTGCAATCGATCAACGATGTTATCAAAATGGCCAAGGATAAGCCCGGCACATTGAATTATGGATCGACAGGTATCGGCTCCGGTTCGCATCTGTCCACGGAATTGTTCATGGCGAAGACCGGCACGCAGATGACGCATGTGCCCTATCGCGGCGCAGCTCCTTTGGTGCAAGATCTTATCGGTGGGCAGATTGATGTCGCCAATTCGACGCTTCCAAGCGTGATCGAACAAATCAAGGCTGGTCAGGTTCGCGCCGTGGCGATCGGCAGCCCGCAACGCAACCCAAAACTACCGGACGTTCCCACCCTGCGCGAGCAAGGCATCTCCGGTGCCGATGCGAATTCATGGACGGCATTCTTCGCCCCAGCAGCCACGCCCAAACCTGCCGTCGACCGGCTTTCCAGCGAAATCATGAAGAGCTTGAAGAAACCGGAAACGGTAGCCGCGCTCGACAAGATGGGTTTCACCATCGATCTGCGTACACCCGATCAGTTCCGCCCTTACCAAGTCGAAGAAATTCAGGTCTGGACCAATGTCGCGAAACAAGCCGGCATCAAGCCGGGCGAGTGAACATTGCTCTCGCATATCTAACAGAAAAGGGCGCCACGTGGCGCCCTTTTCGATTCCCAATCGTCGTTCTCAATAAGGCGGCGCGACGACTTGATAATAGAGGCCGTTGGAACCGTAGTAAGGACGGAACCAGGTCGGGCCGCAGACATAGTAATTCACACCTGCATAAGCCTGATAGCCGCAGCCAGAAGCCGGCGGCGTGACGATGACTTGTCCGACCGGATAGGGGCGCGCTGCCGAAGCAATGGCTGCACCTGCCGCCATTCCCACCGCCGTGCCGACGGCGGCACCAGCAACGGCGCCACCCCAACCACCACCGCCCCAGCAACCGGCGCAACCGCCAGCCACGTAATTATTCACGACCGTAGGGCTGTGCCAGCCACCGGCATAATAGGAATTGCCGTGATAGCCGTCGGAATGCCAAGTGCCGCCATTGGCGTTCACGCCGCCGGCATGCCAAGTGCCATTATTGTTGACATGCACTGCGCTGGCACCTTCGCCGGGGCGGCCCGCAGCGTAGGTCGTGCCATTGGGCCCATGAATGTCGCCATAATGCATATTGCCATAATGGCCGCCTCCGCCGGAGAAGCCGCCGCCACGAAACCCGCCGAAGCCACCGCCGCGAAAAGCTTGCGCAGGTTCAGGCAAAATCATTGCACCCGCGAGAAGGCCGAGCGCTGCTAGGGTGAAAGACTTTTTCATCGCTTACGTCCTTCCAATTACTTGCTGATGTTTTCAGGCTTGGCGAAGTCTATTTGCCGTGCCGTCTTGCGCTGCTTCGCCTCAAAGGTTGACGAAGGGATCGATGTGTTGATCTGCCAATTTGAGAATTGCAGCATTTGACGACCGCGCTGCCCCGCTTCGACCGGAACGATCGAAACCAAGCGCGGTAGACGATCTTTCGCGCCGATCCACATCTGCACCATCACATTCGCATTAGCGAACGCGACCATGTCAGTCACCGTGTCGCCGATGACTTTCGACTGGCCAATGTAAAATGCGGTCTTAAGGCCGGTCTCGATCTCGCCATAAGGATTGGCTGTGATAAGGTCGACCCATGGGAAATAGATGCCCGCTTTGGTAAAAGCTTGATCGAGCATATCCTCGACATTGCCCGGAGCCGGTGAAACCGCGACAAGCTTCTGGTCTGGCATGGACACGACCATGTCCTTACCATTGTAATAGAACCCGCTGCGCGGACCATCGCCTAAAGTCACGACCGCTAAACGGTTTGGCCGGACGAGAGCAACGTTGGATTTCGTACCATAAAAGATCGGCTGATTGTTACGGCCGGGCTGATCGAACGCCGTTGTGACCGTGAATGCGATCGACTTGGCACCGCCGAGTTTGCTGCTCATCGCCTTAAGAATGTCGAGCGCCTTGGGCTCGAGGAGCGGCGCAGCCGGTTGCGTGGCTGGTGCCGCTGCCGGTGCAGCCTGTTGCGCCATCGCAGGCAAGGCTACACAAGACAGAGCTGCCATAGCCAATGGAAGAAGGATCTTTTTCATATAAACCATCCGTGGAAAACGGGGCCGGCGAATCCAGCCATAAGCGGCAAGCTATTCGTGGTGCCGATGGCAGGACAAGGCCAACCTTGCGGCAAGACTGTGTTCCAAGCGCAACCAGGCCATGAAGGTGACCAAATTTGAGCTATTTTCATCGCCACCATGATTCGCAAAAAACGTCAACGACAAAGGAGCCGCACTGTACATTCTAGAATGTCGTAACCGCCTCGCTCATCAAGTGTCACGACCAATGTGCGCGCACGGGCCCGTTGCATCAGCGTTTAGCTTCAGCACCTTAACATCCTATAGGCCGGCGTGTGGCATGAACAAACGCAACATCTTCAACAATTGAGTATCCAAAGTTTCAATGCACAATAACGCGCAGTGGATGCAAGGCCTCAGATACATGAGGAATGCCCACCACCCGTCCTAAGACAAACAGGTCCGTGCAAATGTCTGCGAGCATCATACCTTAGACGCTGACCGTCTGTTGCCGGTCAACGGGCCACTGCAAAACGGCGCACGGGACGGCCCGGTGCCATATGTTCTGCCGCGTCAAGAATAGCTGCTGCATCGATGCGATAATGCCCATAAAGCTCGTCGATATCGCCCGTCTGACCAAAATGCTCGACGCCAAGCGACGTAATCCGGTGACCATAAACGCCGGCCATCCATGCCAAAGTCGCAGGATGCCCATCAAGCACTGATATGATGGCACAATCACGTGGGACGGCATCGAGTAGGTTCTCGATTTGCGCGCGTGTTGTCGGCATACCGCTCTGGCGCGCGCGTTGTGCTGCTGTCCATCCCGCATTTAATCTGTCGGCAGAAGTGACAGCAAGCAACCCAACGTCGCGGCGATCTTCAGCCATCATGCCGACGGCGCGAATGGCTTCGGGCACCACCGCGCCCATTGCGACGACGACGCAGGCTGGGTTGGGGCCGGGCTTACGCAGCCAATAACCGCCTTCAACAATATCTTGCGCCAAATCGGGCGTCATTGCGCGTTGCGGCTGTTCAATACTACGCGTGGATAGGCGCAGATAGACCGAGCCGCCATTGGCATCACGGATCCAACGCTCATCCTGCGTGGGCTTATCTTCCGCCGCACGCTTGCCGTCACGCTGCATGTAATCGAACCCCCAGCGCATGATGACGGCAAGTTCGTCGACGAATGCAGGTTCAAAAGCTGCCAGACCATCTTGCGCCATGCCGATAAGTGGCGTTGCGATGGATTGATGCGCGCCACCTTCCGGTGCCAATGTAATACCTGATGGCGTCGCCACCGCCATGAAGCGCGCATCCTGATAGCAAGCATAATTCAGCGCATCGAGGCCACGTGAGATGAACGGATCGTAAAGTGTGCCGACAGGCAAAAGTCGCACGCCATTAATGCTATGCGACAGGCCCAACGCCGAGAGCAGAATGAACAGGTTCATCTCTGCAATGCCAAGCTCGATATGCTGGCCTTCCGGCGAAAACTCCCACGTAAAGGTCGAAGGAATTTTTTCTTTCCGAAACAGATCGGCCACGGTATCGCGCGCGAAGAGGCCACGCCGATTCACCCAACCGCCCAGATTGGTCGACACCGTAACATCGGGCGCGCAGGTAACGATGCGATCGGCAAGCGCGCTGTCAGATCGCGCAATCTCCTGTAAGATCAGCCCAAAGCCTTGCTGTGTCGACATGGTTCGGTCGATGCGGACCTCAAGCCTCTCGGGAACAGGAACCGATGGCGCGGTAAGCCGGCGCGTCTTGTCGGTCGCGAAGGGGGCCTTTTCGATGAATTTTTCAACTTCAGACGCCGGATAGGGCATGGCCTCAAACTTGTCCCATTCATGCCCGGTACGAATGCCCAGTTTGGTCCGCCAATCCTCAACCTGTTTCGGCGTCATGAGGCCGGCATGGTTATCCTTGTGCCCCTGAAACGGCAGACCTACACCCTTGATCGTGTAGGCAATGAAACAGACAGGCCGGTCGTGATCGATGCGCTCGAATGCATCGATCAAGCTTTCCATGCAATGGCCGCCCAGATTGGACATGAGCGCGAGCAATTCGGCATCGTTGCGCTTTTCAATCAAACGCGTGACCTCGCCTTGGTCGCCAATGTCATCAAGCAGACGCTTACGAAATGCTGCACCACCTTGAAAGCAGAGCGCCGCGTACATTTGGTTCGGGCAATTGTCGATCCATTGCCGTAATTTGTCTCCGCCTGTTTCAGCAAACGCCTCTTGCATGAGGCGGCCATATTTGACGATGACGACATCCCAACCGAAATTGCGGAAAATCGCCTCCAGTTTTTCCCACAGGCCTTCGCGAATGACAGCGTCGAGCGATTGTCGATTGTAATCGACAATCCACCAGCAATTTCTGAGGCCCTGCTTCCAACCTTCAACGAGCGCCTCGTAGATATTCCCCTCGTCCATCTCGGCATCGCCAACCAACGCAATCATTCGGCCTTCAGGGCGATCTTTCATCCAGCCATGAGCGTTGACGTAGTCCTGCACAAGCGAGGAAAACAAGGTTTGTGCGACGCCCAATCCGACAGAGCCAGTGGAAAAATCGACATCGTCACTGTCCTTGGTGCGTGAGGGATAAGATTGCGCGCCGCCAAGCCCACGAAAACGCTCCATCTTCTCGAGTGTCTGTTTTCCGAACAGATATTGAATGGCGTGATAGACAGGCGAAGCGTGCGGTTTAACAGCAACACGGTCCTCCGGTTTCAACACGGAGAAGTAAAGCGCCGTCATGATGGTGGAGAGCGAAGCCGAGGATGCTTGATGGCCGCCCACTTTTAACCCGTCGCGATTAGGCCTGATGTGGTTCGCGTGGTGGATCATCCACGTTGAAAGCCAGAGAACCTGCGTCTCCAGCGCTTTGAGCATTGCGATACGTCCAGCCATGGCGAACACCCCCCCGAGAATGAACCGATGCTAGGAATAATTCAGGGCAAATTTTTGCCTCTTTTTTGCTTGCTATTCCATATTTTTAGATGTTCTTACCTTTTTGAACCCTGTTTTAAGGATTTTATACCCTTGGTAACCCTCGACGAAACCGACCGGAAAATCCTGTCCCTGCTGCAAACCGATTCACGCCTCACCCTGCAAGAGATCGCGGACCGGATTGGGCTGTCCGCCTCGCCCTGTCATCGCCGCATCCGGCGGCTCGAGCAGGAGGGCGTCATCGTGCGCTACTCGGCCATGGTCGACCAGCGCGCGGTCGGCTTACCGGTGTCGGTTTTCATTTCCATCAAACTCGAACGCCAGAAAGAGGCCGATCTCGAACGTTTCGCCAAGGCCATCCAGAGCTGGCGGGAAGTTGTAGAATGTTACCTAATGACAGGACCACGGGATTATCTGCTGCGCGTCGTTGTTCCCGATCTCATCGCGTATGAGCAATTCATTAAGCAGAAGCTGACGCGGCTCGATGGCATTGCTTCGATCGAATCCAGCTTTGCGCTCGACCAAATCAAATATTCAGTCGCGCTCCCTTTATGAGATGCGGCTTGCATCCAGCTCACGCGATCTCCAAAGTGCTAGGCGTGTGAGGAGAACCCGATGAAATCATCTGAAATGCAAACTGCCGCGAACGAAGCCCTCGCCAAGCGTTATGGTCAAAAGGCTATTCCAACCATCGGTGGTTGGAACGAAACGATTGCACTCCTCATGGCGCACCGCTCAATACGCGCCTATCGTCCCGATCCCCTTCCAATAGGCACGCTCGAAACCTTAGCGGCTGTTGCGCAATCTGCAGCGACAAGTTCAAACATGCAGATGTGGTCAATGATCGCTGTTACCGATCAAGACATAAAAGCAAAGATCGCTGCGGCTTCACAAAAGCAGAAGCACATTGAGCAGTGCCCACTTTTTCTTGTCTTCGTGGCCGATTGTTCGCGCAATCGCCGACTGGGCGATGCGGCCGATACCGAACTCGCGTCGCTCGACTATTTTGAATCCTTTCTCGTTGCCTCAATCGATGCAGCTCTTGCCGCACAGAACGCAGTCGTTGCTGCGGAATCTCTCGGGCTCTCTACTGTCTATATAGGCGCGCTACGCAATCAACCGCTCTTCATTGCCGAATTGCTAGGCCTCCCGAAGGGTGCGCTCGGCGTGTTTGGTTTATGCGTCGGGTACGCAGATGAACACGCCGTGAACGAAGTAAAACCGCGCCTGCCTCAAGAAGCAGTTCTATTCCATGGTCGATATGGCGTGATGCAGGAAAAAGATCTGATCGCAGATTACGATCAAGAGATGGGCGCTTTCTCCAAACGTCATGAGATGTCAGACGACACATGGTCGGGACGTGTGCTTAACCGCCTATCTAATCCTGCCAATCTCAATGGCCGCGACCAACTTGCATCTATTTTGAACGCCATGGGTTTCAAGCTCAAATGAATGAATATTGACCAGTCCGCTGCGTTACTTGGAGCGGATAACACCCTTCAGCCCAATAAGCCGTTTAACCAGAAGTAGGATCATGTAATTCATGAAAACCTCGATCGACAAGGCTACGGCAATCACCAGCCGCAGGTCATGGTTATGGTCGCCAATAACATCTGAAAAGCCGCGCTATCAAACGTTTCACCCGTAGATCCAAAAAGAAAAGGGATAGCCCATAACCCTTACAATGCAAAAACCGGCTTAATCTTTGCGAGATGAGCAGCGCATAAAACTAATAATTGCGGCATGTTGGAATCGGCGAAAAAAGCTGAATGACTGCATAATCATTCAACCACAAAGCTCGAAGCGAATATCAGGATTTTTGTAGACGATTGGCCTTATGCCCTTCGATGAAAGGCTCATTAGGCTTCACTTCTATGAACCGACGATGAAAAGCGGGGCAAGATTAACAGGCTATAGAACCCATGTATGGATAATAATTTCCTTATAAAACAACCACCTATCCGTCTTCAGTAAGCAATCATGAGATAATTATAGACGCTGAATATACTCAGATATTCTTAAAACACTCGATAAGAATTTTAATTTAGGAGATATAGACTTTGCATTCTATTTTGCTTTCATTTCTTCAATATATTTTTTTAATACAATTTCTGCGCTCAGAGTATATTTTTCTGACATATTTGATGTAAGCAATCTGATAGACATCTATCTCAAACAATCAATATGAATAAATAGAACAACACTCTCATCTCCAGTGAGCATTAAAATTACATACCTACATCAATAAATTCGGTAGCCACATCGCCGATTGCGGAAAGTACACCACGAGGAAAACAACCGCTAGAACAACGCCAATAAATGGAATCACTTCGACACTCACCTCTTTAATCGTACAATTAGCCATCGGGGTAACGATAAAAAGTGCAATCGCCATAGGTGGCGTTATCAAAGCGATTTGCACAGCCATCACAATCACGAGGGCTAAATGATGTCCATCAACAGCGAACACTTTACTCATAGGAAAGATAATCGGGACCAGCATGATCATGGCAGCTACACCTTCCATGACAAATCCCAACAAGAAGAAAAGTATGACAACGACTGTCATGAACATATCGGCTGAACCAATCACTCCTTGGAGTGCAATGCCGAGCTTCTGTGGGACCATGTCAAGAACGAGAATCCACGAGACAAGCTTTGCTGTTCCGAACAAGAGAAACACAATCGCGCTTAGCTTACCAGCTGCTAACAGCGATTCATAAATCTCACGAGGAGTCAGCGTCCGATAGATAAACGCACCAAGAACTAAAGCGTAGCAAGATGCTATAGCGCCAGCCTCAGTTGGGGTAAACCAGCCAGATAAAATACCGCCTATAATAAAAACAGGTAACACTATCGCTAACGAAGCGCGCTTCAGGCTACCGCCAATTTCCCTAATATCCCAGCCTTGCTTTCCTCCAGGAAAACCGCGCCGTCTTGCTAGAATAGCAATCAGCGCCATCATACCCAAACCAATCAGAATTCCAGGTGTGATGCCTGCAAGAAATAATCGAGAAACTGAAAGATTACCGCCTGCAATGTGCGCGATAATTAACATACCCACACTAGGTGGAATGATAGCGCCCATGACCGATGATGCTGCTGTCACCGCAGCTGCAAAGCCACGCGGATATCCCTCACGAATCATACTTGGAATCATCGTGCTCCCAACGGCCGCACAATCTGCAATCCCAACACCCGTCACGCCACTAAAAAGCATGCTTGAACCAACAGTTACGTGAGCCAAGCCGCCTTTAAACGGTCCAATCAACGAACGAGCAAAATCGACGATACGTGGCATTAAATCACCACGGACCGCAAATTCACCGACCAATATGAAAAATGGAATTGCGAGCAATGGAAAAGAATCCATTCCACCAAAAATAATCGTCGGGACAACTGTCAAATCCGCCTGCCCGGATATAACGATATACGCTACACCGATCAGGCCCAAGGAAAATGCGATTGGTACGCCGATCGTCAGCAGGGCAAAGAAGGTCGGGAAAAGCGCAATCATGATGATTTAACCTCGACTTCATTCGATAACTGGGCCGTCTTGCCGGCTAGCATCTTCCACGTGTTATATGCGGTCACGAAAAACATCAGGCCTCCGCCAACAGGCAAAGCCAAATAAATCCAAAACATCGATATCCCTAATGTAACAGTCTGATCGCCTCGCATACCGGGCAATATTTTTAAGGACGCATAAACAAACACCGCCAAAAATAAAAGTGTCAGAAATTGAGAGATAACCGCCATTCCCCTCTTTATTGATGGCGATATGCGCGTTGGTAACATTTCAATTCGTATGTGCTCATCTGTTTGCGCAGCTAACCCACCAGCAAGCATTACAATCCAAATCATCAAATACCGTGACGCCTCATCCGAAACAATAATCGAAAAATTAAACATACCACGCAACGCCACTTCTGATGTGACAATCACAGTAATGAGCGCGGTCAACCCAACGGTGAGGTATTCTAATGTTCTCTTGAGCCTATCCATAAAATTGATCATGCTAAAACATAACCTCCGTTAACATCCAGAATAGCGCCGGTCATAAACGACGCTGCATCGGATGCTAAAAACAATACAACCGGCGCGATATCATCTGAACTTGCTAAGCGGCCGATAGGGATCTGTGCAGCCAAAGTATCTTTGCCATCATGATCAAGCAAATCAGCCAACCGATCGCCATCAACGGGACCTGGCGCAACTGTATTCACTAAAATTGCTTCATTTGCATATTCTTTTGCCAGATGTCGGCTTAGCCCGATTACCCCAGCTTTGGCGGCCGTATACGAACAACCTAGAAGCGGACTAACTGTGCGTCCGGCATTAGAAGAAAAATTTATAATCCTGCCGCCATGACGCTTTCGCATCAATGGCACTGCATATTTGGCACAAAGAAAAGATCCCTTCAAATTAGAATCAATAACCATGTCCCATTCGTCAGCTGGTGTTTCATCAGAACGACGAAAAGCTTCTCCATAGCCGCCAGCCATATTCACAAGTATATCGAGACCCTTAAACTCTTGATCAACTTTTTGAAACATGGCTTTCACTGAGGCATCATCTCTGACATCAGTATGAAATGCGCGCGCTATTCCGCCATGCCTCGTTATGTCGGAAGCGACGGATTTCGCGCGCATCTCATCAAGATCGGCTACGCAGACGGTGGCTGATTCTTTAGCAAAGGCATGAGCAACTGCTGCGCCCATTCCACGACCAGATCCCGTAATGAGGACAATTTTATTTGCAAAAGACATCAGCCTATTCCGCCTGCTTAACGTTAGTTAGCTATTTGCTTTAACGATATCTGCTACGAGACCTTCGCCGTCTGGCCCAAGTTGCGCAATCGCCGGTGCATAAACCGATTGCGCTGCATCCCGATAGGCTTTTAGCGTCTCAGCTGGAACATTATTAACTTGCATGTTTTTCTTAAGAAGTTCCATTGTTTGCTCTTCTTCTTGAGCGTTGACGGTTCGCTGGAACTTTGTTGCTTCAGCCATTGCCTCACGGAAAGCGTTCATCAAATTAGCCGGGATCTTTTTCAAGCTCTGCTCGCTAGCAACAACAACCATAGGCTCGTTGGCATGCGCAGTTAGCGAATAGAACTTCTGGACTTCATACATCCGGAATGAACCCATCACAGCAACCGGATTTTCTTGTCCGTCAATCACTCCCTGACGAAGGGCAGAAATCAACTCCGAGAAGTCCATTGGCGTTGGGATAGCTCCTATTTTCTTAAAGAACTCAACATGAACAGGCGTTGGCAGAGTTCTGAGCTTCAGACCCTGAATATCGCCAGGGGCCATGATCGGGCGCTTACTGTTAGAGACATGGCGAAAACCATTATCCCACCAGCCTGCAGCCGAAAGGTTCTGGGCTAGCATTAAGCTATCAAGTTTCTTGCCGACATTCCCATCCAGAACACCAAACATCGTTGCCCGGTCTTTGAAAAGATACGGGAAAATCAACGCATTTAGCTGTGGCACATTCCGTGTTGCGTGAGACACACCTGTCAGCACAAGATCAACACTTCCACGACGTGCAAGCTCGAGAACTTCTCGATTTGAACCCAGTGTATTATTGTTGAAGATGGCAACTTCGATCCGTTTGCCAGACCTGTTTTCAAGCTCGTCTTTGAACTTGGCTTGTGCACGCCCCCATGAGCTTGCATCAGTCGCAAAGCTAGCAAAACGAAGCGTAAGCTCTGCTGCGCGCGCAATGGATGGAATGATAAAGGGTGAAGCAACGGCTGCACCAAGGAATTGTCTACGGTTCATGGATTCCCTCCCCTATTATAACTGCGCAGGATCACGCAGCTTATACCTTCAACTGACTTTCGTATGCGGCCTTATACCTCGTGAACGCTTAAGCCTCTGGGCTTAACATCTGGCGGTAATGGTAGCGGAGCATTGGCACTGTTTTTGTGCTCAACCGTAACAAACACGAGATCCGTATCGCCTATATTTTCTAGATCATGCACCATGAACTGCCCTTTTTCGAAGGTGAGGTGCTTCGTCTGACCAGGTGCGTATTCTGCAACGGTCGGAGCACCACCATTTACATGTTGCTGAGCCTTTCCTGTTGAAAGGCTTGTCCAGAAATAGTCTAGAACATGGCGGTGAAATCCAACGCGTTCACCCGGCGCAATGCGCATATACCATACACGCGTATTATCGGTCTCCGACAACAGCACCTGACCCACACAAGGGTTAAAGCTGTTTTTCTCAAAATCTGTTTTGAGTGGCTCTGGAAGCGCCCATACCGTCATGGAATGATCCTTTCTTTCTGCATCGTGCGGAAAAGATCAATGAACATCACTTCGCTATCCATGAATTCTAAGAATCCGTATTTGCGGCATTTAGTTGTATCGGACATCACGTCCCAATCATTAGAGAACGCATAATTGGCGAATGCCCAGCTCACTAGGCGTGATAACGGGTAACCTGCAAGGTTGTATTTGACGTTCATAAGTTCCCAAACCTTGTCCGATCCCTTCATCGTCTCCCGGAGATCGACTGTTTCAACGCCTCCAGCTTCCATCCCAAAATGCTCGGCAAAGCGAGGCCAAAGATTTTGATAACGGAAAAAGTCGCCATTAGTAATGTTAAAGGCCTGATCGGCGCATTTTGGATTCGTCGCCATCCAAACCATGGCCCGCGCGAGCAAGCCGGCGTCTGTTGCTTGATAGATGGATGTGAATGCGCCGGGCTTGCCGGGAAAGCTTAAGGGTCGCCCCATCTCTCGCAAAAGCGTCGCATACGCACCAATAGTTGCGATCAAATTAAGCGGATTTCCGAGAGAAAGGCCACAAATGACATGAGGGCGAGCGGCAGACCAGCTCCATTGCTTTCCGATCCGTGACTTTTCAAGAAAATCCTGTTGGTCGTAGTAAAAATGCGGTGTTGAAACACGCGCATCAGCTTCTTTTGCAGGAGTTTTAAATGGCCCTAGATACTGACCGTAATATTTTGTTCCCTGAAGCAAGCAAACATGCTGAAGATTCTTTGCTGCCTTCTCAACAATAGGAAGCATGTTTTCAAACATTCTTGCATTCGGCTCACGCGTATTTGCAATAACTGGATCATCTTTATAGGCCATATAGAAGACATGTGTGACGTCAGAAAGACCACTCAACGCTTCTCGGCAATTGGCTACATCGCTCAAATCAGCAGATACAAAACGTGCTTTGGTTGGGAAATAAGGTGCATTTCTTGAAACAATAATCGTGTTCCAATCAGACAGCATTTCAAGATGGGAGACTAATGCGCGTCCAGAAACACCTGTAGCGCCAAGCACAAGCGCTGTTTTCTTATCGATCATGTTTCTGTTCCATTTCTTCGTAGGTTCCGGGAGGCGGACGCACAACTATTTCTTCGCCGAGTGCACCCAATTCATACTTTGATAATTCAGCGTCTAAATATTCTGTGTATTCTGCCCGAACCAAATTGATCGCGCTTTTGAGTTCATCAGGCGTCGAGAACCAAAGCTCAATCATGCCATCATAAACGCCTTCACCACTTATCAAAGAGAGGTTGCCGTCTGTCTTTGAGTTAAGCAGCTGCCCGGCTTCATCAACGCAGACGCGCGCGCTTTGCGCCTTTACTTGGCCCGGTAAGTCGGGAAGAAACGCGTGCCACGACTCACAAAAGTCACCCCGAGCCATTCCCATTTGGCGCTTTCCGGAAATTACAAGCTTAAAAGGTGTTTCGGAAAGACTGCAACCAATGAAACGCCACTTTTCTGAGACCAGCATATGCTCCCGGCGACCAAGATACTGGATGGCATCAGCCGAACCCTTGCGGCCAATGTCGGAGGCATAGGATGCTTGGCAGGCCTCTCTGCTATCAAACCAAAGTTGAGCGATTCCATCAGCGGGTGGGTCACCGGCTTCTATCGAGAAGCCGAGCATATAACCGCGTAAATTTGGGAATTTGGCCGCCATAGGGCCATGGATTGTACGCCAACGGTTTTCAAATTCCGGACGCGTCATCCCCGCTGCACGTTTTTGATACGTGACTAACTTTATCACGATCGCCTCCCTCGGCTTATCGCACGTGTGAATGTCAGCAGCATTTTTGCTGTCAGGACATCCGCGTTTCCCCTCGTCGAGTATGATCCAAGCAGCGACTTGAAAAAGCTTTATTGTTAGGACAGTGTGTTGATTGGAAATCGACAATCCGGGAGATAGGGTGCTACACCCCGACGACATTCGTCTCTTTTTGGCTACAGTGCGGGCAGGTGGCTTCAGTGCTGCCGGCCAACAAGTTGGCATGACGAGGTCGGCGGTCAGCCGGCGCATAGATCAATTAGAGAGTAGGATCGGTGTTCGCCTTTTGCAGCGCACAACCCGGCATTTTTCATTAACGGAACCAGGGCAGGCTTTCTTTGAAAAATGCTCACACATCATTGAAGAGCTTGACTACGTTGAGAATGCGCTTCTTGAAGAATTTTCGACTCCGAGAGGCGACATTCGTATCAACTGCGCCGTTATGATCGGCCTTAAATTGATCATTCCACGTTTAGATGAACTCAAAGAGAGCCAGCCTAATCTACGTTTTCATATCGATTTATCAGATCAACCAGTTCAGCGAAATGATCAGCAGCATGATATCTATATACGGTTTGGAGCCGTAGAGGATCCTAACCTCGTATCAAGCCTGCTAGCAAGAAGCAGTCGTATACTTTGCGCTGCACCTAGCTATATCGCTAAGCATGGATCCCCGAATAGCATTGAGGATCTTAACCAACATACCTGCTTGCTCATTAGTGGGCTTGGCTCAAATTTTAATGATTGGATCTTTCAAGACAATGGAAACAGAGTAACTTTTAGAGCAACAGGCAATCTGATTTTTAATAGCGGCGATGGTCATTACGAAGCCTTGATAGCCGGGCTCGGCATTGGCAGAGTTACACAAATTCTAGCTCAAAATGATATCGATGCAGGTCGCCTTGTACCTATTCTAGGTGATAAGCATAGCAGTGTAGCAGAACCAATCCACGCACTTTTTCACGGCGGCACTAAAACGCCTAAGAAAGTCCGATCCGTAGTTGAATATTTTCGTAAAAGCTTGAAGAAGATTTGATTCTGTTTTTTTATTGTTTCAACCCCGATATTCATCAAGCCATCGCTGCGACGTCAACGTGCCGGGGCGGATGCGCATAGTTTGGTTCAATAAACAGCCGAGTAAATTGGCCAAGAGGTACCAGCGATTTTGCATCTCCGCAGATCCGACGCCCAAACATGAGCACTATTCCCGTGCAAAAGCGGTTTAGTCGCCGGAAACAGGCATGCCTCGGAGAAGAACGGATTTAGCGCTTAGAAGCCTTGGTTGGATGAATCATCATCGCGGAGATGGCTCGAAGGCAGCTTTCAGCCAAAACTTTCTATTCCTGCGGACATTGGTTTCGCAACGACGATTATGAAGGAAACCAGAACCCCAGGCAGGAAGCCTAACCCATTGAAAATACTTGGTGTTATCGTTGCACTTCACGCAACCGTTTCATGGGTGAAGTTCACTTTCAAGTATATCAATTAAACTTGATCTTATGACGGTTTTGCACCGTGAACTTTTCTTTCCGGGCCGCAATGAAGAGGGGTACCCATCTGGGTAATCCCCTGAAAGGAAATGCTGTGGCAAGTGTGACTAAAATTCAATGGGCTTGGGGTCAAAATCAGGTCATCAATTTTAATAGCGCATCAGACACCCTCGATTTCGGCTGGTTTCAGTCGGGTCAGTACGCGGTATCCGAGGTGAACGGCTCGGTCGTGATTGCAATTCCGTCGAACAACCAGACCTATACGTTGTCTGGCGTCTCGCTCAACGAATTATCGCTGCAAAATATCCGCGCCAACGATAGTTCGGTGGTGAGCGCGTGGCAGAAGCTACTGGCCGATGCGCCAGCCCCAGTCCAGCCAACGCCGTTAGAACCCGCCCCAGTTGAACCGACACCTGTCGATCAGACACCTGTCGATCCTACCCCGGTTGAGCCCACTCCGGTTGTTCCCCCTGCCGGCGGTGGCGATGGTGCTGCTGGTAGTCTGCCTATCATTGCGGCTTACTATCCAGAATGGGCCATCTATTCTCGTGATTTTAATGTGGCAGACATTCCAGCGGGTCATCTGACGCATTTGATTTACGCGTTTTCAAAGATTGATACCAGCGGCCGCATGAGCCTGTTCGACTCGTACGCGGCGATCGAAAAAACTTTTTCGGCCAGCGACAGTGTGGATGGCAAGGCCGATACGTGGGATCAACCTTGGCCGGCAACTTTAACCAGCTCGCCGAGCTTAAAGCAGCAAACCCTGCATTGAAGACGATGATTGCTGTAGGTGGCTGGACACTTTCGGGCCCATTTTCGGATGTGGCTAGCACGGCGGAGGGTCGCGCGACCTTTGCCGATTCTGCATTCAAGTTCCTCCAGAAATACACCATGTTTGATGGCATCGATTTCGACTGGGAATATCCGGGCGGTGGCGGTTTGGAATCCAACATCGTGCGGCCTGAAGATGGCAAAAATTACGCATTACTGCTGCAAGAAGTCCGGGATCGTCTAGACACCCTTGAAGTCACCACCGGCCGTGAGTACCAGATTTCGGTCGCATCGCCCGCCGGTGCCGACAAGATTGCCAATATGGATCTGGCGGGGATGAAACCGTCCGTCGATTTCTTCAACCTCATGGCCTATGATTTCCATGGCGGTTGGGAAACAACCACCGGCCATCAGGCCCCCATGTTTGACACCATCGGTGGCAACTACGAAATCGCCACTGCCGTCGATCTGTATTTGGCAGCTGGGGTTGAGGCATCTGCCATCGTGCTCGGCACGCCCGCTTATACGAGGGCCTGGTCAGGCGTTCAGGACGGTGGTGATGGAGGCTGGAATGCGCCAAGCACTGGCCTCGCCCAAGGCAGCTTCGAGCGCGGCGTTTACGACTATAAGGATATTGTCGACAAGGTGACCGACCCGGATAGCGACTGGGAGATCTATTGGGACGACGAAGCGCAGGCTGCCTACACCTACAGCGCTTCGGAAAAAGTGTTCTCGACCATGGAAACCCCCGCCTCGATTGCCCTTAAGTCGCAATGGGCGCAGTCCAAAGGCTTGGGTGGTCTTATGCTCTGGGATCTTTCAGGGGATGTGTCTTCCGGGCCGGAGAGCCTTTCGGGCGCGGCTTACCAAAGCTGGTATGCTGGCGCGAGCGTAGACACGATTGCTACAGCATCGGCACTCAGCCCCGATCATGTGATCGGTGGAAATGGCGCCATGGATAGCTTTGTGGATTACGTCTACGAGCCGCCCGTGGTCATACCGCCGACTGGCGGTGGCACGAGTGGAACGTCGGGTGACTCCGGTGGCCAGAATGGCGGTAGCGCGCCGCCGACACAGACCGACCTTTCTGGTCAGACCTACGGCATTGGCTGGTCGTGGGGCAAACATCAGGTGCTGGACTTCAAACCCGATGCGGACACTCTTGACTTTGGCTGGGCATTCCAGGCCGGTCAATTGTCGCTGACCGAGGCCAATGGCTCGACTGTACTAGCCATTTCCAGCAATTCGCAGAGTTACATCCTAAATGGGGTGAGTCTGGATGAATTAAGTCTGGCGAACTTTGCATCGAAGGATGCGGGGGTGATGGCCTACTTCAAATCGGTGCTTGATGCTGCGGACGTTCAAGTGGTCGGTGTTGTCAACGATACAGGCTTAGTCCTTTAAACCTTATTCAATGGGGGAGGTTGGTTTTTAAACCACCCTCCCTTTTTTGATGGCGCTACATCACCAGCAACGCGGCATCGGCAATGCCGAGTTCATCCAAAAGCCCGATAATAGCCTCGAACCATGCGTCGGGACTGGCCAAGCGCAGAAGCGCGGCGGCAGCCAGTATGATGAAAATGCGCGAAATCCGACCGGCAGAGCGCCATTGAGTGACGAGCCTCTGGAGTATGTTTTGGCGCGCTGGTGTCAGGTTATTGAGCAGCTTTTGTAAAGCCAAGTCCGGGTTACGGTCGGCACCGATGCGGCGTACAACCTGACTCAGTTGTTCTGTAAATTGTAAGGCATTCTGCGATGCTGGATTATCCGCCAGATAAGCATCGACAAAGTCTTTGTCTGATGCTGAAAGCTGCCGGGTGACATAAAAGGGCAAGAGTTTCTGAAAACGCTGGGCGTCGTTTTGTGATGCGCTCGGCTCAGACATAGGCTTGGGCCCCACCAACGGCGTTTCTGACGCAGTCACTTATTTTGGCGCGCGCATTAAACAATCGGCTCTTAATGGTGCCGATCGGACAGTCAAGCCGTTCTGCCACGCGCTCCATAGGTTCCTCTTCAAACCATGTCCAAAAGAATGCCTCCCGATGGGCGACCGGGAGCCGATCGATACAGGCGCGTATGATCTCATCCATTTCGCGACTTTCGAGTTGGCTCAGAACGTTCCAGTCGGGGTTAGGCAGGCCCTCGAGTTCATCACCATCAATATGCACCATGGCACGGGTCAGCGCGACGTTCTGCTTGCGCATCCAAGTGCCACAGACATTTTTGGCAATGCCACACAACCAGGTCTTATAGGTGGAACTGGCGTTGTAATGGGCTGATTTGCTGAAGGCTATCATGAAGGTGTCATTGAGAATTTCTTCTGCGGCAGCATCATCCCTCACCCGCAGACGGATGAAAGAAAACACCGTAGCCTGATAGTGGCGATATACTATTTCAATGGCTTTATTGTCGCCCGCACCGACTTTGTTCAGCAAAATCGTCAGTTCATTTTCCGGCAGATCTTTCATGCTGAATGGTCGGATTTCATTGGGTCAATGTCAATTTCTATACACGGCGATTGTATCAGATGGGATTATCAGAATTTTTCTTCAAAAACCATTTATCCTGCCCATAGAAGGCCGAACACCCATCAGTTTAGCAAATCAAGAAGTACCCAAAATGGGTATCAACAACCCAATATCGTTCGCTTTGTGTTAGGATATAAAAACATTTCCGAAACACGGGACAATGGTCCTGCGACCATCGCCAAAGTAGCAGATTGCAGAATAGCCCATGAATGGCGGGCCTGAATACCTAAGGCAAATAATGTGCGGAGGACCGGACCGGGCGCAACGAAGCTAGCTACGATCTCCGGAAGCGTGTCGTCGAGCAATTCGGTATGCTTTTCCATCTATGCTTGGATAAACGCCTGCGGCACGTCGGTTTGCATCTCTAAAGGCAGCTGACCCGAGAGAATTGTTTCGCGGAGCCAATCGCGCCTAAAGAAGGCCGTACGCTTTTCTTCAGGCGTCAATGGTCTTCGCTTCTGGTTTATCTTCTCGCGCACCCGAAATTCGGTCGGGTTACCTGACATTCTGGCAATGAGTTCGGGTCTCACTATTTCCTGAACTGTCCCGCCCTGTTCTTTCAATTTCTTGAAAAGGACATCAAGAAAACGGTGCTTTCGGCGGTCTAGTTCGGCCAGTGCCGACAAGCAAAGCCACTCAAAAAAAATTCGCGCACATCATCGGCTACGGCGGCCGAGGAATTCGCCGCACTATTTCGTTTTCCTGACGATGCGTTGTGGTTCCGCGAGCTTTTTGCGGATGCGCATAGTTTGGCTCTACAAACAGTGGGCGAATTCAGCGCAGAAGAACCAGCGGTTTTGCACCTCCGCATATCCACCGCACAAACACATGCGTTATTCCCCCGCAAAAGCGCGGTTTCAGCCGGAGACCAGCATAAAGCGGTTTTCTGGAAACCGGCTGGCTGGGGCGGGAGGATTCGAACCTCCGCATGGCGGAATCAAAATCCGCTGCCTTACCGCTTGGCGACGCCCCATCAATGGCCGGGAGAGCCGTTTGACATAGGACAAGGCGGGGGGCAAATGAAAAATGGCCGATTGCCCGAGGAGAGCGCTTTCGCGCTTGCGGAGGCACCATCAGGCGGCTATATGTCGCCGCGCTTACGGGGTTTCGGCCCTGTTCGTCATGTCGGAGTGTAGCGCAGTCTGGTAGCGCACTACGTTCGGGACGTAGGGGTCGCAGGTTCAAATCCTGCCACTCCGACCATTCATTCAAGCGGGGCGGCCATCCCGAGGCCTTTACGGCCCTCTCTGTGTTTCGACCATCACTTACTTGGTGGTCTATGGCCCAGATGGGCTTAGATTGTTTGTTTTAGCCAGCTCCCACTGCTCCCAGCTTACATGCGGATGCCACACGTCTGGATATAGCGCGGCTGGATGCAGGCCATTCGCTGCTCTTGCACTTCCCAAAATGCATCGTTTAGGGGGCCGCAGGAAAGGTCGAGCGATCAATCGCCAAGCTGACCCGGCCTCGCGACCTCATGCTCGACCCAGTGCAATTCCCCGCCAAAATCCTCGCCCGGTTGCACAGCCAATAGCTCAGTCAGCCGATTGCGGGCGCGGTTAACCCGGCTCTTCATCGTCCCAATGGCGCACCCGCAGATCCCGGCGGCTTCTTCATAAGATAGCCCCGAAGCACCCACCAAAATCAGGGCTTCTCGTTGATCGGGCGGTAATTTCTGAAGTGCCGTCTTAAAATCGAGGAAGTCCATATGACCCATCTGGGCCGGGATACTGGCGAGCCGCGCCGCAAATTGCCCTTCCGGGTCGGCAACCTCGCGGCGTCTCTTGCGGTACTCAGAGTAAAATATGTTGCGCAAAATGGTGAAGAGCCAGGCCGACATGTTGGACCCTTCGGTAAAGGAATGCAGATTGCTCCAAGCTTTGACCAAGGTTTCTTGAACAAGATCATCTGCGCGGTCCATATTGCCGCACAACGACATGGCAAACGCACGCAGACTGGGGATGGCGGCAAGAAGTGCGGACTTGACGTCCTCGGCGCTCATGATGACGCCTTTGTTGAGGGGTCCTTAGGGTCTTCCGATGCCGGCGCGCCTTTCGCTTCCGGCTTCCCCTGATCGAGCTTTTCCAGCAGATCAAGAAAGCGATCTGGGACGGGTTGGCTCAGCAGATCATCGTAAACGGCGCGCAACTGTCGCCCGATATGGTCCTGAACCTGCATTTGGATGGAGGCCCCACTCTTTGGAGGACGCCGACGGGACCTTCCAGGCGAATCGCCCTTGGCTCCCCGCGCTGGCGTCGTATTGTTCTGGTCCATTAATCCCTCCGTGCCGCCCGCTCCGGGCGACGGTTCCTAACGCAAAGGCCCTGCCTTCGGTTCCCTTTAATCTGCGTGAGTCCGGGAACCTTTGCGAGTGCTTGGCTGTTGTAAAAGTCCATGGGGTAAGTTCAGCGTCGCCCACGGTGCACCTTGAGCTTACCAGGCCCCGTATTGAGGTGACTATGCCATCGGCGTCAGAGAAGATTGCTCCCCACCTGCCCTATCTCCGCCGGTTTGCGCGTGCCCTCACCGGCACACAAACAGTGGGAGACATCTATGTTCAAGCAGCCCTTGAAGCGCTCATTGCTGAGCCCGACCATCTGACGCGGGCGCGGGATGTACGCACCGTCCTCTACAAGCTACTCCTAGGGGTGTGGCGCTCTATGCCCATCCATGCTCAGGCCGATGCCAGCACCACCTCCCCTATCGAGGTCAGCGCGCGCCGCAATCTTGAGGCTATAACGCCGCGTCCCCGGATTGCGTTCCTCTTGCGCTCGCTGGAAGGTTTTTCGATCGAGCAAATTGCGCAAACACTCGACTGCTCAGTCGCCGACGCACAGAGCCTGATTGATGCCGCCGGGCGCGAGATCGCCGAACAAATCAAAACAGATGTGCTGATTATCGAAGACGAACCTTTTATTGCCCTCGATCTGCAAACGCTTGTGGAAGATCTTGGCCATCGTGTTGTCGACATTGCGCGCACACATGCGGAAGCGATTTCTGCCATCGAGACCTTTAAGCCCGGCCTCATCCTTGCCGATATTCAACTCGCAGATGGTTCCTCAGGGCTGGAGGCCGTCAACGAAATTCTCGCTACGATGGAAGTGCCGGTGGTTTTCATCACTGCCTATCCCGAACGTTTTCTCACGGGCGACCGACCGGAACCGGCCTTCCTTATCACCAAGCCTTTTCTGATCGAGACAGTGAAAGCTGTGATCAGCCAAGCCTTATTCTTCGACCGCCGTTCACACCGCTCAAACAGGATCGAAATGCAGGCTTGATACTGAAACGCCAGCATCACAGGTCCGAATTTCAACAGCGACAAAGCCAGTGCCCGGGCAAAACCCAGCGGCAAGATCACAGGCGAGCATCATAGATTTCAAGGTTTTTAGGTCACTAGAGCATAGCGCCTGTTCTGCACCGCTGATCGCACACTGGCTTGCGCCATAGGCTGGTCCGACACGCCAACCCATTTCCACTCAGCATGGCGATAGAATTGTTGCGATGGCCGTACGATCACAGTCACGAGAAGAATCAATTCTCGACAGTCCGAGGATCCTGTTTTTTGAAAACTCTTGACGGCTCATCGGCGTGCTCACATGCGGCCCGTGAGCAGCAGTACAATAACGATGATCAAAACAATAGTCAGAAGACCCGATGGTCCGAACCCCCAGCCGCGGCTATAAGGCCAAGTTGGAACTGCCCCAACCAAAAGCAGAATTAGAATGATTAATGCGATGGTACCGATCGTCATAGCTGGTATCCTGACATTAAAGGTTTAAGCCCTGATCGCGGATGAAACGCTCAATTTCGGCCGCAGCCTGCATGCGCGTATAGCCATAGCGATGCCGTAAACACTCAATCAGAAACTCACGATTATTCTCAATTCGCTCAAGATCATCGTCTGAAATGTCGTCCCACTCCATTCGAATTGCACCGCGCATTGCACCCCAGCGAGAACATGTTTCTTCGCTTTGCATCGCCATGACCTCCCTCGTTCAAACGATATAGAGTAAACGCGCGCCGCTAAGTACAGGTTCCTCTAAACGAAAAGACCCGCAACGACCTTAATCGTTGCGGGTCCATGCACGGTTAGAGGCGTGGGAGGGGGCTCAAACATCCACAACCGCGCATTGCAATGTTTCAACGTGCAAAAAGCCCGGGAAATTCCTGTCAACAAAAATGTGTATTCCTGACATTTGAGGAACTGCTGTCAGAGCATCGCGTTCACGACAAGGGCCACCAAAAGATCAGGGAGATAGTCATGGCTAATTCCTACAATGCATCCGGTAGCGGTTCGGGTATCGAGCGCGCTGTCAATCTGGAAAATCGTGAAACCGAGCGATTGATAGGCAGCGACAAGGTCGAAGGGACCAATGTTGTGCGGCCAAATGGCGAAACGATCGGCGAGATTGAACGCGTCATGATCGACAAGCGCTCAGGCCAAGTCGCTTACGCTGTTATGAGTTTTGGCGGATTTCTCGGTATAGGTGAAGACTATTTCCCCTTGCCTTGGAGCATGTTGACCTACGATGAGAATCTCGATGGCTACGTTGTCGATCTCACCGAAGCGCAATTAAGCGGAGCACCCAAAATTCATGAAACGGACAATGACAACAAATGGGCAGACCGAAAATGGGGGCGTAGCGTGCATGATTATTATGGAGCTCAACCTTATTGGAGAATGTAAAGCAATAAGCTCAAATAATTTCGACAGACCCTTAAGAACAGGTGTCTTTTTTTAATGCACGATGCGATAAAATGATCCGCCAAATGAATTGGCGGATCATTCGTTTTGTCCGAATCTCTTTATTGGCTCGGCTGCCCCTCATCACGCCGCGTCCGGCTGCCATGCGAAGCCTCGCCCCCTTTACGTCCAGCTGCAGCTGCCAGTTCATGGTTGCGCGAGAAGCTGCGATCCTGTGGAGCCACGCTCTGCCCACCCTTTCGTCCAGCGGCCGCAGCCAATTCATGATTGCGCGAAAAACTGCGCTTATGATGCGGTACGCTTTCACCGCCCTTGCGAGCAATTGCGCGCTGCTTTTCCGGATCCATCGCAGCAAAGCCACGATTCGACTTTTTCGGCTGGTCCACCATGATTGCCTCCCTGTGAAACGCCACATCTCAACAACGTCAGCGACACCATGCAGTTCCTTTATTTTGTGCGCTCTGGCGAGCACTTGGCCCGTTTCTGGCTTCACCGCACAGGCGATAAGAGTGACTGAAGCCGCGTTGGGCTTCATATCGTCTTGTACTGAGGAAATGAGAAAATCAGGACACCGCGTACAGTCAGATGAATTATCTTCGCGCTCACCTGGCGCAGGTTGGCGTCAGCGGAAATAGGATTACGGACGAACTAGAACTCAGCTGTCAGTATGGTGGGGCAATCTTATGTCGAAGCTGATGGCGATCGTCTGTTTAACTAGCCTCGCCACGCATGGGCTACGATTTTGAATTGTGCTTTCTGTTGGTATGTTTCTTCACACCGTAATTGCCGTTGCAGAATGATCGCTTCATTGCCATCTGCGACACGATTGATCTAGCCGTATAGCGCATGATCCAGATCTTCAGCGTGTAGGACGTGGAGCGGCATTGCGTGCAGCGTGTTCGTTAAAGGAACTTGCCTGCAGGTACATGCGTTAATTGCCCACTGAGTCTGGCCGAAGGGGCCGAAATGCTTATTTCCGTAAATAGTGCAAAACGCGCCTTGGAAGAAACGCAACGGCGTGTTGATGATCCTTTAAAGTGGGCTGCGGCCTTCACGGAGCATCTTCCGATCCCTATTTTCGAGCTCAGTACAGCTGGCCAACTTATCTATGCGAACGCTGAATGGCGCGCATTTTCTGGCTGTGCGCCAGATGCGCTCAGCGTCATACTTCATCCTGATGATCATTTGGCTTATTGCGAAGCACTTTCAAACACTTTAACGCAGGGCGCTGCATTTCGTTTGACTATTCGGAAAATGCGGCATGACGGCGTATGGCGAAAAATTCGAGACGATGTACGGCCTCTTGTACACGATGGAAGGATTGCGGGCTTTGCTGGCTGTTCGACCGATGTCACCGAAGAGATAGAAACGCGCGAAACGGCATTCAAACTAGGCGCAGAAGTCCAATCCGCCTTTCGTCAACGCGATGTACTGACAACTGAAGTGCATCATCGTGTGAAGAACAATCTACAAGCAATACTCAGCATGATCGGCTTACATGCCCGACGCATCACATCGGAAGAAGCGGGACACGATCTCGGCATCGTGGTGCGGCGTATCCATGCCATGGCCACAATCCAGCAGGAATTGCATGATGATACAGATGTTTCCCGGATCGATCTTCTGATGTATGTGCGGCGTGTAGTGGAAGCGCTTTCAAGGCTTCACGATCGTGCTGATGTACGTGTTCAAGTGAACGGCGATTGGGCCGATGTAAGCATCAGCACGGCAGCTGCGGTCGGAGCCATTCTTGCCGAGCTGATTGCGAATTGCTTCGACCATGGCGTGCGTGATGGCGAAGGGGAAGTTGTCGTTTCCATGCGGCGTGAAGGTGGGCGCGCTGTGCTCGACTTGGTCGATAGCGGGCCGGGTTATACACCCGCGATTGCACGCAAAGATGGAATCGGATTGTTCGTCGTCGAACGGATTGCGCGTCATAGCCGCATCGGCTTGCTGCGCGGAGAAGGCCCTGGAATGCCGTGGCGGCTAACAGCTCCACTTCAGGAATAGGCTTCAGTTAAAGCAATCTGAGCGCGTGCAGCAAGGATGATCACCCCGATCATGAAAGCGAGTGCGGGCGACCCAATCCTAATGTGGTGCTGGCCCTCGCATCAGCCCCTGTCTGTCCGGTCAGGATTCGTGTCGCTATGGCGCACAGCTAGGCCGTTTAAAACAAAAAAGGCCGCCCGAAGGCGGCCTTTCGAAACACGAGAGGGCGAAATCATTCAGCCTTTGCGGGCCGAAAGCCAGAGCACCGGCATCATGGCTGCGCCGAGCGCAATCTTCAGCACCGTCGCCATCGCGAACGGAGCCACACCGGCCTTGAACGCTGCCAATGCACCGATCAGACTCGCCAGATAAGCATAGCCGAATGCGAAGATTACGACATGGCCGAGCGACATGACGGCGAGCGAGCCGAGAATGGAACGGCCGAAGCCCTTGTCGCCGCACCAACCCGCAAAGGCTGCCGCAGCCAAAAAGCCCACCAGATAACCGCCCGTTGGACCCATCATGTAGGCGAGGCCAATGCCGCGCTCAGGTGTATCGGCGAAGACCGGGAAGCCGAGCGCGCCTTGCATCAGATAAAGACCCACTGTGGCCGCGCCCAAGCGCAAGCCGCCAGCCATGGCAATCATCAGGACGACCATCGTCTGCATGGTCATCGGCACAGGATAGAAAGGCACTTTCACCTTGGCCGACAGCATCAACAGCGCTGCACCGGCAAAAGCGAAAACGAGACCGCGCAAGATTTCGTCGCGACGCGACTGGACCGGCCAAACCGTAGCCATCAACGATGCAGACTGCATGAGACTTCTCTTCCTGAACGTGCCGGCAAGACCGGCCGGGCATGTGCCCCTTCCCTCACCATCCTGCGATGTATAGGGTCTCGCCGCGTTCGCCACAAGCCAGCCGAAAGCCTCAGACCATGGCCGAAGAGATTCCTTTCAACAGGTCTGCGCCTGCGCCTGCTGGCGTGCTGGAAGAGGTTTCGCCGCTCCTGCGGCGGATCGTGGCACCCAATCCCGGTCCGATGACCTTTACGGGCACCTGCACCTATGTGGTGGGGCGTGGTGCGGT